>WNFL01083763.1_pt1 | contig 61808 bp, 64 predicted proteins | sample 5400361 | NCBI WGS metagenome assembly WNFL01 (sample SAMN13153351, study PRJNA577476) | soil metagenome | isolation source: 40 cm soil on Douglas fir-dominated hillslope | place: USA:California | collected 2013-09-17 | reverse complement strand
GCTGGCCAACGACATCCACCTCGAGCACAACTGCGGGGGGAGCTGCGCGTGCACCACCTGCCACGTCATCGTGCGGGAGGGCGAGCAGAACCTGTCCACCATGGAGCAGGACGAGGAGGACCGCCTGGACACCGCGGAGGGCCTCACCCTCCACTCGCGGCTGGGTTGTCAGGCGGTCGTGAAGGGAGATGTCGTCGTGGAGATTCCCAAGTAGGGCGCGCCGCAGCCGAAGGCGAGGCGAGCGAATATGGAGAATCGATCGTGAAGTGGAGCGACGCGGAGGACATCGCGCTGGCCCTGATGGAGGCGCACCCGGACGTGGATCCGCTCGGGGTGCGCTTCACCGACCTGCACAAGTGGGTGGTGGCGCTGCCCGGGTTCACGGACGAGGCCAAGGGCTCCAACGAGGGCATCCTGGAGGCGATCCAGATGAAGTGGCACGAGGAATACCAGGATCGCTAGGGCTACCAGGTGATCACGTGATCGTGCGCGAAGACCAGATCGAGCAGCCCCGCGTAGTCCAGATCGCCGGGGGCGAGGCGTCGCACCGCGACGCCCGCGGGCAGCGACGGGGCGGCGGCGCCGTCCAGCAGGACCACCGTGACCCGCGCGTCGGCCTCGCGCAGATTGGCCTCGATCACCGCGCCCGCGAGCGCGGCCGAGTCGCCCTTGACGAGATGCAGGAAGCTGGGCATCAGAACACGAGGAAGCGCGTGGCGCGGGAGAACATCGCGCCGATCTCGGCCGCGGTGACCGGGACCACCGGATGCGCGTCGCGGTTCCAGTCGGCGGGGGCGGGCGCGCCGCCCTCGATGTGGAAGGGCACCCCCAGCTTCCGGAGCGCGGCCCGGAACTTGGCGATGTCGTCGCCGTCCACCAGGTCGTCGGTCTCGTCGTCGAGCAGGTGCACCGCGGGGCCGGTCAGCACGATGCGCACCTCGTTCTCGCCGGCCACGATGCCGAGCGCGATGCGCATCGCCTCGTTGGCCCGGTGGGAGACGCGCGGATCCTCCGAGATGAGGACGAGGGTCGGCTGGCTCGGGCTCGCCACGCTAGTTGAGCGCGATGAAGCGATCGGTCCCGTTGATCACGTCGGTGAGCACCACGAGGCCGCAGTTGGTGGCGCGCTCGGACAGGGGCCGGCGGCGCTTCTGGCAGCCGTAGGCGCACACGAAGAGCTTGAGGCCGCGATCGGCCAGGGCGAGGAGACGATCGTCATCCACCGCGTCCACCGCGTCGTCGATCAGGTACAGGTAGACGTCGTCGCCGCCGTCCAGCGCGGCCCCGGACAGCCCGATGGCGGTCTCGAGGTTCGGATGGGCGGAGGCGGTGGAAAGCATCAGACCCAATTTCCGTTTGGCCGAGGCCATGCGGGCGCAGCGTAACATCGCGAAAGGGGAGCGTCAATGAACCGGAAGGTCTATCTCGATCACAATGCCTCCACCCCGGTGCATCCGGAGGTGGTCGAGGCGATGCTGCCGTACTGGAGCGAGCGATTCGGCAATCCGTCGAGCGTGCACGGCTTCGGCCGCGAGGCGCGCGAGGGGCTCGAGACCGCGCGCGAGCAGGTCGCGCACTTCCTCCGGGTGGGCAAGGAGGAGATCGTCTTCACTTCGGGGGGCACCGAGTCCGACAACATGGCGATCAAGGGCGTGGCGATGGGGCGCGGGCGCGGCCACCTCATCACGTCGAAGATCGAGCACCACGCGGTGCTGCGGGCGGTGCAGAATCTCGAGACCCTGGGCTTCGAGGCCACCTATCTCGACGTGGACGGCGAGGGTCTCGTGGATCCCGACGCGGTCCGGCGGGCCATCCGGCCCGACACCATCCTGATCTCGATCATGCACGCCAACTCCGAGATCGGGACGATCCAGCCCGCGCGCGAGATCGGGGCGATCGCCCGCGAGCACGGCATCCCGTTCCACATGGACGCGGTGCAGACCTTCGGGAAGGCGCCCATCGATCTCGACGCCTTCAACATCGACATGCTGTCCTTCTCCGGCCACAAGATCTACGGGCCCAAGGGGGTGGCGGGACTCTACATCCGGAAGGGCACCAAGATGGTCTCGGTCCAGCACGGCGGCGAGCACGAGCGGCGCCGGCGCGCGGGCACCGAGAACGTGACCGGCATCGTCGGGCTCGGTCGGGCGGTCGAGATCCGCGGCCGGGACATGGCGGACGAGGCGGTCCGGCTGACCGCGCTGCGCGATCGTCTCTGGGACGGCATCCGGAGCCGGGTGCCCGACGCGCGGCTCAACGGCCACCCGACCCGGCGGCTCCCCGGCACCTGCAATATCTGCTTCCGGCACGTGGAATCGGAATCGATCGTGCTCGGCCTGGATCTGAAGGGCATCGGCGTGTCGGCCGGGTCCGCGTGCACCTCGGGCAACGTGGAGCCGTCGTACGTGCTGGTGGCGATGGGCGTCCCGGTCGAGTGGTCCATGGGCGCGGTGCGGCATTCCCTCGGACGGAGTACCACCGCGGATGACATCGACTACGTGATCGAGTCGACCGTGCCGCTGGTGGCGAAGCTGCGGAGCGTCATGCCGGTCCGGGCGTAGCCGGCCGGCGAGCGGTGCAGTACAGCCCGGCCCTGATCGATCACTTCCGGAACCCACGGAACGCTGGCATCATGCGGAGCCCGGACGGGGTGGGGGAGGGAGAGTACAAGGACTGCATGGACTTGGTCCGCTTCCACCTGCGCGTGCGGGACGGTCAGGTCGTCGAGGCGAGATTCCAGGCCTACGGGTGCGGGCCGACCATCGCGGCGGCGAGCGCGGCGACCGAGGTGGCGACGGGGTGCGCGCTCGAGGCGCTGCTGGAGCTGGACGCCGCGCGGGTCGAGGCGGCGGTGGGTGGGCTGCCGGAGACTCGGCGGCACGCCGCGGATGTCGCGGCCCTGGGGCTGCGGGCGGCGGCGCGCGATGCGCTGGGTCGGGCAGACACGAGGAGCGATCGGCATGCTTGAGCGAATGCGGCAGGACGTGAGGACGGTGCTGGAGCGTGACCCCGCGGCGCGGTCGGCGCTCGAGGTGGTCCTCTGCAGTCCGGGTGTGCACGCGATCTGGATCCACCGCGTGGCGCACGCCTGCTGGCGGGGCGGCTGGCATCTGGCCGCCCGCTGGGTCTCGCACGTGGGGCGCTTCCTGACCGGTGTGGAGATCCATCCGGCCGCCGTCCTGGGCCCCGGTCTCTTCATCGATCACGGCATGGGCATCGTCATCGGCGAGACGGCCGAGGTCGGCCGGAACGTCAGCATCCTCCAGGGCGTGACCCTGGGCGGCACCAGCCTCAAGCGGGAGAAGCGCCACCCCACGATCGGCGACAACGTCATGATCGGCGCGGGCGCCAAGGTGATCGGCGGCTTCACGATCGGCGCGGGCAGCCGGATCGGCGCCGGCTCGGTGGTGGTCCGCGAGGTGCCGGAGAACTGTGTTGTCGTCGGGGTCCCCGGTCGCATAACATTCCGGAACGGTGAGCGAGTGACCGGGGGCATCGATCTCAACCAGACCGACCTGCCCGATCCGCTGGCGCGGACGCTCGAGCAGATGGCGGAGCGAATCCACGGGCTCGAGGCCGAGATCGAGCGGCTCAAGAAGGCGGCCGACATCCCCGGGGACGCGGCGGCGGACTGACCAACCCCACAGGAGGCGAGCGACGTGCTGCCCAAGGACACGATGGACGTGAAAGAAGCCGCGCGGTACCTCGCCATGGATGAGAGGACGGTGGCCCAGATGGCGATCGACCGTCTCATCCCGGCCCTCGAGCACGAGGGCAAATGGCTCTTCTCCAAGAAGTCCATCGACAAGTGGCGCGGCCGCGCCGCCACGCGCTAGCTGCCCGCGGACCACCGTTTACTTCTTCAAGCTCTATCAAATACGGGGGCCCAGCAATGGCCCCCGCACTCCCCCAATTCCGTCTGGCGCGTAGACTGATGCGCGAGGTACTGCAAAACATCGCCAGAACGATCCTGCACGTCGACATGGACGCGTTCTACGCGTCCGTGGAGCAGCGCGATCGGCCGGAGCTGCGCGGGCGGCCGGTGATCGTGGGGGCCGATCCGTCCGGGCGCGGGGTGGTGTCGGCCGCCTCCTACGAGGCGCGGCGGTTCGGGGTGCACTCCGCGATGCCGATCGGCCGCGCCGCGCGGCTCTGCCCGGAGGGCGCGTTCGTCCCGGTCGACATGGACAAGTACGCGGCGGTGTCCCGCGAGGTGATGGCGATCCTCGCCGACTTCACGCCGCTCCTCGAGCCGGTCTCCATCGACGAGGCGTTCCTCGACGTGACCGGCACCGAGGGGCTCCACGGCGACGGGCCCGCGGCGGCCCGGGCCATCAAGGACCGCATCGCGGGCTCGCTGCGTCTCACCGCGTCCGTCGGAGTGGCCGCCAACAAGTTCGTGGCCAAGGTGGCCTCCGATCTCCGCAAGCCGGACGGGCTCGTGGTGGTCGCCGCGGGAACCGAGGCGGACTTCCTCGCGCCGCTGCCGGTCTCGCGCCTCTGGGGCGTGGGCCGCGTGACCGCGGAAGGGCTCGAGGCCATGGGCCTGCAGACGATCGGTCAGCTCGCCGCGGTCCCCGGCGAGTACCTCGAGGCGCGGTTCGGCCCGAGCGCGCGCGGACTCCAGGATCTGGCCCACGGGCGCGACGAGCGCGCGGTCGAGCCGTTCGCGCCGCCCAAGTCCATGGGCGCCGAGGAGACCTTCGGGCGCGATCACCGCGACGTCGATCGCCTCCACGCCACCCTGCGCGAGCAGGCCGAGCGCGTGGCCCGCGAGCTCCGCGCGGACGGCTACGCGGGCCGCTGCGTGACCCTCAAGCTCCGCTTCGCGGACTTCTCCACGCTCACCCGCCGCCACACCGACGATCCCACGCAGGACGGCCTCGCGATCTACCGTCGCGCCCGTGCCCTGCTCGATCGCATCCCGCTCCGCCAGGCCGTCCGCCTCATCGGGCTCTCCGTCTCGTCGCTCGGCCCCGCCGCGGCTGGCCAGCTCTCCCTCCTCGAGCCCGACGCGCAGCGCCGGGAGCGGCTCGCGCGAGCCATGGACCGCGTCACCGCGCGCTTCGGGGAGGAGTCGTTGCGTCCGGCCAGCGTGGTCAGCCGCCCTCGACGGCCCCGCGCGTCCGATGAGCGGCCGCGGGGCGGCCCGTTGCCTTCGACGTAGGCTTGGGCTAAACTCGCTGAACAGCGGTTCATTCCCGCCGTCGGAGCGACACATGGAACGGCCCATCGCCTACGACAAGCTGGCCCGCGAGGATCGCCTGATCCGGATGCGGGCGCGCGAGGTCGCGCAGCTCAAGATCGATCAGGGGCTGCCTCCCTTTCCGGATCTGCTCTCCCGCGACTCCATCAAGGAGCGCGTGCACGGCATCATGGTGGGGGAGCTGCAGGCGATGGAAGGGGCCGGCCGCACCGTCTACGATTTCCCGGACTCGCCGTGGGAGTTCACCATGGACATGGCCCGGCAGGTCTGGGACGAGTCCCGCCACGTGGAGATCTACGTGCGGCTGCTCGAGCACCTGGACGGCTACATCGGCGAGTTCCCGGAGACCACCATCCTCTGGCGCTGCGCGTGCGCGGAGGACGCGGCGGCGCGGGTGGCCGGCGTGAACCGCGGGCTCGAGGGCCTGGCCTGCGACGTGTTCAACCAGCTCGTGCACATCGCGCGCAAGATGGGCGATCCGATCCTGGAGCGGGCGGTGGACTACGTGCTGGCCGACGAGATCACCCACGTGCGCATGGGGTCGAAGTGGCTGACCCGGCTCACCGAGGGCGATCCGGAGCGCCGGCGCCTCGCGATCGAGTTCCAGGAGACCATCGACGAGCGCTTCAATCTGGGGGGCATCCGCCGCGAGGGGCCGCACGAGCTGGTGCCGATCTCGATCGCCACCGAGGCGCGCCGCGAGGGCGGCTTCACCGACGAGGAGATCGCGCGCCTCATCCGGACCACGCAGCGGTCGGCCGTCTACTAGACGCCCGCTCCTGCCGCATGACCCATCCGCTCGCGGGACATCTCGAGGTCGACGAGTCGGCGAAGACCGTCCGCCACTATCGCTACGCGGTCGAGCGGATGACGCGCATCCTGGGCGGCTGGATGGCCCTGACCCCGGAGCTCTCCGCGAAGCTGCTCATGGGCCGCCACGTCTGGGACAACGCGCAGCACGCGGACGCCTGGGGTAAGCGGCTGCCCGAGCTGCGCGCCACCGCCCAGGTCTCCGAGCCCGCCAACCCGCGGGTGGTGGCGTTCCTGGACGCGGTCGAGACCGCCGAGCGGCCCGAGCAGACGGTCGAGCGCGTCGTCGCGATCTACCGCGTGCTCAAGCCGCACCTGCTCGCCACCTACAAGTCGCACCTGGCGACCGCCAACGCGGTGTACGAGCCGCCCACCTGCCGGATCCTCGCCCGCTGCATCGAGGACGAGCGCCGCCACGTCGCGGCCGGCGAGACGGTGCTGCGCCACCTGCTCCGCACGCCCGAGCTGGAGACGCGCTCCCGCGTGTGCGAGGCACGCCTCTGGATGCTGCTCGAGGCGGCGGGCGGCGTGACCGGGGTGGGGGCGGTCACGCGGGTCAGCGCGGCCGGCGCGTTCCCCGCGCCCTCGAGCGACGACGCGGCCGAGTTCATCCGGCTCGAGCAGTCGACCGGCACTTGGTCGATCGTTCCCGCGCTCGCCCAGGCGCTGACCGCCTTCGGCGACGCGCTGATCGCGGGCGACACCGCGGGGGCCCGGCGCTGGCTCGCGCCGGACGTGGAGCTGGGCCCGGCTCTCGACACGCGGCTCCGCGCGGCGCAGAGTACCCGGCATGCGGTCGTCGCGTTCGCGCGCGTGGGCGAGCAGCGCCTGGTGAAGCTCCGCCTCGACGGCGGCCACGACGGCGTCACGCTCCTTCTCCGCTGCGCGCCCGACGGCTCCGACTGGCGAATCGCCGCGCTCGAGGCCGTCTCCGCTTCCGCCGCGCCGCCCGCCGCCTGACCTCCGTGCTGCAGAGCGTCTTGATCGCCAACCGGGGGGAGATCGCCCGCCGGGTCATCCGGGGCTGCCGGGCGCTGGGCATCCGATCGGTCGCGGTCTACTCCGAGGCCGACGCGGGCTGGCCGCACGTCGCCGACGCCGACGAGGCCGTCCTCATCGGGCCCGCGCCCGCGCGCCAGAGCTATCTCGACGTGGCGCGGATCCTCGACGCGGCCCGTCGCACGGGCGCCCAGGCCGTCCATCCTGGCTATGGCTTCCTCTCCGAGAACTGGCGCTTCGCCCAGGCCTGCGAGGCGGCCGGCCTGGTCTTCGTCGGGCCCTCGTGGCAGGTGATCCAGCAGATGGGCGACAAGGTCGGCGCGCGCCGGCTCATGGCGGGCGCGGGCGTGCCGGTGGTGCCGGGCAGCGACGGGCCGGTGGACTCGGCCGACGCCGCACGGGAGGTCGCGGGCCGCATCGGCTACCCGGTGATGATCAAGGCCGCCGCGGGCGGTGGCGGCATCGGCATGATGCGGGTCAAGGACGAGGCGGGCCTGGCCGCCGCCTTCGCCTCGGCTCAGCGGCGCGCCCAGTCCGCCTTCGGTTCGGGCGCCCTGTTCGTGGAGCGCTTCCTCGAGGCGCCACGGCACGTGGAGGTCCAGGTCTTCGGCGACGCGGGCGGCCGCGTGGTGCATCTCCACGAGCGCGAGTGCTCCATCCAGCGCCGGCACCAGAAGCTGGTCGAGGAGAGCCCCGCGCCCAACCTGTCCGCCGCGCTCAAGGCCCGGCTCACCGAGGCCGCGGTGGCGGGGGCCCGCGCGGTGGGCTATGTGAACGCGGGCACCATGGAGTTCATCGTCCGGGGCGACGAGTTCTACTTCCTCGAGATGAACACGCGGCTGCAGGTGGAGCACCCGGTGACCGAGGAGGTGACCGGGCTCGACCTGGTGCAGGCCCAGCTCCACGTCGCGGACGGCGGCTCGCTGCCCTGGACGCAGGAGCAGGTGCCCCAGCGCGGGGCCAGCATCGAGTGCCGGATCTACGCGGAGGATCCGGCCAGGGGCTTCATGCCCTCGCCGGGGCGGATCACGCGCCTGGTGCTGCCGGAAGGGCCCGGGGTGCGTCTCGAGTGCGGGGTCGCGGAAGGCGTGGAGGTCACCGTGCACTACGATCCGCTCCTGGCCAAGCTCGTCGCCGCCGGCTCCACCCGCGACGAGGCCATCGCGCGCATGAGCGCGGCGCTCGAGGGCTTCGTGGTCGAGGGCGTGAAGACGGCGATCCCGTTCCAGCAGCGCGTGATGCGAAGCGCCGCCTTCCAGGCCGGTACCGTGCACACGCAGATGGTCGAGCAGGGCGCCTTCGCGTAGGCGCAGGCCGCCGCTCCCGCCATGGAGACGAGCCTCACCGACGCGCGGATCCGGGCGATGACCGCGGCCGGCTACTGGCGCAACGAGAGCCTCGCGGATTACCTGGATCGATGGGCGAGGGAGCGCCCGGCGAGGACCGCGCTCGTGGATCGCTGGGGACGCACGACGTGGGAGGAGCTCGCCCGCGCGGTGGATCGCGTGGCCAACGGCCTCGCCGAACGCGGGGTCGGGCGGGGCAGTGTCATCGCCTGCCAGCTCCCCAACTGGATCGAGGCGATCGTGGTCTTCCTGGCCGCCCTGCGCCTGGGGGCGGTGATCAATCCGATCCCGCCTACCTACCGGGCCAGCGAGCTCCGGTTCATGCTCGGGTTGCTGGAGACCCAGGTCGCGGTGGTGCCCGCGGCCTTTCGCGGCTTCGAGCACGCCGGCATGCTGGCCGCTCTGCGCCCGGAGCTTCCGCGCCTCGAGCACGTCTTCGTGGTGCGGGGCGACGGGCCGGCGGGGACCATCCCGTTCGCGGCGCTCGCCGGGGCGCCCCCCGGCCGCGGCGGCGCCCCGGCGGGCACCGCGGTCAACGCGGTCCACGAAGTGGTCTTCACCTCCGGCACGACGGGGGAGCCCAAGGGCGTGATGCATACCGAGAACACCACGCTCTCGATCATGTACCGCGCGATCGAGCGGCTCGAGCTGTCGGGCCGCGACGTGGTCCTGATGGCCTCGACCCTCGGCCATCAGACCGGGTTTCTCTTCGGCCACTGCCTCAACCTGCTGCTCGGGGCCACCACGGTGTGGATGGACATCTGGAACCCCGGCGAGGCGGCGCGGCTGATCGAGGCGGAGCGGGTCACCGTGAGCATGGGGGCCACCCCGTTCCTGCGGGACCTGACCTACCTGGAGACCGCCGCGAGCCTGCGCTCGCTCCGCTTGTTCATCGCGGCGGGGGCGCCGATTCCCCGACCCCTGGTCCGGGATGCCCGCGGCCGACTCGGCTGCGCGATCTCGGCCGGCTGGGGCATGACCGAGAACGGCATGGTCACGTGCAATGGGCTGCGCGACGCGGAGGAGAAGATCTTCGGCAGCGACGGGGCGCCGCTGGCCGGCATGGAGCTGCGGGTCGTCGACGACCAGGGCGCCCCCGTCGCCCCCGGGGTCGAAGGGGACCTGCTGGTGCGCGGGCCGTCTCTGTTCGTGGGCTACGTCAAGCGCCCGCAGTTCACCGCGGACGCCCACACCGCGGAGGGCTGGTTCCGGACCGGCGACCGCGGGACGCTCGATCCCGAGGGCTACCTGGCCATCACCGGCCGGTCGAAGGATCTCATCATCCGCGGCGGCGAGAACATCCCGGTCGTGGAGGTCGAGAACCTGCTCTACACTCATCCGAAGATCGCCGGGGTGGCCATCGTGGCCATTCCCGACCCGCGCCTGGGGGAGCGGGCCTGCGCGGTGGTCATCCCCCGGGAGCACGAGCGGATCACGCTGGAGGACATCACCGCGTACCTGGAAGCGCATCAGCTGGCGCGTCAGAAGTTTCCGGAGCGTCTCGAGCTCGTCTCCGAGTTCCCGATGACCCCCAGCGGCAAGGTCCAAAAATTCAAGCTCCGCGACCTGATCGCCGAGCGCGCGAGACCGACATGAACTTGAACCTGGGCGGCAAGAGCGTCATCGTCACCGGCGGCGGCTCCAACATCGGGCGGGCCATCAGCCTGGCCTTCGCAAAGGAGGGCGTGCACCTGACGGTGGCGGAGATCGACGAAGGGCAGGGGCGAAAGGTCGTCGCGGAGGCCCAGGGGCTCGGCGCCGCCTCGGCCACCCTGGTGCCGACCGACGTGACCCGCTGGGAGTCGGTCCAGGCCATGGTCCGCGAGGTCGAGGGCCGCGCGGGCCGGGTGGACGTCCTGGTGAACAACGTGGGCTGGACCTACGACCGGCTCTTCGTCGAGAAGGAGCGGACCGAGTGGGAGCGGGAGATCCAGCTCAATCTCTGGGGCATGATCAACTGCACGCGCGCGGTGCTCGACGGGATGATCGCGCGCAAGGCGGGGGCCATCGTGAGCATGGGCTCGGACGCCGGCCGCATGGGTGAGTTCCGCGAGGGCGTGTACGGCGCGTGCAAGGCCGGCGTCATCGCGCTCTCCAAGAGCCTCGCGCGCGAGGTCGGCCGCCACGGCATCCGGCTCAACGTGGTGTGCCCCGGCATGACGATCCCGGACTCGGAGGAGGACTTCGGCGGCCTCAGCATGTGGGCGGCGGAGGCCAACCGCGCGTGGAGCGCGCCGGACATGCAGGCGCGGATCGCCAAGGCCTATCCGCTCCGGCGCATCGGCAAGCCCGAGGACGTGGCGCCCGCGGTGCTGTTCCTCGCCTCCGACGTCGCGGCCTTCGTCACCGGGCAGACCCTCTCGGTGAGCGGCGGCTACACCATGATGTGAGCCGGGAGACCGCCATGGACCTCGAGACGATCACCTATGCGGCGAGCGGCGGCGTCGCGCGCATCACCCTGAACCGCCCCGACCGGCTGAACGCGATCAGCCCGGAGCTGCTCCGCGATCTCGATCGCGCCTGCGCGGCGGTGGAGGCCGACCCCGGCGCGAAGGTGGTGACCCTGACCGCGGCGGGCCGCGCCTTCTGCGCGGGCGCGGACCTGCGCGCGGTGCGCGAGCTCTCTCCCGATCCCGAGCGGTGGGGCGCCTTCATGGGCCTCTGGCATCGCGTCTTCGACCGGATCGAGGCCCTGCCGGTGCCGGTCATCGCGGGAGTGCACGGGCTCGCCCTCGCGGGCGGCCTCGAGCTGGTGCTGGTGGCCGACCTGGTGGTGGCCGACGAGGCCGCGCGCCTCGGGGATCAGCACGCGAACTTCGGGCTGGTGGCGGGCGGCGGCGGCAGCCAGCGGCTGCCGCGGCTCATCGGCGCGCGACGGGCCAAAGAGCTCATGCTGCTCGGGGGCTGGCTCTCCGCGCCCGAGGCGCTCGCCTGGGGACTCGTCAATCGCGTGGTCCCGGCCGGAGCACTGGCCCCCGCGGTGGAGGAGATGGCGGCCGCGCTCGCCGCGGGCAGCGGATCGGCCAATCGCACCGTGAAGGCGCTGGTGGCGCGCGCGTTCGGCACCGAGCTGGCGGAAGGCCTCGCGCTCGAGCGCCGGCTGGTGGCCGAGCACATGCGCTCGGCCGACGCCGCCGAGGGTCTGCGCGCGTTCGCCGAGAAGCGCAAGCCCAGGTTCTAGGAGGACGTATGGATCTCGCGTTCTCGCCCGAGCAGGACGAGCTGGTGCGCACGCTGCGGCAGTTCGCCCGGCGGGAGCTCGCCCCGCGCTCGGCCCACTGGGACCGGACCGGTGAGTTTCCCTGGGAGGCGTGGCGGCGCATGGGCGAGCTGGGGTTGCTGGGCCTGCGGGTGCCCGAGGCCTACGGCGGACAGGACGCGGACTTCCTCACGTTTGGCATCGCGATGGAGGAGATCGGCCGCGGCGACTTCAGCTGCACCTATGGGATCCAGCTCGCGGGCCTGGCCGGGGAGATCCTGGGGCGCAACGGGAGCGAGGCGATCAAGACGCGGTGGCTGCCCCCGACCGCGAGCGGCGAGGCGGTGGTCGCGCTCGCCCTCACCGAGCCCGGGGCCGGCTCCGACGCGGCCAATCTGGCCTGCCGGGCCGAGCGCGACGGCGACGGCTACGTCATCACCGGGGAGAAGTCCGGGATCAGCCTGGGCATGGCCGCGCACGCCGCGATCGTCTTCGCGCGCACCGATCCCGCGGGCCGCGCGCGCGGCGTGACCGCCTTCCTGGTGCCGCTCGATCTGCCGGGCGTCTCGCGCAGCCCGCTGCGCGACATGGGCACCCGCGCCATCGGCCGGGCCGTCCTGGCCTTCGACCACGTGCGCCTCTCCGCGTCGCACCGGCTGGGCGAGGAGGGCACCGGCTTCTACCAGGTCATGCAGGGTTTCGACTACAACCGCATCGGCATCGCGCTCGCCTGCCTCGGGGTGGCCCAGCAGTCGGTCGAGGAGACGATGGGCTACGTGAAGGAGCGCAAGGCGTTCGGCCACGCCCTCGCGCGCTTCCAGGGCGTGTCCTTCCCGATCGCGGAGGCGGCCACGCATCTCGAGGCCTGCCGCTGGCTCTGCTACCGGGCCCTCTGGCTGGCCGACCACGGGCGGCCCCACACCAAGGAATCGGCGATGACCAAGTGGTGGGGCCCGCGGCTCGCGGTCGACACGATCCACCAGTGCCTGCTGCTCCACGGCCACTACGGCTACACCGACGAGCTGCCGTTCGAGCAGCGCATGCGCGACGTGATCGGGCTCGAGATCGGCGACGGGGCCTCCGAGGTGATGAAGATGGTGGTGGCCCGCGAGCTGATGGGACGCGAGAGCCTGCCCTACTAGGCGCGCCCCCGGCCGGCGGCCGGATGTGAGAGAATGCGGCGGCCTCGAACGAATCCGCGAGAATCCGACAAGGAGCGCTCAATGCCTGAGGACGTCAAAGCCCACATCACCGGCGTGGTGTTCCAGATCACCACCCAGCCGGGCGACGCGGTGGCCGCGGGTGACGCGGTCATCGTGCTCGAATCCATGAAGATGGAGATTCCGGTGGAGGCCCCGCGCGCCGGCAAGGTGCGCGAGATCAAGGTCGCCGAGGGACAGACGGTGCAGGAGGGTGACACCGTCGCGGTCCTCGACTGATTCCCATCGCGAAGGAGACGCCATGTCCATCGCGCTGATCCGCGAGCACTACGAGTACCACCAGTGGGCGAACCGCCGGCTCTTCGAGCTCGCGTCCGGCCTGGGCGACGGGGTGACGCGCGACATGGGCAAGCACTGGAGCTTTCCCACGCTCAAGGGCACGTTCGCGCACATCTACGGCGCCGACCACGTGTGGCTGACCCGCTGGAAGGGGGAGTCCCCGTCGCGGCTCCGGGGCGACGCGGACTTCTCGAGCATGGACGAGCTGCGCGCCACGTGGGACGCGTTCGAGGCCGAGCAGCGCGGGTTCGTGACGGGCCTCGCGGAGGCGGATCTGACGCGGCCCGTGCACTACAAGAACACGCAGGGGCAGGAGTTCCAGGTGGCCCTCGGCGCCCTCCTGCAGCACGTGGTCAACCACGCGACCCACCATCGCAGCGAGGCCGCGACCATGATCACCCTGATCAGCGGCTCGCCGCCCGACACCGGGATCAATACCTACCGCGTCGCCGTCGTGAAGGGCTGATCCCGGTGGGGATGAAGGAGCTGGCGGACGACCTCCGGGCGCGCCGGCAGCGGGCGGTGGCGATGGGGGGGCCGGAGGCCATCGCCAAGCAGCACGCGGAAGGCAAGCTGACCGTCCGCGAGCGCCTGGACCTGCTCTTCGATCCCGGTTCCTTCCAGGAGATCGGCGTGCTCGCCACCCACGCCAACGTCGCCCCGTCCATGAAGGGCCGCACCACGCCCGCCGACGGCGTGGTCGCCGGCTTCGGCAAGGTCGACGGCCGGCCCGCCGCGGTCATCGCCTACGACTTCACGGTCATGGCCGGCTCGATGGGGCGCACCGCCGAGGTGAAGTGCAACCGGGCCCGGGAGATCGCGCTCACCAAGCGCATGCCGATGATCTGGCTGATCGACTCGGCGGGCGCCCGGATCCAGGAGGCGATCGGCTCCACGTTCGCGGGCTCGGGCCTGCTCTTCCGGGAGGAGTCCATCATGTCGGGCGTCGTCCCGATGGTGGCGGCCATGATGGGGCCGGGGGCGGCGGGCACCGCCTACATCCCGGCGCTCGCCGACTTCGTGCCGATGGTGAAGGGGACGAGCCATATGGCGCTCGGCGGGCCGCCGCTCGTCAAGGCGGTGGTGGGCGAGGAGGTCAGCGCGGAGGAGCTGGGCGGCTCCAAGGTGCACACCGAGATCTCGGGGGTGGCCGACCTCGAGGTCGCGGACGACCGGGCCTGCATCGCGGCGGTGAAGGCGTATCTCTCGTACTTCCCGACGTCGAACCTGGAGCAGCCCCCGGTGCTGCCCTGCGACGATCCCGCCGACCGGATGGACGAGGCGCTGGTGAGCCTCGTGCCGGACAGCGCGCGCCGCGCCTACGACATGAAGAAGGTGATCGGACATCTCGTCGACCACGGCCGGTTCTTCGAGATCAAGCCCGCCTGGGCCCGCAACCTGGTCACCGGGCTCGCCCGGATGGGCGGCCGGCCGGTGGGGATCGTCGCGAACCAGCCGATGGTGCTGGGCGGGGCGCTCGACGTGGACGCGGCCGACAAGGCGGCGCGCTTCATCATGCTGTGCGACGCCTTCCACGTCCCGCTGCTGTTCCTGCAGGACGTACCCGGGTTCCTGGTGGGCTCCAAGGTGGAGCGGCAGGGTATCATCCGCCACGGGGCCAAGATGCTCTACGCGGTCAGCGAGGCCACCGTGCCGAAGGTCACGGTGGTGGTGCGCAAGGCCTACGGCGCGGGGTACTTCGTGATGTGCGGGCGCGCCTACGAGCCCGACCTGATCGTGGCCTGGCCCACCGCCGAGATCTCGGTGATGGGGCCGGAGGGCGGCACCAACATCATCTTCAGGAAGGAGATCGCGGCCGCGATGAATCCGGAGGAGGAGCGGGCGCGGCGGGTCGAGGAGTTCCGCCGGCTGATCGACCCGTACATCGCGGCCGGAGGCGCGCTCATCGACGACGTCATCGACCCGAGGGAGACGCGCCCGGTGGTCATCCGCGCGCTCGAGATGGCCCGCACCAAGAAGGTCGAACGGCCCTGGAAGAAGCACGGCGTGATGCCGGTCTAAAAAGGAGAAATACCATGCACATCGGTCTCTGTATGTTCGCCACCGACTATGCCATCCGCATCGACGAGCTGGCCCGTGCCGCCGAGGAGCGCGGCTTCGAGTCGCTGTTCGTGCCGGAGCACACCCACATCCCCACCAGCCGGCGCACCCCGTTCCCGGGCGGCGAGCCGCTCCCCAAGGAGTACTCCCACACCTTCGATCCCTTCGTGTCCCTGATGGCGGCGGCCGCGGTCACCACGCGGCTCAAGATCGGCACCGGCATCTGCCTGATCATCGAGCGCGATACCATCACCACCGCCAAGGAGGTCGCGAGCCTGGACCTGCTGTCGGGCGGCCGCTTCCTCTTCGGGATCGGGGCCGGGTGGAACCAGGACGAGATGGAGAATCACGGCACCGAGTACAAGAGCCGCTTCAAGCGGATGCGCGAGCAGGTGCTGGCTATGAAGGAGATCTGGACCAAGGACGAGGCGCAGTTCCACGGCCAGCACGTGAACTTCGATCCGATCTGGTCCTGGCCCAAGCCCGCCCAGAAGCCGCATCCGCCCGTGCTGCTGGGCGGAGAGAGCGGGCACACGCTGCAGCGGGTGGTGGACTACTGCGAGGGCTGGTTCCCGCGGGGCCGGGCGGGCGAGGTGATCCTGGCCGGGCTCAAGGACCTCCAGGCCCGGGCCGCGCGCGCCGGGCGCGACATGAAGACGATCTCGGTCTCGGTCTTCGGGGCGCGGCCGGACGAGGCGACGCTCGAGACCTACACGGGCGCCGGCATCACCCGGGCGATCCTGCGCCTGCCGTCCGACGGGCGCGACGTGATCCTGCCCCTGCTCGACCAGTACGCGAAGCTGATCCACTGAACGGGGGCAAAGCAAGGGGCCCGGCGGCCGATGCTCCGGCCGCCGGGCCCCACTAGGGTCCTCGCGGACTAGTTCTCGACGAAGGCCCGGAGCGCGCGCCCCCGCAGCGGGTGGCGCAGCTTGCGCAGCGCCTTGGTCTCGATCTGTCGGATGCGCTCGCGGGTCACCGAGAAGCGGCGGCCCACCTCCTCGAGCGTGTGCTCGCCGGCCTCGCCGATGCCGAAGCGCAATCTCAGGATCTCCTTCTCCTTGGGCGACAGCGTGCTCAGCGCCCGCTCCACCTGCAGGGTCAGGTCCTGGGTGATGAGGTTGTCGTTCGGCGACTCCGCCCCCTTGTCCTCCAGGAAGTCGCCGAGCTCCGAGTCGTCCCCGATGGGCGTCTCGAGCGAGAGCGGCTTGCGCGAGGACTCCAGGATCAGCCGGACCTTGCGCGCGGGCACCCCGGTGCGCTGGGCCAGCTCCTCGGGAGTGGGCTCGCGCCCCATCTCGTTGACCAGCGAGCGGTTCACCCGCGAGATCCGGTTGAGGGTCTCCACCATGTGCACCGGGATGCGGATCGTGCGCGAGTGGTCGGCGATGGCGCGCGTGATCGCCTGCCGGATCCACCACGTCGCGTAGGTCGAGAACTTGAACCCGCGGCGGTACTGGAAGCGGTCCACCGCCTTCATGAGGCCGATGTTGCCCTCCTGGACGAGATCCAGCAGCGACAGCTCGCTCCCCAGGTAGCGCTTCGCCACCGAGACCACCAGCCGCAGGTTGGCCTCCATCAGCTCCTTCTTGGCCTGCCGCACCACGCGGTCGTGCTCCTCGATCTCGCTGAGCGACGCGAGCAAGGCCTTGCGGGTCACGCCCGCCTTCTGCTCGAGCTGGCGCAGCTCGGACCGGCTCGTGGCCGCCCCGCGCATGCCCTTGGCGAGCAGGCGAATCTCGATGACGAGCTGGTCGGCGAGCGCCGGCTTGAGCGGCAGCTTCTCGAGCACGCTCTGGATGGACGCGCGGTTCTTCGCGATCCACTTGTTGTAGTTCGCGCGCGTGGTCTTGCTCCGCCGCTTGTCGCCGAGCGCGCTTTGCAGGCGCTCGATCTCCCGCTCCAGCCGGCGGATGCGCGCGAAGGCGGCCAGGCTCGAGCGGACCTCGCTCGGCGAGGGCTCACCCCCCTCGGGCAGCAGGATCACGTCCTCGAGCGGGACCTCCTCGCGGCGGACGCGATCCACCAGGGCCAGGAGCTGGCTCGAGGCGAACGGCACGCGGCCCAGCGCCCGCCGGAGCGCGATCTGGCCGATCTCGATGCGCTGGCCGAGGGAAACTTCTTCCGAGGCCTTGAGCAGGGAGACCTTGCCGATCTCCTTGAGGTAGAGACGAACCGGGTCCTCGGCGGGTGAGGCCGACGGCCGCAGCGCCTCGTCGGACAGGGCCGGCGTGGTCTCCGTCTCGATCGCGCTATCCACGACCCGGTCCAGCTCGTCGTCCACCGGCGGCGCCGCCACCTTGCCCGCAACCTGGGCAGGGCGCCCGCGACGCTTTGGCTCGGTGGCGATCACCCTGAATTGGCTCGTCTCCGCTGTCACGACGCTGTCGGTCTCTCTAAAAGTCATTACGGCCTCTCGTGTTCGTCGAGATGTGTCGGTATTTCTTTCCGTCTCGATTCCTCGTGGTCTACGCCCTCGTGGTTTAGACGCTGATTCGGGCGCTGCGGTTTCACAGAACATCGCCGATTTCTCGGCTCATTCGAGGAACCCGCGAGTGGCCGGCCGTGTTCCTCGGGACTTGGCGTCGCTCCCAGAGACGCACGTCACCGGCGGAGTATTCAGCCCGTTCTCGGGCCGTGGAGGCCGGGCCGGCCGGGAGGCCGGAAAGGGGTGGTTTACTTCTCTTTGTTCAGGGTGAGGTCGAACGTGGCCAGCACGTGCTCTTTCATGCTCACCAGCCAGGCCTGCAACAGGGGGATCCCGAAGTCGCCGGGCCGGAGCCGACTCTCGCCCCGGACCCAGAGGGTACCGCCCTGACGCAGGCGAACCCGCCCCATGAAGCTCGCAGGCCGCTCGATACCCCGCATGGACAGCACCCCATGCAGCGTCAAGAGCACGTCCGTGTTCTCGGTCAGCGACTGGAACGAGCTCTCCACCTTGTCGATCCGGAAACGGATCTCCGGTTGGCGCTCTCCGTCGAGCGCTCGGCGCAGGTCCTTGTCCCGCCCGGCCTTCCCGGTGCGCAGGCTCGCCACCGGTGCGGTCAACGTGCCCTTGATCGGCTTCTTGAGGTCCTCGATGTCCAGCTCGACCTCGCCGCTGGGCGTCTCGCTCGCTCCGCTGAAGTTGCCGAACGGGTGAAAGGCGTCGAAGCCCACGCGACTCTTGCCACTGTCCACGACCCAGCGTCCGGCCTCCGCGATCGCCGATCCCGGGAGGGAAGCCTCGAAGAGCGCGAGGGCAAGGAGGACGGCGGCGAGTCGTGCGGGCACAGGGTGGGATACCATGGGGGCCACGAGCCGGTCAACTTGGGCGGGAAAATTGTTGACACCGCCGGAGGCCCGGTCTTACCGTCTAAATGCCCGCCATGACGAGCGATTGATGGCCGTAGCCCCCAGCGCCTCCTACAGCTTCACGGTTCGGCTCGCGATCCGGAACAAGCCCGGCATGCTGGGCCGCGTCACCTCGGTCATCGGCAAGGCCGGTGGGGACATCGGCGCGGTGGACCTGGTCGAGATGAGCGGCGAGCGCGTGCTCCGCGACATCACGATCAAGGCCCGAGACAGCCGGCACGCCCACGACATCATCGATCGGATCAAGACCGTGGCCGGGGTGAGGATCGCCAACATCTCCGACCGCACCTTCCTCATGCACCTCGGCGGCAAGATCGAGATCCACAGCAAGGTGCCGATCCGGACTCGCGACGACCTCAGCATGGCGTACACCCCGGGGGTGGCGCGCGTCTGCCTGGCCATCAAGGACGATCCGAGCCGGGCCTTCACTCTGACCATCAAGCAGAACGCGGTCGCGGTGGTGACGGACGGCACCGCGGTCCTGGGGCTGGGGGACATCGGACCGGCGGCGGCCATGCCGGTCATGGAAGGCAAGGCCATGCTCTTCAAGGAGCTCGCCGGGGTGGACGCCTTCCCGATCCCGCTCGACACCAAGGATCCGGGCAAGATCGTGGAGACCGTGAAGATGCTCGCCCCCGCCTTCGGCGGGATCAACCTGGAGGACATCTCGGCCCCCCGCTGCTTCGAGATCGAGGAGCGCCTGCGGAAGGAGCTGGACATCCCGGTCTTCCACGACGATCAGCACGGCACCGCGGTGGTGGTGCTGGCCGCGCTGCTCAACGCGCTCAAGATCGTCAAGAAGGACATCCGGCGCATCAAGGTGGTGGTCTCCGGGGTGGGCGCGGCCGGAACCGCCACGATCAAGATCCTGCTCGCCCTGGGGACCCGGAACATCATCGGGGTGGACGAGCACGGGACGATTCACCGGGGCCGGCCGGTCGGGATGGACTTCATGAAGACGTGGGTCGCCTCGGCGACCAACCCGGCCAACGTGAAGGGTCGGATGTCCGACGCCATCCGGGGCGCCGACGTGTTCATCGGCCTCTCGGTGCCGCGCGTGCTCACGGTGCGGGACGTCAAGAGCATGGCCCGCGACCGCATCGTCTTCGCGATGGCGAACCCGGTGCCCGAGATCCAGCCGGAGGAGGCGGAGCGGCACGTGCGGGTGATGGCCACCGGCCGCTCGGACTACCCGAACCAGATCAACAACGTCCTCTGCTTTCCCGGATTCTTCCGGGGACTGCTCGACTCCCGGGCGCGGCTGGTCAACGACGAGATGAAGATCGCGGCCGCCCACGCCATCGCCTCGTGCGTGGGCCGGCGGGAGCTGGGCCCCGAGTACATCATCCCCAGCGTCTTCAACAAGCAGGTGGCGCCGGCGGTGGCCCGCGAGGTGGCGAAGGCCGCCCAGAAGACGGGCGTGGCCCGGCGCCGCCGCCGCGCCGACGCGCCCGACTGGGTCTAGGGCGGCGGGAGGCGGGGTGGCGAACCCGCGCTGGTCGGTGGTCATTCCCGCGTACAACGAGGCGGCCCGGCTGCCCACCTATCTCAAGGAGGTCCTGGCCTACCTCGAGGGGCGGGACGAGTCCTACGAGGTGATCGTGGTGGACGACGGCAGCCGCGACGGGACCGCCGACCGGGTGCGCGAGGTGGCGGCCGGGCGGGCCGGGGTGACCGTGCACGCGCTCGATCGGAATCGCGGCAAGGGCCACGCGGTCCGCGCGGGGATGGCGCGGGCGGTCGGCGGGCTCCGGCTCATGGCCGACGCCGACGGGGCCACGCCCATCCGGGAGGCGGCGCGGCTGGAAGCAGCGGTGAGCGCGGGCGCCGACCTCGCGGTGGGCTCGCGCGTCCTCCGGGATGCCTCGGTGATCCGCCGGGTCCGCGCGCATCGCAAGCTCTCGGGCCACGTGTTCAACTTCCTGGTACGCCGGCTCGGGGTCGCCTCGGTGGTGGATACCCAGTGCGGCTTCAAGCTCTTCCGCGGGGCGGTCGCGGCCGCGCTGTTCCCCGAGGTCACCACCGACGGCTTCGGCTTCGACGTCGAGCTGCTGATGCTGGCCGAGCGCCGCGGCTACCGCGTGGTGGAGGTGGCGGTCAACTGGGCCGATCAGCCGGGGTCCAAGGTCGCGGTGCTGCGCGAGGGGCCGCGCATGATCTACGAGGTGCTCGCCGCGCGGCGCCGTCTCGCCGGACGCCCGACCGGGAAGCGCGGCGCATGATCGCCCGCCGCACGCAGGAGATCGAGCCGTTCCTCGCCGTCGAGGTCTTCCAGCGCGCCCAGGCCCTCGAGCGCCAGGGGATCGACGTCATCCACCTGGAGTTCGGGGAGCCGGACTTCGACACGCCGGTGGTCATCCGCGAGGCGGCCGAGAAGGCGCTCAAGGACGGGCGTACCCGCTACGCCCACCCCCTCGGGATCCTCCCGCTGCGCGAGGCGATCGCCGAGCACTACCACGCCCGCTACGGCGTGACGGTGTCGCCCGACCAGATCCTGGTCACCGGGGGCACCTCGCCCGCGATGCTGCTGCTCTTCAGCGCGCTGCTCGATCCGGGCGACGAGGTGATCCTCTCCGATCCCTACTACGCGTGCTACCCGAAGTTCGTGAAGTTCTCGGGCGGGGTGCCGGTCCACGTGCCGGTCGAGGAGTCGGACGCCTTCCAGTACCGGCCCGAGGCGGTCGCGGCCCGCGTCGCCCCGCGAACCAAGGGCCTGCTCGTGAACTCGCCCGCCAACCCGACCGGGACCGTGCTCAGCCGGGAACGGCTGGCCGCGCTCTGCGGTCTCGGGCCCTGGGTGATCTCGGACGAGATCTACCACGGCCTCACCTACGAGGGGCCGGAGCACACCGTGCTCGAGTTCACCGATCACGCGTTCGTGCTGAACGGCTTCTCCAAGGCCTACGCGATGACCGGCTGGCGGGTCGGCTACGTGATCGCCCCGCGGGCGTTCATGCCCGCCCTGACCGCCATGCACGGCAACTTCTTCATCTCGACCAACGAGTTCGTGCAGTGGGCCGCGCTCGCCGCCCTTCGCGAGGCGGCGGACGAGAGCGCCCGCTTCCGGCGCATCTTCGACGAGCGGCGGCGGGCGATGGTGGCCGGCCTCCGGAGCATCGGGCTCGGGGTGGGCGCGCCGCCCACCGGCGCCTTCTACGTGCTCGCCAACGCCCGCCGCTTCACGAGCGACTCGCTCGCCTTCGCGTTCGAGATCCTCGAGCGGGCCCACGTGGGCGTGACCCCCGGAGTGGATTTCGGCCGCAACGCGGAAGGCTACCTGCGCTTCTCGTACGCCCAGTCGCTCGAGCGGATCCAGGAGGCGATGGGTCGCATCGGTCGCTTCCTGGCCGACCGCCGATGACCGACACGCCGTGCGTGATGTGCGACAAGTACGGTCGGAGCGGCGACGCCCTGCACATCGCCGACCTGGCGCTGTCGCGCGTGTTCCTGCACGAGGACCAGTTCTTCCCCGGCTACGTGCTCCTGGTCCTGCGCCGGCACGTCACCGAGCTCTACGACCTGACGGCGCCGGAGCGCGCGACGCTCATGGAGGAGGTGAGCCGCGTGGCCCAGGCGGTCGCCCAGGTCTTCCGCCCGGTGAAGATGAACTACGAGCTGCTCGGCAACCTGGTGCCGCACATCCACTGGCACCTGGTGCCGCGCCTGGCCACCGACCCCGCGCTCCGCTCGCCCATCTGGATGGTCGAGCACCAGGCGGTGGCCCCGCCGCCCGCCACCGCGCGCGAGCGGATCGAGTCGATCCGCCGGGCCCTCGCCTGACCCAATGGACCCCGCCTACGCGGCGGTGCACGCGGAGGAAGACCGCGCCCACTGGTGGTTTCTCGGGCGCCGCGCGGTCATTCTCGCCGAGATGACCCGCCGTCTGCCCGCGCGCGGCGTGCGGCTGGCCGAGCTCGGGTGCGGCAGCGGCGGCATGCTGGAGGCGCTCGGCCGCTTCGGGACCGCGGTCGGCGTGGAGATGGATCCCGCGCTCCGCGCCCGCGCCCGCGAGCGCGGCCTCGACGTGCGGGCCGGCGCCTTGCCGGACGCGATCCCGCTCGAGCCCGGGCGCTGGGACGCGGTGTGCCTCTTCGACGTGCTCGAGCACGTGGACGACGAGGCCGGCGCCCTCGCCGCGTGCCGGCGGCTCCTCGCGCCGGGCGGCCGCCTGTTCGTGACGGTGCCGGCGTATGCGTGGCTCTGGAGCCGTCACGACGAGCTGTTAGGCCACCGCCGCCGCTACACCGCGCGGGCCCTGCGACGGGCCGCGGAGCGGGGCGGCTACACGGTGGAGCGGCTGACCTACTTCAACACGCTGCTGGCGCCGCCGATCATGGCGGTCCGCCTCGCCCGCGCGGCGCTGCGGCGGCCCGGGCACGATCTCGACCGTCCGGCGCCACTCCTGAACCGCGCGCTCGCGGCCTGCTTCTCGTCCGAGGCACGGCTGCTGCGGTGGGTGTCGCCGCCCTTCGGCATCTCGATCCTGCTGGCGGCCCGTCTCCCCGATTCATGACCGGCCGCCACCGGCTCGCCCTGGCCGGTCTGCTGGTCGGGCTGGCCGCGGTCATGGCGGTCTGGCTCGGGATCGATCGCCGCCCGCCCGAGTGGGATCACGCCAACCATCTCGAGCGGGCGGTGGCCTGTCACCAGAGTCTCCGGACGCCCGGGAGCGACTGGCTGCAGGAGATCATCGCCGAGTCGAGCTTCTACCCACCGATCGTGACGTGCGCGGCCGGGCTGCTCTACTTCGCGTTCCCCGTCGTGCCGCTGACCGCCCAGGCGCTGATCTGGGTCTTTCTCGTCGTCGGCACGCTCGCCGTGTTCGGCGTGGGGCGGCGGCTGCTCGATCCCGGCGCGGGGCTGCTCGCCGCGCTCCTCTTCGCCACCGCGCCGTTCGTCGTGTTCATGCTGCTGAACTTCCAGCTCGACCTGCCGCTGGCCGCGATGGTGGCCCTCGCGCTCTACACGCTCGTGCGGACGGAGGATCTGTCCTCCCGCGGGTGGGCGCTCGGGCTGGGCCTGGTGCTCGGCCTGGGCATGCTCACCAAGCCGCCCTTCGCCGCGTATCTGTCCGGGCCGCTCCTCTGGGCCGCGTGGCGGGCGCTCCGGGCGCCGGAGCGCCGCGCCCGCCTGCTGCACCTGCTCGCCGCGCTGGGCGTGGCCGCGGCGATCGCGCTGCCGTGGTACGGGCCGCGCCTGGTCGGGCTGCCGGCCCAGATCATCAATCGCTCGTTCAAGCAGGCGGCCGAATCGGGGCACGCGCCGGCGCTGAGCGGCTCGTCGCTGTTGTTCTATCCGCAGTGGATCATCCCCCAGTGGGGTCTCCTGGCCACCGCGCTCCTGCTCTGGGGGATCGTCGCGGTCGCGCGGCGGCCGCGGGCCCGAGGCCTCGTGTGGGCCGCGCTGGCGCCGTTCGTGATCTTCGTCCTGATCCAGAACAAGAACCTGCGCTACACGCTGCCGTTCCTGCCCGCCGCGGCGCTGGCGGCGGCGGCCGGCGTGAGCGCACTGCCGCCGCGCGCGCGGTGGGGGATCGGCTGGTCCTGCGTGATCGCGGGCGTGGCGCAGGTGGGCTCGGCCGCCTTCGCGTTCCCGCCGCCCACGCTGCTGGCGCCCGTCGTCGCCTCGGTGGCGTTCTCCTGGCCGCCCGACGGGCGCGACTGGCATCACCGGGAGCTCCTCGACGCCATCGTCCGGGCGGCGGGTCCCGGCGGGGCGCGGGTGGCGGTGGTGCCCAACGACAACTACTTCTCGATCTCCAACTTCCGCTACGAGGTGACGCGCGATCAGCTGCCGCTCCGCCTGAGCCGGGCGTGGGAGCAGGCGCCGCTCGGCGTGGATTTCGCCATCGTCAAGACGGGTGACCAGGGACCCGACGCGGCGTCCGCCAAGCCGGACCGGATCATGGCCGCGCTCGGGGGCGGGGACCCATGGCTGGCCGCGGCCTATCCGGTGATCGTGCGGGTCCCGCTGCCCGACGGGAGCGAGGGGACGGTGCGGATGCGCCGCCTCGAGCCGGTGCGTGGGATGGCATCGGCCGAGCTCGCCGAGCGACTGCGGCGCGGGGTGGTCAGGCTCCTGGCCGACGTGGCGCGCGACGCGCAGGGCCTCCGCGTGACCGTCGGCTACCGGGACGACGCGCTGGCGGCCGGGTCGGTGGAGACGGTGACGGTGGAGGCGGAGTCGGCGCTGGTCGGCGAGTTCGTCCGGCGGAAGCCGCCGCTGCGTATCGGTCCGGTGCGGCTGCGTATCCGTGACGCGGTGGTGAATCCGGGCCGGCTGGCGGCCACCGGTGATGTGGAGCTCCTCGACGTCGGCTCCCTCCACGTGGAGCGCCTGGGGATCGCCGAGCGGGACCTGGCCGAGTTCATCGCCCAGCAGCGGGGCCTCTCCGGGCTGCGGGCGACCATGGAGGAGGGGTGGGTCCGCGCGAACTGGGCGCTGCCGGGGCCGGGGCTCTCGGCGCGGCTGGCCTTGACGGCCGGGTCGCCGCCCGCCCCGTTCGCCCTGCGTGCCGCCGACGTCCGCTACGGCGGGGTGCGACTCCCGGGATTCCTGGTGGACTGGATCGTGAGAAACTTCGATCCGACCCCGCGCCTGCGCCGGCTGCCCATGCCGGTCTCGATGGCGCCGATTCGCATCCAGCGGGAGCGGCTCGAGGTGGGCGAGGATGGGGCGCCGACCGCCGCGACGAAGCCCGCCGCCACGAACAAGGAGTGACGCTGATGGCCGAGAGTCTCGCGGAGAAGAAGGCGCGGGGAGGCAAGATCCTGGCCCGCCTCGCCAAGGCCTACCCGGACGCGCGCACCGCGCTCGACTTCACCACGCCGCTCGAGCTACTGGTCGCGACGATCCTGTCCGCGCAGTGCACCGACGAGCGGGTCAACGCGGTCACCGCCGGGCTCTTCCCGCGTTACCGGCAGGCGGCCGACTGGGCGGGGGTGCCCCTGCCGGTGCTCGAGCGAGAGATTCATTCCACCGGCTTCTTTCGCGCCAAGGCCAGGTCGCTCAACGGAATGGCGCGGGCCCTGGTGGAGCGGCACGGGGGTGAAGTGCCGCGCACCCTGGAGGAGCTCGTCGAACTCCCCGGGGTCGGCCGGAAGACCGCCAACGTGGTGCTGGGCAACGCCTTCGGCATCCCGGCCCTGGCGGTGGACACCCACGTGTTCCGGGTGTCGCAGCGCCTGGGGCTGGCCCGGGGCGACGACGCGGAGAAGATCCACGACCAGCTCTGCCTGGTCCTGCCGCGCCCGCGCTGGACGCAGGCCAGCCACCTGCTCATCCTTCACGGCCGGCGCGTCTGCGCGGCCCGGAAGCCGGCCTGCCCGACCTGTCCGGTCCTGGCCCTCTGCCCGTGGACGGGCAAGACCAAGGCGGCGCCGGTCAAGGCGCCGGCCCGGCGCCGGGCAGGGCAGGGTTGACCCGCAGGGGTCTTTCTTTTATGATTACCCGTTGCTGCTTGCCGGGGTGTTCGACGTGGCGGTAGAGGCCCTATCCGGACGGAGATCATGACGACGCTGATGCCGAAGGAAGAGGATGTGGAGCGCAAGTGGTTCCTGGTCGACGCCCAGGACCGGGTGCTGGGCCGTCTCGCCACCCAGGTGGCGACCGTGCTGCGGGGCAAGCACAAGCCCCAGTTCTCGCCGCACCTCGACGTGGGCGATCACGTGGTGGTGATCAACGCCGAGAAGATCCACCTCACCGGGCGCAAGCTGACCGACAAGATCTACCGCTGGCACAGCGGCTACATCGGGGGACTGCGCGAGGTCAGCGCGGAGCGGATGATCAAGACGCATCCGGAGCGCGTGATCGAGTGGGCGGTGCAGGGGATGCTTCCGAAGGGCCGCCTCGGCCGCGCGATGGCCAAGAAGCTGAAGGTCTACAAGGGCGCGGACCACCCGCACGCCGCCCAGAAGCCCGAGCCGCTCGCCATGCGCGAGCGCGCCCGCTGAGGAGCCCCATGGCCGTCGTCAGTCGCTTCTACGGAACCGGTCGCCGCAAGACCTCCGTCGCCCGGGTGTGGCTGCGGGCGGGCAGCGGCCGCATCCTGATCAATCGCCGTCCCTTCGAGGACTACTTCCCGCGCGAAACGCTGCGCATGGTGATCTCGCAGCCGCTCCAGCTCACCAACACGTTCGGACAGTTCGACGCGGTGGTGAACGTGGGCGGCGGCGGCCCCACCGGCCAGGCCGGCGCGGTGCGGCACGGGATCGCGCGCGCGCTCCTGCAGTTCGACGACAAGCTGCGCCAGACCCTCAAGCGGGCCGGCCTCCTCACCCGCGATCCGCGGATGAAGGAGCGCAAGAAGTACGGCCAGCCGGGCGCGCGCTCCAAGTTCCAGTACTCGAAGCGGTAGTCGTCCGCGAGGCCGCCATGTTGAAGGTCGCGGTCACCGGGGCCAGCGGGTACATGGGCGCGGAATTGCTCCGTCTCCTGTCCGTCCATCCCAAGGTGCGGATCAGCGCGGTCACCTCGGAGCGGCTGGCCGGCGAGCGCCTCGATCGCCTCTATCCGCACCTCCGCGGGCTCAGCGATCTGGTCTTCCAGGAGATCGACGGGGACCGCCTGGCCGGCGAGTCGGACGTCGTCTTCCTCGCCCTGCCGCACATGGAATCCCAGCGGCTGATGCCCACGCTGCGGCGTCACGGCAAGAAGGCGGTCGACCTCTCCGCCGACTACCGCCTGCGGGACCCGTCGCTGTACACGACGTGGTACAAGGCGCCCCACGAGGACGCGAGCGGCCTGGCCGAGGCGGTCTACGGCCTGCCGGAGCTGCACCGCAAGCAGGTCGCGGGCGCGTCCCTGGTGGCCTCGCCCGGCTGCTACCCGATGGGCGCGATCCTCGCCACCGCTCCGCTGCTCAAGAGCGGGCGCGGGAGCGTGGACGGCATCGTGATCGACGGCAAGTCCGGCGTCACCGGCGCGGGCGCCCAGGGCCGCAAGGCCGACGCGATGTACCTCTTCACCGAGGCGAACGAGAACGTGCAGGCCTACGGCATGGCCACGCACCGGCACACTCCCGAGATCGAGCAGGAGCTCTCCGCGCTGGCGGGCCGGCCGGTGGTGGTCGCGTTCACCCCGCACCTGGTCCCGCTCAATCGCGGCCTCTTCACCACCGCGTCGGTGCCGCTCACCAAGCCGGCCACGACCGCAGAGCTGGTGGCGCTCTACCAGGAGTTCTACGTGGGCGAGCCGTTCGTGCGCGTGCTCGAGGAAGGCCAGCGTCCGACGACGCGATCGGTCGTGGGCTCGAACTTCTGCGACGTCACGGTGGTGGCCGACCCGCGCACGAAGCGCGCGGTCTGCGTGTCCGCGCTCGACAACCTGGGCAAGGGCGGGTCCGCCAACGGCATCCAGAACCTCAACATCATGATGGGGTGGGACGAGCGGACCGGCCTCGACGCGCCTCCGGTGTATCCGTAGCCCGCATGGCGGACTTCCAGTGGCTCGAGGGGGGCATCACCCCCGTGCCCGGTATCCTGGCGTCCGGCGTCGCGGCCGGGATCAAGCCGAGCGGTAAGAAGGATCTCGCCCTCGTCTATTCCTCGTCGCCGGCCCGCGCGGCCGCGGTCTTCACCACGAACCAGATCAAGGGCGCGCCGGTGCTCGTGTCGCAGGAGCACGTGCGCGACGGCCGCGCCCAGGCCATCCTGGCCTCGGCGGGCTGCTCCAACGTGTGCACGGGGGAGCAGGGGGTGAAGGACGCGCGCGAGATGACCCGCATCACCGGGGAGCTGCTCCGGATTCCGCCGCGGCAGGTGCTGATCGCGTCCACCGGCGTGATCGGCCAGCCGCTGCCGATGGACAAGATCCGGGCCGGACTGCCCAAGCTGGTGAAGGGGCTTTCCCCGCAGGGGGGCCGGCTCGCGGCCGAGGCCATCATGACCACCGACACCCGCCCGAAGGAGGCCGCTCTCCGGTTCGATCTGGCCGGGCGTCCGGTGACGATCGGCGGCATCGCCAAGGGGGTCGGCATGCTCGAGCCCCACATGGCGACCATGTTCTGCTTCCTCGCCACCGACGCGATGGTGGCGCGTGACTCGCTCCCGCGAGTGCTGCGCCGGGCCACCGACCGCTCCTTCAACCGGATCACGGTGGACAGCGATCAGTCCACCAGCGACACGGTGGCGATCCTCGCCAACGGGCTGGCCGAGAACGCGCCGCTCGAGAACGGGGGCAAGGGCCTGCGCCAGTTCGCGCGGGCGCTCCAGGCCATCGCCGAGCGGCTCGCCCGCATGCTGGTCGAGGACGGGGAGGGCGCGAGCAAGCTGGTCGAGGTGGTGGTGCAGGGGGCCCGCACCCGCCGCGAGGCGCTGATCGCGGCGCGGTCCGTGGCCAACTCCCCGCTGGTGAAGACCGCGGTGAACGGGGCCGACCCCAACTGGGGGCGGATCTTGATGGCGCTGGGCAAGAGCGCGGCGAGGGTGGCCGCCGATCGCGTGGCGGTCTCGATCGGCGGGGAGCCCCTGGTGGAGAAGGGAATGCTGCGTCCGGGGGCGCGGATCGACCGGATTCGGGAGGCGATGGGCGGCCCGAGCTACACCATCGCCGTCGATCTCGGGCTGGGGCGGGGCGAGGACCGGGTGTGGACATCGGACCTCAGTGAGGAGTACGTTCGAATCAACGCGAAGTACACGACCTAACCCGCACGGTTCCGAGCTTCGGTCTCCGCCGCCCTCGTCGGCTGGCGGGGAAGTGTCGCGCTCCTCTCCGGGGGCCGGCCGCTCGCGACCGGAGGCCAACCGAACGACGACGGAAAGGACGGCAGGACCATGGCAGCTCTGACCATGAAGGAGTTGCTGGAGGCCGGGGTGCATTTCGGCCACCAGACCAAGCGCTGGAACCCGAAGATGCAGAAGTACATCTTCGGCGAGCGCAACGGCATCTACATCATCGATCTGCAGAAGACCCTCAAGAAGTTCCGCGAGGCCTACGCGTTCGTGCGCGACCTCGCCGCCGATGGGGGCATCGTGCTCTTCGTGGGCACCAAGAAGCAGGCCCAGGAGACGGTGCTGGAGGAGACCACCCGCTGCGGGCAGTTCTACGTCAATCACCGCTGGCTGGGCGGGACCCTCACCAACTTCACCACGATCCGGAAGTCGATCGCCCGGCTCAAGAAGCTCGACGAGATGAGCGAGACCGGCGAGTACGAGCGCCTGCCCAAGAAGGAAGTCATCGGGCTCGAGCGCGAGCGGGCGAAGCTGCAGAGCACGCTGGTCGGCATCAAGAACATGGACCGGCTGCCCTCCGCGGTGTTCATCATCGACCCCAAGAAGGAGACGATCGCGGTCGAGGAGGCCCGACGGCTGTCCATCCCGATCGTGGCGATCGTGGACACCAACTGCGATCCCTCCGGGATCGACTACCCGGTGCCCGGCAACGACGACGCGATCCGGTCGGTGCGCCTGATCACCTCGCGGATCGCCGACGCGATCATCGAGGGCAGCGGCAGCCTCGCCAAGCAGGAGGTGGAGGAGGAGATCCCCGCCTCGCCGGACATGCCGGTGGTGACCGAGGCCGAGATGACCAAGTCGGCGGAAGCGGGCGTCTGAGGAGCGTCCGATGGCCTCGTCCGCCGAGCAGGTGAAGAACCTCCGGGAGCGCACCGGAGCCGGGGTGATGGACTGCAAGGCCGCCCTCGAGGCCTCGCAGGGCGACCTGCAGGGCGCGGTCGAGTACCTGCGCAAGAAGGGGCTGGCCGACGCGGCCAAGAAGTCGCACCGCGAGGCGCGCGACGGGGTGGTGGTGTCCTACATCCACCCGGGCAGCAAGATCGGGGTGCTGGTCGAGGTCAACTGCGAGACCGACTTCGTGGCCCGCACCGAGGACTTCCAGCAGCTCGTGAAGGACGTGGCGATGCAGGTGGCCGCGGCCAATCCGTCCTACGTGGCCCGCGAGGAGGTGCCGGGGGCGGTGGTGGAGAAGGAGCGCGAGATCTACCGGCAGCAGATGGCCGATCAGAAGAAGCCGCCCCAGGTCATCGACAAGATCATCGAGGGCAAGCTCGAGAAGTTCTACGCGGAGTCCTGCCTGATGGAGCAGCCCTTCATCCGCGACGCGTCCGGGAAGACCCGTCTCAAGGACATGGTGGACCAGGCGACGTCGAAGATGGGGGAGCGGATCGTGGTGAAGCGTTTCGCCCGCTTCCAGGTGGGCGAGAGCTAGGCCTCCCATGGCCGTCCCCGGCGCGGTTCCCGCGTACCGGCGCGTCCTGCTCAAGATCTCGGGCGAGGCGCTGGCGGGCGGCCAGGGCTACGGCATCGATCCCGACGTCATCAGCCGCATCGCCGAGGAGCTCGCCGAGGTGGTGCGCCTGGGCGTCGAGCTCGCGGTGGTCATCGGGGGCGGCAACATCTTCCGCGGCATCGCGGCCAGCGCGGGCGGGATGGACCGGGCCACCGGCGACTACATGGGCATGCTCGCCACCGTGATCAACGCGCTGGCCCTGCAGGACTCCATCGAGAAGGCGGGGGTGCCCACCCGGGTGCTCTCGGCCATCGAGATGCGGGCGGTCTCCGAGCCCTACATCCGGCGCCGGGCCATCCGCCATCTGGAGAAGGGGCGCGTGGTCGTCTTCGCGGCGGGGACGTGACACCGCGGGAGCGCTGCGGGCGGTGGAGATCGGCGCGGAGGTGATCCTCAAGGCCACCAAGGGGGACGGCATCTACACCGCCGATCCGGCCAAGGACAAGACGGCGGTGAAGCTCCCGCGGGTGGGCTACATCGAGGTGCTCAACCGCGGACTGCAGGTGATGGATACCACCGCCATCTCGCTCTGCATGGACAACAAGCTCCCGATCGTGGTGTTCGATCTCACACGCAGGGGTAACATCCGTCGAATCGTCACGGGCGAGCCGGTCGGCTCGGTGGTCTCCACCGACGTGAGCGCGCCGAAGGGGTGAGGCCATGAGTCAACCGGCGCTGTTGAAGGATCTCGAGGCCCGGATGCAGGCCGCGACCGACGCGCTCACGCGGGAGTTCTCGAGTGTCCGCACCGGCCGCGCGAACGCCACGCTCCTGGACGGAGTGCGGGTCGAGGCCTACGGCAACCTCACGCCGATCAACCAGCTCGCGACGGTGTCGGTGCCCGACGCGCGCACCATCGTGATCCAGCCGTGGGACGCCTCGCAGATGAAGGAGATCGAGAAGGGCATCGCCAAGTCGGACCTGGGGCTCTCCCCGAGCAACGACGGCAAGGTGATCCGACTCACGGTGCCCACCCTCACCGAGGAGCGGCGCAAGCAGCTCGCCAAGCAGATCGGCAAGTTCGCGGAGGACGCCCGGGTGGCGATCCGCACCGCGCGCCGCGAGGCCAACGACAAGCTCAAGTCCCTCGCCAAGGACAAGAAGGTCTCCGAGGACGAGGAGCGGCGCGGCCACGACCAGATCCAGAAGACCACCGATCGCTTCGCCGCGAAGATCGACGAGCTCGCCAAGAAAAAGGAACAAGAGGTGATGACCGTCTAGATTCGCGGGATCCCGCGGACAACCGTCTGGCCAATCACCGTTTACTTCTTCAGGCTCTTCATATGCGGGGGCCCAGAAATGGCCCCCGCACTCCCCCAGTTGGCGGACAACCGTTTACTTCGGCCGCGCGTCCTGGCTCCCGCTTCTCTTCGTAATGTTGCGAAATCCCAGCCGCTTTTCCGCTGGAGAAGGGGGTTTTTCCTGGCAATTCCGGGGGGGCTCACGTAACATGACCCGATATGGCGGCGAAGGCCGGGATCTCCGCGGCGGTGTCGGAGCTGTCGACGCTCCACGAGGATGATCTCAAGCGGCGCATCCAGGCCGGCCCGATCCCGCGCCACGTGGCGGTCATCATGGACGGCAACGGGCGGTGGGCCACCAATCGCGGGCTGCCGCGCGTGGCCGGGCACGGCGAGGGCGTGAAGTCGGTGCGCGCGGTCGTGCGCGTGGCGGGCGAGCTCGGTATCGAGTTCCTCACCGTGTACGCCTTCTCCTCGGAGAACTGGAAGCGACCCCACCAGGAAGTGTCCACCCTGATGACCCTGCTCGAGCGCTCCATCGAGCGCGAGCTGCCGGAGCTCATGGAACGCAACGTGCGCTTCCGGGTGATCGGCCGCGCGGCCGGCGTGCCCGCGCGGGTGGGCGAGCGCATCCGGCGGCTCATCGAGACCACGTCGCGCAACACCGGCCTCAACCTCCTGATGGCCTTCAACTACGGCGGCCGCGACGAGCTGGTGGACGCGGTGCGCGCGCTCGCCCTCGAGGTGCAGAGCGGACGGCTGCGCCCGGAAGACATCGACGAGGTCCGCGTGTCCCGCGCGCTCTACACCGACGGCGTCCCCGATCCGGACCTGCTGATCCGCACGAGCGGGGAGCTGCGCCTGTCCAACTTCCTCCTGTGGCAGGTCGCCTACACCGAGCTGTGGATGACGCCGACCCTCTGGCCGGACTTCGGCGCGCGCGAGTTCTGTCTCGCGGTCGCCGACTTCCAGCAGCGGGACCGCCGCTTCGGAAGGGTTTGATGGCGAGGGCGCAGGGCGTGCCGCTCGCCGGATCGGTGGACCAGATGGCCCCTTCCCGCGGCGGAAGTCTCGTGCGCCGGCTCCTGAGCACGCTGATCCTCCTGCCCCTGTTCGTGTGGATGGTGGCGGTCGGGCCGGTGTGGCTGTTCGGGGCGGTCATGGTGCTCGCGGGCGCGCTCGGCCAGTGGGAGTTCACCGGCATGTTCGAGCGGGCGGGCGTGCGGACCTTCCGCGTGCTGGGGCTGGTGGGCGGGTCCGTGGTGACCGCGAGCTTCGCGCTGCCGGTGTCCGAGCGGGTGGCGTTCACCGCGGTGCTGCTCGCCGTGCTCGCGGTCGGACTGCTGCGCCCGCCGGCGGATCGGCCGGCCTGGGAGCCGGTGGCGGTCACGCTCTTCGGGGTCTGCTACGTGAACTGGCTGCTCGGCTATACCTTCTGGCTGCGGGATCTGGAGGCGGGCCGGGAGTGGATCCTGCTGCTGGTCTCGGTCACGTGGCTCGGCGAGACCGCCGCGTACGTGGTGGGCTCCACCATGGGCCGCCACAAGCTGGCGCCCTCGATCAGCCCCCACAAGACGGTGGAGGGCGCGCTCGCGCAGCTCGTGATGTCGGTGCTGGCCGCGCTGGGAGCGAGGGCGACGTTCTTCCCGGCGCTCTCGCTCGAGAGCGCGGTGGTGGTCGGGCTCTTGCTCGGGGTGGTCGGCCAGGCCGGCGATCTCCTCGAGTCCGCGATCAAGCGGAGCGTCGGCACCAAGGACACCGGGCGGCTCATCCCGGGACACGGCGGGATGCTCGACCGGATCGACAGCCTGCTCATCAACACGCCGGTCCTCCTCTATTACGCGACGTACGCGAGGTCCCTGAGCGCATGAAACGGCTGATCGTGCTGGGGGTGAGCGGCTCGGTGGGGCGGCGGACGCTGGAGCTGGCCGAGCATTTCCCCGAGGACTTCCGGGTGGAGGGCATGGCCGCGCGCGGCTCCAACCCGGAGCTGCTCGCCGAGCTCTGCCGCCGCCACCGGCCGCGGGCCATCGCCCTCGACGACGCGGCCGCGATCGACGCGGTGGCGCGCGCGCTCGGGTCCCCGTGCCCCGAGCTGCTCGCCGGGCCCGCCGGCATCGTGACGCTCGCCGGGGAGGTGGAGGCCGACGTGGTGCTCTCCGCCATCGTGGGCGGCGCGGGCCTCCTGCCCACCATGGCCGCGATCAAGAGCGGCAAGAGCATCGCGCTGGCCAACAAGGAAACGCTGGTGATGGCGGGCAGCCTGATGACCGCGGCGGCGCGCGAGCGCGGCGTACCGCTGCTGCCGGTGGATTCCGAGCACAGCGCGGTCTTCCAGTGCCTCGAGGGCCACAACCGCTCCGAGGTGGGCCGGGTGTTGCTCACCGCGTCCGGCGGGCCGTTCCGGACCAAGAAGGCGGCGGACCTCGCGAAGGTCACGGTGGAGGAGGCGCTGAACCATCCCACCTGGCGGATGGGCGCCAAGATCACGGTGGACTCCGCGACCCTCATGAACAAGGGGCTCGAGGTCATCGAGGCGCGCTGGCTCTTCGACCTGACCCCCGCGCAGGTGCAGGTGGTGGTGCACCCGCAGTCCATCGTGCACTCGATGGTCGAGTACGTGGACGGGTCGGTCATCGCCCAGCTCGGAGTGGCCGACATGGGCATCCCGATCCTCTACGCGCTCACGTACCCGCAACGCCTGCCCTGTCCGGCCGAGCGCCTGGACCTCACCCGGGTCGGGCCGCTCACCTTCGAGGAGCCCGACGTGGAGCGCTTCCCGTGCCTCGGCCTGGCGCGCCGGGCCCTGCTCGAAGGCGGCTGCGCGCCGGTCATCCTGAACGCGGCCAACGAGATCGCGGTCGCCGCGTTCCTCGACGGGCGCATCCGGTTCACCCAGATACCCGAGCTGATCGCGGAAGCGCTGGCGCGAGTGCCCGCGCGGGCGCTCGACAGTATCGACACGTGCGTGGACGTTGATACCCGGACGCGGGCGGCGGTGCGGGACTGGCTGCCCGGCGGGGTCGCGGCCGCGATGAGATAGGGGCCTCATGGCAACGACACTCGTCTCGTTCGTGGTGGTGCTCGGGATCCTCATCATCGTGCACGAGCTCGGCCACTTCTTCATGGCCCGGCTCTGCGGGGTGGGGGTCGAGCGGTTCTCGGTCGGTTTCGGGCCCGTGCTCTGGCGTTTCCGCGGCAAGGAGACCGAGTACTGCCTGTCCCTGATCCCGATGGGCGGCTACGTGAAGATGATGGGGGACGACGAGAATCCGCTGGAAGGCGGCCGGGCGGCCACGGTGGATCCGGCCAAGGCCTTCAACAACAAGTCGCTCGCCGCCCGCTTCCTGATCGTCTTCGCCGGACCCGCGATGAACTTCGTCCTCGCCGTCCTCATCGCCGCCGCGATGTTCATGTTCATCGGCCGGCCGGTGGCGCCCGCCGAGGTGGGGCGCGTGACCGAGGGCGGGCCCGCCGCGCAGGCCGGGCTCCGGACCGGCGACCGCATCACCGCGGTGGACGGCAAGCCGGTGCAGTACTGGGAGGATCTCGCCCGGGTGGTCCAGACCGCGACTGGCCGCCCGCTCGAGGTGACGGTGCAGGGACGCGAGGGCGGCTCGCGCAAGGTCGCGCTGACCCCGGTGCAGGCCAAGCGCAAGGACCTCTTCGGCGACGACCAGCTGGTGTGGGAGATCGGCGCCTCGCCATACCTGGCGCCCGCCATCGGCGACGTCATCCCGGGCGATCCCGCCGAGCAGGCGGGGCTCAAAGCGGCCGACGTGGTGGTCGCGCTCGACGGCCAGCCCGTCATGTCGTGGGACGAGCTGGCCGAGAAGATCCACCAGCGCGCGGGGCAGCCCACGCGGCTCGAGGTCAAGCGCGGGACCGAGGCTCTGGCGATCACGGTCACGCCCAAGAAGGGCAAGGTTCCCGGTCCCGACGGCAAGGAGATGGAGGTCGGCCTGGTGGGGATCCGCCCGGGCGGCGCCACCCTCATGGTCCGCTCGAACCCGCTCTCCGCGATGTGGGAAGGGTTCGCGTGGTCCACCGACGTCACGGTCAAGACCGGGCTCGGCCTCTACAAGATCGTGGTCGGCCAGCTCGACCGGAGCAATATCGGGGGCCCGATCCAGATCGCCAAGACCGCGGGCGAGCAGGCGCGCCAGGGCCTGGTCAGCCTGGCCCTCTTCACCGCCGTGATCAGCGTCAACCTGTTCCTGCTCAACCTGCTGCCGGTGCCCATGCTCGACGGCGGGCACCTGCTCTTCTTCGCCTTCGAGGCGGTGCTGGGCCGGCCGCTCTCGGTGCGCAAGCGGGAGGTCGCCCAGCAGGTGGGATTCGCGCTGCTCATGCTGCTCATGGTGTTCGCGTTCTACAACGACTTCAAACGGATCGGGCTCTTCTGATGGGACAGTACGCGAGGCACGTGTTCGTGTGCACGGCGGGCGACAGCTGCCCGGTCCAGGGCGACGTCGAGAAGTACGTCAAGACCCTGCGGGCGGGCGTGGTCATCGCGGGCCGCCAGGTCGAAGTCCGCGTCAACAAGGCGGGTTGCTTCTCGCAGTGCGGTCACGGGCCCATGATGGTGGTCTACCCGGAGAACGTCTGGTACGCGGGGGTCCAGGAGAGCGACCTCCCCGAGATCCTCGAATCGCATCTCCTGAACGGGGTGCCGGTCAAGCGCCTGCTCTACGATCCGGGCGTGAAGGGCGCCAACAAGGTCCAGTAGTGCGCTGGACCCGGTCGCTGATCCCCACGCTCCGGGACGACCCCGCCGACGCGGAAGCGATCAGCCACAAGCTCATGGTGCGCGCTGGGCTCGTCCGGCAGCTCGCCGCCGGCATCTACGTCTACCTTCCGCTCGGCCTGCGCGTGATCGAGAAGGTCAACGCGATCATCCGCGATGAGATGAACGGGATCGGCGGGCAGGAGATCGAGATGCCGGTGCTCCATCCCGCCGAGATCTGGCAGCAGTCCGGCCGGTGGGACGCGATCGGGGGCGAGATGTTCCGCCTCAAGGACCGCAACGGGCGCGACATGTGCCTGGGCATGACCCACGAGGAGGTCATCGCGTGGCTCGCCGCGCGGGAGATCCGCTCCTACCGCGACCTGCCCCAGATCTGGTACCAGATCCAGACCAAGGAGCGAGACGAGGCGCGGCCCCGCTCGGGCCTGTTGCGCACGCGCGAATTCCTGATGAAGGACTCCTACACCCTGGATCCCGACGCGGCCGCGCTCGAGGTCTCCTACAACGCCCACAAGGACGCCTACTGCCGCATCTTCGACCGCTGCGGGATCAGCTATGTCGTCGTGCAGTCGGATCCCGGCATGATGGGCGGCTCGGGCTCCCACGAGTTCATGGCCCCGAGCGCGGCGGGCGAGGATGACGTGGCCCTCTGCGACGGCTGCGGCTACGCGGCCAATGTGGAGCTGGCCCGCGGCGTGCCGAGCGCGCCTCCCGCCGGGGACGGCAAGAAGGGGGAAGTGGCGACGCCGGGCGCGCGGACCATCGCGGAGGTGTCGGCGCAGCTCAAGATCGACCCGGCCGCGACCATCAAGACGCTGGTGTTCATGGGGCCCGACGGCCCGGTGCTGGCGCTGGTGCGGGGCGACCACGCGCTGCACGAGCGCAAGCTGGCCCGCGCGCTCCAGGCCGAGGCCCGGCCCGCGCACCCCGAGGAGGTCAAGCAGCACCTCGGCGTGGCCCCGGGCTCGATCGGGCCGGTGGGGGCTCGCGGCGCTCGGATCATCGCGGACGAGTCGCTGCGCCGGGGGGCCTACGTGGTCGGCGCCAACCGGGACGGCTTCCACCTGGCCGGGGTGATCCCGGGCCAGGACTTCGCGTGCGAGTGGGCGGACCTGCAGGTGGCGCTGGCCGGGGAGGGGTGCCCCACCTGCGGCAAGACGCTGCGGATCGAGCGGGTCATCGAGGTGGGCAACATCTTCAAGCTCGGCACCACGTATTCGGTCCCGCTGGGGGCGACCTACCTCGACGAGCACGGCCAGCAGCAGCCGATCGTCATGGGCTCCTACGGCATCGGGCCGGCCCGGATCGCTGCGGCGGCGGTGGAGCAGCGCCACGACGCCGACGGCATCGTCTGGCCCTGGGCGATCGCGCCCTTCCATGTGCACCTGGTGACGGTCGCGGTCAAGGATGCCGCGCAGATGGCCGCGGCCGAGGAGATCTACCGGGATCTCCAGGCCGCCGGCTTCGAGGTGCTGATGGACGACCGTGAGGAGCGGGCGGGCGTCAAGTTCAAGGACGCCGACCTGCTCGGGATCCCCCTCCGGGTGACCGTCGGCAATGCCCTCGCCAAGGAAGGCGTGGTCGAGCTGCGGCAGCGCGGCACCCGTGCCGACCGCCGAGTGCCCAAGACGGAGGTGGTCGCGGCAGTCCGGGAGATGGCGCAGACGATCTCATAGGCCAACCCGCCGTTCGGGGCGCCCGCACCGCTTGCAGGGGCCCAATCCCTGTGCTAAAGTCCTGAAAAAAGTGGGCCGTCGCCCACTTTTTTTGTGGGGGGCGGCATGGCGGACGATGCACAGTGGCTCGACCAGATCGAGGCGGTCGTGGCGCCGGTGCTCGCGTCGCGCGGCATGAGCCTGATCGACAGCGAGTGGCGCCGGGAAGGCCGGCGCTGGGTGCTTCGCCTCTTCGTGGACAAGCCGGGCGGCGTGGGCATCGCCGATTGCCAGGCCTTCAGCCGGGAGGCCGGCGACGTGCTGGACGTGTCAGGCCTCATCGAGCCCTCCTACGATCTCGAAGTGTCCTCGCCGGGGCTCGACCGGGTGCTGAAGAAGGACCGTGAGCTGACCTGGGCGGTGGGTCGAGACGTCCACTGCTGGGTGACCGAGCCGTTCGACGGTCGGACCGAGTTTTCGGGTAAGCTCCTCGCGGTGTCCCCGGGGGCGCTGACCCTGGAGGAGACGATGGGGACGCGGCGCGAGATCCCTCGCCGGCTGGTGACGAAGGCGAAGCTGGAAGTGGTGGCGTTCGGGCGGGCAAAGCGATGATGAACAAAGACCTCATATACGTGATCGAGCAGATCGGGCGCGAGAAGGGGATCAGCAAAGAGGTCCTCTTCGAGGCGCTGGAGTCTGCCTTGCTCTCGGCCTCCAAGAAGACGATGGGGGCCGCCGACAACGTGCGGATGGAGATCGACCGCCGCACCGGCACGCTCCGGGTCTTCGCGCGTAAGAAGGTGGTGACCGCGGTCACCGATGCGAAGCTCGAGATCGGCCTGGCGGAGGGCCGCAAGCTGAACGGCGAGGCGCAGCTGGACGACGAGCTCGAGATCGAGCTGGCGCCCCAGGAGTTCGGACGCATCGCGGCCCAGACCGCAAAGCAGGTCATCCTGCAGCGGGTGCGCGACGCCGAGCGCGACGCGGTGTACTCGGAGTTCATCGACCGCGAGGGCAAGATCGTCCGCGGCACCGTGCACCGCATCGAGAAGCGGAACGTGGTGGTGGAGCTGGGCAAGGCGGAGGCGGTCATCACCGAGCGGGAGCAGCTTCCCGGCGACCGCTTCAATCCCGGCGACCGGCTGCGTGCCTACATGTTGGAGGTCAAGAAGACGGCCAAGGGCCCGCAGATCCTGCTCTCGCGTACGCATCCCGGTTTCCTGGTCCGCCTCTTCGAGACCGAGATCCCGGAGATCGCGGAGGGCATCGTGCTCGTGAAGGCGGCCGCGCGTGAGCCGGGCGAGCGCGCCAAGGTCGCGGTGTCGTCCACCAAGCGCGACGTGGACCCGATCGGGGCCTGCGTCGGCCTGCGGGGCACGCGCATCCAGGTCATCAGCCGGGAGCTGCGCGGCGAGAAGATCGACATCGTGGAGTGGTCGCCCGACTCGGCGGTGTTCGTGGCGCGCGCGCTCTCGCCCGCCAAGGTGTCGTCGGTCACGGTCTCCGAGCTTTCGGAGGGCGCGCCCGAGGACGAGCTGCGCACCGTGCTGGTGATCGTCCCGGACAACCAGCTCTCGCTCGCGATCGGCAAGAAGGGGCAGAACGCGCGGCTGGCTGCGAAGCTCACCGGCTTCCGGGTGGACATCAAGAGCGAGGGCGAGGTCGAGGAGGAGCGGCGCCGCGACGAGGAAGCGCGCTCGGAGGGCCGGCAGGGCCTGGGCGACCTGCCCGGAGTCGGCCCGCAGCTGGTGGATCGCCTCGTGGACGCGGGGCTGCACTCGCCCTCCCGGGTGGTGGAGGGTGGGCTGTCCGCCCTGCAGGAGTTGCCGGGCATCGGCGAGGCCAAGGCGAGTGCGATCCTGGCCGCCGCGCAGGCGTGGGTGGCCGAGCATCCGGGGCCTTCCGCCGAGGCCGCCGAGCCGGAAGCGCCCGCGGTCGAGGACGGTGGATCGGAGATCGAGCCGACCCACTTGAGAAGCTGAAGCGGGCGAAGCGCCCGCCTCAGCGCACCTGCATTGGCTGTCGCGTGGTGCGGGCGAAGGCGGAGTTGATCCGGCTGGTGCGGGACCCAGGCGGCGTGGTGAGCGTGGATCGAGAGGGGCGCGCGGCGGGGCGCGGCGCGTATGTGTGCGCCACGACCGAGTGCGTGGAGAAGGCGCTGCAGGCGGGGCGGCTGGGGCACGCGTTCAAGGGTGCGAGCCGTCCCCCGCAGGAGCCCGCGATGGTCATTCTGGCGAGTTGGCCGAGGAGGTAGCGCGCGTGGCGGCACGGGTCAAGGTCATCGATCTGGCGAAGGAGCTGGGCGTCACCAGCAAGGATTTGATCGTGGCGCTCGAGGGCATGGGTCACAAGGGTATGCGGGCCATGAGTCCACTCCTCGCCGCGACGGCCAACGAGCTGCGGGTCAAGCTGGGCCGCGGCCGCGACCTGCCCGCCGAGGCCAAGCCCAAGCGCGCGCCGAAGCCGAAGGCGGCCGAAGGTGACGCACCCGCCGCGCCGAAGAAGAAGGCGGCCGGGGACGGCCCGCCCGCCCGCGGGAAGAAGGCCGCGAAGACCGTCGAGGAGACGCCCGAGGCGATCGAGCTGGCGCCCGCGGCCGCGCTCGAAGCGGCCAAGCCGGCCGCGACCATCTTCCGTCCCGCGCCGTCCGTCGTTCCGCCCGCGCCGGCCCCCGAGGTCGCTCCCGCCCCGCCGATCGCGCCCGCGGCGGCGTCGGTCGCGCCGCCCAGGCCCGCGCCTCCGCCGGCCCCCGCGCCGACGGTGCGTCCGGCCGCCTCACCGACCGAGCTCCGGCCCGCGCCGCCGGTGCGCCGCGCACCGGTACCGCCGCCGCTCAATCCGCCGCGCACCGTGATCTCGCCGCCGCGTCCCGCGGCGCCTGTGGCTCCGCCGCGCCCGGCCGCGCCCGTCCGTCCGGCCGCCGCCGTCGTCGCGGCCCCGCTCGCTCCGCCGGTGGCGCCTGAGCCGCCGGTGGTGGCGCCGGCCGCGCCCCGGCCCGGACCGGGCATGCCCCTGCCGCCTCCGCCCGAGCCACCGCAGGAGATCAAGCGCGAGCTGATCAAGCTGCCGGAGTCGGTCACGGTGGGCGAGCTGGCCGCCGCGATGCGCCACAAGACCACGGAAGTGATCAAGGCGCTGGTGGACCTGGGCGTGATGGCCACCGTCAACGAGGTGCTCGACCCGACCGCGGCCAAGCTCGTCGCGGACAAGTTCCACTTCGACGTGCAGGTCCGCTCGCTCGAGGGCGACGTGCTCGAGGAGGAGGAGTCGGATCCGGCCCAGATGCGCCCGCGGCCGCCGGTGGTCACGGTGATGGGCCACGTCGACCACGGCAAGACCTCGCTGCTGGACGCGATCCGCACCACCAAGGTGGCGGAGCGCGAGTTCGGCGGGATCACCCAGCACATCGGCGCCTACCAGGTGGACACGAGCCACGGCAAGGTCACCTTCCTGGACACCCCGGGCCACGAGGCGTTCACCGCCATGCGCGCGCGCGGCGCCCAGGCCACCGACATGGTGGTCCTGGTGGTGGCGGCCGACGACGGGGTGATGCCCCAGACCGTCGAGGCGATCAACCACGCCAAGGCGGCCAACGTGCCGATCCTGGTCGCGGTGAACAAGATCGACAAGCCGGGCTCCGATCCCGATCGGGTCAAGCGCGAGCTGTCCAACCACGGCCTCGTGCCGGAGGACTGGGGCGGGCAGACCATCTTCATCCACACCTCGGCCAAGCGCGGCGACGGTATCCCGCAGCTGCTCGAGATGACCGCGCTGCAGGCCGAGATCCTCGAGCTGCGCGCCAATCCGGGCCGGGCCGGGCGCGGGGTGATCGTGGAAGGCCGGCTCGACCGGGGCCGCGGCCCGGTGGCCACCGCGCTGATCCAGTCGGGCACCCTCAAGGAAGGCGACGCGGTGGTGGTCGGTTCCCATTCCGGCCGCGTACGCGCCCTCTTCAACGACCGCGGCAAGAAGGTGCAGAGCGCGGGGCCCTCCGATCCGGTCGAGATCCTCGGCCTCTCTGGCGTGCCCCAGGCGGGCGACACCATGCTGGTGGTCTCCGACGAGCGGAAGGCGCGGCAGATCGCCACCGTGCGCAGCGAGCGCGACCGGCTCAAGGGCAAGGGCGCGACCCGCATCACCCTCGAGGACCTGCACAAGCAGATCGAGGCGGGTGAGATCAAGGAGCTGCGCCTCGTGCTCAAGGCCGACGTACAGGGCTCGGTGGAGGCGCTGACCGAGTCGCTCGAGCGGCTCTCCACCGACGAGGTCAAGCTCAAGGTCATCCACAGCTCGGTGGGCACCGTGACCGAGTCCGACGTGATGCTCGCCTCCGCGTCCAACGCGATCGTGCTCGGCTTCAACGTCAAGGCCGATCCCAAGGCGGCGACCCAGGCCCAGGCCAACGGCGTGGACATGCGCAGCTACAACGTCATCTACGACGCGATCAACGACGTGCGGGCCGCGCTGTCCGGCATGCTGACTCCCGAGATCCGCGAGACGGTGCTGGGCCGGGCCCAGGTGCGCCAGCTCTTCCCGATCACCAAGGTCGGGACCATCTACGGCTCCTCGGTCACCGAGGGCAAGATGGTGCGCGGCGCCCGCGCCCGCATCAAGCGCGGGGAGACCCTGCTGGGCGAGGGCGTGATCAGCTCGCTGAAGCGCTTCAAGGACGACGTACGGGAAGTGCTGCAGGGGCTCGAGTGCGGGGTCGGCATCGAGGGGATCAAGGGCGTCCAGCCCAACGACGTTATCGAGGCCTTCAGCACGGAGGAGGTCGCGCGCACCCTGTAGGGGTCGAAGCGGGGTCTGGACCAGTGTCGGGGGCGCGGGTCGCGGTGGGCACGGTCGAGTTGCACCTGCCGGACATCGGATCGCTCAAGGGCAAGCGGCACGCCCTGAAGGGCCTGAAGGACACGCTGCGCCGCCGCTTCGAGATCTCGGTCGCCGAGGTGGATCACCACGACGTGTGGCAGCGCGCGACCCTGGCTCTCGCCTGCGTCTCGGGCGACTCCCGCCACGCCAACGAAGTCATCTCCAAGGCCATGGACTACATCGAGGACCACGTGGACGGCTGGGTCACCGACATCCAGGTCGAAGTCTTGTGAGGTGAGCCGAAGGCGAGACGAACGAATATCAAAGAGGGGTCAGGGAAGTAAGGCAAGACAGGCGAGACGAAGGAATATAAGAAAGGTGTCAGGGGGTAATGCAAGGCAAGCGGCTCGTGCGGGTGAACCAGCTCATCAAGGAAGAGATTTCGATGATCGTGCAGCGCCAGCTCAAGGACCCGCGGCTCGGGTTCGTGACCGTGACCGAGGTGGACACGACTCCGGATCTCAAGCACGCCAAGGTCTTCATCTCGGTGCTGGGCCCGGAGGCCCAGTGGGCCGCCTCGTTCAAGGCGCTGGAGAGCGCGCGGGGCTTCGTGTGGAGCTGGCTGCGCCGGCACCTGGACCTGCGGGTCACCCCCGAGATCATGTTCCGGCCCGACCGGTCCATGGAGCACGCCGCCCACATCCAGGCGCTGCTCGCCGACCTCAAGAGGGCGGAGGGGTCGTCGGAGACGGACGAATGATCACCGTCGTCGCGCCGGAGCCGCCGGCCCAGCTCGTGGACCTGCTCGTGGGGCCTCGCGGCTCCGCCCTGATGCTCGGCCACGTCCATCCCGACGGCGACGTGCTCGGCACCCTGCTCGGCCTGGGGCTCGCCATGGAAAAGGCGGGCTGGACGGTGACCTTCGGAGGCCCGGACCCGGTGCCCGACGTCCTCGACTTCCTCCCCGGCGCCGATCGCTGGCAGGTGTGGCGGACCGCCCCCGCAACCTTCGACACGATCGTGCTGACCGACTGTCCCAACGACGGGCGGACCGAGGGGCTCCTCGCGGGCGTCCGCGGCCCGGTCAGCCGGGTGCTCAACATCGATCACCATCCGGACAACCGGCGCTACGGGACGCTGAACTGGATCGACCCCTCGGCGGCCGCGGTCGGGGAGATGATCTACGACCTGCTCGTCGCCCTCGGTTGGCCGGTCGGTCGGGACACCGCGCTCGGGCTCTACACCGCGATCCACACCGACACCGGCTCGTTCCGCTACTCGAACACGACCCCGCGCACCTTCCGGATCGCGGGCGCGCTCACCGCGGAAGGGGCCGAGCCCGCGCTCGTCACCGACCGGCTCTACCAGCGGCGGCCCCCGGACGCGCTGCTGACCCTGGGCGGCCTGCTGAGCCGGGTCGAGCTCAGTCCGGACGGGCGCATCGCCACGCTCACGGTGCCCGAGGGCGCGGCCTCCGAGGCGTTCATGGCCGCCGAGGATCTCGTGACCTATCCGCGCTCGATCGCGGGCGTCAAGGTCGCGGTGCTCCTGCGCGCCGAGCGCGACGGCCGGGTGAAGGCGAGCCTGCGCGGCAAGGGCGACGTGCCGGTCAACCGCATCGCCCATCAGTTCGGCGGCGGCGGCCACGAGAACGCGGCGGGCTGCACGCTGCCCGGGCCGCTCGCGTCCGCGAAGGCCACGCTGCTCGCGGCGGTGCGGCAGGCCCTCGACGGCCCCGCGTCGTGAGCGATCGCCACCGCGCCGGGATCCTGCCGGTCGAGAAGGGGCCGGGCGTCACCTCGTTCCAGATGGTGGCCCACCTGCGGCGGGTGCTGCGCGCGCCCCGCGTCGGCCACGGCGGCACGCTCGATCCCGCCGCCACCGGGCTCCTGCCCATCCTGGTCGGGGAAGCCACCAAGCTGACCCCGTACCTGGTGGAGCTGGACAAGGAGTACGTGGCCACCGTCCGCCTGGGCGTCACGACCGAGACCCAGGACCTGACCGGGGCGGTGATCGAGACGCGCCCGGTGCCCGCGCTCGACGCGCTCGCGCTCGAGGCCGCGCTCGCGCCGTTCGTCGGCACGATCCAGCAGATCCCGCCCATGTTCTCGGCGCTGCACCGGGACGGCAAGCGCCTCTACGAGCTGGCCCGGCAGGGCGTCGAGGTGGAGCGCGAGCCGCGCCAGGTCGTCGTCCACTCGATCCGGCTCGAGTCGGTCGCGCTCCCCGACTTCGTCATGCGCATCCGCTGCGGCAAGGGCACCTACGTGCGCACGCTCGCGGCGGACGTGGGCGCCGCGCTGGGCTGCGGGGCGACTCTGGCCGGGCTCGTCCGCACGCGGGTCGGGCCCTACGCGCTCGAGGCCGCCGTCGCGTGGGACGAGGTCCGCGAGGCCCGCTCGGGCGAGGCTCTCTGGGCGCGGCTCCTGCCGCCCGACAGCGCGCTGGCCTCGCTCGGCGCGGTCCGGCTCGACGCGGACGGGGCCCGCGCGTTCACGCACGGGCAGGCGGTGGCCACCGGCGAGCGGGTGGGCGGCCTGCTCCGGGTCTACGGCCCCGACGGCGGCCTGCTCGGGGTGGGGCAGGGACTCGGCGACCGGGTAAAGCCCGAACGGCTCCTCCATGCGGATCCTCCGCGACCTTCGATCCTTCCCGCCTGAGCTGCGGCCGTCGGTCGCCGCCTTCGGCGCCTTCGACGGCATCCATCTCGCTCACGCCAAGATTCTCGACACCGCGGTGGAACGGGCGCGCGCGCTCGGCGTCGCCGCGGTCGCGTGCACGTTCGATCCGCATCCGACCGCGGTGCTGCGGCCGGAGAAGGCGCCGGCCCCGATCGCGACGCTCGAGGAGAATCTCGCCCGCATCGCCGAGCACGGTCTCGACGCGACCCTGGTCATTCCGTTCACCCGGGACTTCTCGCGCATGGAGGCCGAGGCCTTCGTGGACGAGGCGCTGGTCCGCACGCTGGGCGCCCGCGAGGTGGTGGTCGGCTTCAACCACACCTTCGGCAGCGGGGCGCGCGGGACCGCGGTCCTCCTGCGGGAGCTGGGCGCCCGACACGGCTTCGTCACCCACGTGCTGCCGCCGCTGCAGGTCAACGGGCTCACCGTGTCGTCCAGCGCCATCCGCGAGGCCCTGCGCGACGGCGACGTGGAGCAGGCGCGGGCCTTCCTGGGCCGCCCGTACTCGCTGATGGGAACCGTGCAGCGGGGCGCCGGCCGCGGCCGCACCCTGGGGTTTCCCACCGCGAACCTGAAGCCCGATCGCCCCCTGGCCCTGGCCGCCGGGGTGTACGCGGCCCACGCGCGCTGGGATGGCCGGCAGGCCGAGGCGGTGGTCAACATCGGCTACCGGCCGACCTTCGAGGAGTCGCAGTACTGGGTCGAGGCCTTTCTGTTCGACTTCGCCGGGGACCTCTACGACCGCACCCTCACCCTGGACTTCCTCGCCCGGATCCGCGCCGAGATGAAATTCCCGGGGGTGGAGGCCCTCACCGCGCAGGTTCGCGCGGACATGGTGGAGGCCCGGCGGCTGCTGCGGGCCCAACCGGCGGGGTGATCGCTTGAACCCCTCACCCCCACGTGGTACACTCCGCTCGTCTTGACGCGGGTTTGAGCGGTCTAACGAACCCGTCCCAACGGAGCCGCGGGCGGGGCCCTGGGGGCGTGGCGATTGGGGGGGGAGCCCCCGGGAGGATCTCGGTATGCGGCTGTCCCAGGACAAGAAGAAGGGTCTCATCGAGCAGTTCAAGGTGCACGAGGGCGACACCGGCTCGCCCGAGGTCCAGATCGCGCTGCTGTCGGAGCGGATCAACGGGCTCACCGAGCACTTCAAGCTGCACAAGAAGGACCACCACTCCCGCCGCGGTCTGCTCATGCTGATCGGCAAGCGCCGCGGGCTCATCGAGTACCTGCGCAAGAAGGACTCGGAGCGCTACCGAGCCATCACGGAAAAACTCGGGATTCGCAAGTGATCGCGGATCCCGATTGGATCGATCCTACACTCGCCCGGCCCGGCCGGGCTCCTCTCGCAGACGCAACCATCCTTGCTGCCCATCCTAGTTGGAGGACGCTGACCGTATGACACCTCATTCCGTACAACTCCAGATCAACAACCTGCCCCTCACCATCGAGACCGGAAAGGTCGCGAAGCAGGCCGACGGGGCCGTGGTCGTCCGCTGCGGCGGGACCATGGTGCTCTCCACCGCGGTCGCGTCGCGTTCCGCCATGGAGGGCCGGGATTTCCTGCCCCTCACCGTGGAGTATCGCGAGAAGTCCTACGCGGGCGGGCGCATCCCGGGCGGCTTCTTCAAGCGCGAGGGCCGGCCCGACGAGAAGGAGACGCTGACCTGCCGGCTCATCGACCGTCCGCTCCGTCCGCTCTTCCCCAAGAACTTCCGCAACGAGCTCCAGATCATCAACCTGGTCATCTCCGCGGATTCCGACAACGATCCGGACGTGCTCGCGATGATCGGCTCCTCGGCCGCGATGTGCCTCTCCGGGATCCCGTTCTCGGGCCCGGTCGGCGCGGTCCGGGTGGCGCTGGTGGACGGCAAGCTGGTGGCCAACCCCACCTACAAGCAGGTCGCGGCCTCTCCGCTCGAGCTGGTGATGGCGGGTAACGAGGACGCCATCCTGATGGTCGAGTCCGGCGGCAAGGAGGTCAGCGAGGAGCAGATGCTCGAGGCGCTGGCCTTCGGCCACGAGCGCTGCAAGGAGCTGACGAGGATCCAGAAGGACCTCATCGCCAAGGCGGCCAAGCCCCGCTGGGCCTTCGACGCCCAGGCGGGCGCCGATCCGGCGCTCGAGGGGCGGGTGAAGGAGCTGGCCTCGGCCAAGGTGGTCCAGGCGCTGGCCGTGCACGAGAAGCAGGCCCGGGCCCAGGCCCTCGACGCCATCTTCGAGGAGGTGTTCGCGGCCGTCGGCGGCGACGAGACGCTCCGGGCCAAGACCCGCGGCTACTTCGAGAAGGTCGAGAAAGCGGAGGTCCGCCGGCTCATCGTGGACAAGGGCATCCGGGTGGACGGCCGCAGCGTCAAGGAAGTGCGCCCGATCTGGAGCGAGGTGGCGTACCTGCCGCGCGCCCACGGCTCCGCGCTCTTCACGCGCGGCGAGACCCAGGCCCTCGTGATCGCCACCCTCGGCACCAAGGACGACGAGCAGAAGATCGAGGCGTTCGAGGGCAACGCCTTCCGGCGCTTCATGCTCCACTACAACTTCCCGTCCTTCTCGACGGGCGAGGTGAAGCGGTTCGGGACTCCGGGCCGTCGCGAGATCGGTCACGGCGCGCTCGCCCAGCGGGCGATCGAGGCGGTGATGCCGACCAAGGAGGAGTTCCCCTACACGGTCCGGGTGGTCTCGGAGATCCTCGAGTCCAACGGCTCGTCGTCGATGGCCTCGGTCTGCGGCGCCTCGATGGCGCTGATGGACGCGGGGGCCCCGCTCAAGGCCCCGGTCGCGGGCATCGCGATGGGGTTGGTCAAGGAAGGTGACAAGGTCGGGATCCTGACCGACATCATGGGCAGCGAGGATCACTACGGCGACATGGACTTCAAGGTCGCCGGGACCGAGAAGGGCATCACCGCGCTGCAGATGGACATCAAGATCGGCGGCGTCTCGATCGACATCATGCGCCAGGCCCTCGCCCAGGCGAAGGAGGCGCGGCTGCACGTGCTCGGGAAGATGGCCGAGGTCATCAAGGGGCCCCGGACCGAGCTCTCCCCGCACGCCCCGCGCTTCATCACGATCAAGATCCGCCCGGAAAAGATCCGGGAGATCATCGGCCCCGGCGGCAAGGTCATCCGCGGCATGCAGGAGAAGACGGGCGCCCGCATCGACGTGGAGGACGACGGCAAGGTGACCGTGTTCTCGCCGAGCAGCGAGGCGGCCCAGATGGCGATCGGCATGATCCAGGACATCTGCCGGGAGGCGGAACTGGACCGCATCTACGTAGGCAAGGTCAAGAGCATCAAGGAGTTCGGGGCCTTCGTGGAGATCATCCCCGGCAACGAGGGGCTGCTCCACATCTCGCAGATCGCGGAGAACCGGATCCGCACCGTGGGTGACGTCCTCACCGAGGGCGACATCGTGGCGGTGAAGGTCATCGAGATCGACGGCAACGGCAAGATGCGGCTCTCCCGCAAGGCGGCCCACAAGGACCAGCCGGCGATCGCCGAGCAGGAGAAGCTCAAGATCGCCCCGAGCGCGAGCCCCGCTTAGTGGCGTATCGCAAGAGCGCGCTGCCCAACGGCATCCGTCTCGTCACCGAGACGATGCCGCATGTGCGCTCCGTGGCGGTGGGCATCTGGGTGGAGACGGGCTCGCGGCTCAAGCCCGAGCCGCTCGGCGGCATCTCCCATCTGATCGAGCACCTGGTCTTCAAGGGCACCGCCACTCGCTCCGCCGAGGAGATCGCCCGCGCGATCGACTCGGTGGGGGGCCAGATGGACGCCTTCACCGCGAAGGAGCACACTTGCTTCTACGTGCAGGTGCTCGACGAGCACCTGCCACTCGCGGTGAGCCTGCTCACCGACATCCTGCGTCAGCCCCTGTTCGCCGCCGCCGATATCGAGAAGGAGAAGTCGGTGGTCCTCCAGGAGATCAAGATGGTGGAGGACACCCCCGACGACCTCATCCACGACCTGTTCGCGGAGCGGATCTGGGCCGGGCACTCGCTCGGCCGGCCGATCCTGGGTCGCTGGGATGTGGTCAAGGCATTCGATCGGGACACCGTGCTCGGCTACTTCGAGCGCGAGTACGTCCCCGCGCGGATCGTGGTGGCGGTGGCCGGCCACGCCGAGCACGAGCGGGTGGCCGATCTGTTCGCGGCGGGCTTCGACGGCTGGGGCCGGCCGGCCGCCCCCCACGCGTTCGTCCCGCCCACGCTGCATCCGGGCATCCACACCGTGCAGAAGCCGCTCGAGCAGGTGCACCTCGTGCTCGGGCTACCCGGGGTCTCCGACACCGCCCCGGACCGTTACCCGCTCTACCTGCTCAACGACATCATCGGCGGCAGCATGTCCTCGCGGCTCTTCCAGGAGATCCGCGAGCGGCAGGCCCTCGTCTACTCGGTGCACTCGGGGCAGCAGGCCTACCGGGACACCGGGCTCTTCTACGTGTACGCGGGGACGGACCCGGCGAACTTCGGCAAGGTCGTTCAGGCCCTGATGAAGGAGATCCGCGGCCTCAAGAAGGACGGGGTCACCGCCGACGAGCTGCGCCGCTCCAAGGATCATCTCAAGGGGAGTCTGATGCTCTCGCTCGAGTCCACGTCGTCTCGAATGAACCGATTGGCCTCTCACGAGATGCGGTTCGGCTCGTTCATGACCATGGACGAGATGCTGGCCGCCATCGATCGCGTGCAGATGGACGAGGTGGACGCCCTCATCCACCGCGTGCTCGACGAGGAGCACCTCTCGCTCATGACCCTGGGGGCGGTGAACCGCCGGCACCTCCCCCGCGGCCTCATGCGCCCCTGAGGAGGTCGCCATGATTGCCCGCTACACCCGCCCGGAGATGGCGCGGATCTGGACCCAGGACGCCAAGTACGAGGCCTGGCTGCAGGTCGAGCTGGCGGTGTGCGAGGTGTACGGCAAGCGCGGCCTGATCCCCGAGGACGCGCTCGGGCGGATCAAGGGGCGGGCGCGGGTCCAGGCCGCCCGCGTCGACGAGATCGAGGCCACCACCCGCCACGACGTGATCGCCTTCCTGACGAACTTGGAGGAGGCGCTCGGCACGGACTCCCGCTACGTCCACATGGGCCTCACGTCCTCGGACGTGGTGGATACCGCGCTGGCACTGCAGCTCCAGCAGGCTGCCGATCTCCTGCTGGCCGGGCTCGAGCGCTACCGCGCGGTGGTCGGGACGCTGGCCCTCCGGCATCGCGACACCCTCTGCGTGGGGCGGACCCACGGCATCCACGCGGAGCCCATGGTCTTCGGCCTCAAGGCCGCCCTCTGGTACGCGGAGGCGGGCCGCAACCTGGAGCGTCTCCGGCGGGCGCGCGAGGCGGTGCGGGTGGGCAAGCTGTCGGGCGCGGTGGGGACCTTCGCGCACGTGGACCCGGACGTGGAGGAGGAGGTCTGCCGCCTCCTCGGGCTCGAGGCCGCGCCGATCTCCAACCAGATCGTCCAGCGCGACCGGCACGCCGAGTTCTCGACCACCCTGGCCATCGTGGCCGCGTCGCTCGAGAAGGTGGCGACCGAGATCCGGTCACTGCAGCGCACCGAGGTGCTGGAAGTGGAGGAGCCGTTCACCGCGGGCCAGAAGGGCTCGAGCTCGATGCCCCACAAGCGCAACCCGGTCTCCTGCGAGCAGGTGTGCGGCCTCGCCCGCCTCGTGCGCACGAACGCCCTGGCCGCGCTGGAGAACGTCGCCCTGTGGCACGAGCGCGACATCAGCCACTCCTCGGTGGAGCGGGTCATCCTGCCCGACTCCACGTGCCTGGTGGACTACATGCTCCATCAGATGACCCGGATCCTGGACGGCCTCCTGGTCTACCCGGAGCGCATGAAGGAGAACATGGACCGGAGCTATGGGCTCCTGTTCTCCCAGCGGGTGCTGCTGAAGCTCACCGACAAGGGGCTGGCGCGGCAGAAGGCCTACGAGATGGTCCAGCGCAACGCCATGACCGCGTGGCGGGAGCGTACCGCTTTCCGCGATCTCCTGGCCGCCGACCCCGAGGTCATGGCGCACCTGAGCGTGGAGCAGCTCGACGAGTGCTTCGATCCCGCCTGGTATCTGCGGAATATCGGCACGATCTATCGCCGCGTGGGACTGTCAAATGAAGGCGGGGCTCATGAAGGCGGGGTGTCGTGAGGGCCCGCGTCCTCGTCCGGCTGAAGCCGAGCATCCTGGATGCGCAGGGCGTCACGGTGAAGCGCGCCCTGGCCTCGCTGGGGTTCGCGGAGGTGCAGGACGTGCGCGTCGGCAAGGTCATGGACGTCGAGCTGGACGGCCTCGGGCCCGAAGACGCGCGGCGTCGAGTGGACGAGATGTGCGCCCGCCTCCTCTGCAACCCCGTCATCGAAGACTTCACCGTCGAGCTCCTCGCGTAGCGTCCGGTAAATCGCGTCCGCGCCCCCCGATCCCCTTGTCAGATCGGGAGCGGCGGGTTACAGTGACGGGGTAGCCACACAAGGAGGAACACACGATCCAATGAACTTCGGCGTGGTGGTCTTCCCGGGCACGTGGAGTGACTGCGACTTTCACTACGTCATCAGTGAGGTCCTGCACCAGCCGGTGCGCTACGTCTGGCATCGGGACGCCAACCTCGCCGAGTTCGACTGCCTGGTCCTTCCCGGCGGCTTCTCCTACGGGGACTATCTCCGCGCGGGCGCGGTGGCCGGACGCTCGCCGGTGGTGGAGGCGCTCCCCGAGTTCACCGCGCGGGGTGGCCTCGTGCTCGGCTCCTGCAACGGGTTCCAGATCCTCTGCGAGGCACGGCTGCTGCCCGGCGCCCTGATGCGCAACGAGTGCCTGCAGTACCGCTGCCAGTCGACCCACCTCCTGGTCGAGAACGCGGACACCTCGTTCACGCGCGCGATGCGGCCGGGCCAGATCCTCAAGATGCCCATCTCGCACGGCGAGGGGAAATACCACGCCGACCCGGACACCCTGCGGCAGCTCCGGGTGAAGAACCAGATTGTCTTCCGGTACTGCACGGAGGAGGGGCGCGTCGCCAAGGAGGCCAACCCCAACGGCTCGCTCGACAATATCGCCGGGGTGATCAACGAGGAAGGCACGGTGCTCGGACTGATGCCGCACCCGGAGCGGGCCGCGGAGGCCACGGTGGGCGGGACCGACGGCACCCTGATCTTCAACTCGATTCTCGGCACCCTCGTCGAAGACGGCTCGTTCCTCAAGCGATAGACCACGTGACAACCGGGCGGGGGCGGGGTGACCGCGGGCGACCCTAAGGTCACGCTGGACCTGGCTCAGAGCCACGGCCTCACGGCCGAAGAATACGATCGCATCATCCGGCGCCTCGACCGGGAGCCGACCTTCACCGAGCTCGGCCTCTTCTCCGCCCTCTGGTCCGAGCACTGCGCCTACAAGCACTCGCGCGTCTTCCTGCGCGCGCTGCCCACCGGGGCCGCCCACGTGCTCCAGGGGCCGGGCGAGAACGCGGGCATCGTGGACCTGGGCGGCGACCTCGCGCTGACCTTCAAGATCGAGAGCCACAACCACCCCTCCTTCATCGAGCCCTTCCAGGGCGCGGCCACCGGGGTGGGGGGCATCCTGCGCGACATCTTCACCATGGGCGCGCGGCCCATCGCGGTCCTCGACTCCCTGCGCTTCGGCGATCCCGCCGACCCGCGCACGCGGCGCCTCATCGAGGGCGTGGTGTCCGGCATCGGCTGGTACGGCAACTGCTTCGGCGTCCCGAACCTCGGTGGCGAGGTCGGCTTTGCCCCGGAGTACGCGGGCAATCCGCTGGTCAACGCCATGGCGGTCGGGCTCGTGACCAAGCGCGGGATCTTCCGCGCGCGCGCCGACGGCGCGGGCAACCCGGTGTTCTACGTGGGCGCCAAGACCGGGCGCGACGGCATCCACGGCGCCACCATGGCCTCGGCCACTTTTGACGAGACCGCGGAGGAGCGTCGCCCCACCGTGCAGGTGGGCGATCCGTTCACCGAGAAGCTGCTCCTCGAGGCCTGCCTGGAGGTCATGGCCACCGGCGCGATCGTCGGCATCCAGGACATGGGGGCGGCCGGGCTCGCGTGCGCCTGCTCGGAGATGCCGGCGCGCTCGAACATGGGGATGGAGATCGAGGCGTCCCGGGTGCCGCAGCGCGAGACCGGGATGACGCCCTACGAGATCATGCTGTCGGAGTCGCAGGAGCGCATGCTCCTGGTGGCGGCGCGCGGCCGGGAGGAGGAGGTCCGACGGACCTTCGCCAAGTGGGAGCTGGACGCCGTCGAGATCGGGACCGTGACCGACGACGGCCTGCTGCGCGTGCGCTTCCACGGGACCGTCGTCGCCGAGGTGCCGGTGAAGGCCCTGGCCGACGAGGCCCCGGTGTACGAGAAGCCCACCGCCCGGCCCGGATGGCAGGACGCCCTCGAGGCGTTCGATCCGCTCGCCCGGCCCGCGTCCCCCGATACCTCGGAGGCCCTCCTGGGGCTCCTGGCCTCGCCGGGCATCGCCTCCAAGGAGTGGGTGTACCGCCAGTACGACCAGCAGGTCGGGATCAACTCGCTGGTGCTCCCGGGCTCGGACGCGGGAGTACTGCGCATCAAGGGCACCCGCACCGGTGTGGCGGTAACCACCGATTGCAACGCGCGCTTCGTCTATCTCGAGCCGCGCGCGGGCGCGGCGATGGCGGTGGCGGAGGCCGCGCGTAACCTGTCGGTGAGCGGGGCGCGGCCGCTCGGCCTCACCGATTGCCTCAACTTCGGCTCCCCCGAGCGCCCCGAGATCCTGTGGCAGTTCAAGGAGGCGGTGGCGGGAATCATCGAGGCCTGCCGCGCGCTGGAAATCCCCGTGGTAGGCGGCAACGTCTCCTTCTACAATGAGACTCTCGGCCAGGCGGTCCTCCCGACGCCGGTCATCGGGATGGCGGGGATCCTGGACGAGGCGGACGCGCGCTGCACCCAGTGGTTCGCCGAGGAGGGCGACCGGGTGGCCCTGCTCGGGCCGGACGCGGTGAGCCTGGGCGGGTCGGAGTGGCTGTGGGTGCGGGAGCGCACGGTGGCCGGGCGGCTGGCGCCGCTCGACCTGGCGGTGGAGCGGGCGGTGCAGGAGGCCTGTCGCGCGGCGATCGCCGCGCGGCTCCTGGGCTCAGCCCACGATTGCGCCGAGGGGGGGCTGGCGGTGGCGCTGGCCGAGGCCTGCGTGAGCGGGCCGCGCCCGCTGGGCGCGGAGGTCGAGCTGGGATCGGGCGGCGGACGCGCCGATCTGACGCTCTTCGGGGAAGGGCCGTCGCGCGTGGTGGTCTCGGTCAAGGCGGACGGGGCGCGCCACTTCGAGCAGCTGATGAGCGAGTTCCGGGTGCCGTGGCGTTTCATCGGACGGGTCGGGGGCGATCGACTCCGGATCCGCGCGGGTGACGCGGGCCTCGTGGACCTGGGCCTGAACCGCATCACGAGCGCGTGGAGGGGCGGCTTTGAGCGATATGTCAGCTGAGGCGACGGCCATCGAGCTGGACGACGACAAGTTCCACGACGAGTGTGGGCTCTACGGCATCTGGAACCACGCCGAGGCCGCCAACGTCGTGTACCTCGGCCTCTACGCGCTCCAGCACCGGGGCCAGGAATCGGCCGGCATCGCGTCGACCGACGGCGACCACTTCCAGGTCGAGAAGGCGATGGGCTGGGTCGCCGACGTGTTCAGCCGCGACCGCCTAAAGCGCCTTCCCGGCCATCGCGCGATCGGGCACGTGCGCTACTCCACCGCGGGCAGCTCCAACCTGCGCAACGCGCAGCCGATCACCGGCACCACCGCGCACGGGCCGGTGGCCATCGCCCACAACGGCAACCTCGTGAACGCGGAGGCGCTGCGGGAAGAGCTCGAGAAGGACGGGGCGGTCTTCCAGTCGTCGTCGGACACCGAGGTCATCCTGCACCTGCTCGCCCGGTCCGAGGGCGCCACCCTCGCCGAGCAGCTCGCCCGCGCGCTCACCCGGGTGCGCGGCGCCTACACCCTGCTGTTGCTGACCCCGGATTCGGTCATCGGGGTGCGCGATCCCTCCGGCTTCCGGCCGCTGACCCTGGGCCGCCTGGACGACGCCTGGGTGCTCGCCTCCGAGACCTGCGCGCTCGACCTCATGGAAGCCAAGGTGGAGCGCGACGTCGAGCCGGGCGAGATCCTGGTGATCGACGAGCGCGGCCTCACCTCACTCAAGCCCTTCCGCCCGGCCCAGCGGCTGCAGTGCGTGTTCGAGTACGTCTACTTCGCGCGCCCGGACTCGGTGCTGTGGGGCCGGAACGTGCACGCGGTGCGCAAGGCCCTCGGCCACCAGCTCGCCCGGGAGTATCCGGTGGTGGCCGACCTGGTCATCGCGGTGCCCGACTCGGGGGTCGGGGCCGCGCTCGGCTTCTCGGAAGCCTCGGGGCTGCCCTACGACGTGGGCCTCGTCCGCAACCACTACGTGGGCCGCACCTTCATCGAGCCGCAGCAGGGCATCCGGCACTTCGGGGTCAAGGTGAAGCTCAACCCGAACCGCGAGGTCCTCGACGGCAAGCGGGTCGTGGTCATCGACGACTCCATCGTCCGCGGCACCACCAGCCGCAAGATCGTGAAGATGATCCGCGCCGCCGGCGCGCGCGAGGTGCACGTGCGCATCTCCTCGCCGCCGATCCAGTGGCCCTGCTACTACGGCATCGACACGCCCACCCGGCGTGAGCTGATCGGCTCGAGCCACAAGGTCGAGGAGATCCAGCGCTATCTCGGCGCGGACTCGCTCGGCTACCTCTCGCTCGAGGGGATGCTCAAGGCGGCCGGCTCGGACCCGGATCATTTCTGTCACGCGTGCTTCACGGGCCAGTACCAGGTAGGCTTCGAGTCCGAGGAACTGGCGCAGCTCAAGCTGTTCGACTCGTAAGGACTATGGACCCCCTGACGTATCGGGCCGCCGGCGTGGACATCCGGGCCGGCGACGAGGTTGTGCGCCGGATCGGGCCTCTGGCCGCGTCCACGCTCCGCCCGGAGGTGCTGGGCGGCCTCGGCGCCTTCGCCGCCTTCTGCCGCGTCCCGTTCGGCCTGCAGGATCCGGTGCTCGTCTCCTCCACCGACGGGGTGGGCACCAAGCTCAAGATCGCGGTGATGGCGGACCGGCACGACACGATCGGCCTCGACCTGGTCGCGATGGGCGTCAACGACGTGATCGTGCACGGGGCCGAGCCCCTCTTCTTCCTCGACTACCTGGCCGTCCACAAGGTCGAGCCCGACAAGATCGAGGCGATCGTGAGCGGCATCGCGGCGGGCTGCCGCCAGGCCGGCTGTGCCCTCGTGGGCGGCGAGACCTCCGAGATGGGGGGCCTCTACGCGCCGGGGGAGTACGACCTGGCCGGGTTCGCGGTGGGGGTGGTCGAGCGCTCCGCCCTGATCACCGGCGAGCACGTCACCGCCGGCGATCGCGTCCTCGGGCTGGGCTCCTCGGGCCTCCACTCGAACGGCTACACCCTGGCGCGCGAGGCGGTCTTCGGCCGCATGGGCCTGAAGCTCGGCGATCCCATCCCCGGGGTCGGGCGGAGCGTGGCCGACGAGCTGCTCGAGCCGACCCGCATCTACGTCAAGCCGGTGCTCGAGCTGATCCGGTCGGTGCGGGTGCGAGCGATGGCGCACATCACGGGCGGCGGCATCTCCGAGAACCTCCCGCGCGTGCTGCCCGGCCAGCGGTGCGCCCGGATCGATCCCCGCGCGTGGCCCCCGCCGCCGATCTTCGCGGCGATCCAGCGCGCCGCCGCGGTGGACGACGCCGAGATGCGGCGCACCTTCAACATGGGGATCGGCTTCGTGGTCGTGGTCGCGCCCGAGGACGCGGCCGCCGCCACGCAGTTGCTGAAGGCCAAGGGCGAGCGGGTGTACGAGATCGGCGAGATCGGGCCGGGCGCGCGCGGGGTCGAGTATGTCTGAGCCGCTGCGGGTGGGCGTGCTCGCGTCCGGCCGCGGCTCCAACTTCCGCGCGCTGGCGGTGGCCGCCGCGGACGGGCGTATCCCCGCCGCGGTGGTCGTGCTCGTGACGGATCGCGCGGGCGCGGGCGCGCTCGCGGTCGCGCGCGAGCTCGGGATCGAGGCGGTCGTGCTCGAGCCGGCGCAGCATCCCTCGCGCGAGGCGCACGAGAAGGCAGTGATCGCGGCGCTGGAGGAGCGGCGCGTGGGGCTGGTGTGCCTCGCCGGCTACATGCGGCTCCTGAGCGCGGGCTTCGTCGCCCACTTCCGCGGGCGCCTTCTGAACATCCACCCCTCGTTGCTGCCCGCCTTCCCGGGCCTGCACCCGCACCGCCAGGCCCTCGAGCACGGGGCCCACGTCTCGGGCGCCACCGTGCACTTCGTGGACGACGGCGTGGACACCGGCCCGATCGTGCTGCAGGCCGCGGTGCCGGTACGGCCGGACGATACCGAGGCCACCCTCGCGGACCGGATCCTCCTCGAGGAGCACCGGCTCTACCCGGAGGCCGTCCGGCTCTTCGCGCTGGGACGGCTCGAGATCCGCGGCCGCCGCGTGCAGATCAGGGAGACCCCATGACTCGAGTGCGACGCGCCCTCGTCAGCGTGCACGACAAGACCGGCGTGGTGGAGTTCGCCGGCGGCCTGGCCGCCCTCGGCGCCGAGATCCTGTCCACCGGCGGGACCGCCAAGCTGCTGCGCGACTCCGGCGTCCCGGTGGTGGACGTGGCCGAGGTCACCGGCTTCCCGGAGATGCTCGACGGCCGCGTGAAGACGCTCCATCCCGGCGTGCACGGCGGCATCCTGGCCCGCCGCGAGCTGCCCGAGCACCTGGCCGCGCTCGAGCGGCACGGCATCCGGCCGATCGACCTGGTCGCGGTGACGCTCTATCCCTTCGAGCAGACGGTGGCCCGCCCGGGCGTGTCACTCGAGGAGGCGATCGAGAACATCGACATCGGCGGGCCCAGCATGATCCGGGGCGCGGCCAAGAACCACGCGCACGTGGCGGTGATCACGGATCCCGGCCAGTACGCGCCCGTGCTCGAGGAGCTGCGGCGCGGCGACGGAGCCCTGTCCGACGCCACGCGCTTCCGGCTGGCCTTCGAGGCGTTCCGCCGCACCGCCCAGTACGACGCGGCGATCGCGGCCTACCTGCGCGAGCCGGGCGCGACCGGACGTCCCGCCGCGGCGCCCGCGACCGGCTTTCCCGAGCGCCTGCCCGTGGACGGCGTGCTCGCCCAGACCCTGCGCTACGGCGAGAACCCGCACCAGGCGGCCGCGTTCTACCGCCCGTCCGCGGGCGCGCTCGGCCTGAGCGCGGCGACGCAGCTCCACGGTCCCGAGCTCTCGTACAACAACCTGCTCGACTGGTCGGCCGCGCTCGGGCTGCTGCTCGAGTTCGACGATCCGGCCGCGGTGGTGATCAAGCACACCAATCCCTGCGGGGTGGCCACCGGCCAGAGCGCGGGCGAGGCGGCGCGCAAGGCCAAGGCCTGCGACCCCGTCTCCATCTACGGCGGCATCGTGGGGCTGAACCGGACGGTGGACCTCGAGGTGGTGAAGGAGCTCTCCGGTATCCTGCTCGAGATCCTCTTCGCCCCCGCCTACGAGCCGGACGCGCTCGAGGAGATCCGCCGGACCAAGAAGAAGTGCCGGGTGTTCCGCCTCCCGTGCGCGCGCGCCGACTACCCCGCGCGGAGCCAGGAGATCCGGAGCGTCTGGGGCGGGGCGCTGCTCCAGGAGGCCGACCTCGTCGATCTCGATCCCGCCACGCTCACCGTCGTCTCGAAGCGGCGGCCCACCGAGGCGGAGCTGCGCGGGCTGCGCTTCGGCTGGCGCGTGGCCAAGCACGCCAAGTCCAACGCGATCGTGCTCGCGACCGCCGACCAGGTCGTCGGGGTGGGGGCCGGGCAGATGAACCGGGTGGACTCGGCGCGCATCGCGGTCATGCGCGCGCGCGAGCTGGGGCTCGAGACCAAGGGCTCGGTCTGCGCTTCCGACGCGTTCTTCCCGTTCCGCGACGGGCTCGACGTGGTGGCCAAGGCGGGCGCCACCGCGGTGATCCATCCCGGCGGTTCGGTCCGCGACGCGGAGATCGTGGCGGCCGCCGACGAGCACGGCATGGCCATGGTGGTGTGCGGGATTCGCCATTTCAAGCACTAGCCCTCCGCCCGAACGGGTCTTCACGCTGCGGGAGCTGACGCGGCTCCTGCGTCTGTCCCCCAAGCGCCGCTCGCAGCTCCGGCGTCTCGGGCTGCTGCGCGACGACCCGGGCGGCCTGCGCTTCCGCGAGCTGGTCTCGGTGCGCGCGGCCGCGAACCTGCTGGAGAGCGGGGCGAGCGTGCGCCAGGTGCGCGCCGCGCTCGACGGGGCGCGGCGGCTCGCCCCCGAAGTGCGGACCCCGTTCGCCGAGCTGCGCCTGGTGGTGCGCGACCGCCGGGTGGTGGTCGAGCAGGATCGCCTGCGGCTCGATCCGGGCACCGGCCAGACCCTGCTCGCCTTCGAAACCGGGGACCTCGAGCAGGAGACCCGCGAGACGCTGCTGACCGGCATGGTGCGTCCGCTGATCCCGCCCGCCGACGCGGCCGAGGTGTGGTTCCAGCGGGCGTCGGAGTGGGACGGCGACCCGGAGCGCTGGGAGTCCGCGGTGGACGCCTACGAGCGCGTGCTCGACATGGATCCGGGGTACGCGGCGGCGTGGAACAACCTGGGCCTCCTCCACCACCGGATGGGCCAGTACGAGCGGGCGGGGGAGTGTTACCGGGCCGCGCTCGAGGCCGACGAGAGCTGCTGCCAGGCGTCGTTCAACCTGGGCTCGCTCCACGAGGACCTGGGCGATTTCCCGGTCGCGGTGACCTGGTACCGGCGCGCGCTCGAGATGGACGTCGACTACGCGGACGCCCACTTCAATCTGGCGGGCGTGCTCGCCAAGATGGGGCGGGCCGAGAACGCGGCGGTGCACTGGCGCCGCTACCTCGAGCTGGACCTGGGCAGCCCGTGGGCCAAGATCGCGCGCGCGCACCTGGAGGAGGGCGCCGAGCCCTCCGGTGCCGACCCGGAGGCCGACGAGTGACCGACGTGCTCCTGGTGGGCGGCGGGGGGCGCGAGCACGCGCTGGCCTGGAAGCTCGCGCAGAGCCCGCGCCTCCGCCGCATGATCGCGGCGCCCGGCAATCCCGGCATCGCCGCGCACGCCCGCTGCGTCCCGGTGAAAGACACCGCGATGGATCAGCTGGTGGAGCTCGCCCGCCGGGAGCGGCCCGACCTGGTGGTGGTGGGGCCCGAGGTGCCGCTGGCGATGGGCCTCGCCGACCGGCTCCGCGCGGCCGGCTTCGCGGTGTTCGGGCCGAGCGCGGCCGCGGCCCGGCTCGAGAGCTCGAAGGCCTTCTCCAAGGACCTGATGGCCCGTCACGGCGTGCCGACCGCCCGCTTCCGCACGCTGCGGGACGCGGCGGCCGCCCGGGCCTACTGCCGCGAGCTGGGCGCGCCCCTGGTGGTGAAGGCCGACGGGCTCGCGGCGGGCAAGGGCGTCATCGTGTGCCGCTCGCTCGACGAGGCCGACCGCGCGCTCGCCCTCTGCTTCGACGAGCGCGCCTTCGGCGACTCCGGCCTGACCGTGGTCGTGGAGGAGTTCCTCGAAGGCGAGGAGGCCTCGTTCTTCGCGCTCGCCGACGGCGCGGCGGTGCTCCCGCTCGTCGCGGCCCAGGACCACAAGACGGTCTTCGACGACGACCGGGGGCCCAATACCGGCGGCATGGGCGCCTACTCGCCGGCCCCGGTCATGGGGTCCGCGATGGAGGACCGCGTCATGGCCGAGATCGTGCGGCCGGTGATCGCGGCGATGGCCAAGGAGGGGGCGCCGTACACCGGCGTGCTCTTCGTCGGCCTGATGATCACGCGCGAGGGGCCGAAGGTCATCGAGTTCAACTGCCGCTTCGGCGACCCGGAGTGCCAGGCGATCATGCCTCGTCTCGAGGACGACCTGCTCGCCCTGCTCGAGGCCGCCGCCACCGGCGAGGGGCTCC
>WNFL01064895.1_pt1 | contig 61910 bp, 79 predicted proteins | sample 5400361 | NCBI WGS metagenome assembly WNFL01 (sample SAMN13153351, study PRJNA577476) | soil metagenome | isolation source: 40 cm soil on Douglas fir-dominated hillslope | place: USA:California | collected 2013-09-17 | reverse complement strand
AATGAAGTTACCAAATCTTCCAAACGAAGATAAAACTCTTAAAGATTCACTTGAGAAACAAGATAAAGATGCTTTGGCCGGGGAAGGTGGTAAAGTGACAGGTAACGTAGAAGGTACGGGAGAGAACAACGACAAAAAGAACGATTTGCCGCCGCCCAGTGAAATAAAAGCCAGATAAGTAATTTCCTCAGATTATGCCTAAAAACAAAATTGTTTGGAACAAAGTAACTCCATTTTCCAAGTACTTAGCCTTAGCCCTTTTTATTCTTTTGCCTATTTTATTTTTTCTTCTTGGTATGAAATACCAACAAATGCTTCTCGGTTTGTAGGTTTTGATATACTTCATTTATGGAATTGCCGAAAAATGTGAGAGTAAAATCAGGGATTTGGAATATAATTCCCTGGACAAATAGAACCGGACAAGGTATTTATCCAAACATTTATCTCCCAAAATTTGTCTACGATGGTTTGGTTTCCGATAATCCCAGCCCTTGGCATATTGCTCAGCTGATTCATGAACAAGAACATCTCAAAAGACAAAAAGAATTTGGTCCAAACAGGTGGTTTTTGAAGTATCTTTTTGTACCCATGTTCAGATTTGAGGAAGAAATAGCAGCAGACATTCCCAAAATGAAGTTTTTGAAAAGTAAAAAGCTAGATCCTTATATTGATAAAAGAGCAAAACAACTTTCTGGGTGGCTTTACTTCTGGCCAGTTCCCTATAAAACCGCAAAAAAGGAATTGGAAAAGGTGTGGAGGGAAATTTGAAGCCTCTGATATAATTTAGTTATAAGCGTAGCTTGAAATTGCTATTATGAAAAAGGCAAAAACAGTTAGTGAATACATCGCAAACGCGCCGGAGGAGATGCGGGGGAGATTAAAAGAAATTCGGGCTTCTATTAAGTCCGCAGCTCCAAAAGCAGAAGAAAAAATTAGTTACGCCATGCCATATTACGGCTACAAAGGCCGTTTGGTTTACTTTGCTTACTTCAAAAATCACATTGGAGTTTATTTAACTCCTCCAATTACCGCCATATTTAAAAAAGAACTAAAAGATTATGAAACTCATATGGCAACAATCCGCTTCCCGCACAACAAAAAACTGCCTTTGGCATTAATTAAAAAATTGGTCAGGGCACGGGTTAAGTTAAATGAGGAAAAGGAAAAATAACTTATGACTGAATCTCCAACAATAGTCGGTGAAAAGGTAAGGCTACGACAGTTTTCAGTTTCTGATGCCCCTGAAATTTTTAAACTGATTGATTCAAACAGGGAACATCTGTCCCAACATGATGATGAAACAGCTGGTAAATATCCAAGACTTGAGAAAGTTGTTGATAGTATCGAAAATCCTAATCCAAGAAGAACGCGTTTTGCAATTAGAAACGAAGAGGGAAAATATATTGGCAGTATAAATTTTGAGAGACTACAAAATCATCCGGACATTGCTGAGGTGGGATACTATATGGATAAAGAAGAAACAGGGAAAGGTTATACAACCGACGCTCTTAAAACTCTTACAGAATATGCTTTTACCGAAAAAGATATTCGTCTTCTTTTTGCTCTAGTACATCCAGACAATAAAGCTTCAGGAAAGGTGCTAAGCAAAGCCGGGTATTCTTATGTGCGCGACGAAGTTCTACCTGCAACTGAACTGCATGACAATTTAGTATTTCAAAGATACGAGAAACGAAAAGTTAAATGAAGAAAAATTACATTAAATATCATAATGACGGGAGTATTTGGGGAAAAGGTCAAATGGAAGATGACATTATGGTTGGGTATTGGGAGTGGTTTAGGAAAGACGGCACAAAAATGAGATCTGGTCATTTTGAAAAAGGGAAGCAAGTTGGAGAATGGATTACTTATGATAGAAAAGGCACGATAGTTAAAACAACTCTTATTTAATTTGTATTCTGGAAAAGCAAATACTGCCAAAATAAGATTTTAAAACAAACTTTTTTGGAAAATCTACCTCTAGAATTGAATAAACTCCCGGGTTTTCTCCTGAATTTGAAGAAATCATGTTTTCTACAAACGCAGGCACAGTTATCATATGGGTCTCACCAACTTTTGAATATGCTCCCCAGTGCATATGGGCACTAACAACTGCATGAATAGGCAATCCTTTTAAAGATTCCCATGTTTTTTGGCCGTTGGTAAGAGCTGTTAAACCGGAATCACCTTCAAAATAATAATTTCCATCAGTATCTTGCGGTAAAAAAGCGTAATGAGAAAAAATAATTGTCGGAGTATCCTTGAAAATAACTTCGTTTCTCAACCAATCAACTCTTTCTTCAGGTAAAGCTCCTGTAGCCCCTAATGGCGCTGTAATATCGAGCCAAACAATTTGAAAATTTTTATATTTCTCTACACCGTAAAAACTGCCTAAGTTATGACGCTCTGATATTTTGACAGCATTTTCATTTGAAATTCCCCAGACATCATGGTTTCCAAGTAAGTGAGTTACGGGGTAGGGGACTTTCCCGATGACTTCGATGCCCTTTTCGTAATTTTCTATATTTTGATTTTCATTCCTTTGCTGACGAATTAAGTCTCCCATCTGCACCATTCGGTCAAAAGGGTAATCTTTAAGATGTTTAAGAACGCTACTTAGTGTATTAAATGATTGAGTATTATTTTGCCTAGCGCCGCTATCAAAGTTTCCGCCGTGCACATCTGCAATAACCAGAAAATTATTACTGTCAGGGTCCGGAGTTGGCAAGGGGTGTTCCCAAATGTTGATATTTTTAAGGTCTATATTTGCAAGTGCCGCGCCGCCCACTGCGGCAGTTAAAAATGAAGGAATAAACCGCAAAAACTCATTTCTATTTTTGGCTATCTTTGCCGCCTGCAGACCATTTTCTCTTTCTAGTCTCATATTTCTAGCTTCAGAACCTCCTTAACATGTTCATCATACAATGCGGCCTTGCGGATCTTTCCCCGGGCTGCGGGGTGGACAATTTCTTTGTGGGGAATCCCAAGTGTTACAAGAACTCTCTGAACCTTTTGACCCATGGCAACTATTATTTCTCCATCTTCCGCCATTTCTCTTAATATCTCAGAAACGAACCGGTTTGGTCTCCATTGATCGTCCCATAAATTGAAAAATATCTGCGCGTTGGGATTTAATCCAAGTCCGGGTTGAGAAAGGGCACGCCACAAAGGTTTTGCACATAATACTGGCCCCGTTAATTGGCAAGTTTGCCAACTCCAACCTTTTTCTTGGGCGGTTTTACTTCTGTTTTCCCCTACAAATACAAATATTCCAGGGGTATTTTCTTTATTCATAATTCATATTCATCATTTATATTCATCTTGCTAAATCCCCAAGTTTTAGGCGTCCCATCACAGAGACGATTCTATTTTTGTAAGTACCGCCTAAATATGAACCCGCCTCTTCTAATGCTTCATCCATGTTTTTTGAGATCCAGCCATAGGGAGTGGGGACATTTATTTTAGATACTTTATATGATGCTAAAATTGGCACACATTTTGTGCAAGTAAATTCATGATGCAAAAACAACAAACCGTTTTCTTTGGGAAAGTAGCCCCCAACGTATATTTCTGCATTTTTGACACCGCGCTTTTTCATTAAGGCATCGTTTAGAGCCTCAATTTCGGCGTGGTTTGCATAACCTTGGTATATTATTCTTTTGAGTTTAGGGAAAGACCTGTGGACGATTGCACGGTTGTATCCTTTTCCAATTATCTTTCCATTTTTTACCAAGAGACTTCCATATCTTTCATCTCCCTTAGAAAGTTGAGCAAGACTTATACATTCTTGGTAAAAAGCATCGTTAAGAATTGAGGTTTCTAGGTTTCGCCCATTTTCTTTCATAGTGGCGGTATTGTATCATGGGCTTAATGTTACTTGAAATTATTGGTTGGGTTGGGACTTTGGTGGTGGTTGCAGCCTACCTGCTTCTTTCAATGCATAAAATTTCTTCCGACTCGAAAGGTTATCAATATATGAATTTGTTTGGGGCTATTGCAATCAGGGTTAACTCGCTTACCCATAAAGCATATCCATCTGTGGCAACGAACATTATTTGGGGAGCTATTGCGATTTATGCTCTTTTTCGGACCAAGCCGTCACCTTAATTCTTCCAGAAGCATTAACCCTTGGGACTTCACTCTGTAGCTATTTGCGTAAAGCGGATTTGAAAGGGCCGCATAATATATTTTTGTCTTCATTCCCCATGTATTTAAACAATGTTTTCTCAAGGTTGTTGCCCCGCTTAAACTTAATGCCGACCAAACCCCTCCCCAGTCGTTAGGACCGGCTTCAGTTTGGTTTTTTGGAAGGTCGTTCCAAGCATTTGGAAAGAATGTAATTATATTTTGATTATTCCTTAGACCAAGTGAACGATTTTTTGAATCAACAACCTTAAACCCCAATGGATACCACTTGCTGTCCACCTCTACCCATCCGGGAGGTGAATATTCGACATATTTATTAAAGAAAATAAACTCTCTACTGGTCAATTTTTCCATCCGACGGAATGATACCAAATTTTACTACGGCTGTATAATGGGTTATGGCCAACGGTCGGGAAAGAGACATCATCCGCAGTGAAGGGGAGGGATTTGGTTTACAACAAATGGATCCAGAGCATTTTTTATCTATTTTTCTTGGTCGGGTTAAAAGAAAATTCACAGAAGACTCAAATACAAAACATATAGAGGATGTTTTGCCGGAGGTTATAGACATGCTTACAGATTTGGAAAAAAACGTCTTTTTGTCACTTAAAGATATGGGCATAGAGCTTGAAAAAGATTTATCAACACACTTTAAATCATTTTTAGGAGATGAGGATTGGGATAAGTTTGAAACTTTGGAAAGAGATAGAATTCTGGATCACGATATACACAACGATCAGGGGGTTGGTTAAGGTTTAACTAAGTGCCAGGTTCCTTGGACTCCGTCACCAGTAGTATCCCCGGCGTTTTTATCTCCTGCATAGTAATAAAGCGGCATTCCTTTGTAGGCAAATTGCATTGATCCATCGGCTCTTTTAATTAAAGTTACATTAGTTGGTAGGGTAGGGGTTGAAGAGGTTGTATAAGGCGGCCAAAGGCCTGCACAGCTTCCGTTGCAATTACTAACTCCTTTTGTATCTTTATCGAAAACGTACAATGTCATTCCGTTTGAGCCAACAGCGTAATTAGATACCCAAGTCAAAATTTCACCTGATGGAGATACTGGCTGCGAATTTGATCCATAATTTGAGGAAGGTGTGCCGTAAGCGCCCATGAATGCAGATTGAATCTGATCTTTATAAAAATATCCGACGCCTGCGACTATTAATATGACTACGAGCCAAGACCAAATCTTCATATCTAATATTAATTTGTCAAAAATGAAAACTTATGTCAAGACCCTTTTAGAAGACTCAAGCCTATTATTTTTTAGAAGAGACTTTTTTGGTAGCTTTCTTAACTTCAGGAAGTTTGATTTCTTTCATTACTTCCTTCATGTCTACTTTTACGGCTGGTACTACGGCAACAGGTGCTTCGGCTTTAGGTTGAAGTAAATTCAAAATTCTGTCCATTTTGGCATTAAGGGCATCGAATTGAGATTTATTTTGGTCAAAACTTGGTGCTTGAGGTCTAAAATCGCTTCTTTCCGGGCGTCTGGAATCGCCTCTATTGCCCATTTTTTCAAAACAGTCACTGCAATATACGGGCTTGCCGTTTGTGGGTCTAAAAGGTACCTGACATTCTTTTCCACAATTTGAACAAGTGGCTGTAAACATAGGTCTATTACCTCTATCGCCACCCCTTTCGAAACTTCTTGGGGCACCGAACGAAGATCTTCCTCTATCGCCACCTCTTGAGCCTCCGCGGGAGAATCCACCACGGAAACCTCCAGCCGACCTGTCATCTCTGTTAAAACTTCCCATAGTTTGTATTATATCATACTTTGGGCTTTATTGTTGGGATATCAATGCTGTAAAGTTAGATTATGAAGATTAAATTTCTGGGGGCATCGGGAACGGTGACAGGATCTTCTTATGTTTTAACTTCCGGATCGGGTAAATCCATCTTAATTGATCTTGGAATGTTCCAGGGCCCGCCTGAAATAGACAAACTTAACTATGAACCATATGATTATAATCCCAGCCTCCTTTCGGGAGCAATTCTTACTCATGCCCACCTTGACCATTGCGGCAGGCTTCCTATTATTACCGCGAGAGGTTTTAAAGGAAACATTTGGATGACGCCTGCAACACGCGATCTGACTGAACTTTCCCTTTTCGACAGCGCAAAAATAGCCAAAGACGACGGTAAACCGTCTCTCTATGATGGCAGCCTTGTCACCCAGACTATTGTTAACTTTAGAATGGTTGATTACAGAATCCCCACCCAAATCGGAGATTTTACCGTGACATTCCGTGATGCGGGGCACATATTGGGGTCTGCAAGCCTTGAAATAATAGATAAAAACCCAAGTAGCGGAATCAAAAAAATTATTTTTAGCGGGGATCTGGGCAACACCCCTGAACCTTTAGAACAAGCAACAGAACTAATTGATACGGGAGACGCGGTTGTTATTGAATCAACTTACGGCGATAAAATTCACGCTGAAGGAAACCCTGTAGCTTCAGTTCAATCTGAAATCAACACAATTGAAAAAACCGGCGGGACTCTTTTAATTCCTTCATTTTCTTTAGATAGAACTCAGGAACTTTTGCATATAATCATGCATCTTAAAAAGGAAGGGAAAGTAAAACCGGATACACCTGTATTTCTAGATAGCCCGATGGCCGAAAAAGCCACAACAATTTATGTTAATTATCCAAAATTATTTAATCCTGAAATACAGGAAGACTTAAAAATAGGGGATTTGTTTAATTTTCCGGGATTTAATACAGTTAACGGTCACGGCGCGAGTGAAACTTTGCACACAACCCCAGGTCCGAAAGTTATTATTGCGGGAAGCGGAATGATGACGGGAGGGCGAATTGTTGGACACGCCGCGTTTTATATGCCAATTGATTCAACCAGGCTTCTGATTGTGGGTTATCAAGGAGACGGAACTCTCGGACGGGAACTTAAAGAAGGAAAGAAGGAAGTTTATATCGGTCAAACCGTAAAAGTAAACGGAACGGTATCTGCAATCGAAACAATGAGTTCCCATGCCGATCAAAAACAACTTCTAAATTGGTTGAAACATATAAAAGGGGTTAAAAAAGTTTTTATCACTCATGGAGAAGACCCGACCCGTTCGGTATTTGCTAAGAAAATTACAGAGGAAATTGAAATAAACGATATTACTTTGCCTCTCCAGAATCAGGAATTTGAATTTTAATTAGGAAAAATTTTAGTGCAAAATTTGAAACAAATCTTGGCGCATAATATTTCCGATTCATTGAGGAAATATTTTATTTTTGAATATAAAATCTGCAATCGTTTGGTTCATTATTAAAACACCTTCTTTAGATGGATGAATGTGATCTTTGCTATCAATATACTTAAGATCCCCGTCGCCATTTGCTGTAAGAGTTTTTTCGTAAACATTTATAAGCGGGATATTGTGGCTTTTAGCAAAATCTATCGCATTTTTAATGTAGGCAACTCTCTCGCTTGCCCACATTTCTCTTTGAGAGGTAGATAAATCGAAAGCTCCTTTTGCAAACAATTCTTTATTTGGTGCTATTGGAGTCATAATCGCAATAACGGAGTTTGGTTTAGTGGAAATTATTTTTCTAACGCTTTGATCTAAAATTTCTGTTTGCTTTTTAAGTCCTTCTTCAAGCGGATACTGAGAAAGAGGGTTATAAGCAAAAGATTCTAAAATTATTAAGTCAAACCCTTGGCTCAAAATTGATTGATAATCTTTTCCATCAAAAGTAACCCCTTTTTCTAGCCGGTCCGGAAGAGATTCAATATTAGTTGAGGGAAAGCCATAATTATAATTTACAAACTCATGGCCCGGGTAATATTTTATCAAATTTTGTCTTAAGCCATCATCATTCGCACCTAACGCCGCAACCATGGAATCTCCAACCAAAAATGTTAAATAAGATTGTTTGTTGGGTATTACGGGAATTTTATATGGAAAAGGGTTAGAAACTACGGTGGAAGTAGAGATGATCGAAACGATAACTACAGCCAGAAAAATAATGATTGTTATAGGCAGAAGCTTTCTCATTTCTATTTAACATCAAACCAATCAATTGGGGTTTGCTCATCGGGTTCGCCGTTATAATTAACCGTTATTTCTTCGCCGGCTTTAATTGGCCGCAATGCGCGGTAAACCATTGATTGAGTTTTAAAATTTTGTTTCCAATCTGCATTGGGGGAGTAGGAGTGGTTATAAATTGACCCGTATCCAAAAGCTAGAGCGGCACCGCGGGTCGATTTCCAAGGATAAACGTAATGGCTAAGAGGGGTTTTTTCTAAATTTTTACGGTCTTTTGGAGTAAAAATTAAGACAGGTGCACTTTCCACAATCTCTCCGGCTTTAAAGTCTTTGAGAGCAAAAACACCCAGGCCTCTCTTTGAAGTTTTTTTAATTGTGATAGTTTGTTGCACAAATTAATTATATCAGAAGAACTAACCTACGGAACCACTCATTTGAAGTTCTAAAAGACGGTTCATTTCAACCGCATATTCCATAGGCAATGCTTTAATCAAGGGTTCAATAAAGCCGCTGACGATAATCGTTGTTGCTTCATCTTTAGTTAAACCTCGGCTCATTAAATAGAATAGCTGTTCCTCTCCAACCTTGGAAACTGAAGCTTCGTGGCCTATTGTCACATCGCTTTCATCAATTTCAACTGTTGGATAAGTGTCGCTTCTAGATTTAGGATCCATAAGAAGAGCATCGCAGACAACCATAGATTTTGACCCTTTGGCGTCTTTGTAAACTTTAATGAGTCCTCTGTAGGAAGCCCGGCCTCCATCTTTGCTGATCGATTTTGAGGTGATCTTGCTTGTCGTGTTTTCTGCAAAATGTATCATTTTGGCGCCTGCATCCAAAACTTGTCCGGCTCCTGCAAATGCCATAGAAAGCATTTCGCCCTGGGCTCCGGGTTCCATTAAGTAACAGGACGGGTATTTCATTGTTAATTTTGATCCAAGGTTAGCATCCACCCATTCATGTCTGGCGTCAGCAAAAACTTTGGCTCGTTGAGTTACAAGGTTATAGACATTGGTGGACCAATTTTGGACTGTGGTATAACGTGAACGCGCTCCTTTTTTAACAACAATCTCAATAACTCCGCTATGAAAAGAGTCGGTACTATAATTTGGGGCAGTACAACCCTCGACGTAATGCACTTCGGCCCCTTCGTCCACAATAATTAAAGACCGTTCAAACTGCCCAAGGTTGGCGGTATTTAACCGGAAATATGCCTGAAGGGGGAGGTCTACTTTTACTCCCTTTGGAACATAGAGAAACGACCCTCCAGAAAACACTGCGCTATTTAGTGCTGCAAATTTATTGTCTTCGATTGGAATTACTGTTCCAAAGTATTCGCGGAATAAATCCGGATGCTTTTTAAGTCCGTCTTCAATTGAAAGGAAAATGACGCCTTGTTTTTCCAGGTGTTCCTGAATTGAGTGATAAACCATCTCGCTTTCATACTGAGCTCCCACACCTGCCAAGAATTTCTGCTCGGCTTCGGGAACCCCAAGCTTATTGAAAGTTTTTTTGATATCATCGGGCACATCGTCCCAGGATTTTTCACTTTTTTCGGTTGGCTTTACATAATAAAAAATCTCATCCAAATTAAGCCCCGATAAATCCGGTCCCCAAGAAGGCATTGGCCGCTCTTGATAATGTTTTAAGGCTTTAAGCCTAAAATCCAACATCCACTGCGGCTCATCCTTCATTTTAGAGATATTCTCAACAACTTCCTTAGTTAAACCCCGGCCAGACTTAAAAACATTATGTTCAGGGTCATGAAAGCCGTATTTTTCAGTGTAGTTGTCTTTATCTGGGATTTTTTGTTCTGTCATTTTGGCTCTGTAGTTTTCAAATCAAACCTTGTTCCCTTGAAATCTCTATATCCTGCATTGAAATCAACATTCCAAAAGCCACCCTCGGGGATTGCAATCTTTCCATAACCCTCCGGGGTATCAATTACAAAACGCGCCGTTGCTGCGACTCCCGAAAGAATTGGTCTTAATTTTTGCCACATTTCAATTGCCTCTTCAATTGGAACAGTATCGTGCTCCGCCCAATAAACTTCATCGTTTTGATATACATAGTATGGCCGGATTCCCTCTTTTGCCATTTTGTTGAAAAGCTCAGCCAGTCTTTCAGTACTACTATTTACACCCTTTAGAAGGACTGTTTGGCTTAAAACCAAGGCGTTACAATCTTTTCTAAACTTGTTTAAGACCTCTAGAGTTTCGGGTGTCAATTCTTCAATACAGTTTATGTGAATCATCATGAATGGATTTTTAAGTTGAGCAATGGATTTATAATGGTCCTCTCTCATAAAAGGGGGATCTTGAACTGGAACCCGTGTTCCAATTCGGACGATATCCAACTTGCCAACGTCTTGGAGTTGTCTGAGTCTTCCCAAAACATATTGAAAAGTGCCACGATCTAAAAGCAACGGATCCCCTCCGGATAGAATAATTTCGTTTAGTCCTTCTTTTTTCCTAATATATTCAAGAGTCTCTTCAATTTGAGCAGGCAATAAACTGGCAACTTCGGAAAGAGCGCCAGTACCTGGTCCTTTGGCGCGCACTGGTAGGCCAACCTCTCGTCCCCTGGTACAAAATCTGCAATAAGCTGCGCAATTTCTAGTGACTGTCCAAAGGGCGCGACCCGGATAAGATACCCCTGACATTTCATGGTCCTGATATTTATAAACAAGCCCGGGGGCCACCTCATTCATATCTTCTATTAGTGAGTCTTTAAGTCCATCTCGATAATGAAGCGCTTCAAGTTCCGGCTGAGCGCGAAACTGTAAACCGAGGGGTCCGAACGCACCTCCAGTTTCTTGGATGCGTCTTTCTAAATATGGATTATAATTTTCCCGCAAGGCACCATGAGGAAGTGCTACTTTGCTACCCCTAGGTGGTAATCTTTCTAGCATACCTATTCTTACAACTTTTGAATGCGCGTGTCAAAGCTATATAATACCCTCATGAAGACTTGGCAAAAAATTAAAGATAATCCCGAACTTTTAGAGAAATATCTCGTTCGCGAAAAAGTAATTGATATAATCCGAAAATTTTTTAAGGATCAAAATTTCCACGAAGTTCAAACTCCGACCCTCGTTCCCATTCCTTCCATAGAACCAAACCTTGAAGTTTTCGAAACAGAGTTAAGAACATCAAAAGGGGAGAGGCGGGACGGGTTTTTAATAATGAGCCCTGAGTTTTCAATCAAGAAATTACTTGCCGCGGGAATAGGTAATTGTTTCGAAATTGCAAAATGTTTTAGAAACGATGAAGAGGTAAGTAAGCTCCATTCCCCTGAATTTACAATGCTTGAGTGGTATAGGATTAATGCCGATTATAAGGATATAATGAATGATTTTGAACAACTATTTTTGAAAATTGTAGGTAAAGATAAATTGATTTATCAGGGTGAAACTTATGACATTACTCTTCCTTGGCCCAGAATTAGTGTCGCCGAAGCTTTTCAAAAATTTGCCAAAAAGGACGTTTTAGAAGTTGGCGACGAAGACTTCTACAAAATATTTTTTAATGACATAGAACCGGAATTAGCTAAAAGCCACAAACCATTTTTTATCTACGATTATCCTATTTCCCAGGCGTCTCTGAGTAGGCCCAAGGATGAGGATCCTCGTTTTGCCGAAAGGTTTGAAGTATTTTTGGCAGGGGTAGAGCTTGGAAATTGTTTTTCAGAACTAACCGATGCCAAAGAACAAAAGAAAAGATTTGAATCAGACCTTGCCCTTCGGCAAGCTCAGGGTAAAACCGATTATCCCATCGATGAGGATCTTATCAAAGCTCTCGAAACAGGTCTTCCTCCCGTTTCCGGGATTGCAGTTGGGGTGGATAGACTTATCATGCTTGTTGTCGATGTTCCCAATATCTCTGACACAATGTTTTTCCCACCAGGGGAGGGTTTTAATCTGCTATAATAGGCACGAATAAGTCTTAACACCAGATGATTACTATAAATGCAGGCAATATAACCAAGGGAATGTACCTAATATTTAAGGACAAGCCCCATTTGGTGACAAAAACAGAATTTATGTCTCCGGGAAAGGGAAGTGCTGTTATGCGGGTCAAATACAAAAGTATAGAAAACGGATCCGCGCTTGAGTTCACATATAAAACCAGCGAACAAGTGGAAGTTGCTGATGTTGAGAAAAAAGAAATGGAATTTCTTTATAGGGCGGGGGATGAACTCACATTCATGAACCCACAAACATACGACCAGGCAGAAGTCCCCATGTCTTTAGTTGAAGATCAAGTTGGTTATTTGACCCCCAATTTAAAATGCTGGGTTCTTTGGTACAAAGAAAAGGCTATTGGAGTAAGCCTTCCCCCCAACGTTACTCTTAAGGTAACCGAATCCCCGGACGAAGTTGCCGGCAACAGAATTAACGCCCCTAAAAAAACAGTCAAGTTAGAAACCGGCGCTACGGCCCAGGTTCCAATTTTTATCAAATTAGGTGAAAAGGTAATGATTGATACAACCACAGGGGAATACCTCGGACGCGTTAAATAGCTTCAAAATTTGACAATTGCCGCCAATAATAATTAATATTAGATATTGGAAGGTATTTAGAGATTTATGGCAGAAACTAGAGAAATCGTAAGGGAAAAGGCAAGTGGAATTACCCCAACCGGCAAGAGTGTGGTTATGGAAAAGACCGAAGTTTCGTCTCCTGAGGTGGAAGAACAGATCAAAATCTGGACAACCAATAGGCTTATTCTTTATATTGCAGGAGTAATCGAAGTTCTTTTGATTTTCCGTTTTACTTTAAAAATTTTAGGCGCAAATCCAATTAGCCCATTTGTTTCTTTTCTGTACGGGTTTTCGGCAATTTTTGAGGCACCTTTCAGAGGCATTTTTTCACCGACTGTTAGTTCGGGTCTTGAGACTGTTTCTATTTTTGAACCGTCAACAATTTTTGCAACCTTAGTCTATTTAGTTCTTGCAATTGGCCTCACAGAACTTGTTAATGTATTAACTGCGACAGAGGAATAGTTACTTATTGAGTAGATTCCAAATGATAATTATTCCGATAATGGCTCCGATTGTACTAAAAAATAAGGAAGAAATTGAAAGCCAGCCCGCTCCCCACAAAGTTGGAATATACCCACCAATGACTGAACCTAGAAATACTGCAATATAATATAAAGTTTTATCAGACATGCCTAGTATATAGTATACCTATAAAACCCCCTTGACATCGATGTTTAATTATTGGTAATTTAAATAATAGATGAAAATAAAAATTGCAGCTATCAGTGCAATAATAAGTTTGGTTCTTCTCACAGCTCCCACTTTTGCAAAGGGTGCCCCGTCTCCCTTTCCAACCCCAAGACATTCTTTGACTCAAGCCAGTTTGAGATCCTGTGAGGCAAGAGAAGCAGCCGTTAAGAATAGAATGGAATCTCTTTTGAAGCTGGCTATGAATATGCAGGAAAAATTTGATGCGATAGCCCAAAGAGTAGAGGATTTCTACACAACTACGGTGGTACCTAGCGGCAAAACAGTTCCCAACTATGACACGCTTGTAGCCGATATTGCCGCCAAGAAGGCAATAGTAACAACAGACTTAGACGTTGCTCAGGTCAGCGTTAATGCATTTAGCTGTACAGGTGATGACCCAAGAGGCCTTTTGACAAGTTTCAGGCTTGATATGCAGAAAGTTAAGACAGATTTAAAGGATTTCAGAACGACAATCAAAAATCTAATAGTTGCAGTTAAGCCGTTGGCCCCAGAAGCGACCGAAAAACCTGAGGCAACAGAGTTGCCAAAACCTACCGAAACACCATGATCAAAGAAAATAAAATGAAAAATCAAAAAGGAAACGCATTAATCTGGTTATTGGTCCTGGCTGTTATAGCCTTAGTTGCCTGGTATTTTATGAAGAATAACTACAAGTTGCCTGTAGTTGGGCCTACGGTTATGACGACCAAAGACTTCGATGTTGCCGTCAAAGATTTAGACAGTACCGATTTAAACCAAATGGATAGCGGTCTAAACGGTGTAAAGTCCGATTCTTCAAGCTTCTAAGTGGTAAGAGCAACTCTAGGGTAGTACAATAATTGCATGACAATGCGTAATTCCGACACAGATTTTTTTGGGAAACAGGATGGAGAAAGAATTCTTTATGTTGTTAAACCTCACCCCATATCGTTAACCTTCAAACTTATCCGTATTTATGTTATCGCACTTGTTGTTTTTGTAGTTCTTGTAATCTTAGGCGCTCAAATCCCGGCTCTTGGAGGCTGGTTTTTTACGGCAGGATTAATTCTTTCGGCGGTAATGGTAATCTTTGGAACGAAAGTAATTGCTGACTACCAAAGTCGCGATATTGCTTACATTACAGATAGAAGGTTGATCAGATTTGAACCTACCACACTATTTGCCACAAATCCAAGATCATTAACTTGGGATGAGGTTGTTAAGGTCAAAACATATCCTCCAAATTTCTTTTGGAAGCAGATGGCAATCGGGAACGTTGTTGTTCACGCAAGAACTCCGGCAAGACCGGATGACTCTGGTCACGGAGAAATAATGGCGGATGATATTCAGTTAACTGATGTCTATTACTACCGTGATCTTGGAAATTACATTGATAAAATTCTCTTTACCTATAAACAAAAACCCAAGGAAATGGAAGAAATCCACGCTTTTATACCAAAACCAAGGGGAGAGAGGTATTAACACACTACCGCATCAGGCTTTGAACATCTTTCATTTTGGCATATGTAAACATAACCACCCCAAGGTCTTCTGTTTTCATATCCACAGTTGGGACAACTAAAAGTTTGTGGTCCTAGACCATCACCGCCCCCAAATTCCAACTGCCCTATTGTTAAATTGGGACCAATTGTCGTAGTAAGAAAGTTGTTTTTTGTAGCAAGAAGACTGTTGTTTGAATTACCACATCCAAACCTCTTCGGATTCATACCAAAACCTTCATGTCCCATCCGATTCTCAATATAGGCGCCGTAACCTATTGGATCTGTATATATAACATTTGGGTTCAGCCTAACCGATTTTGTAGCATTTACAGCCACCCTAACTGCCTTAGCTTTATTTTTATCAGCAACTCCTTCCAATATACTTTTCCAAATCTTTTTTTCCGGAAGTTCAATTAGTTTTGATAAATAGGCAAAGGGGTCTTGCCCTTCGGGTATTTGAATCTTAATGACCATTTCCCGAAGTGAATCTATGTCTTTTGGGTAATCTACTTCTTCAGGTGATATCGAAACCAACAATTGGCCTAACTGAAGGCACTTGTCTTTCGGTAATGATGCTGTGCTGATGTCATACATCTTAAGATATTCAAATTTTTTACTCTGTGTAATTTTCTTTGTTCCTACTTGGATTCTTGTCTCAGGCCAAGGACCCGGGCCGCTTATCCAAACATAAGAAAAGTTGTCGTCTTCCGTTAGAAGTTTTTTTCTAATTTCTAGGGCAGCATTGGTTGCTGAGTCGTCTTTTATAAACATTTCAGAGATGTCTCTTTTATCTTTTCCTGGCGCAATTACGTAATCTTCTCCCTTTTTAATAAAGAAATGAGGATTGACGCGGGGGAGTTCTGAATCCGCTGCTTCGATAGCAAGCGATGCAGTATCAAAGATAAGTGAACCCAATCTTTCTGGAGTAGTATACCTTCTTAAATCAAGTGCAATTTCTTTGGACATATTCCTGCTCGGGACTAAATTGGGCTCCGGGTATAACGGTAGCGGCACTCCTGCAGACTTGCACTGCAATTCACCAATAACTTCAATTTACTGTGTTTTTGAGGCTGGGTCAAGTCTCGTATTTACCGCAAAATTAACGCGGTATTTCCGCTGGCCTTGACAGACAGCTACCGGAGTGGTATTTTTGGCCTAATGAAAGTACGCGATATAGCTATTGGTCTTACAGCCTTAGTGATCCTTATAACCGGAGCCCTTTATATTAGAAATGTAAGGAAAGGAAAAGCTTTGACAGTTCCTGCGCCAACCCCCAATTTTCAACAAACCGAAAGTAAATTTCCGGGCCTTATGGTACCTCCAGATGCAGATAAACTAAGTTTAGATAATGTTGCAGGTAATGAGGGAACCGGAGAAGCATTCAAAACTTTTTCAAACGGAAAGTTTGCACTTACAGTATTAGCTGATCTTCCTACGCCAAATAGTGGCTATTTCTACCAAACCTGGCTAGTACGCGGAAATGCGGGGGAAACTAACTTTGCCTTTATCTCGATGGGCAAAATGAGTATGGGGAAAGGTGGATATCTAACTGAGTTTAGTGCAAACAAAGATTATTCGGATTATAAAAAAGTGGTTGTTACACTAGAAAGAGGTTTTGATAATACTCCTGAACAACACATTCTTGAAGCCTCCTTTTGATTCTCTATAAATTCCTGTTAGAATCTAATTAGTGAAAGTGAGGTGATATATGCAGATTATTATTTATTCGACAACGACATGTCCTTACTGCAAAATGCTTAAGGATTATTTAAAAGAGAAAAATTTTCCCTTTACTGAAAAATTGGTTGATGTTGACGATTCCGCCCGCGAAGAAATGATGGCTTCTTCAGGTGGATTCTTGGGAGTTCCTTTTACAGCAATTGTTAAAGATGACGGAACAAAAGAAACAGTACTTGGGTTTGATCAAGGAAAATTAAACTCAGTCTTAGGAATATCGATATGATATTTGTAAGCGAAGCTTGGCATCTAGTTATTTGTATTAAATAAATGATATTTGTTAATTACAAGACTTATGAAGAGGGAAGCGGGAAGAACGCCTTGGCACTAACCAAGATTTTGGAAGAAGTGGCCAAAGAGACTCAAATAAAAATAATTCCTGTAGTTCAAATTATTGATGCAGAAACTATTATTGCTTCAACTACTCTTGAGGTTTGGGTTCAGCACGTTGACCCCTTAACTTATGGTGCGCACACAGGCTGGACTCTGCCAGAGGAAGTAGCCAAAATTGGAGTTTCCGGAGTATTTTTAAATCACAGCGAGCATAAATTTGATAATTTTGATTCCCTCTATACCGCGACCGAAAAGGCGATTGCTGCAAATCTTAAAACACTAGTATTTGCAGGTGATTTGGCCGAGCTTGCCAAAGTTTCTGAACTTGGACCGACTTATGTTGCCTATGAACCGCCTGAATTTATTGGTTCAACAACAACTTCTGTAGCGCAGGCTCAACCTGAAATTATCGCAAAAGCTGCCGATATTGCCCGGGAAAAAGGCCTTCCACTCGTTGTGGGCGCAGGGGTTCACGCCATGAATGACGTTAAAAAGAGTCTCGAACTTGGTGCTGTTGGAGTGGCGGTAGCGACGGATATAGTTAAAGCGGTTGACCCCAAAAAGGAGCTACTGGACCTTGTGGAAGGGTTTAAATAATATGAAGATATTCTTAGGCTCTGACCATAGAGGTTTTACTCTCAAAGAAAAAATTGCCCGGTGGCTTTTTGAAATGGAGCATGCCTACATGGATCTGGGAGCCGAAAAACTAGACTCGCACGACGACTATACAAAATATGCAGAGGAAGTAGCTTCTTTAGTTGCTAAAAACGAAAACTCGCGCGGGATATTACTTTGTGGAAGTGGGGTGGGGGTAGATGTTGTTGCTAATAAGTTTGACGGGATCAGATCATCTATCGGGAAAAGTGTTTTGCAAGTTGAGGCCGGTAGAAATGATGACGATATGAATATCTTACCACAGAAAAAGAAGCTAAAGTCATGCTAATCGCATTTTTAGAAACAAAATTTAGTGGTAAAGAAAGATACGAAAGGCGAATTGAAGAGATTGAGAAAATAGAGGCAAATAATTAATTAAAGAAGATGTTTTTGATCTATCTCCAAACATTTTTGCCAGAAAAGTTTTTGAGCCTCTTGAAAAACTTTTTCTACACCATGGCCTGATTTTAATTGCTCTTCAATCAGAATAGTTGCCGCGCGGGAACGGGCCTGAGATATTATTTCCAGACGAACCACGCCGTTTGCTGCTGGTATCAAATCGTTTCTGACTTTTCTTTCCATGGCCACATTTTAGGTATGTTTGTTGAATTTGTCAAACTTCTGCTAGACTAGATATATGGACTTGCCCAAGCTTACAGATTTAGATGTTTCTGGTAAAAAGGTACTTCTAAGATTGGATTTGGATACCGACCCCGACCCAAACGACCTGCGTATAAAAGCTTCAGAAGAGACGCTCGATTATCTAAAAGAAAAAAACGCAGAGATAATTATCCTTGCACATCGCGGTCGTCCCGAAGGTAAAGTTGATGAAAGTTTATCTTTAAAACCGTTTCAATCAATTTTTGATAAGTGGGGTGCAAACGTGGAGGAAAATTTGAGATTTGACCCTGGGGAGGAAGCAAACGACCCAGAATTTGCAAAAAAGTTGGCTTCGATGGGAGATTGTTATGTTAATGAAGCCTTTGGTTCATCTCACCGTGAGCATGCCTCTATTGTGGGGCTTCCCAAGCTTCTTCCGCATGCAGCCGGAATTCACTTTACAAAAGAAGTGGAAAATATAAGTAAGATTTTTGATCCTTCGGCAGGCTCAGGACTTCATCCTATTGTGATTCTTATAAGCGGAATAAAGAAAGATAAACTGGATATGATAGAACCACTAAGCGCAATTACTGACAAAGTTCTCGTGGGTGGAAGACTTCCTGAATTTTTGGGAGATGAAGGTTTAGAAAGCGTGAGGCTTCAGGGAAGTGACAAAAAAGTGATTGTCGGAAATTTAAACCAGGACAAGGAAGATATTACTCTCAATACCATAGAAAGATTTACTAAAGAAATAAAACTGGCAAAAACTATTGTCCTAGCCGGAGTTCTTGGAAAATATGAGGATGCAGGGCACCGCATGGGAACAGAGAAAGTTTTTCAGGCCGTAGCGGCCTCAAATACATTTAGCATCGCAGGGGGTGGGGATACTTTGCATGTAATAGAGTCAATGAATTTGGAAGATAAATTTGATTGGATAAGTGTGGGAGGTGGGGCAATGTTAGATTTTCTTTCTGAAAAAACACTACCGGGAATTGATGCATTGTTGCATTGAACCCAAAAGTGTTAATGTTAATTATTGGGTGATTGGAGGTGAGAATTATGAAATTAAAAATGTTATCTAAATGGTTGGTCGTTTTGGGGGCACTAGAGGTAGGGTTTATGAGTGTCCTACATGTTGACTTGGTTGGGTCTCTGCTTGGAGGCTGGCCTTGGCTTCTCATGGTCGTTTATGGATTAGTAGGACTTTCCGGTCTTTGGGGAGCTTACGCCATGCTTACCATGAAGAAAAAGAAGAGATAAAATTAATCCTTAACCTTCCAAGACTTAAACTGTATACTTAAATTAATGCTCATATGGTCAAGATAGGTATAAACGGTTTTGGAAGGATAGGAAGATTAGCGTTTAGAATCGGTGTCTTAAAACATGCCGGGGAACTTCAGTTTGGTGCTATCAATACTTCAGGAAGCATGAATACAGCGGGTTGGGCCCACCTCACAAACTACGACACGATGTACAGAGAATTCCAATACAAAGTACAAAATACAGAGTACAAAGATCCAAAAGATGCAACTGATGAGGACCCACTAATTGGCGAGCTTCTTGTCTCTGATAAAAATATTAAAGTCCCGCTTTTAGCTCAAAAAGATCCGGCAAAAATACCTTGGGGAAAATATGGAGTAGATGTGGTTATAGAATCAACCGGTCATTTTACGGACGCTGAAGGAGCAATGAAACATGCAGTGGGTGGAGCCAAGCGTGTTGTAATCTCGGCCCCGGCAAAAGGGGGGAATGTGGAAACACATGTTATTGGGGTAAATGAAATTAAGGGCAGCCCCGAAGTAATTTCTAATGCGAGTTGCACCACAAATTGTGTTGCCCCGGTTGCGGCAGTTCTACATAGTGCCTTTGGCATAGAAAAAGCGATGATGACAACGGTCCACAGTTATACAGATGACCAAAATTTACAAGATGCTTCACATAAAGATTTAAGACGGGCGAGAGCTGCAGCAGAAAACATCATCCCAACTAGTACAGGGGCTGCTATAGCAACCACAGAGACGATACCAGAACTTAAAGGACTGTTTGATGGTATGAGTTTAAGAGTACCAACAGCAACCGGTTCCATTACCGATTTTACCCTGCTATTAAAGAAAAATGTGACAAAGGAAGAGGTAAATAATGCTTTTAAAATGGCATCTGAAAACCCCTTATACAAGGGCATATTAGCAGTTTCTGAGGGTAATTTAGTTTCCTCAGATATCATAGGCAGAAGCGAGTCAGCCATAGTTGACTTGCCATTAACGCAGGTAGTTGCGGGAAATTTGATTAAAGTTTTTGCCTGGTACGACAACGAGTGGGGATATGCTAACCGTCTTATCGAACAAGTAATCCGCGTGGGGCGAACACTGGAAAGCCCTACCGCACCAACTGACCCAATCACACTTTCATTCAAACAATAATGCCAGGAGATGACCACACATTTGATTACAGCCAGATAACAGACAATATATTTATTGGTTCTGATTTATGCAAAGGCATGAGCTGTCCGGTTCACGGACCAGAATTTGAAAAGCTAGGAATACTTGTTGAACTTAATCTCTCAGTTGAAAAAAAAGAAACTCCTCCAGATGGCATTGATATCTACTCTTGGATTCCGGTCGCGGACGGAAGAGGGCCCACCCAAGACCAACTTTATATTGGTACAGCAATTATTAATGAAGCAGTAATGCACGGAAAAAAAGTTTATGTTCATTGTAAAAATGGACACGGAAGAAGCCCGACTATGGTTGCCGGATATTTTGTCCGCTTTCAGGGTAAAAGCCCCGATGAGGCAATTGCCATGATTCTCCACAACAGAAACGAAGTTCATTTGGAGTTTGAACAAAGAGAAGCTTTGGGAAAGTTTGAGGAGTCGCTAATGAAATAATATGGTTGATATCATACCCGCCATTCTGACAGATAATGTAACGGAACTAGCAGCAAAAGTTAAAAGAATAAATGACGTTTCCTTTGTGGACGGCGTTAATGTCCGTAAAATTCAAATAGATATTATTGACGGCGTATTCGTAGATAATCATACGATTGACCCTGCAAACATTGTGGGACTCGAAACTGATTTAGGAATAGATTTTCATTTGATGGTAAAAGAGCCCGTTAATTGGGTTGAAAAATGTGCCAATGCAGGTGCTGATAGAATAATCGGGCAGATCGAAATGATGAAGGACCAGATAGAATTTGTAGGAAAGGTTCAGGAAACAGGATTATATGTCGGGCTTGCTGTGGATCTTGAAACACCAATCGCAAAGCTCGACCCTACAATTCTTTCTAATACTGACGTTGTTCTTTTAATGGCGGTCAAGGCTGGTTGGGGAGGGCAAGTTTTTGATAAAAGAGTACTTATGAAGATAAAAGAGTTGGATGAAATAAGATCCAGGGACAAAACTCCGTTTAAAATATGTGTAGATGGCGGAGAAACAGAGGAGGTAATAGATGACACTTACTACGCAGGAGCGGATGAGGTAGTTATAGGAAAAAGATTGTTTGAAGGGGACTTGGCTCAAAACCTGAAAAAATTTGAGCAAGCGGTACACAACTAAATAAAATGCCAGATGATTTCATCGACAGAAAAATAAGGCAAATATCATATTTTGGTTTTGCCGACGCAAAACCGGGAGATCCTTTATATCAGGAAGCTTTTGAGTGTGCAAAATATTTAACAAGTAAGGGATATGTTGCCATAAACGGAGGCGGCCCGGGCACAATGCGCGCGGTTTCCGAAGGGGCCAAAGAAGCCAGGGGAACAGCGGTTGGGGTGACTTTCTACCCCAAGGATGTTGCCAATTATGAGGGACGGGATAAAGAAAACCCGATTGATGTGGAAATAAAAACAAAAAACTATCTCGAGAGAACTCTCAAACTTTTGGAAATGGGAGATGCCTATGTAATTTTTAAAGGGGGGACTGGCACAATTAGCGAATTCGGAATGGCATGGGGAATGGCCAGGCTTTATTTCGGACACCATAAACCATTAATTCTTTACGGTGGTTTTTGGAACAACATAATTAGAGTCTTTACAGAAAATATGAGAATTAGACCTGAAGAACTTGAAGTATATACTGTAGCAAGGACACCCGAAGAGGTTTATAACGCGATACAGATTTTCGAAGGCGCACTGAAAAGAAAAGACGAAGCCAATAAAGAAGAAAGTCCGTTTCAGATCAAAGCCAGGTGAGTTGGGCACGTCCAAATCAAAATGTTAAAACTGTCAATACAAGAACTTCAAGAAAAAGCCAACACGATCCGTGAAGATATTGTTAAAGAATTGGTCGAAGCAGGATCAGGACATTCTGCTGGACCCTTGGGAATGGCGGATATTTTTACGGCACTTTATTTTAATATTCTAAATCACGATCCAAAAAACCCAGCCTGGGAAGAACGGGACAGATTAATGCTAAGTAACGGTCATATTTGCCCGGTACGTTACGCTGCAATGGCTGAGGCGGGGTATTTTCCTAAGGAAGAATTAATGACTTTAAGAAAACTTGGAACCAGGCTTCAGGGGCACCCGGAACGGAAAAAATTGCCTGGAGTTGAAACTACATCCGGTCCACTTGGCTCTGGTCTTGCTCAGGCTTCGGGCTACGCTTATGCCGCAAGAATGGACGCCCGAACTTTTCGTGTTTATTGTCTTACTAGCGACGGTGAACACGATGAGGGAAACCATTGGGAGGCTGTAATGTTTGCAGGTAAATATAATCTCTCAAACTTAACAGCTATTGTCGACCGCAACAATATCCAAATTGATGGATTTACGGAAGATGTAATGCCTCTTGATTCACTCGAAGAAAAATACAAAGCATTCAGATGGGACGTAATTAAAATTGACGGACATAATATGCAGGAAATAATCGACGCTTGTGAACACGCCAAGGCGCTTCATACAAATCCAACAGTAATCATTGCCAATACGATTCCGGGCAAAGGAGTAAGTTTTATGGAAAATAAATTTGAGTGGCATGGAAAGCCCCCCAACCCTGAAGAAGCTAAAAAAGCATTGCATGAATTACGTACCTTGGGAGGAAAAATTAAAAGCGAACATGAATAATAACAATATGATTGATAAAACACTGAACCCAAAGTTATTTGAAAAAGATGTTGAACAAGTGCCTACCCGCCAAGGATATGGAGAAGGGCTGGTTGCTGCCGGGGAAAATGATAAAAATGTTGTTGTTCTTTGCGCGGACTTAACAGAGAGTACACGTTCAATTCTTTTTAAAGAAAAATTTCCTGAAAGGTTTATAGAAGTTGGAGTTGCAGAACAGGGTATGGCGACAATTGCTGCGGGTATGGCAAATTATGGAAAAGTTCCTTTTATATCCTCATATGCCGCTTTTTCTCCCGGCAGGAACTGGGAACAGATAAGAACGACAATTGCGCTTAATGATGTTCCAGTAAAAATTGTAGGAGCTCACGCAGGAGTAAGTGTTGGGCCGGACGGGGCAACCCACCAAATGCTTGAAGATATTGCTCTAATGCGGGCAATGCCAAATATGATTGTTATTTACCCCTGCGATTCAGTTGAAGCCAAGAAGGCAACAGTGGCCGCTGCCAAAAATGGAAAACCTACTTATATTCGTTTAGCCCGAGAAAAAACTCCTGTAATGACAACAGAGGAAACTCCTTTTGAAATAGACAAAGCCAAAGTTTTCTGGGAGTCAAAATCGCCCCAAGTTACAATTATCGCGGCAGGTCCTTTGGTTTTTGAAGCATTGGTTGCGGCACGCGAACTTAAAAATTCAGAAATTGAAGTGGAAGTAATAAATTCTCCTACAATTAAACCACTTGATGAACGCACTATAATTTCTTCCGTCAAAAAATCAGGTGCGGTTGTAACGGTTGAGGAAGCTCAAATTACTGGCGGTCTTGGGGGCGCGGTTTCCGAAGTATTGTCCCGTAATCTTCCCACCCCGCAGGAATTTATTGGCATGCAGGACAGTTTTGGAGAGAGTGGCCAGCCCGATGAACTTTTGGAAAAATATGGAATGAAGTCTCACCACATTGTAGAAGCAGTTAAAAAAGTTATCTCCCGTAAAAACTCTTAAATTATTTCGTAAAGGTGAAGGTTGAGAGGATTTGATTGAACATCAATTTTGCAGACTCAACACTTAATACAGATTTTGCCGGGTCGGCGCTCACCCAATCGCTCCCGACATGTACGGTGAATGCAATCTCAAAACATTCTTCTCCCATTTGAGTTCGATATAAAGTTGTGGTGTAAGTACTTCCCGCAGCTGCTCCTCCCGGTACATTTTCTATATAAAAAGTTGTTCCGTTAACTGTAGCAGTTGGGTCGTTAATACCAAAACAGCTAGCTAAATTACTTTGAGTACTTACTGCAATTGTTGATTCCTGTACGTAACCTTGGGTCTGATAATCAGCTTTACTGCTCAAAAACATTACAATCGGGGTATCTAAAGTATAAAAGGGTTGGAAAGGTTTGACCATTTTAAAGTCCTCAGGATATTTAAAAGAGAATCCATCTTTTGTACTGGTATATGTTTTCCAGCCGACCGCTGGGTTTACAGAAGGAATGGGGGAGGAGACTGTGACAGCGGGCACTTTATTTGTCGATTGAAAATATTTATATCCAAAATATCCTAAGGTTGCGAGGGCGATCAAAATTAAAATTAATAGCGGTGCAAAACCTTTTTGCTTCATTAGAAAGTGACTGGAACTTCAAAAGATAGTTCGTTGGAAGGGTCTCCTGAAGGGTTGTCGTTCATAAGTATTAAAAAGCCGGAATGTTCGGATGTAGTAAAAGTGAGCGTAGCTGAAAACTTTGCAGGGCTTCCACTTTGCCAAGATCCCGGAACTACTTCATTGGCAGTTCCTTGAACAATTAAATTTCTATTGTGATCCACTAGCTTGATGGGGAATGAACCTTCAAACATCCATCCACTTGGGACTGTACCTGTAACGGTTAGGGGAGATGTAACTTTTGCTCCTGTTTTTGGTGAAGTCACATCCGGCTCATTACTTTTTTCAACGACCGGGGTAGGTGTTGCCTTTGGAATTGGGCTAGCGGTTGGTGCTACGGTTGGAGTGATTGAGGGTGAAGCTGTTGGTTTTTGTAATCCGGGCCAATACATCTTGTATACAAAAAATCCGACAAGACCCAGAACCAATACTAACAGAAGTATAAATAGGGGCGAGAAACCTTTTTGCTTCATATAATTAATATAACATACTTAATATCTATTTAAAAAGTTATAGCTTCTTCGAAAGTTTTGGCGTTGGCCGGGTCGCCGCTTGGGTTATCATTTTCTAAAACCAAAAACCCGGATTTTGAAGTAGTTGTAAAAGTGAGAGTTACCGTAAAATAGACGGGTACATTGCTTTGCCATGCTCCCGGAACTTCTTCTACTGCAGTTGCCTGGGCTATTAATTTTTTGTTTGCATCTAAGAGTTTTACAGGGAAACTACCTTCAAACATCCATCCTGGTGGAACTGTGCCTCGAACCCTCGCAGGACTTGTAATTCTTGAACTCGCTTTGGGCTCAGTAATAACTGGTAATTCTGCAGTTGGTTTTTCGGTTGGGTTTAGGCTTACGGGAGCGGTGGAGGGTAAAACATTTAGTACATTTAATATATATTTTTTAGAAAGGAAATATCCTGCAATTAAAAATAAGACTATCAGAACGATGGTTACATTTAACTTGATGTCTCCTTTTTGTTTTAGTATGGACATGGTGCAAACTCACAATTAGGGCCGGTTCTGCCCACATAGCTTCCATTAGGACAGAGTTTGGCCTCCATTGTGCAGGCTTTTGCTATTGGAGTTGGGGTCGGAGTTGCCTTAGGGCACATGTCGTTAGTTTCCGGGATAAGGCATCTTGGTTTTGCATCAAGACAGGCCGGACGCGGTTTACATGTCGGGGTCGGAGTTGCGGATTCAATTGGGGTATTAGTAGGTGTTGCAGTTGGGGTGGCCTGATAATTCGCAATCATGCTTTTAAGTTGTTGGTTTTGGTAATACAAAAATGCAACAACTCCCAAAGAAAGAAGAACAAAAGCTGCCATTGAAAGAACAGTTATCCAATGGTTATTTTTTATTTTAGCTTCCGGTAGTTCCATTTTTTGATTAATTTCCTCTGGAGTTAAAGTTGGAATTTCTGGGTTCATACTTTATATATTACATGTATTGACAATACATAGCCAAGTATTAATATGTCTTGTATATGGTGGAAAGAATAAAGGGATCTAATAACGAGTTGGAGGATGCCGTTCCTAGTTATGTCGATGAGGTTTTTTTAAAACTTAAGTTGTTTGGAAATGTGAATTCTTTAAATCAAGATAATATGGTGGATTTCGTTTTTAAAGAACTTCCCAAAACAGATGAAGATAGAGACGGTTGGCTCCGATTGGTGGGGATTAGTCTGGTCGGATTTTTCAAACAATCAGAAAGACAGGTCAGTAAGGAAATGTTTATCAAAGAGCTCCAATCTCAGCTTCAAAGTGACTACGTGAGGTGGGGAGACACATGGAAAAAACGAACCATTGAGGGCCAATTGGAAAGAAGTTATAAAAAATTTAATGATTATATTGATCAGTATAAAAATGCCAATCAACCAATGCCCTGGCTCAAAGTTGCTGGCAATGCTGTTATTTGTTTGGCCAGGCTGGACAATCCCGACTACAAAAAATAATCTTCTTTGATTCTTGTTCAGAAGACCTGTAAATGATAGATTTAGTTACTGCTCATGGAAGAAACTATTCAAAAATTATTGGCTGAAGGCCGCGGAATTTTGGCTGCTGATGAATCTACAAAAACTATTACAAAAAGGTTTACCGCACTTGGATTAACTTCGACACCTGAACTAAATAAAAAATATAGGGAAATTCTTTTTACAACTCCTAGGCTAGCAAATTACATCAGTGGAGTAATTTTATTTGATGAATCAGTAAGGCAGGGCCTTCATAAAATATTGGAAGGAAAGGGTATTCTTGCAGGTATTAAGGTGGACGGGGGACTTGAACCTTTTAATGAAACAGAAGAACAGATTACTAAAGGATTAGAAACTCTTCCCCAACGCTTAGAAGAATATTCACAAATGGGGATGAAATTTAGTAAATGGAGAGGGGTATTTAAAATTAATGATAAATTCCCATCAAAACCATTTTATGAAGAAAACTTGGACCGAATGGCCAAGTATGCAAAACTTTCCCAAGAAAAAGGAATTGTTCCAATTGTAGAACCAGAAGTTCTTCTTGAAGGGAACCATACAACAACTAGAAGCAGTGAAACGTTGGATGAAACTTTAAAACTACTTTTTGAAAAACTTAAATCCGAAGGTGTGGACTTAAAAAATTTAATATTAAAAACCAGTATGGCACTTCCCGGTCCTGATAGCGGTGTTCACGCCCTTCCTTTGGAAGTTGCCAATGCAACTCTTAGGGCCCTTAAAAGAGCTGTTCCTGCTGAAGTTCCAGGAATAGTATTTCTTTCAGGGGGACAAACACCTGATGATGCAACCGCTAACCTAGATGAAATTGTAAAATTAAAGGGTGAGGCACCGTGGGAACTTTCATTTTCATTCTCAAGGGCTTTGCAAGAAGAGCCAATGAAAGAATGGAGCGGTAGGGATGAAAATGTAGAAAAAGCTCAGGCCGTTTTCTTGGAAAGGTTAGAAAAAGTTTCAAAAGCAAGGAAGGGAGAACTTTAATGAATCCTACAGACTTACTTTCAATTGGAGATGCCTCGATAGACACTTTTATGACTCCTCTTGAGAGCGAAACCCTTTGTACCATTGATACAAAACAGTGCCTGATTGCTTTTGCGTACGGAGAAAAAATTCCCGTTAAGAACTTGGAGTTTTCAGTTGGAGGAAATGCGGCCAATAACGCGGTTGGAGTAAAACGTTTGGGAATTAATTCTGCAATGGTTCTTACCATGGGGGACGATAGTGTTGGCAATTTAATTACCGATAAATTAAAGTCGGAGGGAGTAGACCCTACATATATAATTCAACAACCCGGAACGATGTCTAATTATTCAACGGTGATAAATTATTCCGGTGAACGTACTATTTTTGTTTACCATGCTCCAAGAAGTTACGAGTTTCCTGTTCAGCTTCCGCTTGTTCCTTGGGTTTACTTAACAAGCATGGGGGAAAGCTTTAGACCTTTTTATAACCATCTTAAAGATTGGCTGCAAAAAAACCCTAGTGTTAAGTTGGCTTTTAATCCCGGGAGTTGGCAATTAAGGGAAGGGTATGAGGCAATAAAAGAAATAATGGGGATGACATACATAATCTATGTAAATAGACAGGAAGCAGAAAAGTTAACCAATTTTGGGGAATCGGAAGCAAAGGAACGCGATCTTTTGATTGCTTTAGCTAAACTGGGGCCAAAGATTTGCATAATTACGGATGGTGGCAACGGGTCTTTTGCCTACGATAGCGTGAATGGTAAATTTGTAAAAGTCGGAATCCTTCCTGTAGACGCCTATGAAAGGACCGGTGCCGGGGATGCTTTTGGCAGCGGATCTCTTTCTGCAATAATCCACGGCAAAACCCTAGAAGAAGCACTACTCTGGGGGACAGTAAATTCAGCTTCGGTGATAGGCTATACTGGGCCTCAAAAAGGACTTTTAAAAGTTAACGATATTGACGAATGGCTCGCGAGGTGTAAGAGTAGCGGAGTTTTAGTACAAACTCTTTAATATAAAATATGGCAAAAATTTTTGTTAGTAGAAAAATTCCCGGAGACTTTATTGAACGATTGAAAGTTGATGGAAACGAAGTGAGTATTTCTGAATTTAACCGTCCTTTGACTTCAGCTGAACTGGTTGAAAAAGTAAAAGGAGCAGATGCTATTCTTTCTTTGCTTTCGGATAGGGTTGATGGAGATTTAATTGATGCGGCTGGACCTCAGCTTAAAGTTGTTTCAAATTATGCAGTTGGATTTGACAATGTTGATGTTAAAGCTCTTACAGACCGTGGAGTTCCAGTTACAAATACTCCAAGCGATGAAGTCAACGAATCTGTTGCAGAACACACATGGGCACTACTACTGGCTCTTGCAAGAAGAATAGTTGAAGCAGACGAAGCAACCAGAAGAGGGGCATATAAAGGTTGGGAACCTGACATTTTCTTGGGCCATAATGTGGTCGGTAAAACTTTAGGGATAGTAGGTTTAGGCAGAATAGGATCGATGGTAGCAAGGCGTGCAAAAGGGTACAACATGACAGTTCTTTATAATAAACGTGAACCTGACCCAAAAGCAGAAGCTGAGCTTGGAGTTAAATTTGTTTCAATTGACGACCTCTATGCTCAAAGTGATTTCGTAACCCTGCATGTTCCTTTAACAGATGAAACCAGGCATATGATCAATAAAATGGCATTCGCCAAAATGAAAAAAGGGGCTTATCTAATAAACACCGCACGAGGCCCGGTAGTAGACGAGCGGGATTTGGTTGATGCATTAAGAGATGGGCAGCTTGGGGGGGCCGCCTTAGACGTATTTGATAATGAACCAAATATTGCTCCAGAACTTTACGATGCTCCGAATGTAATCACAACTCCGCATATTGCTTCAGCAACCTGGGAGGCAAGAAATAAAATGGGGGAACAGGCGGTTAACGCAATTCTTGATACCCTTTCAGGTAAGGAACCCCAAAACCTAGTCAATCCCGAAGTCTGGGAAAAAAGGAGGAAATAGCAGGTGGCAATTTTTAAGCGCACGAAAGATGAAGATGAAGAAGGTGACGAAGAATTAATCGATAGAGAAGAGAAAGAGATTAAAAAATTCGGCAAAAAGTTTAAAGACCTCAAGTCTGTAAATAAAAAGAAAAGGAAAGAACCGCCCCTGCCTTGGGGGAAAAAGGAGCGCTATATTGTTCTAATTGTATTAATTGTAACTATCGTAATAGCTATCATTTTGGCAACAGGTTCGCAAAATAGTCTTAAGTTAGATTTTGGTAAACCTTCATTTAATTTTAATTTTTCACAATTTAACCCATTTAAAGAGAAGATTATTATTATCGATAAAAGGTAGTATTATTAAAGAATGAAACTTTCAGGACCGGTTGATTTAATTAAACGTAGTATCGCAATCTTTTTTAAGAAAGAAAATCTTACTTATTTTTTAAAGGTTTACTTGGTTTTAGTACCATTTTCTATATTTTTCTTTTTTGAAGATAAATATATGGCGTCAAACCCAAACCTAACCCTGCCTTACTCAATGCAGTTTTTAAATAATTATGGATGGTTTATTGGTGTCGGTTTTATTTTTGGCCTTTTATATTTGATTATTTCATTTTGGGTTACGGTTGCCGGAATTACGGCCGTAATTGCTGTAGTTGGCGGAAAAGTTTTGTCAGTAAAGGAAACGTTTGCCTTTGCTTGGAAAAAACTCTGGAAGTTTTCGCTTTTAACATTTCTTTTTGGACTAATGGTTGCTGTAGGGGGAATACTTCTAATTATCCCGGGCATATACCTTTTTATAACTTATTATTTTTCAAAATTTATTTTGGTTGAGGAAGATACCGGGGTTTCAGTTTCACTTGGAAAGAGCCGCAACTTAGTAAAAGGAAAATTCTGGAAGGTCTTTGGCAGAATCATTGTTTTTGGCCTTTTCTCCGGGCTTATCACTTTTGTTGTTTCGGCACTTCCTTACGGACTTGGTTCTTCGCTTGTGGCTCTCATCGGGGCACTGTTTATTATCCCTTCTTATCTCCTGTATAGAGAACTTAGTGTCTAATTATTGAAGCTCCACCGTCCAAGATTTTATTAGTCGGGTCAACCGGTACTGGGGACGGAAGTATCTTGCAATAAGAGGCCGGTACATTTTCTTTTAAAAACCATTCACCCTTCCCCTGACAGTTAATTTTAACAACTCCTTCCGGCACCTTCCAGTCAATTGAAGTTTGACCGTTCAAAACCCCCGACATAATTTTATTCCAGATAGGGGATGCTCCCGTTACACCTGATGCGATTTTACTCATCGGCGAATTGTCATTATTTCCCACCCAAGTAAGAACCAGAAAATTTTGATTAAAGCCCACCGTCCAATTATCCCTTAAGTCGTTGCTTGTACCGGTTTTTACAGCAACTTCCGGGTGGTCTTTTACAACCAAGTTGGAATTTAAACCAAATTCAGGAGCGCGGGCTAGATTGTCTTTCAAAATATCAGTAAGAAGAAATGAAACTCTTGGGTCTAAGACCTGCTCTACCTTAGGTAATTTTTTTTCTAAGACTTTGCCTCTAAAATCTTTTACTAATAATATTGGCATCAAATCTGGCCGGTTGCCTGAGTTTGCAACTGTTGAGTAAACTTTGGATAAGTCGAGAGCCGTAACAGCACCTCCACCCAGAGTTAAAGATAGTCCGTACTGAGATGGGTCTTTCCAAGTTGTTATGCCCATTTCACGTCCTTGGGTAATCATTTTGGAAACTCCGTAAGAAGCAAGTATTTTTACTGCTGGAATATTTCTGCTTTGGGCAAGAGCACTTCTAACGCTAACATTACCTATAAATTTCCCGTCATAATTTACCGGTGAATATGGTGGAGATCCCGGAGAAACGTAAGTAATTGGGGAATCATTTATTATACTCGCGGGAGAATAGCCGCCCTTCGACAAGGCGTAGGAATAATTTACTATTTTAATAGAACTTCCCGGTTGCCTTAATCTTGTCAGAACATTTACCTGTCCGTCATAGTTTGTATCAAAATAATTTTTCGACCCTACCATTGCCAATATTTCTCCGGTTTGAGGATTTGTTACAAGCGCCGCGCCATTGTTTACATGGAGTCCCGAAAGTTTGCCTACTTCATCTTTTACAACCTTCTCTGCCATTTCTTGCACCTGCAAATCTAAACTGGTTGTTACTTCCAAACCTCCCTTTTCTATAATATCTTCACCGTATTTATCAACGAGTAGTTGTCTCACGTAAGTTACAAAATGAGGAGCTTTGATTCCGGTTCTATTTGGGACAAAGCTTAATGTTTCGGCAGCCGTCTCTCTTTCTTGATCTTGTGTAATAAATTTATTAACTCTCATAAGATGTAGAACCTCGCGTTGTCTTTCGAAAGCGAGATCAGGGTTTTGGCCAAATGGCGAATATTTTGTTGGACTTTTAGGAAGCCCGGCCAAAAATGCAGCCTCCGCAAGTGACAAATCTTGAACATCCTTTCCGAAATATTGTATTGAAGCCTCCTGTATTCCATAAGCAGTACCTCCGTAAGAGACTTCGTTCAAATACATTTCTAAAATTTGGTCTTTGGTATAACTTGCCTCCACCTCAACAGAAAGTATGATTTCTTTCATTTTCCGTGTAATAGTTTTTTCGGGAGTAAGTAGAGTATTTTTTACAAGTTGCTGAGTAATAGTTGAGCCGCCCTGGCTTCCACCGTTTTCGAAATCAGCAACAAGCGCTCTAAATATTCCCCGTATGGAAAAACCCGGATGCGAATAAAATTCTGCATCTTCAGCGGCAAGTGTCGCCAACCTGACATGCATCGGAATTTGTGTTAAGGGAACTATGGATCTATTTTGATTTTTATAAATTTTGTAAAGTAGATTGCCGTTTCTGTCATAAATTTTTGTTGAAATTTCAGGAGAACGGCCCTCAAGGTCTTTGGGGGACGGCAGGCCCTTGAAGATGGAAAAATAAATATAAAAAATTGAAAAAAACACTCCCAGACATATTATTATCAATACAACCCTTTTTTTGAGTTTTAACTTTTGGAAGCGGCTTATCTTTAAACCAAAAAGTTTTTTTATTCTTCTACCTATTTTCAATTCAAAAAGATTTATGCGTAGGGATCCGAGTTTTAATAAAGGGCCTATCTTTGGTAATTTGCCAAGAGCTGATATTAGAAAAAATATACCAATAATTAAATTTGAGAGAATAAGATAGAAAGGTTTTCCAACCAAGATCAAGGCCTCAGAAACTGCCTTTATTGGTGTTAGCCTTGCATTTTGACCTTTATTTTTTGTCATTGGGGCTATTGTAATCCCAGATCAGGCTCATAACAACAGAGACGTAACAACAGAGAAGTGGGGAGATTAACGTAGAGGATATCTGATTACGGCGGAACTGCTTGCGACCGGACAATTCATACAATATAAAGACCCGTCAGGATCAGTGTAAACCGGGCGGTTTTCTGTGTGTACTTGAGTTGGGTCTGCATTTGCCCCCGCAAGTTGACCGGTGTCGTTATACAGTAAAACATCCTGATTTGTAACGGGATTTGCAGAAGGAATTGTTCCTTCGAGGAAATACTCAAATCTGGTTGGACAGCCCGGATTGGCGGGATCTGTTCCCGGAAGACCACCGGTATCTGCACAAATTGTCGCCCCGACCACATTATCAGGTTTACTTGGCCAAGCATGCCCTTTTTCCGCAGTGTCATATGCCCCGACCTCCGCTTTATCTAGAACCGCTTTTATTATCTTGTTCCAAATTGGAGATGCGCCGCTTACTCCTGAAACCGCTCCGCTCATTGGAGTATTGTCGTTATTTCCCACCCATGTGACGACAACAGCATCGGGAGTATAGCCAATTGTCCAATTATCACGCCTGTCGTTTGTCGTTCCGGTCTTAACTGATACTTCTGGGTGTCCTTTGACGTTAAGCTGAGAACTCGTACCAAAAGCCCCGCTCCTGGCGTTATTGTCATAAAGAATGTGTGAAATAATAAATGTAACGTCAGATGAAAGGACTCTTTCTCCGGTCAATTGAAGTTTCTTTGGATCGTGTTCTTCAAAAACATTACCTTTCCAATCAGTAACTTTTGTAATAGCCATTAATGGTTCTTCTATTCCTTGATTAGCCATAACTCCGTAAGCAACAGCCATGTCATATGGCCGTACCTCACCTCCGCCGAGTGTAAGAGATAAACCATAATTTTTGGGATCAATAAAAGTTGTGAGCCCCATCTGGTTTCCGAAACTTACAAAATTGTCTATGGTATTTAAGGCCAAGACTTTTACGGCAGGAATGTTATATGAATTCCCTAGGGCAAAGCGTGTTTCAGTTAGTCCATGAAATTTTCCGTCATAATTTACAGGACAATAGTCAGGTTGTCCGGAAACCCTGAAGCAAATAGGTACATCTGCAAAAGAGGTGGCCGCTGTAATTTTCTTATCTCTAATTGCAAGAGCGTAATTTAAGGGTTTAATAGAACTCCCGGGTTGCCTTTGGGCCAGAGTGACATTTACTTTTCCGTCCGTGTCATTTGCGAAATAACCTTTTGACCCCACCATTGCCAATATTTCTCCGGTTCCTGGTCTTGTCACAATGGCCGCCCCATTTCCTACATGTTGTTTTGCAAGTTTGGCTACCTCAGAAGCAACTGCCTGTTGGGCAATATTTTGAATGTCCAGGTCGAGAGTTGTATAAACTCTCAGTCCTCCCTGTTCAACCATTTTATCCCCGTATTTGTCGGCAAGTTGCTCTTTTATCCAAAGGGCAAAGTGGGGAGCAGCAGGGGGGTTGATTTCAGAATAATTTAAATTTTCCTTATTTGCATTGTCCGCCTCTTCCTGAGAAATATATTTGTTTGCAACCATTTGCTTCAGAACTTCTTGTTGTCTACTTTTTGCAAGTTCCGGGTGTGCGCCAAATGGGGAATAAGTTGATGGGCGCTGTGGAAGGCCTACAATAAGTGCAGCTTCTGCAAGATCAAGGTTTGTAACAGGTTTTCCGAAATAAGTTTCACTGGCCGCCTCAATACCATATGCGGTTCCGCCATAAGAAATGGTATTTAAATACATTTCCAAGATTTGATCTTTGGTATATATTCCTTCTACTATTACAGTCAAAATGATCTCCTGGGCCTTTCTTCTAATGGTTCGCTCCTGAGATAGAAGTCCATTTTTAACCAGCTGTTGTGTAATAGTCGAGCCTCCTTGAAGAGACCCTTTAAATATTGTGTTATAGATTGCACGGATAATTCCCGTGTAAGAAAACCCCTGATGTTTATAAAAATCCTTATCTTCAATTGAAATGGTTGCGTTTTTGATTCCTGCAGGGACTTCTGACAGTTTTACCGGTGTACGTCTTTTATCAACAAAAATTTCATATACCAGTTTTTCATTTCTATCGAATATTTTGGTTGAAACAGGTAGATTTGAAGCATTAAGACGTGTAGGCAGTGGAATTCCCCAAAACAAATAGAATGAAGACCCGACAATAAAAACTACAAAAATTAACCTTTTAATATTATGCAGAGTAGTAAACTGATCTTTGATAAGTAGACCTGCTCTTGAGAAAAATCCTCTCATGCTCTAAATTATACTGTATGGAAGCACTAGAACAAAAAATTTGGTGGAACTATCTCGAAGAAGACCTTCAGGAACTTATTAAAGAGTCCTTTTTGATTCAAGATATGTTGGCCGGCATGGGGGCAGATCTTCCTGGAGGAAAACTTAAGTTTCACGATTATTCATTTGTAGTCTTTCCGGCAGCCAAGGCTTATGAAGGCTTTCTTAAAAAAATATTTCTGGATCTCAAACTTATAACTGATGAGGATTATTATGGAAAACATTTTAGAATTGGAAAAGCACTAAACCCCAGCCTTCCCAAAGAAATCAGAAGTGAGGGAATTTACGACAAGATTGTTGAACACTTTCAAGGACACGAACTTGCGGACAAACTTTGGGACACCTGGAGGTTTAGCAGAAATTTGACCTTCCATTGGTTTCCGAATGAAAAAAATGCAATCAATATGGAAGAGGCCGCAGAGAGAATAAATAAAATAACGGAAGCGATGGAGATGGCCTACGAAGGGTTTAATGGAAAATAACAGTCAAATCGTTGTATTATAAATTGTAGCAACTTTCTTTCAAATGTCTGCCAAAATCACAAAACTGGAAGTAGTCAAAAACGTAGCAATTTATAGCGCCTATCTTCTTATTTTTTGGGCTTTCTACAGGTTCCTTTTTCAGTTGCCCGACAATGTAGAAGAACTATTTGTAAAACCTATTATTTGGTTGATACCTCTTTTTTACTTTCTTAAAAAAGAAAATTTTGGAATATCTTCTCTTGGCTTTACTTTTAAAAAGTTTGTGCCGGCAGTTATTTTATCGCTTGGGCTTGGAGCAATATTTGTTCTGGAAGGGCTTGCTACAAACTTTCTTAAGTATGGGCATTTTAATTTCGGAGCAAACCTCGGGGGCATGCCGCTTCTTGCAACAATAGGTCTTTCATTTGCTACGGCCTTAACTGAAGAAACGGCATTTAGAGGATATATTTTTAGCCGTCTTGCCTTTGCTCTTAAAAACGAACTAACCGCGAATTTTGTTCAGACAACTCTTTGGGTAGCAATTCATATTCCAATTGCTTTCTTTATCTTGAATCTTAGTTTACCTTCTGCTTTAGTCTATCTTTTTATAACCGCAATATTCGGATTTGGTTCAGCCTTTATTTTTGCGAACACTAATAATATTTGGGGGAGCGTTCTCCTTCACATCCTCTGGGAGTGGCCAATCATTCTTTTTAGATAATTTTTGGCTTGACTTAATTTGAGTACAGAATTAACATTACCCTTGCCTGATGTTTAAAAAATACTTGCTGGGAGCAGGAGGATTTATTCTCGCATTCGTAGTTCTTTCAGTTTCTGTAATGAGATCTGTAACCATTAGTTATGTTTTTGCTTCACCTACTCCTATCGGGAACGCCGTTTTAGGTGAGGAAACACCGGACGTAGAATATAAAATGCCCTTTCCGGGAAAAATTTTACCGGACAACCCCTTATGGGTTTTTAAAGCCTTAAGGGATAAAATTTGGTACAGTTTTACAACGGACCCTCTAAAGAAAGCAGAATTGGCACTTCTTTTTGCTGATAAACGTTTGACGGTGAGTGCAGCTTTATTTGAAAATAGAAAAACAGCAGATGCCATTTCAACTTTATCTAAGGGCGAAAAATATCTTGAAACTGCGACAGAAATGGAAATGTGCGCACGTAACGGGGGACACAATACATCGCTATTTTTGACAAAACTCGCAACAGCTTCTCTAAAACATAGACAAATAATCGAAGAAAGCATCCTTGCGGAAGATGCCCGCCCTGAAATAATAAAAATAGAAGACTATTCTAAAAATAGTTTTAAATTTGCCCGTGACGGATTAAACAACATTGGTTTGGTATCGGTAAAAGACCCGTTTGATGGCCAATAATACTTTAAACGTCTCACTTTTTTGATCTAGGCAACGGTTCATATCTTTCCCGTTTTCCGCAGTAATAACCGCGAGCAAAATAAGTTTGAAAATGTTGGCCACGATCCATGCGTAAGGTGATATATTTTGCCCTAATTGTTGATAGTTGACTCTCCAGGGGTAGTGTCCGAAAATCATCCTTGTCACTAGTTGTAGCGCCTTTGCCTTACACTCGTGAAAAAGTAAACTGCCCTTTTCAAACAATATGAAATGTCCATTTTGCAGTGCGCATGACACAAGTGTTCTTGAGTCCAGGACCGTTGACGAAGGCGATGCGATTCGAAGAAGGAGGGAGTGTGCAAAGTGCGGAAAAAGGTTCTCGACATTCGAGAAGGTAAAAGGCAATTTTCTTTGGGTAATTAAGAAAGATGGCAGACGCGAGCCTTTTGATAAGGAAAAGATAAAAAGAGGAATATTGCGGGCGGTTCTAAAACGGCCCGTTTCAATAAACCAAGTAGAAGATGTTGTTGACGATATTGAAAGGGAAATGCTAAGACGGGAAGAATCAGAAGTGGTTACCAGAGTTGTAGGGAACGCAATTTTAAAAAGGTTAAAGAAACTGGATAAAGTAGCTTGGCTCAGATTTGCAAGCGTTTATCTTGAATTTACAGACTTAAGCGATTTTGAGAAGGCTATAGAGAGATAAGATCTCTCTCACCTGGGGGTGTAGAAAAATAAAAAAATGGAAGTACAAACAAAAGTAAAAATAAAAGCAAAAAAAACATACACAAACGGAGACAGTAAAAAACATTTAACAAATAAGGATTTTGTTTTTGAAGCACCCTCAAACCCCACAACACTTGATGGGATAAGGAAAGATGTATTCCTTGACAGATATTCCCTGAAAGACGAGGAAGGTAAGGCACTTGAAGAATATCCGGAGCAAATGTGGAAGAGGGTTGCCTGGGGAATTTCCCAACAGGAAAAGTCCGCCCTCCAAAAAACCTGGGAAACAAAATTCTACGATGCTATGAGCGGATTCAAGTTTGTCCCTGCAGGAAGAATTCTTTCCGGAGCAGGAACCCCTTATCAGGTTACCTACTACAACTGCTATGTTATTCCATCTCCAAAAGATAGTCGTGGTGGAATTATGGAAAACATAACAATGACTGTGGAAATTCAGGCCAGGGGAGGAGGAGTGGGGGTAAATTTAAGTTCCTTAAGACCCAGAGGAACCAGAGTTAAAAAAGTAAACGGAACCTCATCAGGTCCTGTTAATTGGGCCGCTCTTTATTCAACGGCAAACCATGATGTCATTCAGCAGGGAGGCAGTCGCCGCGGGGCCCTGATGATCATGATAAACGACTGGCACCCGGATGTTGAAGAATTCATTACAGTTAAACAGGACCTTACCAAAATTCCCGGCGCCAATCTTTCAGTCTGCGTATCAGATGCATTTATGGAAGCGGTTGCTGTAGACGGCGATTGGGATTTAGTTTTCCCGGACAACTCATTCTATAAGTACGATGAAGAATGGGACGGAGACCTGGATAAATGGAGAGAAAAGAAATATCCGGTAATCACCCATAAAACCGTAAAAGCAAAAGAGATTTGGGACATGATTGCCCAAGCCGCTTGGAGATCGGCAGAACCCGGAGTGGTATTTATCGATAGATATAATAAATTAAGTAACACTTGGTATTTTGAAAAAATAATTGCCACCAACCCTTGTGGTGAACAAGGACTTGGAGCATGGGGGGTATGCAACCTGGGACACCTTAACCTTCCGGCATTTGTAAAAGACGGAGTAATAGATTACAAACTTCTTGCAGATCATGCGGCAACTGCCACCAGATTTTTAGATAACGTTGTCGATGCCAATTACTATTTCTACGAAGCAAACAAAAAGGCGCAACTCGATATAAGAAGAACCGGTTTAGGAACCCTTGGCCTTGCAGATGCTCTTATTAAAATGAAACTTAAATACGGAAGCCCTGAGTCTCTAGGTGTTATAGAAAAAATCTATCAGACGATAAGAGACTCTGCCTACGAAACCTCTGCCCTTCTTGCCAAGGAAAAAGGAGCATTCGGAGGATTTAAGAAAAAAGAATATCTTCAGGGCAAGTTTATCCAAAAACTTCCGGAAAAGATAAGGGGTTTAATTGCCAATCATGGGATAAGAAATGCAATTATTCTTACACAGGCCCCTACGGGAACAATCTCGCTTCTTGCAGGGGTATCTTCCGGAATAGAACCTGTTTATGAATTTTCCTATAGAAGAAACGATAGAACAGGGGAGCATATTGTTAACCACCCACTTTACCAGGAATGGATGGATGCAAATCCCGGTCAGAAAATTCCTGAATATTTTGTCAGCGCAAGCGTTCTGACCCCCGAAGATCATGTAAAAGTTCAGGCCATGATTCAAAATCTTACGGATTCCTCAATAAGTAAAACCGTAAACGCTCCCAATTCCCATACGGTTGAGGATGTCAAAAAACTTTATAGACTTGCCTACGAGCTTGGCTGCAAAGGCGTTACTTATTTCAGGGACGGAAGCCGAACCGGAGTTCTTTCCAAAGTTGATGCAAAGCCTGATGTTGCAAAACCGATCGTCATGGAAAGACCTCTTAGGGTTGACGGAGCCACATATAGGATCCCCACCCCTCTGGGAGTTGCGTTTATAACTGTAAACCAGGACCCGGAGGGAAATCCTTTTGAAGTATTCATAACAATCGGGAAAGCTGGAAGTGAAGTTGCGGCACTTGCGGAAGCATTGGGACGGATGATTTCAACAACTTTAAGATTTGGAAATCATAAGCCCCCCATTGAACGGGTACGGGAGATAATGGATCAGCTCAAAGGAATAGGAGGGGGAAGATCGGTAGGTTTCGGACCAAATAAAATTAGATCCCTTCCCGACGCGGTTGCAAGGGCAATTTCTCTTCATTTCTTCTCAAACGGTCATACTTTGCAGGCTGAAACGAGTGTGGTGGCGGATGGAGTTGTATCAACGGCTGCAGTTGAACCGCAACCTCTTCAGGCACAAGTAAAAGCAGGAGACATTTGCCCATCCTGCGGATCGAGCGCCCTGGTATATGAAGAAGGATGCGCCAAGTGCCACGCTTGCGGACACTCCGAGTGTTAGTTGTAATATAATCCCTTCATGGCGATATACACAAAAACAGGGGACAAAGGCGAAACAAAAGTTTTTGAAAAAAAGACCGGAAAACTCGTCGGTATAAAAAAAGATTCATGCAAGATTTCAGTTATTGGTGCAATTGATGAACTCAATTCTTTTCTGGGGATAATTAGAGAGCTAACAGAAATTCAAGATAATCTATTTACAATTAACTCAATTCTTGCCGGTAGCAAGCTTAGATTTAGTAAAACAAAAACAAAGAAACTAGAGAAACAGATAGACAAATGGGAGGGACTGTTACCAGTGCAAAAAAACTTTATTTATTACGGAGGAACCACACGCGCCTCACAAATCTTTTTTGCCCGCGCTTTGAGCCGCCGTGCAGAGCGGGAACTTGTATCTTTTTCAAAAGAACAAAAAATACCTGAAGCAATTTCAATTTATATGAATAGACTTTCAGATTATTTGTTCATGCTGGCCCGATACGAAAATTTCAAAGCAAAAGTTAAAGAAGAGTTTTGGAAAACTTCAAAATAAAAAACGTAATGACATTTTTCGTTGGCTATACCAACGACGTCGCATCTAAATGAAAATGACATTCCAGCTTCAATTCATCTGCGAACTGTGTTCGCTGTTTTCTTGAATCTGGTATAAAATAGTTGTATATGGCTGCCACTCCTGAAATATTAAAACCTGAGGCCCCGATGGTTACTGAGCGCCAGGAAGAATTTATTGTCCCTGAAACTCTGCAAAGTAGTGGTGTCAAGGTGGTTCAAAAAAACTTTAAAGCACAGGTAAACAACAATAAAGGCCAACCGGTTGTTGCTACGCCTCCTACGCAAGTAATTTCAGTTACACCGCCATCTGATGATTCAACTCTTCTTGCCTGGTCAAAAGGAGATACTACAAGTGCTATGACTTGGCTTGCTGCATTTTGGATCCGTGTTATTAAAAAGGCAACCCATTTTGGATGGCAAATAGTAGGAAGAGGGCAAAAATAAACACATGATTCCAGGTACAACAATCGATTTAACCTCAATAATTATTACGCTCTTAGTAGTCGGAATATTGGTTTTTGGTCTTGTTGCTTTGGGCTACATTGTCTTTATTTATTTCAAAAATAGAGATAGGGAAAGCGCATCAATCGACTCGGTACTGCTTCAAGTTGGTCTTCCAAGAAACAATGAACTCAAAATAGATGTCATGGAACAGCTTTTTGCCTCTCTTTATTCAATTAAAAAGGGTGGTTGGAAGCAAAAGTTTTCAATTCAGCCCACGATTTCTTTTGAAATTGTCGCTAAACCCGAGGATATTCGTTTTTATGTCTGGACACCTAAAAAACTCGCGGACCTTGTAGAAAAGAATATTCATGGAGCTTATCCCGACGCTGAGATACTGGAAGTTGATGAATACAATATTTTTACTAATGACGGCAAAGTTGCCTATAAATCTTTTCAGTTAGGTAAAGGGAATTTTTATCCAATTAAGACCTTCAAGGATTTGGCGACTGACCCAATGAGTTCAATTACTTCGGCTCTGGCCAAAATGAACCCTGGAGAGGCGGCGGCAATTCAGATGGTAATTTCTCCTGCCGAGTCCGACTGGCAAAAAGAGGGTAGTAAATTTATAAGCGACACAAAAAAGCAGGAAAGCGATCCTGAAAAAGCAAAGTTTTCTACTAGCGCAAAAACTCTTGAGGCGGTAGAAAATAAAATCAGTAAACCCGGATTTGAGACTTCTATTAGGGTTACCGTTGTTTCTCCAAGTGAAGAAATGGCAAAAAGCACTGTTACCAATCTTTCAAGCGCTTTTTCTCAGTTTTCAGGAGACATCAATAGTGTTAAAAGCAGGAAAATTTATAGGAAAGGAAGTTTTATGGAAGATTTTTTGTATAGATACCAACCAATGTTCAATTGGTTCGAAAACCATTCATCTATTTTAAATACCGAAGAGCTTGCAACAGTTTTTCACTTTCCGAATAAACAAATTACCACCCCTCACGTTTATTGGTTAAATTCAAAATCTGCCCCGGCCCCCTCAGAAATTCCAAATGAAGGTCTTTACTTAGGGGTTAGTTCATATAGAGGAGTTAAACGCCAGGTTTTTGTTGGCAATGAAGACAGAATGAGGCACGTATATGTCATAGGAAAAACAGGAACAGGGAAGTCTGAACTTCTTAAAGACATGATTTTACAGGATATAAAGGAAGGCAAAGGAGTTTGTTTTATGGATCCTCACGGGGACGCGATAGAAGACCTTCTTAAACTTATTCCTCCGGAACGGGCAGAAGATGTAATTTATTTTAACCCCAGTGATACTGAGCGCCCCATGGGTTTTAATCTTCTTGAGGCAAAGACTGAAGACCAAAAGCACTTTGCGGCTACAGCCGTTATTAACATGATGTATAAGCTTTTTGACCCCTATAAGACAGGTATCGTCGGCCCCAGATTTGAACATGCAGTCCGTAACGCAATGCTTACAGCTATGTATGAACCAGGAAGCACGTTTGTTGAAATTATGAGAATTTTAACCGATTCTAAGTTTGTTCAGGAACTTCTGCCGAAAGTTCAGGACCCGATCATTAGACGTTATTGGACAGATCAGATTGCTCAAACTTCAGATTTCCATAAGTCTGAGGTTTTAGATTACATCACCTCCAAATTTGGAAGGTTTGTTACCAATAAATTAATAAGAAATATCATTGGACAATCTCAAAGTTCTTTTGACCTCAGACATGTAATGGATGAGGGTAAAATTCTTCTGATAAATCTTGCCAAAGGAAGCTTGGGGGAAGAGAATAGTAATTTCTTGGGATTAATCTTAGTTCCCCGGGTTTTAATGGCGGCCATGAGCAGAGTCGATATCCCAATGGAACAGCGCCGCGATTTCTATTTCTATGTAGACGAGTTTCAAAATTTTGCCACACCTGATTTTGCAACAATTTTGTCCGAAGCCAGAAAATACAGACTTGGTCTTTGCGTAGCCAATCAGTTTATTGGGCAAGTTGAAGAAGAGGTCAAAAACGCCGTTTTCGGAAACGTTGGAACGATAGTTTCTTACAGGGTAGGTGTGACGGATGCCAACTATTTACAGCATGAATTTTCTCCAACTTTTGGTGAAGACGATCTTCTGAACGTTGAAAAATACCACGCTTTTGTAAAAACCATAGTCAATAACGAACCCGTCCCTCCATTTTCACTAGACATGACAAAAGATATAAGCAAAGTTAAAGCTGTGGAATCTGAGCGCGTTGCTGAGATAATTAAAGAAATGAGCAGACTTAAGTACGGCAGGGATGAAAAGTTGGTTGAAGCAGAAATAACAAGAAGGGCAAAATTATGATATCCTACCAATCATGAATAAAATCGGCGTAATCGGCTACGGATATGTAGGAAAAGCAACAGGGGAGGGATTTGCTACAAACTCGGAAAATCAAATATTCTGGTTTGATAAATTCAAAGAAAGCCCAGATACACTAGTCGAGGTAATAGATAAAAGCGATTTTATTTTCATTGCTGTTCCAACCCCGATTTTCCAGGACTATTCCGGAATGGATATGAGTATTGTAGAAGAAGTGGTCGATCAGGTGGCGCCTGTTATTTCCGGGTCCGACAAAATAGTTATCATAAAGTCAACCTCGCTCCCGGGTACCACTAAAAAATTTGCAATGAAATATCCGGGGGTAAACTTTGTAATGAATCCTGAATTTTTGACTCAGGAAAACGCAAATGCAGATTTTCTGAAACCATTTCGTACAGTAATCGGCTGCGAGAGCCGTGATGTTGGCTTAAGAGTTCAAAAACTTTACGAAACAATCCTCCCGAAGTCCCAACCCTACTTTGTAATAGACACAACAAGTGCTGAAGTTGCCAAATATATGAGTAATCTAATACTTGCCAGCAAAGTTCTTCTGGCAAACGAATTCTATATGCTTTCTCAAAAAGTTGGCGCAAATTATCTCGAAGTAAATTCAGCAGTAGAAGCAGATCCAAGGATCGGTACACATTTAGGAGTTCCGGGGCCTGATGGAGATATGGGGTTCGGGGGAGCATGTTTCCCTAAGGACATGGTAGGCATACTTGGAATTGCAAAAGATCTAAATGTTGATATGTCGGCTCTCGAAGCCATTTGGAAGAAAAACTTAAAGGTTAGGAAACACCGTGACTGGGAAGAAATGCCTCAAGCGTTTAAGAAGAAATAAGAATTATTTTGATTTAACTGCGCTTACTCTAACAACACGGGTTTCATCATCTCCTTCAAATTTAATATAGCCGAAATTTACACCCTCCAGTTGTTTAGCCATTTCTTCCAATGTAAATACATTTTTTGGAGAACTGAGCTTAAAATCGGCAGTTCCGGGGTTGTCCATAAAGTCAAAGATTATTTTACCTTCGGGCCTTACTGTTCTTTCTAGTTCTCCAAAAAACTTGGGGACAAGAAGAGCGGGTAAATGGGAGACTAATATGCCACGGCTTACAGCAAGATCGACAGAGTTGTTACTTAACGGGATTTCTGTCGCGCCGGCATTAAGCAAAATTCCTTGAGGCACTTTTTTGTGGGCTTCCTTGAGCATCTCTTCTGCAAGATCAAGAAGAAGTACGTGTTCAACTTTTTCTGCCAGAAGAACGGAAGTTATCCCGGTTCCGCAACCTAAATCTAGCCCCGTTTCTCCCTTAAAACCTGAAAGTTCACTTTTTTCAAAATCCAAAAATCTCTGATAGCCGTTTTCAAAATTAGCATAATGTTTGGGGTCTTCCAGATCTTTATCCCAACCTGCGGCTCTACTGTTCCAGCGTGATTTTTGGTCTATCAGTTGGGTTTCACTCTCGGTTGTCATAAGAGCTTTAATTTATTCCCGTATTAGCGTTTCCGCAAGAGGGAAAATGTGGGTGGATCTTGATGGAGTCGGACCATCCTCTGGACTTTATGACAGCTTCGCTGGCGAACAAAAACGGCTTGTGGGCTTGAATGGAATCGAACCATTGTTGATACTTTATAAGAGTACCGTCCTACCATTGAACGACAAGCCCGTTTTTGTTATAAGAGTCCCGTCCTAACCGATGAACGAAAGATCCTCAGTGGCTAAGTCGTATTATATCAGAGGGCAAACGAATTTAAAGCTCGAAGGGGATTATTTCTATATTGCCTTATCTCGCGACATTGATCTCTATTCTAAGACATGAGGTCCAGGTATCTTTTCCGGGAAGGCTATCGGAAAAGTAACCACCATATTTTATTCCGACTTGTTCAAGCATTGCATCTGTCCTTCCTACTATTTTTCTTTCCTCTGAATACTCGAGTCTTTCGGGTATCGTAATATCTACATAGACCCAATAGTGGGCTGTACCTGTGCCATGAGTGGACGAAACCTTATAATCGGGATATAGCAATTGAACCGCCTTTTTGGTAAGACGGGTTTGAGCACGGTTTTCTTTGTTGTATTCTTCTTGGGTGTTCGGTTTTTGAATACCTGAAACTAAGGGCCAATCAGGATCTTTTTCCAGAATTGGACGGATTTTATCCACGTCTTCTTTTGCCTGTTTCTGTTCTAGTGTTAATTTATTTTCGTGTTTTTGCGAACCATGTTCTTTGCTCATGACGAAATATTATCACTATTTTTCTAATTGTCTATCTGAGGATCCCACCTCGCGACTTGACTTCAATTTTTGAAGTATTAATATAACGTTATATGTTTATTAGAGTTCCGGCCGCCTTTGAAGCACAGATAGCAAAATTGAATGCCCACTACACATCTCTAAGGGATAGGTTTAAGGCTAAAGCCAGTAATGAATCGGCAGCTACTTTTGGAATGAGTAATATTGATGAAAACACACTCGGAGGTCAGGGAGACGGTGGTTTTGGACCTCGAAAACTTACAAATAAAGCTGAGATAGAAGAAAAGCCAAGACTTCGTTAATTAAAGCTCGATTAAAATTTGTTTCTTTCCCGGTTCTGTAATTTGGGCCAATTCCAAGTATCTTTCAGTTGTTGAAAGGCGCTTGTGACCTGAAACCTGGGATAGAAGAACTAAGTCAACTCCGGCTTTAAGGTTTTCTACAATAAAAGTGGTTCTCAAATCATTTACAGAATAGGTAGGAAGTTCCGCCCTTTGTAGATATCTGGCAATAGAAGCCCTGATATTTCTTACTGCCAAGGCCTTGCCATTTTTGCTGATGAAAACAAATGGGGACTCTACTTTTGGTCTAATATTTAAATAAAGAAGAAGGCTGTCTGCACCAGGCTTATTCAAAGGAATAGTGCGTTCAGGCTGGGTCGCATAGGATTCAATTTTAAGAGTTCCATCTTTTGATCTTTCCAGTTTTAGGTTGGCAACCTCTGAAATTCTGAGACCAGCTTGAAGGATAAGTTCTACAATTGCTGCAATTCTGACATCGTTTCTTACAACGTCCCTTAAGGCTCTGTATTCAAGCTGAGAAAGGAATTTGGGAAGAGTATTGTCAATCTTAGGGTGGGCGACAGACGAGGACACGTCAGACGTAATAACATTTTCTGAAATCATCCATCTAAAGAAGGTTTTAACGGCGTTTAGCTTCCTGCTAACAGATTTTGGTGTGTATTTATCATTTAAAAGAGTATCGCGGAAAGAATCAAGATCGTCAGGCCTAACCTGGTCAGGCAGGACTTTTTCTTTCTTAATTAGAAAATCTACCATTTGAGCAAGGTCGCTTCTGTAGGCAAGAACGGTAGCAGGAGAGCGCCCTTTAGATTTAAGGGACTCTATAAACTTAGGAAATAGATTTTTGAGCGTATCTTGTGACATATGATTAGCTGATATACTGGTACAGGAGCATATTATATTCCTTTTTGGGAAATAGTCAATTATTACAGGATGTAATGGGAAAGAATGGAAAACTCGGCATAAACTTGAGAAAAAGCCTAAATAAGGCTGCAGGCTACGCAATCTGGTTTTTAATCCTCCTTTTAGCTCTTTCTACACTTCGGAGTATAAATAGCGCATCCAGAGTCAGAGCTCAGATTAAGGCTGAGGCAGAAAAAGTTGCCAAGATGGAAAGGGATAATATAGAACTTCAAAACAAAGTGGCTATGTCGCAGGGGGAGGATTTTATGGAACGTGAGATAAGAAATAAGCTCGGATTGGTCAAAAATGGGGAAGTGATAGTGGTTTTGCCTGATGCCGAAATTTTGAAGCAGCTTGCTCCAATTGAGCCTCAAGACCAGGAATCATTACCGGACCCAAACTGGAAAAGGTGGCTGAACCTATTTATTTAATCCTGCTGTTCCCTGTTTCTGTGCTTTTTCTATCTCAGACTGCATTAAAAGTAACCCAAAACGTGTTTTACCATCCAATTCCGGCATCCCTATGATAGGTATCACATCAGGTTCTTTTTCAACATTTCCGTCCACCCTTCTTCCCAGAACCAATTCAGCTCCAGTCAAAGCCGTCTTAGTATCTGATAATAGTTCGGTAGCTTTAGCCTCGACTTGAGCCAATGATGCATTTTCTGGTAAGCCATGTTCTGCTAATAGATCAGCCATCCATCTATCTTCTGGATTTCTAGGTCGTTCAAAAGCAGGTAATTGTTCTGTCATGTGTATTGATATAAATTTCTACTTTGTTGCGGGGCTGGGAGTTGAACCCAGCCTGTGAGATTATGAGCCTCACGTGCAGCCGTACACTACCCCGCATGTAACCAACAACGTGTATTATAGCACGGAGTCTGTTAAAATATGCCTGAGGAAGGCATTTTCCTTGTATAAATTTGTCAGGGTAGCTCAGTTGGTTAGAGCGCGGCAATCATAACGCTGAGGTCGAGAGTTCAAATCTCTCCCCTGACACCAAATTTACGACAGACAGAAGATTGCTTCTGTCAGCGTCAGGTCACAAGTTCGATCCCTGTCTCCAGCACATAGGATTGGTTTTTCTATTGGGGTGATACGGAGCGATCCTCGTCAGTGAAATCCCTTATTTTAACTTTAAGTTTACTTTTGGTTTTTGGAGCCTCAACAACATTAAACAGTTCGGGATCAATCTTATCAAGATCTTCTTCCCCATAATTCCTTTTGTGAGTCATGAAATTTCCCTTTTTGATCTCTTCAGTGTTTTTATCAGTCTTTCTTTCAGGTGCCATGTTCGTATTATACCAAAGTTGAAAACCCTCATTGCAAAATCATTTTTTATGATGATAATAGGTTCTAACAAATGATTGAATTTGAAACACGTTACGATTCGTTATCGAACGGCGTAAGAAGACTTGAAATCCCTATTCCCCACGACGAAACTGCGGTTTGCGCAGTGTTTGTTAAAGCAGGCTCCAGAAATGAAATTACCAGAAGGGAAGCGGGAATTAGCCATGCAATAGAGCACAAAGTTTATAGAGGAACCACTATGCGGTCAGGAAATGACTATGCCCTGGCTGTTGACAGGCTCGGTTCAGACTCAAATGCCTATACAGACCGCGAACACACAATGTTCCATATCGATGTGGAAGCAAAATATGCTCAAAAATCTTTAGAACTTCTGTCTGAGGTCTTGGTCAAACCCGATTTTCCCAGAAGGGCAATGAAGAAAGAGAATGGGGTGCTTGTCGGGGAAATGGCGGACAATAATGATAATCCATACGTTTTGCTTTCAGAAACTTTTGAAAACATGCTTTATGGCAAAAACTCCATGTCCAAGCCAATTCTAGGTACAAAAGATTCGGTAAGGGCTCACACAAAACGCGACCTGACAAGATACATGGATAAATGGTATCGGGGAGAAAATGTTCTTGTCGTTCTTGCAGGCAAAATAAAAAGAATGGGAAACCTTGTAGAAAAATATTTTGGCAGTTTGCCTCCAGGGCCTGTAACGGAACCACTCGATAAGGTGGGGTATGGGAAAGAAAGGCAAAGAATACTTACAATAGATTCCGGGCAGGCGCATTTTATCCTTGGGGTACCGGGTATATCTATGAAAGATCCGAATTTTTATACATTTCAGATTATGGAATCTGTTTTGGGTTCAATGGAGAGCAGTAGGCTATATTCCAAAGTAAGAAGCAGTAAGGGATTGGTTTATGACATTTCAACATCCAACGAGGTTGGGACTGAGGTAGGGTATCTTTCCATAGAAGGTTCCGTACAGCCACAATTACTTGCAAAAACCCTTAAAACGGTAAAAACAGAAATATTTAATCTGTCAAAAACTATAACTAGGGAAGAGGTGATTCGGGCAAAGACATTTTTACGCGGGAACTTGCTACGTAGAATGCGGAACACCCTGAAAATTGCGGAAATGCTTGGTATACCAGCCCTCTTTTTAAATATTGTAGAGCAGCCAAAACAAATACTTGAAAAAATAGACAGAGTGACGCTTTCAGATGTCAGAAATCTGGCTAAGACCCTTTTAGTTCCGGAGGAGATGCGCCTAGCGATACTTGGGCCATTTGACGAAAATTTAAAAAGGGTGAGAGAATTCAACTAAAGTGTTGAAAAACCAACCAAAGATTCACAGATGTCATGCAGTATAAAACTTGACAACAAATTATATATCTGATAGTATTCTTAAAGTTGAATAAAAGCTTTGAACCGGAGGGATGGAACCGGTGAGCCGAGGTCTAAATAACCTACAGAGGCGAAACTGTAAAAAGTCAGCAACATTTGTCGCAAGCGCGGAGAATGTCAGAAATAAGATTTTCTTATTTTGATATATCCTGATTTCGATCAGGATTTTTCATTTTAAGAGGATAAAAGCAAGGTGGCACAGCCAATTCTAAAGGCCCTTGCAAGCTATGAATCATTTTTGGTTCGTGGTTTGCAAGGGCTTTTTTGTTGGAAAAAAGCCAGGGAGAAGGTGAGAAATATGACAGAAAAAGAGACTAATTATTTATTAGAAAAAGAAGTAGTTAAAACTGCGAAGTCTTTTGACGAGCTGGTTGATGGTTTTGTGCACAACAATGAATGTCCAGAAGCCAAATTAACAATTGAAGTGGGGGAGGCAAATATTCTACACATCTTTAATAATCCGCCATATGTTTATGTCGATCGATCAATAACCCAAGGGAACATAAAATGCAGCGGTTGTGATGCTGTGTATGTGTACAAAATAACAAAAGAAAGTGAAGGTGCTTACGGCTTTTAGAAAAATTAGGCGAGTAGTTCAGAGGAAGAACACATGTCTCCAAAACATGTAATCGCTGGTTCGAGTCCAGCCTCGCCTGCCTATGAAAAAAGAAAACGAACAATTCGTAGAAAATGGAAATGGGAGGCCTGAAAACGGTCAGAATTTCTTTGACTATAAAAAGGAAATTATTTTATTTCCCGACCAGGCTTTGTCTGAAGATCAAAAAGTCAGACTGTCTCATGAACTGACACCCATTACGGCGCATGGGTTTATGAGAGATATCTCAACAAAAGAGTCTTACGATGCTCTTTTTCAGGATGTTTTTAATCATGTAGTGCCATGCGACCGATTAAATATCTATAGAGCAAAAATAGGAAACGAACCAATTGCTTTTATCGCAACAGGTTTGAAAGTCTTTGAAGATCTGCTGCTTTATCATGTAGAGGGAATTATCACAGACCCTAAAGTGCAGGGGAAAGGTTTTGCTAATGACATATTAAGCCGTGAATTAATAGAGTGTGGTGCAGACGTATTAACTTTTCATACACAATCAATATTAATGAAAAAATTAGGAGAGAGAGTTTCTGAATTTGATCTTGACCTGACACGTAAAATAGCCGAATTTATTGGGACATCTAATTTAGTGGATTTACCCGAAGGCCCGATTGATCAGGGACGTTATGGAGGAAATAGTCTTTATGGTGATATTAAAAAATTTGATCTGGTTGCAATAAAACAACCTCGTTTTGATTATCTAAATGGCGATGCGATTGTTTTTGCAGGAAGGATAAAAAGATGAAAATACAATTTGTAACAGGTTTGCATGGGAACGAACGATTACCTGTCTTGGCATTGGCATCTCTTGGACAAAATCAAATCATTGCTAACCCGAAAGCTCTTTCTAAAAATGTCAGATTTACAGAAAAGGACATGAATGCGTCGTTTGGAACAAATGGAAGAAGTTACGAGGAGAAAAGAGCAAAAGATGTCCTTGACCTGATTAATCCAAATTATCGAGTTATTGATCTGCATACTTTTTCTGCCGAATCTGATCCATTTGTAATAATTGTGGACTTGAAAATGTTGAATTTTGCCAAAAGATTGGGCTTTAAGAACATCGTCTTTATGAAGCACAATATTAAAGGCGGACGAGCTTTAATTAATCATAGGAACGGAGTTTCAATAGAAATGGGAAACCATAACGATCCGAAATCTTTTGCCAGAACGGTTGATTTGGCCAGTAGAATCAAGCGTGGAAAAAATCTTTTTATAAAAACAAAAGTTTATGAAGTTTTTGGAATTATTGATAAACCAGGAAAATATTTTAATTTCAAAAAATATAAAAATGAATTTACACCAATACTTTCAGGTGAGAATGCCTATGATTTTTATGGATTAAAGGCTAGAATAATAAGAATATAATATGAAAGGAATATGAAAAACGAAAAAAGAATCTTATCCGGTATTACACCAAGTGGAAACGCCTTGCATATAGGCAACTATTTTGGTGCGGTTGGGCCACAAATCGAACTTCAGAATAGGGACTTTGAAGTTTATTACTTTATCGCAGACCTACACGCATTAACCACAGTAAAAGATAGGGAAAAGCTTGAAGACAATATTACAAATGTCGTTTTGGATTATTTGGCTTTAGGATTAAATCCTGAAAAATGCGTTTTTTTTAGGCAGTCCGAAGTTCCTCAACATTCTCAATTAGCTGTCGTCCTTGCAAACTATATTTCTTTGGGTCAGATGGAACGAATGCATGCATATAAGGATAAACTGCAAATGGGTACAAGCCCGACGATTATTAACATGGGCCTTTTTAATTATCCAATTCTTATGGCTGCAGACATACTTTTATATAAGCCGTATGGTGTTCCAGTTGGAGAGGATCAAAAACAGCATGTCGAATTAACAAGGGACATTGCGGTAAACTTTAACAAAATTTACAAAACAGATGTATTTGTGTTACCTGAGCCGATCATCTCGAAAGATACCGGTCGGATAATTGGCACTGACGGGCTAAGAAAGATGAGCAAAAGTCTGGGTAACATTATTGGAATATTTGATGATGAAAATCTGATAAAAAAACAAATTATGAGCGCGTACACAGATCCAAATAGAAAGTCTGCCAAGGATCCTGGGCAGGTAGAAGGTAATACTGTTTTTGTATATCACGAACTTTTAACAAAAGACAAAGAACTCGTTCGAAATATGAAGACGCGATATCAAGCTGGAGACATTGGCGATGTTGAAGTAAAAGAACGACTCTTTGAATCACATAAAGAATTTTTTAAGGGTGCGAGAGAACGCAGAAAGAGTTTAGAAAACAATATTGATTTAGTTAAAGAAATATTGAGAAACGGCGCTGAAAAGGCTCAAATAATTGCGGAAAAAACATTAAATGAGGTGTACAGTACAATCGGAGTTAACAATAAACTAAATTAAAATATGGACACAATTTCTTTTGACCCGCCTTCGCTAAAAGCTACGGACGGGCACAGCGATTTTTCAAGAAATGAATAATATAACCTTCGATCAATTTGAGTCAGTCGATATACGAATAGGAACTGTTGTTAAGGCCGATGTTCCTGAGTGGAGTCATTGGGTAATGCGGATGACAGTAGATTTTGGAGAAGAAATTGGCGAAAAAACATGTTTTTCCGGAATAATGAAGTTTTTTAAGCCAGGTGAAATGGAAGGAAAGCAATTCCCATTTGTCATTAATTTAGTTCCACGAACAATTGGTCCGGAAAAAGAATCATCTGAAGTAATGATGATTATGGCGGTTCCCAAAGAAGATGAAGAAACTCCAACAGTTCTTTTCAAACTCCAGAAAAAAGTTCCCAATGGGACAAAAGTTAGATAATACGATATAATCCCCCTGTATGGATCCGAAAAAACTTTTTAGAATCAAAAATCCTCAAGGCAAAAAACAAGTTCAGTTTAAGTTAAAAGTTAATCTTTGGACTGTTGCAATTGCACTTCTTGTAATCTTTTTTGTAATCCCGGTAATTGTTACCGGAGTACAAGTTGCCGGCACTTCAAGTAAAGTAGATATTTCTCAAGTACTTTCTGATATTAAGGGGGGAAAGGTGGATAAAGTAATAATTGAAAGCAATAAATTGGTTGTAAATTATAAAGACGGATCTACCAAAATTTCTACAAAAGAAGACGCGGAAGGTTTTGGTCAGCTTCTTGGCGATGCGGGTATTGACCCAAGTACTACAAAATTTTCTATTGTGGACCAATCGCTTAGTTCGACTTTAGGAAATATTGCAGGGATAGTCTTACCGCTGATTCTCATGGCTGCATTTTTTTACTACATTCTTAAGTCTCAGAATAAAGGTGCCCAGGATATTTTCTCTTTTGGTAGGAGTAGGGCCAAGATATTTGCTAAGGGCAAACAAGATGTAACTTTTGCGGATGTTGCCGGGGTTGATGAAGCCAAGAAAGAACTCGAGGAACTTGTTGATTTTCTAAAATACCCAGCAAAATACAGAAAGATGGGTGCACGTACTCCCAAAGGAGCCCTTTTATTTGGGCCCGCTGGAGTTGGTAAAACACTTTTGGCAAAGGCTGTTGCCGGAGAAGCAGGAGTTCCATTTTTCAGTATGGCGGGAAGTGAGTTTATGGAAATGCTTGTAGGAGTAGGAGCCAGCCGCGTACGCGACCTATTCGGTCAGGCAAAGGCCAGTGCTCCTTCGATAATCTTTATTGACGAAATTGATGCTATCGGAAGGCAAAGAGGTAGGGGAATGATGGGAGGACATGATGAGCGCGAGCAAACTTTGAATCAAATTTTGGTTGAGATGGACGGCTTTACACCAAATGATAATGTTGTCGTATTAGCTGCAACTAACCGCGGAGATTTACTTGACCCGGCACTACTTAGGCCTGGAAGATTTGATAGACGAGTGGTTCTTGATATGCCCGACAAAGAAGGTCGTCTGGCAATACTTTTGATTCACGCCAGAGGTAAAAAATTTGCCAAGAAAGTAGACTGGGGAAGGGTGTCTGATCGTACTGTTGGCTTTTCGGGAGCGGATTTAGAAAACATGCTCAATGAAGCCGCAATTGGAGCGGCCAGAGAAAATAAAAGTGAAATTACAACGGAAGATATTGAAGAGTCGGCAACTAAAGTTAAACTTGGTCCTGCAAAAAAGAGACTTCAAAGCGATGAGGATAAAAAAATTACTGCTTACCATGAAGCTGGACACGCGATTGTTACACACTTTACAAAAGGCATGGACCCTGTGCACAGAATTTCGATAGTTGCCCGTGGAATGAGTTTAGGGCATACCCTTATTCCTCCCGCCGCCGATAGAACTCATGAAACCCGTACCCGACTTTTAGATCAAATTACCGCGATGCTTGGGGGGAGAGCGGCTGAAGAACTTATATTTAATGAAATGACAAGTGGAGCCAGTAACGATATCGCACAGGCTACAAAAATTGCAAAGGCAATGGTAATTGAATTCGGCATGAGTGATTTGGGCCCCATGAATTTCGGAGACGACACAGGAATGGGAGATTTTGGCCAAATGGAGTATTTTGAAGGTGCAAAGAATTCTCCGGCATTTTTGGAAAAAATTGATAACGAAGTAAAAAAGATTTTAGATGCAGGTTATAAATCTGCGGTTAAACTTGTAAAAGAGAAAAGAAAAATTCTAGATAAGGTCTCAGCTGCTTTGCTAAAAACAGAGACCCTGGACCGCGACGAATTTGAAAAGATAGTTGGTACAAAAACTCTTTAATTCCCATGGAAGCTCTTCATTCTGGAGAAATCAACCAAATTGGTTTTATACTCCGAGTGCATCATTTGGCAGAATGGGAAAATCTTCTGATTGCATATAACAGAAACTTTACAATTAAGCCCTGGGACTTTTCCGGCGATGAAACTCCCGCAAAAGAAAAATTTATGCAAAAATTTATAGGAAAATTCATAAAAGATTATGTTTTGAAAGATATCGATTTAGCCGACACGGCTTTATACTATTTTGAAAATTCGGATCCCGATTTGGAAGTAAATCGAAGACTAGCATATTACCGCGACCTGATCGGAACAAGCAAAGAAGAACACGATAAAGTAGCAAACGGGAGGATAGAAATGCTTAGAAAATTTTTTAATTTTTCCCAAGAAAACAAAAACGGAAAAGTTTTACTTACCGTTGATTCTGACAGCTATTGTAAATCCTGTGCAGTCGGGGAGCATTGTAAAAGAAGCGAGTCAGGATATTTACTTAAGGACGACAGGGATTATGTTTTCAAAAATTCACTAGCAAATATAATTGGGAAAAATATTCTTAAACCGGAAACTTTGAAATGGGACGAAACCGGAGAAAATATCGTTGTTTCCGTTGAAGCGCTTTTTGACAATAATTTTTATAAAACCATCTGGGAGGACATTATAAACTGCGGAAACGGAGAATGGCTTTAGTGGAGTAATTGCCACATCAGATGATAAACAAAGTTTGCCATCAAAGATGATAAAATACCCCTATGAGTACACTAGTCTTAATTGACGGCAACGCAATCATGCACCGGGCGTTCCATGCCATGCCGCCTCTTTCCACCCCAAAAGGAGAGCCTATTAACGCAGTTCATGGCTTCGTCAGCATGATTCTAAAAGCTGTTCAAGATCTACGGCCTACTGCCTTGGCAGTGGCCTTCGATGAAAAAGGGAAAACTTTTAGGCAAAAAGAGCTTCCGACTTATCAGGCCCAAAGGCCCCCTGTGGCAGATGAATTATCAAGCCAATTTGCAAAAGCCAGAGATTTTCTTTCTGCTGCCAAAATACCGGCTTACTCAATGAGTGGGTATGAGGCAGACGATGTTATCGGTACCATTGCCAATAAATTCGACGGGGATGTAGTAATTGCAACGGGGGATCGGGATATTCTCCAACTTGTTAATAATAAAATTAAGCTTTACATGCCGGTAGCGGGGGTAATTAACGCCAAACTTTATAGCGAAGCTGATACTATAGCGCGGATGGGAGTTCCTCCCAAACTTATCCCTGATTATAAAGGGTTAGTCGGAGATCCATCTGATAATTATTTTGGAGTACCAGGAATTGGACCAAAAACAGCAATCAACCTACTTAATGAATTTGGAAATTTCCATGCCATTTACAAAAATCTTGATAAAATTCCTGAAAAATTAAGAGAAAAACTAACTAACGGAAAAGATTCTGCTTTTCAATCCTTCAAGCTTGCGACAATTATTACCGATGTTCCAGTTAAATTTGATTTTACAGAAATGGCAAAATGGAATCTTGGCTCACCGGAAATAGTTAAATTATTTGCAGATAAGTTTGGATTTAAAACACTAACTGAGAGGATTAAAAAAGTTGGCAAAGAAATCGAAGACTCAAAGCAAGGAGCTCTGTTTTAATTTTGCATTCTATGCAAATACATATGCGTATAGCACTGGTACACGATTATCTGAATGAATTTGGGGGCGCTGAGCGCGTGCTTTTGGCATTATCTGAAATTTGGCCGGGTGCTCCAATTTATACAGCCTTCTACCGAAAGAGTTCGGAAGGGTATGTAAGATTCAAAAACAAAAAGATTATTACTTCTTGGGTTCACAACATTCCATTTTTCTCGAAGTATCTTCATAGCCCCTTAAGATTTTTGGCGCCTTTGATTTGGAATAGTTTTGATTTTACAAAATATGATGTTGTCATTGGCTCATCCGGCTGGTATATAACAAAAGGTTTTAAGAAGAAAGGAAATAAAACAGTTGAGATTTGTTACTGCCACACGCCTCCGAGATGGTTGTATGGTTACAAAACCTCTATTGAATTTCAAAAGTATTGGCCTGTAAGGTTATTTGGTTTGGTGGTAGGACACTTTATGAGGATGTACGATTTTGAAGCGGCCCAAAGAGTTGACTATTTTATAGCGAACTCGCAAGAGGTCGCTGCTCGCATCGCCAAGTATTACCGCAGAGATTCTGTGGTTGTATACCCACCAGTAGAAATTCCTAAAATTGGCCGGGTACAAAAAGAGGACTATTACTTAATATTAAGCCGTATTGTTGGCGGAAAAGGGCTCGATCTTGCTGTCAAAACTGCTGTTAAAATGGGTGTAAAACTTTGCAGGGTATTATCAGGAACTTAAAAAGCTTAAAAAACTTGCAGATAAAAATGTAGAGTTTTTGGGATATGTGAACGACGATGAAATGGCAAGATTGTATGCAGGGGCAAAAGCTTTTCTGGCACTTTCAGAAGATGAAGATTTCGGAATTACTCCAGTTGAAGCAATGGCCGCAGGGACACCCGTCATAGCATTTCGTGGGGGAGGTTACTTGGAATCAGTTGTTGAAAATAAGACAGGAGTTTTCTTTAATGAATCGACAATTGAAAGTTTGTCGGGGGCAATAAAAAAATTTGAAAAAATTAAATTCAAGCCGGAAGATTGCATGACTCAAGCCAAAAAGTTTTCGAAGGAACGTTTCAAAAAAGAGATGTTAGAATTTGTATACAAACATGCCAGAACTACCTGAAGAAGTCGACCCCACTTCGCTTTGAGCTTTGAGGGGCAAGAACAATGAATCTGTAATACAATACCTATATGCCAGAACTTCCGGAAGTAGAAACAATGAAACTTCAACTTCAACAACCGCCACACCTTTGAGGGTGACGAAAAAAAGATTATTGGTGGAAAAATAACGGGAACCAGAAGATTTGGAAAAGTTTCGGTCATCGATCTTTCTAACGGTTATTCAATTCTGACTCACGTAAAACTCACAGGGCAATTTATTTACAGAGGACCAAATTTGAAAGATTCAGGAAAATTATCAAGTAAGGTAACCGGAGGAGTTCCCGGACCTCATACTCTAGTTATCTTCAACCTGGACTTTGGAGGCATTCTTTATTACAACGATGTCAGGAGATTTGGTTGGATAAGGATTGAAAAAACAGAAGATGTAGAAAAAGAAAAGTTTATAGTTAAACTTGGCCCGGAACCCTTCGGCTCAGCTCAGGGCCATGGCCCCAAATTGTTGACACTAGATTTGTTTCGTCAGATCTTGTTAAAAACCAAACGTCCAATAAAAATTGTAATTATGGATCAGAGTAAAATGGGGGGAGTAGGGAATATTTATGCAACCGATGCCTTGTGGCTAAGTAAAATTAATCCTAAAAAACCTGCCAATGAATTAACTGCAGGTCAACAAAAAGAATTATATGAAGCGATAATGACAGTTCTTAAGGCAGGTCTTAAATACGGAGGAGCATCGGAACTTGCATTTGTTACACCAGACGGCAAAGAGGGTGAATATCAAAATCATACGTTAGCCTACGGCCATACAGGGGAACAATGTCCGAGATGCAACAAAGCCCCTGCCCGCAATGCTACGCATAGCGTTGCAGGCGGGAAATTTGAAAAATATTTCTTAGGCGGACGGGGAACATATTGGTGTCCGGTATGCCAAAAATAATAATCTTTAAAAAATGTACACTCACTCTCAATTAATTATTCTCAATCTTCTTTACAACTATAGCTACATTATTCTTTTCCCACTTGTCGTTATCGAGGGACCAATAGTAACTGTTATTGCCGGTTTTTTGGTTTCAATTGGATTTATGAGTTTTACACCTGCTTATATGACAATTGTAGTTGGAGACCTCACGGGAGATTTATTGTATTACTCAGTCGGGCGCTGGTGGTTTAATAGTTTTATTCACGGGTTTTTAAAATTCTTGAAGATTGATTTAGGTAAGATTCAAAAACTTAAAACCGTAATAGCGAAACATAAAGGCAAAGTTTTATTTTTTGGCAAACTTTCTCATGCAATCGGCGCTCCCATTCTTGTTTCTGCAGGTTTAGCTGAAATTCCAATCAAAGATTTTTTGTGGTTTAATTTTTTGGCAACTTTGCCAAAATCTCTAATATTACTTCTAGTGGGCTATTACTTTGGTAGTACACTCGCAAACTTTAATAAGTATTTTAATTGGACGATTTTGGGATTAGTTATAGTTACAGGTATTACAATTTTTTCATATTCCATAATCTCAAAGTGGGCAAAGGGTATAATGGATAAACTTAAATAATGCGTATATTAATTGCCACAGATTACTATTTGCCCCACGTAGGTGGGATTCCAAGTCATATTCATACAATTGCAAAACAATTTTTGAAGATGGGGAATGAGGTTTGCATTATTGCCCCTTCCAAGGGGTTTAAAGACGAAGTTCAAAGTAATGCTAATTTTAGTTTGTTTGGGATCGCTTCAGTCCCCTCAATAGTATTCTCTGATATGAGATTTGTTCCTCCATTTAGGTCCCGGAAAATCGCAAAGATAATTAAAAAATTTAACCCTGATGTTATCCATATCCATTTTAGTCTTGGTATTGGCGTAGCAGCTTCGAGATTTGCCCAAAAAAATCATATCCCGTCTGTCGGAACGAATCATTTTATGCTGGAGAATTTTTTTGACAACTTGCCGCACCCATTGATGCTTAAAAAAACATTTGAAAATTTGATTTGGAAATTGGCAGTAAGACACTTAAAAAATGCAGATATAGTAACCACACCAACTAAAACTGCTGCAAATTATTTAAGTCAAAAATTTATTCACAACCAAATTACACCGCTTTCGAATGGGGTAAATTTCACAAAATATAACACCAGGAAAATTAAGAATGATGTCTTAAAAGAATACCGAATTCCGAAAGGAAATAAGGTTTTGCTTTTTGTTGGCAGATTGGTTAAAGAGAAGAGAATAGATATTCTAATAAACTCGTTATCAAAAATTATTGAGGATATGCCGGCAACTTTAATAATAGTCGGAAGAGGAAATAAAATTGTTAATTACAAAGGGTTGGCGCGGGAATTGGGGGTGGAAAAAAATATCATTTTTGCAGATTATCTATCTGACTCAAACCTCTTAGATCTTTATAAATCATCCGACGTTTTTGTAATGCCCTCAATTGCTGAGCTGCAAAGTATTGCAACACTTGAAGCAATGGCTTCAGGACTTCCTGTAGTTGCCGCAAATGCGGGAGCACTTCCCGAGATTGTGATAAACGGTAGAAATGGATATTTGTTCAAAGCAGATAGCACTACATCTTTAACCAAAAATATTTTAAAAATATTTTCCAATAAAAAACTCATCAACAGTATGAGTAGGGAAAGTATCGCAATTGCGAAAGAACATGATATAGCAGGGGTTGCTTTCAAATTTGAAAATATTTACCAAAAAGCGATAGCGATTAGTTTACTTGGGAAAGCTAAAGTTCAGGCGACACCCTTTTATTTATCCCGCGCGTTTGCCGTTAAACTTGCATTAGTTGTACTTTTTCTCGGAATTCTATTTAGAAATTCACTAGCTTCTCCTTCTCCAGCACACGCTAGAGGTTTGGCCCTAAAGAATAAAATTATGAATTCTAAGATAGTTATAAAGATTGAGACACTCGATTCAAAAATAGATAATCTTCGTAAAACAAAATAAATTAATTTTGTACTATACTTCAATTTGGAGGCTTTCCTCTTATGGCATATGGAATTTGAGCTTATTCCAATCCTCAAAGTTAATTTTGCTTAAATCGTCTCCCAAAAAAAATACTCCCTTTGCACTCGTGATTAATTTATAAAGTTTATTCACTTGTTTCATACTAAATCCGTTTGTCTTTGAAGACACAAAAACATCAGGATCTATGTGCCATATTTTAGAAAAATGTTTTCTATGTTTTAAATTTTTTTCAAGTAGAGATAATCTTTGGGAGTTAAAAAAAATATTTATCGGCCAAATGTTTTGTAAATATGGATTTACAATATCTGCACTAATTCTCATTGCATCTACTGCGCCGGCAGCAGGCCCCAATGGACAACCACAACCAATTGTATAAACACTAGGATATGTTTTCCTTATCCATGTTAAAAATTCATTAAGAATTTTATCCGGCACTTCGGAGCTTTTATATTTGGGGTTAAAGTATATGGAATTTAAGAAATCTAATTTGATAAGTTCGAAACCCCAATCTTCGACAATAATTTTTATACAACTTTTTAAATATGAAATAACTTTTGGGTTTTCCATGTCTACAATGTATCTGAATTTAAAAAATGGAATGGAAAAAGGAAGAATGGGGAACCCTTCTACAAATCTTTTTGTTTTTACGATCCACCCGGGATGTTTACGGGCAAAGTTCGACTTTGGATCTACCCAGAAAGGTGCTATCCACAAACCAGGCTTTAAACCCATATTTTTTATTTTTCGAGATAAATTTTTCATCCCTTTTGGGAGTTTTGTGGAGGAAGAAATCTTCCAATCGCCACACTTTGTCCAGCCGTCATCTATAAGTACATATTTTTCATTACTATTAGAAAAAAAATCCTTTATTTTAATTGCGTTTTGTAATATT
>WNFL01429681.1_pt1 | contig 61947 bp, 52 predicted proteins | sample 5400361 | NCBI WGS metagenome assembly WNFL01 (sample SAMN13153351, study PRJNA577476) | soil metagenome | isolation source: 40 cm soil on Douglas fir-dominated hillslope | place: USA:California | collected 2013-09-17 | reverse complement strand
TCAACTGGCCGTCCATCCTCAACCAACTCGCCATTCGCTTTGACGACAGAATATGTTGTTAAAGTTCAACCCGTTTACACAAAGTTCTTGACACTCCCGATTATATGGATATTATTGTGGGAGTGACCACTGTTGGATCCATGGAACAAGGGGCCACATCGATGTCGCAACGCCTCTTACCAATCTACAACTAGATGGTTCTGATCCGAATAATTGGGACCCGACCCTTCGATACATGTCGCATGGTTGCGTGCGTTTTTCCAATCAGGATATCACCTGGTTGTATAATCTTACTGTAAATCAAGTAAGTCCTACGAATCCTTTACCGGTTACCTATTTCAATGCCCCAGTGCCTTCTCAATTTACCCCCATCAAACGCTAGGAGCATGTTATGAGCGCCATCACGAGTTACATAAAGAAAAAACGAATTCCTGCCGCAGCTATTTTTCTAGTCGGGTTCCTGTTTCTCATGGTTTCTTGCTCTATCCAGGAATCACCTGCCGTCAGGACGCCGTTTAATGCCTCTTCAACGCCTCAAAAAGTATTCCCGACCGGTGTACTCAGTTCAGCTACCCCTTCACCTATCATTACCTTAACCGTAGAGTTTGCTCCAAAATTGGTCTGCTCAGATTTTGGGCAAGTTGCTATAGCGGATTCCTATAAGAACAAGGTAGTTTATCAGGCTTATAAATTAGAAGACTCCATTAAAGTTCGCGATATCACCACAATGCAGGAAACGGTAATAGCGAAAGTAGATCAGGGTGATCACAGAACTTCCCTCTTAGCCCCTCAAATTTTCGAGGATTGGGTCGTGTGGGCTGCAAGCTATGGACCGGAAGAACAACAAGTCTTTGTTCGCAACATCATGACAGGGGACGCTAAGCGCATCTCCTCTCAAAATACTGTATTCGCCACCGAGCCTTCCATCTATGGAACAAACGTGGTATGGACAGCTTTGTATAAGGGCGAAAAGTATTACAATCACTTATTACTTTATGACCTTAAGACAAATCAGACCAGGGAGATCAAGATCAACACCCAGCATGAGGCGCTGATACAGGCCAAGATTTGGGACGACTGGCTGGCAGTAACGTCAGCTCCTCCTGGCGGTAATGGCCCTACTGAAGTTGTGGCGCACAACCTGACCTCAGGAAAAGAATGGGTTTTGCCAAACAGCCGTCTGGCCGAACTGCAGGGAGATACTTTGATTTATAGAGATGCGAGCAATAGCAAGGAAGCTTGTACTTACAACTTGCTCACTCATAGTCAAAATTGCTTTGCTCACAGTTTTACATCCTTCATGGATATTTGGGGCAATTGGGTCGCATGGCGCACATATGAAGAAACAAAACTGTCCCTTTACAACCTGGCAAACAATCAGATATCTTCTTTTGAGTATGGAGGATCCATCGTATCGATAAACGACCATTATCTTATATGGAACAGGGATAAGCAAATTTGCTATATACCGGTCGAGCAAATTCCATCAATCAAGTAAGTTCTGGCAGATCTTTGTCGGTAGGTATTTTAATGCTCGAGTGCCTCCTCAATTTACTCCCATCAAACGCTAGGAGCGTACTATGAGCGCCATCACGAGTTGCACAAAGAAAAAACGAATTCCTGCCGCCGCGATTTTTCTAACCGGGTTCCTGTTTCTTATGGTATCTTGCTCCACCGAGGAACCACCCACCATGAGGGCACCGTCCAGTGTCTCTTCGACGCCTCAAAAGGTATTCCCGACTGGCACACTCGCTTCGGCCACCCCTTCACCCAGTGCTACCTCCACCAAAGAGCTTGTTCAGCAAGCGGTGTGCTCGGATTTTGTGGGGGCCGCCATCGCTGACTCTTATAAGAATAGGATTGTTTATTCAGTTTACAAATTAGAAGAAGCAGTTAAAGTTCTCGATATCACCACAATGCAGGAAACGGTAGTTGTGACACTCCAGCCTGATCACAGAACTTCCTTCGTGGCTCCTCAGATTTTCGGGGATTGGGTTGTATGGGCCACAAACTATGGGCCTTGGGAACAGCAAGCCTTTGTTCGAAACATCACAGCTGGAGAGGCCAAGCGCATCTCCTCTGAGAATACTGTCTTTGCAACCCTGCCTTCGATCTATAGCACGAATGTAGTATGGACGGCTTTGTATAAGGGTGAACAGTATTACAACCACTTATTGATCTATGACCTGGAGACAAACCAGACCAGGGAGATCAAGATCAACACCCAACATGAAGCGCTTGTGCAAGCCATGATTTGGGGCGATTGGGTAGTAGTAACGGCAGATCCCCCTGGCGGTGACGGTCCTTCCGAAGTTGTAGCGCACAATCTAGCCTCTGGAAAGGAATTGGTTTTGCCAAACAGCGTCGTTGCCGGACTGCAAGGTGACACTTTGATTTATAGAGACGCGAGCAATAGCAAGCAGGCCTGTGCTTACAACTTGCTGACTGGTGATCACAACTGTTTTGGCTATGGTTTCATACCATTCATGGATATTTGGGGCAATTGGGTCGGATGGCGCACACAAGAAGAAACAAAACTATCACTTTACAACCTGGCAACCCATCAAACATCTTCTTTTGATTATGGGGGAAGTATTGTATCGATAAATGACAGCTACCTTATATGGAACAGGGATAAGCAAATTTGCTATATCCCAGTAGAGCAAATTCCATAGGGTATCTTTTGAAGAGCGCGACATGAGCACCATCACAAGTTATATGAACAAAAAGCGACTTCCTGCCGCCACTATTTTCCTGGTTGGGTTCCTGTTTCTCGTGGTGTCGTGCTCTACCCAGGAACCACCCGCCGTCAGGACACCGTTTCGTATTTCTTCGACGCCTCAAAAGGTATTCCCGACTGGCACACTCAGTCCGGCTACCTATTCACCTAGCGCTACCCCAACCGAAGAACTTGTTCAGCAAGCGGTGTGTTCGGATTTTGTGGGAGCTGCCATTGCTGACTCTTATAAGAATAGGGTCGTCTATTCAGTTCATAAATTATTAGAAGAAGCAGTTAAAGTTCTCGATATCACCACAATGCAGGAAACGGTCGTTGTGGCACTCCAGCCTGATCACAGAACTTCCTTCGTGGCTCCCCAGATTTTCGGGGATTGGGTCGTATGGGCCGCAAACTATGGGCCTGAAGAACAACAAGTCTTTGCTCGCAACATCAGGGTCGGAGACGTTGAGCGCATATCCTCTCAGAACACTGTCTTTGCGACCGAGCCTTCAATATATGGCATAAACGTTGTGTGGACCGCTTTGTACAAAGGTGAACAATATGCCAATCATTTGTTGATTTATGACCTGGAGACAAACCAGACCAGAGAGATCAAGATCAACACCCAACATGAGGCACTTGTACAAGCCAAGATTTGGGACGACTGGCTGGCGGTAACATCAGCTCCTCCTGGTGTTGACAGTTCTTTCGAAGTTGTGGTGTACAATCTGGCTTCTGGGAAGGAATTTGTTCTGCCAAAAAGCGTCCTTGCTGGATTGCAGGGTAACACTTTAATTTATCAAGATCCGAGCAATAGCAAGGATGCCTGTACTTACGACTTGCTCACTGGTGATCACAACTGCTTTGGCTATGGTTTCATACCATTCATGGATATTTGGGGAAATTGGGTTGTATGGCGCGTACAAGACGAAACAAAACTATCACTTTACAACCTGGCAAACAATAAGATGTCTTCTTTTGACTACGGAGGAACCTCTATATCGATAAACGAGCGTTACCTTATTTGGCGCAAGGATAAGCAAATTTGCTATATACCGGTCGAGAAAATTCCATAGAGCATGTTTGGGAGATCTTGATTTACTTGAAATAATCTCGCGCAGCGATTCCTGCACGAGATTATTTTTGTTTCGGTCTATATTCTGCTGGCTTGCCAGCTTGCCGGCTTGCCGGCTTAGTGATGGACAGGCGTCGGCGTGAAGGTCGGTTCAGGGGTAACAGGCAAAGGCGGGGCCGGGATGACCGGCAATCCATCCAGGCTGCCTAACACTTTGATAAAGGGTATCGAGAGCCAGCAGTGCCTGCCCTCGAAATTGGGATGCTTGACCCACACCCAGGTCCGTTCAGAATTGATGCCTTCGATTTCAACGCTCTGGTCCTGGCGCAGCGTGCCGCCGACCTCATACCGGCTGCCTGGCCCATCGCGGCAGTTGCTGTCCTGCAATCCGACTGCCAGCGGGATCGAACTGGTGGGCGTAGGTGTCATGGTCTGGGTTGGGCCAGGCGTCGCCAAAATTGGCAGCGGCACTTCTCCTACGCTAACGCGGGAAAATGCGGACGGCCCATAATCGCCATTGGCGTTGGCTGCCCGCACCTCGAGTAAATACGTGCCGGGCGCCGGCGGCAGCCAGGGCTGGCTAATATGGGCAATCGTCTCCCCGGCCTGATCGGCCTCCACCGGATCGGTGCTCACGACCTGGCCGTTGACCTTCAACTCGAACGCCGATACGCCGCCCCGATCGCTGGCGTGCGAAACGACCTGGTACTCCGCCTGTGGGATCGTGCTGTTGTTCAGCGGCGCATCGATCCACGCTCCCGGCCCGCTGGGAGCGTCAGAAATAGCAGCTTTGGGCAGCGGCCCGCAGGCGACGCACGGGAAAAACAGAAATAAAACGGATATTCTCAAGATGCTTTTCATAATCGTCATCTTTCGCTATCGGTCAAGGCGAGGGAGCCACGTGGAAGAACACGATACAGGAGGCGCTGCCGTTATCGCCCTGCGACATCGAGCTGCTGGTGCTAAAGCCCTGCCATCCAAATATCGATTCCGGCCCGATCCATGTTTCCGCATCGCACACATTGTCGTCGCCGCTGTCTTCATCGTAGTCCATGGCGTGCACCGCCACACGGATTCGGCTGCCGTCGCCCACGGTGATCTGGATCTTATTGTTGTTGTTCGAGTAGGAGCCCACGCAGTGCGAGTAGGTGTCGCTCGCGCACAAGGCCTGTTCGCCCAGGGAAGTATCGCCGTTCTTGACTTCCAAGGGACATTCCAGGCTGACCCCTTGGTCGCCCAGCGAGATAAAATTCGGAATGCCAAGCCAGGTGAACGAATCGTCCAGGCAATCGGAGCCGCTCCAGCCCCAGTAGCCAAGATTCAGCACTGAACCTGTGCCCGGATTCTTACCCTCGGCCGCAAAGGAGGCGTAGATCTCGAGATCGTCGCCGCCGGTGGCACCATCGCCCAGGTCGGCAATGTGCAGGGTATCGAAGGTCACATCCAGCTTGACTTCGCTTGGCGGCGGGCAGTTGAAGACCGATGAGATAGTGTTGCTATCGGGACTCTCCGCCATCTGGTTGGGAACATCCGGGTCGTTGGGGCCGGCCAGCCAGTACATGCGCACGGTCATGAAAAGCACGTCCTGCCCGCATGTGGTCTGGGGTGGCACGACGAACGCGGTCAGATCGTGGGGCGTCGTGGCCAGCGGGATCGAATCGCTGAACTGGCCATACACGTGGAAGCCCACCTGCCCACCGTATTGCTTGACCCTGTCCAGATAGACCTGGAAGCTGTTGCAGTCAGCACCCTGGCCGTTGACACATTCCTGGTATTGAGGGTCACTCACATACCACACCAGGTAAGGCTGCGATTGGCCCTGGTCCTGGTTATATATAGGGAACCAGGTGCAATACAGGTCTTCTATCAGGTTACTACCTTTACTCGGCAGGTGTTCGGTACAGGCATCCGGGCCGTAGAACAGGATGGCGAAGACCTTGGGCATCTTGGGGCCTGTAAGCGGTTTGGGAGGCGGATCGCCATCCTTGGTCTGGATGCCCCCGCCCAGGTCCAGCCCGGCCAGCAGCCCGCCATCCGTCAATTGCACCTTGCCCAGGCCCGGGCCGATACCATCCTTGTGCAGCTTGCCGAGCACCTTGAGTGCGCCGCCCACCCAGCCCCAGCACTCGAGGTCAAGCGTGATGGATTTGGCGTCGAGCTCGTTCAACAGGATGCTGTCAGCCTGGCCTTGAATGTCGAACCCATCCGCGCCTGGCAGGAAGAATCCGGCCGCCGGCCAGCGCGACCAATCCAGGCCGTTCAGGGATTTGTAGCAATAGGTCCTATCGGCATCCACATCGGTCTTGAGACTGATCAGTTGGATGGAAAGCTGCGGTAGTTGCGTCGCATCCGGCTTGCAGTCTGCCGGGTTGCCTTTCGCGTACACGATGTTGCTGTCCGCTACTTGATCGCCTTTGAAAGCGCGCACCATATAGCTGTTTTCGCTGGTATAACTCTGATCGGTATAGGTCAGCCAGTCGAATTGCGATTGACCATCCAGCGTGGCAATCTTGGCCAGCATCGGGGCGGACTCAGTCATCCTGAAGATGATGAAACCCTGCTCGCCATCCGAGAGATCGTGGATGTTCAGCGTTGCGCCGCAGCCTTCGGGCGTGGCTGTCAATTCGGGCGCCTTGGGCGGGCCGTTCGAAATGCCTGATAACCAATCCCCGATCGATAGACTCCATACCTGCGCCGGGCCGACGGAATCGGACCCGGCAGGCGGGGCAGGCGGCGTCGGCAGCGGGATTGAATCTCCGCCTGCGCCTCCACCGTTGGCGATGGGAATGCCTTGCCCGCTGTCCTCAGCCCCGGCACCCTGCCCGGTTTTGGCCGTGGGAGCGACGATCACTACGAGTGCGGCAGAGTCGCCGGTTTTCTGACCCGCGTCAACTGCACGCGCAACCAGTGAGTAAGTTCCAGGGTTGCCAGGCGTCCAGGCGAAATCCGCCGCGAAAGGCGTGATCCCACCCGGGCCGGGCGCAGCCTGTACGCCCACGACCTGCCCGTTGGACCATAACTCGAGAGAAAGCAGCGGTTTCGCGCTGCCGGCGCTAACGTGTACGAGCAGCGGCGTACCTGCGGTTACCTGTGCGCCCGTGTGTGGATCGGTGATAGCCAGGGTGATCGCTGACACCTTATCCGGCAACTGCCCAACGGAGGTACGATACTGCATAAATTGCAGTGCTGCAAATCCAAGCAGCAGCGCCAGCGCTGCCAGAGCGCCGGCCGCGATGCATCCGATCACAAGAAAACCTCTTCGGTTGCTCATCATCGATACCTCCTTCGCTATCTCTGTTCGCAGGTATTCATTCCTAAAAACAATAGATGATTCACCTGATAAAGTCAATCACCAAATTATCCGGGGAATGGCGATTTCTGTGGGTATAAATGGAATTTTGGCGGCAGAAAATATGCCGAATACCCACCTGTTCCGCCACTCCTATTATCCGATATTTGTACCATAAGCGCGAATAGCCGAAAGCAAAATCCGGTAGAGCCAAGCTACTCGCCTGGCCGCCATTCTTGTCGACCCGAAGGACGGCACCGAAGCGGACAAGAGTTTGGTAAAATAAGTTTGGTGCGGCGCAAATGTGCGGGCAGGACAACACCGCCCTGCCCAATCCGCGCTCTCGAATCACAAGGAGAACTTTCGGCATGGCTGGACATAACCAGGAATATATTCCCGCACTTAGCTTTCGGGCGCTGACCCCTTTCTACGACCTGATCCAACGCTGGCTGGTGCGCGACGTAATTTACAAACGCCAACTGATCGAACAGGCAAAGATTCAACCCGGCCAGCGTGTGATGGACCTGGGCTGCGGAACCGGCACCCTGGCAATCATGGTCAAGCAGGCCCAGCCCGATGCGGAAGTATTTGGCCTGGATGCGGACCCGGAGATGCTGGGCGTAGCCCGCGCCAAAGCTGCCGAAGCAGGCGTGGCTGTCGCCTTCGACGAGGGCATGACCTTTGCCCTGCCCTACCCGGACGGCTCGCTGGACCGGGTGCTTTCCAGTGTCATGATCCATCACCTGAAGACGCCCGATAAGGAACGGACCGCGCGCGAAATCCATCGAGTGCTACGAAGTCCCGATGCTGTTTCGGGAAAACCGGGTGGGCAATTACATATCATCGACTTCGGCAAACCCAGCTCGTTTTACGGCAAACTGCTCGGGCCATTCCTGCACGGCTTCGAGGAAGCCAACGACAACATCGATGGGCGCCTGCCCGAGATTTTTGGCACCCCCGGTCTGACGGTGCGTGAAATGGGCGATTTCCAGACCTTTTTCGGATCGCTGACTTTTTTGTACGGTCAGAAGTCCTGAAGGAGCTTTGACGATCATGTCCAGACTCCAGGCAAGTGTGCTGATCAAAAAATCCGCCGAAGAAATTTTTGCGTTCTTCAGCATCCCCGGAAACCATGCCAGGTTCATACCCGGCATGCGCGAGTTCAGGCAAACTTCGCCCGGCCCGTTGGGACAGGTCGGCGCGACGGCGCGCGGCGTGCGCCGGGATTTCGGTTTGAGTACAGAAGTTCTATACGAAATTACGCAATATGAGCCAACCGGCAAACTTGGAATGAAAGGCGTGATGGGGCCAATCACATTCGAAGATGGTTACGTGTTGGAACCGCTGGGCAACAGCACCCAGGTTCACTTCTGGCTTGAATTCAAACTGGTGGGGCCGATGCTGCTCGCCAGGCCGTTGATCCAGTTTTTGGGAAAGACCCATGCCGGAGAGACGCTGGCAAACTTGAAAAAAGTACTTGAAACAGAAAAATAGGCAAATCGAAATGCGTTTTAACCACGAAGGACACGACACCTGTCACCCTTCGACAGGCTCAGGGCACCGCCTGCCCCGCGAACTGCGCGGGGTGCGCGGAAGGTGCCAGGGAGTAACACAACACTTGCACCTGCGCTGCGCGCTAGCGCAAATGCAGGTGAGGAAAACCGTAAAAGCTCTTCCTTCGTGCCCCTTCGTGGCCTTTGTGGTTAAAGGTTTTGCCTGCGCCAGCCTGCCCAGGAATGGGTCAATCCCGCGTACCGCAGGTAGAGCCAACGGCCCCCAGAAGCCGACCTTAAGGGGCCTTCGGCTCAGGCCCCCTGGAGCCAACGGCCCCCTGTGGGTGGGTGGGTGGGCAGGCGAACTTTATCCGGCAGCAACTGACGGCGCCTATGGCCGTTGACCCGTACCAGCCATTCACCAACCCCGTCACCCATGAAACCTTCCGCTGCATATCCTCCACGGACGAGGCCTATACGATGGAATGGGTCATGGAGCCGGGAGGATACGTCCCTTTCGAACATATCCACGTCGCCCAGGATGAAGTTTGCCACATCCAGCGCGGGGAGCTGCGGGCCATTATCAATGGCAGGGAACAGATCGGCACAGCAGGACAGACCCTATTCATCCCGCGCGGGAGCAAACATATTGCCTACAATGACAGCGCTGAAACCCTGGCCTGTATCATCGAATACAAACCTGGGCTGGACGTCTTTAAATCTTTCCAATGTTTTGGCGGTCTGACGCTCGATAACGATATCGGACTGGTTTACGGCATTCACGTTCCCAAAATGATGTACTTCATGAAGAAGCTGAACATTGCGGCACTGGTCCGGCCGGCCTTTATTCCAGGCCCTGTCTTCCACATGGGCCTGTATGTCTTTTTGGTCGCAGGCAATGTACTCGGGTGGGAAAAACAATGCAGGAAATATACCGGGGGGTAATGAGATAAAAATCATCCTATTGATTTCCCGGCTAGGTTGTATAATTATTCACAAGCAGATTCAAGGAGAGAATTTATGAGCATGAATATCGGTATGTGGCTGACTGCCTTGCAGCGACCCGTCAAAATGAGCGAGAAGAAAGACTGGGACGCGCTGGACCTAGTCTCCAAGTGGCTGATCGCCACGCGCGGGACGGTAACCCAACTGACGCTTTTTGCGGGCATTATCGCGGGGCTCTTGGCCTGGCACGAAGGCCATTTCAACTGGCTGCCCTGGCTGATCATGACCCTTGGCCTGTACCTGGCGCACAGCACGGAAAACCTACTAAATGATTATATCGATTTCACACGTGGCATCGACGAAGACAATTACTACCGCGCCCAGTATGGCATCCACCCACTGGTGCACAAGTTCTGGACCAAACGCGACTGGCTGCGCTGGTTCCTGGTAAGCGGGTTCCTGGCCACGCTGGCCGGCATGCTGACACTGTTCATCACCGGGTTTTCTCCCATCGTCATCGGCCTGTTCGTCTTCGGCGCGGTGATGATTCCTTTCTACGCGTGGCCGCTAAAATACTGGGGACTGGGCGAGCTGCTGATCTTCCTCAATTGGGGCATGGTGCTGATCCCCGGCGTCTATACCGTCCTGGCCGGGAGTATCCCGCCAAACCTCGGCCACATCGTCCTGGCAGGCATGGCTTTTGGCTTTGGTTTTGGCAGCTTCAACTGGGGCAAGCACATCGATAAGATCGTTGCCGACAAGAAAAAAGGCGTTGGGACCCTGCCGGTACGGCTGGGTGAACCTGCGGCGCGCTATATCAATATCGCCACGATCATCCTGTCCTACGCTGCCGTACTCTACCTGGTCTTTGCGGCACATTTCTTCACGCCCGTCGTGCTGATCGTCTTCCTGGCCGGTGGCAGGGCCTGGAAAGTGATCAAATTGCTTAGCCAGCCGCGCCCCAGCGAGGCGCCACCCGGGTTTGCGCTCTGGCCGCGCTGGTTCTCCACCCCGCAACTGCTGCACATCCGCCTGTTCGGCGGCTTGTATATTCTCGGACTGGTTCTCGATACCTTGCTGCATATCTACCAGCCGGCTTTCTGGCATTAAGAAGTAGAGGCTTCGACGATGAAAATCGCAATCACCGGCGGAACCGGTTTTATAGGAAAGCACCTGGCGCGTGACCTTGCCCAGCGTGGGCATCAGGTTGTGATCATTTCGCGCGGTCTTTACTCTCGGGATTCGGGCGACCAATTCCCGGAAAACGTCAGCTTCGTCACTGCGAGTGTGACCGATACCGGGCAATTACAGCAGGCCTTTATTGGGTGTGACGCGATTGCGCATTGCGCCGGCACCAGCCAGGAAGACAAATTCCAGACCTTCCAACAGGTGCATGTAGACGGCACGCGCTCCACGGTGGAAGCAGCCCGACAGGCCGGGGTGAAAAAACTGGTGCTGGTAAGTTACCTGCATGCCCGTCCGGATATCCGCTCCGCCTACCACACGACCAAATGGGAAGGCGAAGAAATCGTGCGGCAGTCCGGGTTGAATTACACCATCCTTAAAGCCGGGCTCGTTTACGGCCGCGGAGATCACCTGCTCAACAACCTTGGGCACTTGCTGCGCAAGCTGCCCGTCTTTGCCCTGGTGGGAATGCGCGAGCGCACCGTCCGCCTGATCGCTATCGAGGACCTTGTGACTATCATCCGCGTGGCCCTGCTGGAAGAGCGTCTCTCTCAGCAAACGGTGGCAGTCGTCGGCCCGGAGGAGATTCCGTTCAGGACAGCGGTGCGCCGGATCGCAAAAGCCATGGATAAATCGTTCCTTCTGGTTTTGCCCTTCCCAGTGACATTCCACCGCCTGCTCGCCTGGGCCTCTGCGAAGATGCCAAAACCATTGATCGCCGCCTCGCAAGTTCAAATGCTGGCAGATGGCATCAGCGCACCTTTACCAGACAGCCGGGCGCTGCCCGATGACCTGGCCCCGGCCACGCTATTCACCGAGGAACAAATTCGCAAAGGCTTGCCGGCTTGATATCGGAATAGCTTTCTTTATCGGTTAAAGGAGCATTTGCATGTCATTCCATATGAAAGAGACCACCAGCGAGAGTCTCAGCCTGACGAACTTGCAACATCCGGAAGTCCGCGCCAATCCTTACCCCCTCTATGCACAGCTTCGAGCCCAGGACCCGATCCACTGGGACGAGACATTGGGTTTTTGGGTGCTTACCCGCTATGCGGATAATGCTTCCGTCTATAACGACCCGCGTTTCTCCAGGGCGCAGGGATTGATGCGCGGATATGAGCGCCTGCCCGAAGCCGATCAAAAAGTCGCCGAGCCGGTTTATTGCTCCTTTTCCAGGACCATGTTCTACTCCGATCCGCCCTACCACACGCGCTTGCGTGGACTGGTCAACAAGGCATTCACGCCGCGCACCGTGGAGCAAATGCGTCCAAATATTCAGCGGATTGTAAATGACCTGCTGGATGGCGTGCAGGCCAACGGGCGTATGGATGCCATTCACGATCTGGCCTATCCCTTGCCTATCCTGGTCATCACCGAAATGTTGGGGCTTCCGGCGCAGGACCGCCAGCGCTTCAAGGAATGGTCAGACGACCTTTTCGCCATCCTCGGCACCGTCCGCCGCCACTCGCCGGAAATGCTGGAGCGGGCCTCACGCAGCCTGGAAAAAATGACCGATTACGTCACGACCCTGAGCCGGGCGCGCCGCCAGGAACCGATGAATGATCTGCTCAGCGCGCTGGTGGCAGTTGTAGAAGAGGGCGAACGGCTTCCCCGACAGCGTCGCCCACCAACCCACCCAGAGGGGGCCTTCGGCTCTACTGACGGAATGACGTACCATCAACACAGCCAAAGACCCTCTGGGGGTGACGACGCTGCGGGGCTTAGCCAGGAAGAACTGGTTGCCAACATCAATATCCTCCTGAGCGCTGGTCACGAGACAACCAGTAACCTGATCGGCAACGGCCTGCTGGCCCTGCTACAGAATCCGGAGCAGATGCAAAAGCTGCGCAATCAGCCCCAATTGGTTCCCCCTGCAATCGAAGAAATGATGCGCTACGACAACCCGGTGCAAATCGCCTATCGTTCGGCGGCAGAAGATGTTGAGCTGGGGGGTAAATTCATCCGCAAAGGGCAGTTGGTCAATATGGTGCTCGGGGCAGCCAATCGCGACCCGGAGCGCTATTCCGAGCCGGACCGGTTCGATATTACCCGGGACGAGGGCCGGCATCTTGGCCTGGGCTTGGGCATCCATTTCTGCCTTGGCGCTCCGCTTCTCCGGCTGGAAACTGAAATTGTTTTTACCACGATCCTGCGCCGTTTTCCCGAACTGCAACTGGCCACCGAGCACTGGGAATGGCAGGAGCAACCCATCTTCCGGGGCGTGAAATCATTGCCAGTAAGCTTCTGAATAAAAGCTGAATTACTTTCGATCGAAAATTCTCCCGCAGGCAGACCTGTGGGAGAATTGCGTGTGCTGCGTAATGTAATGAATCTGGATAACGATTTTCGGTTGGCGAAATCGTCTTTTTCTTTTCCGCCTTCCCCATAGCCCAATTGTCCTAAAGGCAGGACAATGAGTTGAAATTAATCCTGCGGCATTGTAAACTATATCCAATTGTTTTGATGCCGGCCATGCTGGTTTTTCCGCCATCCCTCGTCCAGTTCACACCATTCTCTTAGTGGCAGGAGTTTCCATGATCAAAAATGTCTTTTTCCTTTTCTTGGGTATGCTGGGAACCGTCTTGTTCTCAGCGTTATTCATTTTCCTTTTTGCCAACAGCGTGCAGATGACTTGCCAGCGGCAGCAGGGTAATACGTACACATGCGTTGTCGAGAAAAGGTTGTTCGGCAAGCTGACGACTTCCAGAACCGTCTTAAACGGCGTCATTGGGGCGCAGGTGGAGCAAAGCTGCGACTCGGACGGATGCTCCTATCGTACAGACCTCGTCGCTGCGGACGGGAGCAGTACCCCGTTCAACGACGTGTATACCGACAACGGTCCCGTCGTGGAAAGGACGAACCAGATCAACACCCACTTCCAGCATGGCGAGACCACTTTCGTCGTGGAGGAACCGCTGCAGCTATGGGTAGTCTTCCTGGTCGGCGGCCTGGGCGTCATGGGCCTGGGACTCGAATCCTTGTTTGTTTTCAGGGAAGCCTACAGCTGGGCCGTGAACCGGCGCTAGCCCACCCATCCACAGAGGGCCGTTGGCTCCAGGGGGCCTGAGCCGAAGGCCCCTTAGAGAGTGTTTCTTAAGTCTTTGTCGCCTTCTTTTCTGTACACGGATTTCACGGAAAGCACGGAAAAGGGCTGCTTTATAAGGGATTTTTCTCCCAAAGGGACACTGGGACGGCGCGTAAAACTCCGCGTAATCCGTGTTGTCCGTGTCCCAAAAAGGTCTTTAAGAAACAGTCTCTTAAGGTCGGCTCTGCCCGGTCGACATAAGTTAGAAAGTCCGGGTACTAGGACGGGTCGAGCGGCTGCCTGCCCGCAAACCCATCATCGACTTCGTGCCAGTATTCGATGCGCGCCTCACCCAACCGCCAGCACAGGTAGACTTCATGGCCCTCGCGCAGGGAAGGGAAATCCAGCAGGCCGGTGTTGATGTCCTTGACGATGGCGCCGGTATCCAAAATCTGGTGGACGAGTTTATCCAGCCGCTCAAAGCTCTGCGCCAGCATAGAGGCCGCATGGCTGCCGCCGTTGCCAGCCGCTTTTTCGATCACCGGCCAGGCCTGGGGCTGGTTCTTTAGAATATCCTGGCGGATGAGCTGGATCTCTTCCATCAGCGGGCGGATCAGTTCCAGGGCGGTATTGGCTTCTTTTAGCGTGAAATAATGCGTCATACGGACAATTCTCCTTGAATAAACTTTCTCGTTTCTAACGCAAAGTACACAAAGGAAAATCCATAAAATTAAGGCGCATTTACTCCCTTGGTGTACTTCGCCTGCCCCGGTGGGGTAGGCCGGGGTGTTTAGGTCTTTCCCGGCTGAAATGGAAGAACCCTTTAATCTTAATCCAGGATAGCCGGCACGGGCTGCCGCGCGCTGCGCGCCAGGAAGCCCTCCACCGAGAAGACGATCAGCGCCACCCAAACCAGCGCAAAACCGACAAACTGCGCCGTGCTGAAAGCCTCCTTATAAACAAACACGCCCAGCAAGAACTGCATGGTTGGGGTGATGTACTGCAAGATGCCGATCACTGCCAGTGGAATGCGCTGCGCCGCGGATGAGAATAATAGCAGCGGTACGGTCGTCACCAGACCGGCGCCAATCATCAATAAATTGGAGGTGGCATCCATATGCAGGAAGGCGCCCTGCCCGAGCCTGTCCAGGTAGAACAGGTACAGGAGCGCGGGGATGAACAGGATGCCGGTCTCGAGCGTCAGCCCGTGAAAGGAGTTGAGCGGGGCGGTCTTCTTGACCAGCCCATACAGACCGAACGAAAGCGCCAGTGCCACGGCGATCCATGGGAAAAAACCATAGGCGAACGCTACGATCACGACACCCAGCGCTGCCAGCCCAACCGGTAGCCATTGCCAGGGACGCAGGCGCTCGCGCAGGAAGACCACTCCCAACAGGACGCTCAATAGGGGATTGATGAAGTATCCCAAGCTGGACTCGACCACGTAACCGGCGTTGACCGCCCAGACGTAGACCAGCCAGTTGATCGAGATCAGCACAGCAGCGACCGAGTAAATCCGCAGGGTACGGCCATCGAAGGCCACCGCCCGGAAGGCCTGCCACTGGCGGGTAATCAGAATAATGGCAAAGAGTAATATAAACGACCAGCCGATGCGATGGCCGATCAACTGCAACGCCGGGACTCCCTGCAGCCACTTCCAGTAAATCGGGAACAGGCCCCAGATGGCATATGCAGCGATAGCATACCAGATGCCTTTTTTCATGCTTGCTCCTTTGCGTGAGAGCAAGTATACACCTGCATGAATGCTACTCTTAACTGTAACCGCCAGTCAAATTTGGTTAATGCACCATGGAATGCTCGTTTATTCAATCGGCTTTGAGAAGACCATAGCAGGTCAAAGTCCCAGGATTTCCCGGGCGATGACCAGGCGCTGGATTTCGTTGGTGCCTTCCCCTATAGCGCACAGACGCTGGTCGCGGTACATGCGCTCGACGGCATACTCGCGGATATAGCCAACCCCGCCGTGAATCTGGATCGCCTTGTAGCAAACCCGTTCGGAAACTTCGCTGGCAAACAGCTTGGCCATGCAGGCCTGGGTGGAGAAGGGCTGGCCCTGCGCTTTGAGCCAGGCGGCCTGATTAACCAGCAGGCGCGCAGCTTCGATATCCGTGGCCATATCGGCAATCATCCACTGGATGGCCTGGAAGCGGGCAATCGGCTGGTCGAACTGCACCCGCCCTTTCGCGTACGCGACGGTTTTGTCGAATGCGCCCTGCGCCAGCCCCAGAGCCATGGCGGCAATCGCGATCCGTCCCGCATCCAGCGTAGTCAGGAACTGGGCATAGCCTTCGTTCTCTTTGCCGAGCAGGTTTTCGGCCGGGATGCGGCAATTCTCGAAGAAAAGCTCCGACGTCACCGAACCCTTCAGCCCCATCTTCTTTTCATCCCGCCCCACGCGGAAACCGGGCATCCCTTTTTCAACGATGAAAGAGGAGATGCCGTGTTTGCCCTCGTCCAAGTTCGTTTTGGCTGCGATCACAAGTACATCCGCCAGGGAGCCGTTTGTGATGAAGATCTTCTGGCCGTTGAGCACCCATTCGCCGCCTGCACGGACAGCCCGGGTGCGGATCGCCGCAGCATCGGAGCCGGCCTGTGGCTCGGTGAGGCCAAAGGCCCCAATCTTCTCCCCACGGGCTAGCGGCAGCAAATATTTCTGTTTCTGCGCCTCGCTGCCAAAAAGATAAATGGGTTCGCAGCACAAGGAGGTGTGCGCATCCAGGAAAAGCGCAACGGAGCCGGAAGCCCGGGCGATCTCTTCCAGGGCAATAATCTGGCCGATATAGTCGCCGCCGGAGCCGCCGTATTTGTCCGGGAAAGGGATACCCAGCAGGCCCAGTTCGGACATACGCCGGAAGATCTCGGCCGGGATTTTTTCCGTTGCGTCGATCTCTTCCGCGCGAAGGGCGATTTCCTTCCCGGCAAAGTCGCGCACCATCTGCCGGAGCATCTGATGTTCTTCGGACATGCGGAAATCCATCATGGCTCATTTTCTCCATTACTTCACTTCAAAATCCGTTACAGAGTCCGTTTTTAAAAATCCGTTTCTATCCGCGAATCCGTTACAGAGTCCGTTGTAAAAATCCGTTTCCATCCGTGAATCCGTTACAGAGTCCGTTGTAGACTCTCGATCTCTTTCACCGCCTGCGGGTTGACCAGCGCGCTCAAATCACCGGGCGGTTCGCCAAGATAGGCGGCCCGGATCACGCGCCGCATGACCTTGGCATTGCGCGTTTTGGGGATGTCAGCCACAAACAGCACGGCCTTGGGCGCAAGCGGCTTGCCAAGTTCCCTTGCCACCAGTTTTTCCAGTTCGGCCTGCAGGGCTTTGCTCGCCTTAAAATCAGGCCGCAGCACCGCGAAGGCTACCACCACCTGGCCCTTGATCTCATCCGGCACGCCGATGGCGGCGGCTTCGACCACCGCCGGGTGACTGACCAGTACACTCTCGATCTCCGCCGGGCCGACTCGCTTGCCGGCCACCTTGATCGTATCGTCCGAGCGCCCCAGGATATACCACAGGCCGTCCTCGTCGATGGCTGCGAAATCGCCATGCACCCAGACATTTGGTATGCGGCTCCAGTACGTGTCCAGGTAACGCTGTGGGTCTTTCCAGAAGCCGCGCGTCATGCCGATCCACGGCTGGCGGATGACCAGTTCGCCCACCGCGCCGCGCAACGGATGGCCGGCTTCGTCGACCACGTCGGCGGCCATGCCGGGCGCAGGGCCGGAAAAGGCGCAGGGCTTCAGCGGGCTGAGCACATTGCCCACCACGATCCCGCCGCTGATCTCCGTCCCGCCGGAGTAATTGATGATCGGCAGCCTGCCGGCCCCGACAGTCTCGAAGAACCACATCCACGGGTCCAGGTTCCAGGCTTCTCCGGTGGAGCCCAGGATGCGCAGCGAGCTTAGATCGTGGCGCAGGACCGGCTCCTCACCATTGGACATAATGGCGCGGATAAAGGTCGGCGCAACGCCCAGGCAGGTGATGCCGTGCCGCTCGACCAGCCCCCAGACCCGGTCTACGCCGGGATAGTCGGGCGCGCCGTCGTACAGCAGTATGGATGCTCCCAGGAGCAACGCGCCGAACACTTCCCAGGGGCCCATCATCCAACCCATATCGGTCATCCAGAACAGGGTGTCGAACTCCTGCAGGTCGAAGCCGTGCGCCATGTCCTGGGCCGCTTTGATCGGGAAACCGCAATGCGTATGGACGGCACCTTTGGGCCGCCCGGTGGTGCCGCTGGTGTAAATCAGCATAAGCGGGTCTTCGGCTTCGGTGCGTTCGGTTTGAAACTGGGTCGGTTGATCGGCAATAAAATCATCCCACCAGACGTCGCGACCGGCAAGCATCGGTACATCCATCCCGGCACGCCGGTAAACGATAATTTTTTGAATGGAAGGGACGTCGGCCAGGGCCTCGTCGAGCACCGCTTTCAACGGGACGGACTTGCCGCGCCTGAACAGGCCATCCGCGCTGAAGACGGCTTTGGCGTCCGCATCCGCCAGGCGCGTGGCGATGGCCCCCGGGCCGAACCCGGAAAAGAGCGGCAGAATGATCGCGCCGATCTTGGCAATCGCCAGCAGCGCGATGACGATCTCCGGCACCATCGGCATATACAATCCGATGGCGTCACCTTTGCCCAACCCGGCGGCGCGCAGGGCCGCCGCGCAACGGCTGACTTCACGGAAAAGGTCGTCGTATGAAAGCAGGCGCTGTGCCCCCTCCTCCCCCTCCCAGCGCACGGCCACCCGGTTCTCAGCAGGGGTTCCGATCCACTTATCCAGGCAGTTATGGACGATATTGAATTTGCCGCCCACGCACCAGAGCGGCCACTGGATGCCGCGCGACAGATCGACCACTTGCATGTACGGCTCATAGAATTCGATCCCCAGGTCTTCGAAAACCGCCTCCCAGAACCAGGCAATCTCGCTGGTGGAACGCGCCATCAAGGCTTCAAGTGTGGACAGGCCATGCCGGTCCATAAAGCGTTTGAGCCGGCTGCGCCGGAGGGTTTCCGCGTCCGGCCGCCAGACCACGGATTGGTTGAAGGGGAAGTGGGTTTGAGGCACGAGGGTGCTCCCGACATTGTAGTAGCGACTTCAGTCGCTGGTTTCTTGACAATGAGCGACTGAAGTCGCTACTACTCTACCAAGTTAAAATAAATATCCGTCGGCTTGAGCTTGGCGTTGCGCAAAAAGCGGCCTTGCACCTGCTTGCCGATCCAGTCGATGCCGGCCGCATCCGGGTCGACACCCAGCAGGCGCCCCAGGAAGAGCGTGTCACAGCCCTCGAACTCCACCAGGATCAACACAAAGGGGCACTCCGCCAGGAAGGCTTCCGACCCGAAATGGCAAACGGTGAAGGCGTGGATCTTCCCGCGCGGTTCGATCTCGACCCACTCGGTCTCGCGCCCGCTGTACATGTCGTGGCCGCGCGGGGTGGCGTAGGTGTAACCGGTCGCCGGGTCGCGGCTGACGATAAAGCGCTTGTTGGCCAGGGCCGCGAAGAAAGGCGAATCCTGCCCGTAGGAGAAGTTGTAATCGATCGAGTAGGGATATTTGATCACGATCGGCGACATCTGCTTCAAGACGGACAGGTCGTCACCGGTGGGGAAAGGCACGTTGAAAACGACGGTGCCTTCGAGATTATCTTCGATGCGTTTGGGGAATTCTTTTTCTGACATGGGAGCCTCCTCGCTTGGATGAGCCGAAATCAAACCAAAAGCTTTTAAACACGAAGGGCACAAAGTACACAAAGTTTCTTGATTTTTTTCTTCGTGCCCTTTGTGTCCTTTGTGTTGGAACTATCCTTCCTGTTCCAGGATGCTGACGGTCACATAGGTGCCGGTGCCGGCATGTGAGTGGATCGCGCCGCGGCGCGCTTTGGGAACCTGCAGGGCCGGGTCGCCAAAATGTTTTTCGATCGTGCCCTGCAGCTGCCACAGCGCAAAGACGCCCTGCATCAGCCCGGTGGCGCCCACCGGGTGCCCGCAGGCAATCAAACCTCCGGAGGGGTTGACCGGGCAGAGCGGCTTTTCGGGCAGCTTGAGGTTGTAATCCAGCCCGGGCATGAAGGTCTTGCCGCTGACCGCGAAGGGGCCGCCTTCGCCGTAGCGGCACAGGCCCATGTCTTCATAAGTCTGGACTTCGGACGAGGTGTAGGCGTCGTGCAGCTCGATAAAGTCGAGCTCGTTGAGCGGATCGCTGATCCCGGCATTTTTATAAGCCTGGTAGGAGGCCATGCGCCCGGCGCGGAACGAGTGCACGCCAGGGTAGCGGAAGCCTTTGTCCCAGAGTTGTTTGTAGTAGGCGCGGGCATCATCGTTCATTTCATTGGGCAGGGCATTGTGTTTGTAAAAATCGTCATAGGACTGGTGCGGGCGGTCCGACATGCGCATGGCGTCGGTGCCGCGCCCGATGCCCGCAACGCGGATGCGCGGCAGGCGCCGCCCGGCGGCCTTCTCGAGCTTGGCCAAGCCCTCTTCAGAGCAGAAGACAGCGCAGGCGGCGCCGTCGCTCATGACACAGATATCCAGGCGGGTCAGCGGCCAGGCCACCATCGGGGATGAGCGCACGTCCTGAATCGTCAGGTGCTGGCGCTTCTGGGCGTAGGGGTTGTGATAGGCGTTGGCATGGTTCTTGACCGAGACGTGCGCCAGCTGCTCCACGGTCGTACCGAATTCGGCCATGTGGCGCGTGACCATCATGGCATAGTAGCCGGAGTAGAACCCGCCGACGGGGTAGTCGAACGAGATGTCCGAAGCCAGCGCGATGAACTCGTTGCCCTTCCAGGTCTCGACGTGGCTCATCTGCTCGAAGCCGTAGGCCAGGCAGATGTCCATATAGCCGGAAGAGACGGCCTTCCAGCCCTCCTGGAAGCAGATCCCGCCGGTGGCGCCGCCGCCTTCCACGCGGTGCGACGGTTTGGGGCACATGCCCAGGTAATCCTGGACCATGATGCCGGCCATCAACTGGCGCGTGAAGTGGTCGGAGAAGTACGAGGCTACGGTACCGTCCACCAGTTCGATGAACTGCGGGTGCTCGATCCCCAGATCGGCCAGGGCGTAGTCATAGGCTTCCTTGACCAGGGCCGGGAAAGTTTTATCGGGACGGGCTTTTGCGAATTTGGAGACTCCACCTGAAACAAGATACACGGGTTGCATAAGAGATGTCCTCCGATGAATGTGTTCTCTCTCCCCCGATTCGTGTTCCAGTGAAAAACAAAACTGACTTGATATTATTTTAGCACTTTTGGGAGGCAGTGTGCATCACGAAAAAAGACCCAGCTTTTTTTAAAGTAGGTACTGAGTAGCGCAATGGCTAAAAAATTTAACCGCGAAGCACGCTAAGTTCGCTAAGGAATCTCAAAAAACCTTGCGCTCTCCCTGGCACCTTCCGCGAGCCAACGGCCCCCTGTGGGTGGGCAGGACAGGTGTCGCAGCTTCGCGGTTCAAGAATGAATATCAGCAAGAAATTAATTTGCCCTAGTTCATCACCAAAATCCCCGCCATGACAAGTGACGGGGACAACTTCTTCCTTCTGCCTTTTTACTCATTACTCGTTTCTGCCCTAAATCTTCACTCCCCTCAACCTCAAACTGTTACTCACCACAAACACACTGCTGAAGGCCATGGCCAGCGCGGCCAGCATGGGGTTCAGGTATCCGAGCGCCGCAGCCGGAATCAGGATCACGTTATAGAAGAAAGCCCAGAACAGATTCTGTTTGATCGTGCCGAGCGTATGGCGCGAGAGTGAGATGGCGCGCGCCACGCCGCGCAGGTCGCCGCTGATCAGCGTGACCGGGGCGGCCGCCATGGCCACGTCCGTGCCGGTACCAATGGCCATGCCCACGTCCGCCTGGGCCAGCGCGGGCGCGTCGTTGATGCCGTCGCCTACCATCGCAACGATCTGGACCGTGGACCGAGGACCGTGGACCGTGGCTTGCAAGCGCTTGATTTCCGCGGACTTGCCTTCCGACAGGACTTCCGCCAAGACCATATCGACCCCAACCTGCTTCGCGATGGCTTCGGCGGTCTTTTTGTTGTCACCGGTAATCATGACCACCTTCAAGCCCAGGCGGTGCAGTTCGGCAATCGCTTCGCGCGAGCCGTCCTTGATGGTATCCGCCACGGCGATCAGACCGGCGGCTTCGCCGTCCACGGCCACGATCATGGGGGTTTTGGCCTCAGCCTGCAGCCGTTCGACTTCGGCGGCCAGGCTGCTGACATCGACACTTTTTTCCTGCATCAGGCGCAGGTTGCCCAGCAGCACCTGCTGACCGTCCACACTGGCTTCGATGCCCAGCCCGGCAATGGCTTGGAACCCGCTTGGGTCGGAGAGCGCCAGCTCGCGTTCGGTGGCCGCTGCCACAATCGACTCGCCCAGGGTATGCTCACTGCCTTTTTCGGCGGAAGCCGCCAGCCACAGGATAGCATTTTCGTCCCAGCCGGCGCAGGCCATGCCGCTCTCGCCTTTGACGCACGAGCGGTCGGCCGGGACGATGTCCGTCACCGCCGGCTGGCCTTTGGTGATCGTGCCGGTCTTGTCCAGCACGACGACTGAAACCTGCCCGGCGCGCTCGAGCGCTTCGCTGTTACGGAACAGGATGCCCGCCTCGGCGCCCTTGCCCGTCCCGACCATCACGGCGGTCGGGGTGGCCAGGCCCATGGCGCACGGGCAGGCAATTACCAGCACGGCCACGGTATTGATCAGGGCGGTGGTGAATTGGGAATCGGTAAATTGGTAAGCGGGGAAAAGCACGGGCACGGCAAAATACCAGACGATAAAGGTCAGTGCGGCCAGGACGATTACGGCCGGGACGAACCAGGCTGAGACCTCGTCCGCCAGTTTCTGGATGGGGGCCTTGCTGCCCTGCGCGTCCTCCACCAGCCGGACGATCTGCGCCAGGGCCGTCTCGCGCCCGACCTTGGTGGCTTCGAACTTGAGCAGTCCGAGCTTGTTGAGCGTCGCGCCAATGACCGGGTCGCCGGGTCCCTTTTCGACCGGCAGCGACTCGCCAGTCAGCATCGACTCGTCCGTGGCCGAGCGTCCATCCACAACCACGCCGTCCACCGGAATCTTCTCCCCCGGCCGGACGATGACCACGTCCCCCACTTTGACATCATCCACAGGCACTTCGGCTTCGACACCGTCCCGAAGCACGCGCGCCGTTTTGGCGCGCAGGCTCATCAGCTTTTTGATCGCTTCGGAGGTGCGGCCCTTGGCGCGCGCCTCCAGGAATTTTCCCAGCCGGATGAGCGTAATGATCACCGCTGCCGTCTCGAAGTAGACATGCCCCACGACCAGGCCGAGCATGACGAAGATCGAGTAGGCATACGCCACCGTGGAACCCATGGCGATCAATACGTCCATATTGGCCGAGCCGTTGCGCAGGGATTTATACGCGCCCACGTAATACTGCCAGCCGACGTAGAACTGCACCGGCGTGGCCAGCGCGAACATCAGCCAGGCTACCCACCACCTGGGATAGACATCCATGGACTGCATGGCACCGACTTCATAGAAGAAGGCGGGCAGCAGGCGGAAGTCCAGCGCCATCGAGAACAGGAACAGCGGCAGGGTGAAGAGCACGCCGATCAACAGCAGGCGGCGCTGCTCGCCAATCTCGCGTTCGCGCGCCAGCGCTTCGGCGTCTTCGGCCTCGCCGCCCAACTCCAGCGCCTCGAACCCGGCGGCGCTGACTGCCCGGCGGATCTCAGCCTGCAAGACGACGGTCGGCACATATTTGACACGCGCCTTTTCGGTGGTAAAGGTCACCTGCGCTTCGAGCACGCCGTCCAGTTTGAGCAGGGCTTTTTCCAGCCGGCGCGCGTCGTTGTCGTCGGCCAGGCGCTTGATGGCCAGGTCGGCCTCGCCAGTAGCGACGCCGTACCCGGCGCGCTCCACGCGCGCGATCATATCCTGCAGCGTGGCAACGGACGGGTCGAAGTTGACCGTCGCGCGTTCCGACGAAAGGTTGACGACCGCCGCCTCCACGCCGTTGACCTTCTTCAGATTGCGCTCGATCGTGGCGACACAGTTGGCGCAGTACATGCCGGTGACCGGCAGGGTTAATTGCTTGGTGGACATATTATTCCAATTTCCGTAGGGGCACGGCGGCGCCGTGCCCCTACAACAACATCCTATTACGCCGCAACCGGATATTCGATCTCGGCCAGGAAAGCCTTGATTTCGTCCTCGGAAGCCGGAGCATCGAAGGCAATCGCGACCTTCTTGGTGGTCAGGTCCGCTTTCACGGACTGCACACCCTGCAGCTCGGCCACTTCGGTCTGGATAGTGTGGATGCAGTGCGCGCAGGAAATATTGGGGACGATATAGGTAACGGTAGTCATGGGTTACTCCTTTTCGGATGAAATCTGAAATTAATGTTTACTTGCCCAGAGCCATCTTGACGGCCGCATAAGCATCTACCAGGCCGTAGCCGTAGGCATTGTTGGGCACGTCTCCGCTAAAACAACCGGTGGCCGTGGAGCCCGAGTATGGTTTGGCGGTCTGGATCAAAATTTGTTCGGTACGGTCGATATCGCCGATCAGGGCCGGGTTGGCGGACCAGATCAGCGCCACCACACCCACCAGGTGCGGGCCAGCCATGGATGTGCCGGAGTTGGCACCGTACACGCCACCCGGCAGGGAAGAGAAAATCCCCATACCCGGGGCAACGATATCCGGTTTGACGCGCCCGGACCCATCCACGCTGACGGGGCCGCGGCTGCTGAAGTCCGCCATATCCCCCTGGGCATCCACTGCGCCGACCGAGAAGACCGAGTCATACAAGGAGAGCGGCGCGTTGACGGTATTGCACAGAGGGCCGTCGTTACCGGTCGAGACCACCACGAAGATCCCGGCGGCGCGCAGCGCATCGGCAGCCGGTTTAAGCGCATCCGGGTCGCAGCCTTCCAGTGGCGGGCAGCCCCAGGAATTATTGAGCACATTGGCGCCGCGGGTCGGGTCGCCGTCCTTGAGCGGATCACCGTTTTGCGGGAAGGGAGCCAGCATGAATTGCATACAATCCAGGTAGTACGGCGGGTTGCCCAGGTTGCGGTCCAGGTTGGCGCAGGCGATCCATTTTGCATCCGGCGCGATCCCGATCCCGCCCTTGCCAAGCACCGTCCCGAGCGTGTGCGTGCCGTGCCCCTGGTCGTCACGCGGCGCTCTGCTGTGGTTCCAGGGGTCATACCAGTTGTAATCGTCGCCCTGCGATTTTCCGCGGTACGAGTCGCTTAGCGCCGGGTGCGTCCCGTCCACGCCCGAATCGGACTGGCCGACAACGATTCCCTTACCGGTGGCTCCCAACTCATCCCAAACCCTGTCTGCGCCGATCATCTTGATATTCCAGCCCGGGTTTTCAGAGATGGCGGTAATACCGCCTTCCATGACCGGTGCAGCACGCTCGGGCAGAGGCCGCAGGTGCGGGCTGGCCAGTACACGTTCCACTTCAGGGCGGGTGGCAAGATAGAGGCGTACCAGCGTGCCGCCGTCCACCTGCATGGCATTGACGAGATAATAGGGCTGGGTATGGATGCCAAAACGGTCAAAAGTCTGGCGCAACTCAGCCTGGTCCCGCTCGGCATGTTCAGTCAGTGTTATATAAACGTAGCTTGCGCGCTCAGTGTGATCTTTGATCTTGGCAGCCTGCGACAAGTCCGGCTGGTCTTTCAGGATGACAAACAACTGGTCGCCGTAAAGACCTGGCAGGCCAAAAACAAAATAGAGCAGGAAGGCACCCACCCAGGCCACGAGCGCAATCCCGACCGGCACACCTGTGGCTTTCGGGCGGCCCGACCATTTACGGAGAATCCACAGCCCCAGGCCGATCAACAGCCCGTTGGCAATCATCAGGAAGGCCGCCCGCGCCGCCCAGGGGAAGAGATCGCCGAGCAGGATCCCCAGCTCGGTCGGGTCGATAAAGATCAGCGGGGCAGCGGTGACCAGCCCCAACCCGACCACGACCGCCGGGACGGACGGCGCAAGCGCGGCGACGGCGAACCCAAACGCCGGCAGAATCACGATCAGCAACAACTGGCCACCGTCGTATCCAAAGGCGGAACCCAGGATAAACAACAGGATGCCGATTCCCAGGCCATCGAGCAGGAAGTTGTTCGTTGTCGTCGCCAGCAGGCCAGCCGCCAGCAGGCCGAAGGATAAACCGGCAAGCAGGTCCAGGATCAGGTCGGAGCCGGAGCCGAGCGCACCCCACAACAGGAACGGCCAGATCGCCAGCGGGATAACCGCCAGCGCCGCCAGCGCAGGACGCAGGCTGAAGTCCAGCGAACGCCGGCGCAGGAAAAGGATCACACCGCCACCGACCAGCCCGATCGCAATCTGGATCAACGCGCCGAGCTGGTCATTGTTCGGCCCGATAAAACGCAGGGCAAGCGCAGGCAGCGTGACCAGGCTGGCAATCAGCCAGCCCCGGTACACCGGGCGCAGGCTATTGTGGGAGAACGCAAAGAACAGGCCCGCCACCAGCGCCACCAGCGCAGCCTGGATAAGGAACCATATCTTGCCAGAGATGGATAAAGCATCCAGGCTGAAAGATGTGACGGCGAGTTGCTCCAAAAACCATGCAATTCCCTGCCCTAAAAATATCACTGCCGCCAGCACCAACACCGCGCATATAAAACCGATGATGGCAAGGACAGTCAGCCGGTTGGAAGGCGCCTGGTGAGCAAGCTCACTCGAGGTTGTGTCGTCTGTTTCGGTGCTCATAGGCCGGATTATCTCCCTTATACTTTGGTGGCGGCTTCGAACACGCCGGTGATTTCTTTCAGCACACGCTCACGTTCGGCAGGATCATCCCCACGGACGGCAGTGATCACGCACGAGTTCAGGTGGTCTTCGAGGATGCCAGTGCTGACCTTATTCAGCGCCGCTTCCACCGCCTGGATTTGGCGGATAACATCAATGCAATACGCGTCTTCCTCCACCATGCGGCTGATACCGCGCAGGTGGCCTTCGATCGTTTTCAGTCTTTTCAACGCATCCTGGTTTTGCATATCGGCCTCTCCATCTTCCACCCCCCCCCAGGGGGGTGGGGATAAACGTATCTTACGACAACCCGGCCGGGATGTCAAGAGAAAAACGCTTGAAAAGGATGAAGATCACAGGTATAGTAGTGACATACTTATGCAGTTTCTTATTCGTGAACGAAAATCCTCCGGAGAAGATCAATGACCACACTCCAGCCCGGCCAGATGCTTGGCCCCTACCAGATCATCGACCAGATCGGTAAAGGCGGCATGGCTACTGTTTACAAAGCCTATCACGCCGCAATGGACCGCTACGTGGCGCTTAAAGTTGTTGCCACACAACTGGTTGATGAGCCAAACTTTCTGCAGCGCTTCCGCCAGGAAGCGCGCCTGATTGCGAAGCTGGAGCATCCGCACATCCTGCCCGTCCACGACTTCGGCGAGGCGGATGGCATCCCGTACATGGTCATGCGCTTCCTCGAAGCCGGAACGCTCAAGGAACGCCTGGCCGCCGGGCAACTGACTCTCCCGGAAATAGACCATATCTTTACGCAACTGGCCAATGCGCTTGAATACGCTCACGAGAAAGGAGTCATCCACCGCGATATCAAGCCATCCAATGCCATGCTCGATAAACGCGGCGACGTGTTCCTGACCGATTTTGGCGTGGCCAAGATGTTGGAAGGTTCCTCGGCGCTGACCGCAACCGGCGCCGTTACCGGTACCCCCGCCTATATGTCACCTGAGCAGGCCCAGGGCCACAAAGTGGACCAGCGTTCTGATATTTACTCGCTTGGTGTGATGCTGTTCGAAATGCTCACCGGGCGCGTGCCTTTCGAGGCCGAAACGCCCATGGCCGTGCTCTTCAAACAAATTCAAGACCCGCCCCCGCCGCTATCAGTCGTCCGCCCGGACCTGCCTTATCCGCTCGAAGCCGTCCTGCTTAAAGCCCTGGCGAAAAACCCTGCCGACCGTTACGCTTCGATGAACGCTTTCCGCGATGGATGGAAACATGCACTGACGGAGAGTCTCGCGCTACCGGCAGCGGGGACACTGGTGCCTCCCGGCCTGCCTGGCGCAAAAGCAGCTCCCATTGCCGCCGAGACGGCACACCAGGAACCGCCTGTTGCAGCGCCGCTTGCCAAAAAAGGATTCAACTGGACACCGATGGCGGTTGGCATTCCGATCTGCCTGGTAATTTTTTGCCTGACGCTCGCTTTTCTTTTGCCCGGACGATTGTTCAATCGCTTGCAAGCCGCGGCCCGCAGCACAGAGACACCGCAGGCATCGGAAACCCCGCCGCCTGCCGCAACGTCCGCGCCTCCCACCGGGAAACATACATCCTGGGCAGCCGCCAATACAATCTACTCGATCGGCTTCCACGGCGATGAAGTCCTGGCAGGTGGGCCTGGCGGTATCACGGTCTGGAATCGCAACGACGGCTCCTACCGCCAGTTCACCACTGCCGACGGCCTGCCCAGCGCCAATGTAGACGCCGTCTTTGTAGATAAAGACCAGAGCATCTGGGTCGGCACCGATGCGGGCCTGGTCCACGCCAGCGGCGATGAACGCACTTTCTACACCAGCGACCAGGGATTGGACAGCAACTACATCGTTGCCATCGCCCGCGTTGGAGAGCGGCTTTTTGCCGGCAGCCAGTATTCCGGCGTGGCCGGCGGCGGTCTGCTTGAATTCAACCCCAACAACCCTGGAACAAGCGGCAAAACCTGGAAGCCGGTACCCGGCTTCCCATCCAGTGAAAATCCCGGCCAGGGGGCCGTCAGCTACAACGTCCGCCAGATCGTAGCGGACCAGAAAGGCAGTCTATGGGTTGCCACCGACCAGGGCGTCGCCATGCTGGGCGGGAATGGCCAATGGAACGTGTTCAAAACAGAATCCGGATTGCCCGATAACAGCGTTTATACCATCTATCCCGATACGAAAGGCGAGCTGTGGGTTGGGACAAGCACAGGCGGTGTGGCAAAATTCAACCGGGGCAAAGGAGCTTTTGAAAGTTTTGCCGACCTGAGCAACCTGGGAGTTTACGACGTATACAGCATCCTGCAAAGCGCGGATGGAAACTTCTGGTTTTCCGGCGGGAACGTCGCGCGCTACGACCCTGCAACAGACAAATGGGCAGGGGTGAGCACGGATGGCAGCCTGCCTGTAAATTCCGTCCTTTCGGCAGGCATGGATGACCAGGGCACGCTGTATTTTGGCACAGATCAAAATGGGCTGGCACGCTACGCCAATGGAAAACTCGATGTTGCCCTGGTTCCTAAAGCGCCACGCTTTGCCCAGTACGGGCACATAATCCCTGCGCCGGATGGAAAACTGATTTTTGTGCAACTCTTTGAGAGCGGCGCAGATCAGTTTGACCCGGCAGATGAAAGCTGGACGAAACTCCCGCCAGATCAGCACGTTCCACGAGTCTTCGATGCCTTGGGCCAGATGTGGAGCGGCGGCTGGGACGGATTGTGGATTTTCAACGCAGACAAAACCACCGCCGTCAGCACCGATCACGGCCTGCCATCCAACCAGGTCAACGGGATCGCCTTCAGCCCCGACGGCAATGCCTATATCGCCACCAATGCGGGCATCGCCGTGTTCGATGGCTTGCATATAACGGATGTTTACACGGCGGCAAAAGACGGCCTGGCTTCAGACGAAGTCTCCAACTTGTTTGTAGCCTCTGATGGCTCGCTGTGGGCCAGCGACAAAGCCGGCTTCAGTCGTCGCCTGCCGGATGGCACCTGGCAGCACTTTACCTCGCAGGCGCTGTTCGGCAGTGCGGAAAATTATTTCGCCAAATTCGCCGAGGACCGCGAACACAATATCTGGATCGCCACCGGCAACGACGGCCTCTATCGCTTTTCGAACGGAGAATGGAAACGCCTGATCTCGACCGATCCCGGCGTGGGCCTGCCCTCCGATTACATCACCTGTGTAACCATTGCACCGGATGGCGCGTTGTGGCTTGGCAGCGATGGGCAGGGAGCCGTGCGCTACGACGGGAAGACCTGGCAGCGTTATCGCGCTGAGGATGGCCTGATAGACCAGCACATCTATGATATTTACATTGATGCAAATGGCGTAATCTGGTTCGCCACCAGCGGCGGAATCACGCGGCTGAGGCCGTAAAGAGCTTTCACCACCCTGGCCCGGATCGCACACCCGACGAACTGCGTGGGGCAGGCGAAGTGACACGACACCTGTCACCCCCCGTAGGAGCACCGGGGCGGTGTGCCCCGCAGTCCCCCATGCGGGGTACGCGGAAGGTGCCAGGGAGAAGATCAAATTCTTTGGCTTCAACAACAGCACGAGGGCTGGGGGTTTCCTTCGTGCTCCTTCGCCTGCCCTGATGATTTTACGGGGTGTACTTCGCCTGCCCCGCTGGGGTAGGCCGGGGTGGTGAATGGTTTTTCTTTTCATCACCCCATGTAACGTAACTTACGCAAAAGCTGATAAGGAAAAGCGCATATTTTGGGTTATTTTTCATTTGAACTTGACCTGAATTCTCTGTATAATAAGGCAAATTCTATCCTGCGAGGAGACCGCACCCTATGCCCGACAAGCAACCGAAGATGGAAGGCGAAGTTTATTATCCTTCGAAAGAAGTGACTGCCCAGGCCAACGTCAAAGACTGGGATAAGCTGGCTGAGTTCGCCCGCAAAGACCTGCAAGGCTTTTGGGCCAAGGAAGCCGAGGAACTCGAATGGTTCCAGAAATGGGATAAGGTCCTGGACGATTCGAACAAACCTTTCTTCAAATGGTTCGTAGGCGCCAAAGTAAATATCGTTCACAATGCCATTGACCGCCACCTGAACACCTACCGCAAGAACAAACTTGCGCTGATCTGGGAAAGCGAGGACGGCAAAGCTTCGCGCACGTTTTCATACCATTCACTCAACCGCGAAGTCGTTCAGATGGCCAATATTATCAAGTCGATGGGCATACAAAAGGGCGACCGGGTTACCATTTACATGGGCCGCGTACCGGAAATTATCTTCGCCATGCTGGCCTGCGCCAAGATCGGCGCGATCCATTCGGTCGTGTTCGGCGGCTTCTCGGTAGACGCGCTGCAGGGCCGCATCGAAGACAGCGCCTCCAAACTGGTCATCACCTGCGACGGAAGTTTTCAAAGTGGCCGGATGTTCCCGCTCAAGAACACCGTGGACGAGGCCTTGAAACGCTGCCCCACCGTGGAGAACGTGATCGTGGTCAAACGCACCGGGCAGGATGTGGTCATGGAAGCAGGGCGCGACCACTGGTACCACGATATGTGCGCCCTGCCCATCGCCAACGGCAAGTGCGCCACCGAGGTAATGGACGCTGAAGATCCTCTGTATATCCTTTACACCTCCGGCTCCACCGGCAAACCGAAAGCGATCCTGCATACGCATGGCGGTTATATGGTCGGCACATACACCACTCTGAAGTATGTTTTCGATCTTAAAGACGAAGACCGCTGGTGGTGCGCCGCCGACCCGGGCTGGGTTACCGGCCACTCGTACATAGTATACGGACCGCTGCTGAACGGCGCGACCTCGTTCATGTTCGAGGGCGGCCCGTCCTATCCTTATCCGAACCGCTGGTGGCAGTGCGTCGAACGCTACGGCATCACTATTCTTTATACGGCCCCCACCGCCATCCGTGGGCTGATGCGCTTCGGCGATGCCTGGCCGAACAAACACGACCTTTCTTCCCTGCGCCTGTTGGGCTCGGTCGGCGAACCGATCAATCCTGAAGCGTGGAAGTGGTATTACAAGAACATCGGCAAGGAACGCTGCCCGATCATGGACACCTGGTGGCAGACCGAGACCGGCATGTTCATGATTACCCCCACCCCGGTCCTACCGCTCAAACCCGGCTCCGGTACTCGTCCGTTCTTCGGGCAGGAAGCCGAGATTGTCGACGAACAGGGAAATCCCACGCCGGACGACACCGAGGGCTACCTGACTCTCAAGAATCCCTGGCCGGCCATGCTGCGCACCATCTACGGTGACAACGACCGCTACGTCAGCCAGTATTGGAGCAAATACCCCGGCCGTTATACGACCGGCGACTCGGCCAAACGCGACAAAGACGGCTACTTCTGGATTATCGGCCGCGTGGACGACGTCATCAAGGTTTCCGGCCACCGCCTCGGCACGGCCGAAGTCGAATCGGCGCTGGTCAGCCATCCCGCTGTCGCCGAAGCTGCTGCCATCGGCCTGCCGCACGATATCAAAGGCCAGGCCATCCACACCTTCGTCCTGCTGCGCAGCGGCTTCAGTGGTTCTCCCGAACTGAGCGAGGAATTACGCCAGCACGTTGCCACCCATCTCGGCCCGATCGCCCGCCCCGAAGACGTGGCCTTTGTGGACAAACTTCCCAAAACGCGTTCCGGCAAGATCATGCGCCGCGTGCTCAAGGCGCGCGCGCAAGGCCTGCCCGAAGGCGATATTTCAACTTTGGATGAGTAACCAGATCCCAACCTGCAAACGACAAAATGCCCCGGAGAACTCCGGGGCATTTTGTCGTTCATATTTCGCCGCGCATATGATTACAGGTGGGTTTATGGACAGGCTGACATAGTAATATCGCTGAACACCTGGCTGCGGGCCAGGATATTCTCCTGATCATCGGTCGCGACAAACTGGTATTTGAACGTGGCCTCGTCGAAAGATTTTGCGTCCGGCACATGATCCGCCAGCAGATTATATTCGTACACGCCATTTTCCAGCGGATGCATCGACACGCCTTCGTTCCAGCCCGTGGATGATTTTTTACCGGCCAGGGAGAAAAACAGCACCACGCTCTTGACGAGTTCGGGAACGGAGACCTGTACGCGAATTGCAATCTGGTTGGGGCTGCATGTGGTCTGGCAGTTCGGATCGTTCGGGCCACAACCCTTGCTGTGATAGAAAACGCTGGGCGCTGCCTCTACCACCGTAAAATTTATCCCGGCAGCAGTTGGGGACGCAGTCGGCGTCATCGTCCCCACAGGGGAGATCGTGCTGGTTGGCTCCGTCGCGGGGGTTACAGTAAGAGCATCAGCGCCGATGGTAAACACCGCTGAAGCGTAACTGCCCCAGGCGCCGCCAGCATTCCGGGCGCGGACTCGCAGCGTGTAAGTCCCTGCCGAAGCCGGGCTCCAGGACTGGCTGTAGGCGCGGAACGCCCGGTCCGAATCCACGTCCGAATCCTCGGCCACGACCGTCCCATCGATCGTGAATTCGAGCTGATCTAGTCCAAACGGGTCGCTGGAGTGCGCCACGATAGCGACCGGGGCCAGCGGCAGGGCCGAACCATCCAGAGGCTGATCGATCCAGGCCTGTGGCCCAGGCAGGCCGGGGGGTGCGGCGAAGAACGGCATGCTACAGCCCATCAATAAAATCGATATTAGATAGCAGCAGATCAACAGCCTTTTCATTATGGCTCCCTTCTACCGAAAACGATTATTCGAAGTAGCTGACCATCAGGACGAAGTCGCTATAAGTCATCACGCAGATTCGGCTCGCCCGGCATCCGGTTGCGGCCGGACCGGGTTACGGGCTGATGAAGTACGTCACGGTTAATTCGAAATTCTCGAAACGCGACATACAATGGTCGTTATTAAAGGCCCCATCCCCTTCCTTATACGGCCGCAAAAGGAATCCATAGTTGGGCTCTCCGTTTTCCACCCAGCGCTTGACCGCCTCGGTCACATCCACGCTGTAGGTCGTCATGGATGGCGAAAGCGAATCGTAGGGTTCGGAAGTAGCCGCGCCGGTCAGGAAGTTGATCGTGGCAGCGCAGGAAAGAAACCCGCTATAGGCGTCGCCGCGTATGGCGGAGCCCGGCTGCGTATGGAACCCAAGCTGCGCCTTCCACACAGGGCTTTTCACGCCGCCGAGGTCGAATTTCACCTGGCCGCGAGACCACAACCCGAAGTGCTGCCAGCAATAAAACGGGAGGGATCCTTCGTCGTAATAATTTCCAAATCCCACGTCAACATCCTTCAGGGGTCCGCTCGGACCGGAACCTGTTCCCGTGCCGGTTCCGGAGAAATCGGGCCCGCCAAAAATTTTTGTGCCTACGTCACCCATAAAATCTCCGATCTTGCAGGACAAATCGGTGTTGTGATGTTCCGACGGATGGTCTTCCTCCTTGATGACGGGATCTCGAAGCGTGACAGTTTTGGTCACAACCCCCGGGCCCGAGAAAACATACGAGTTGCTATCGGCCGAATCGAGGCTTGTATAGAACGCCCGCACGGTGTAAATGGAAGGAGGACCATCGAGCGTGCCGGCAGGGAACACAAGCATGGATTGATTGCGGTCCTTGATGGTGCGGAAGAGAACGGTTGTCGTCCCGGTTGTTTTATAGATACGGAAACCGTCCGTATCTTTTATGTAATCGCTGCATTTGATCTTGGACCCTGCCACGGGGAAAATACAGGCGGGAATCCAATCCCATACCAGCACGGTTGCCCCTGTGGAGAGAGCCGAGCTGCAGATGATCTCTGCAAGCGGGTCGCCGAACCCGGAATGGCCTTTGCATGTCGTCAGGCTGGTCGTACGCGCAAAGTTGAAAGGCGGCATGATCAGGGGTGAGATGGAGAACATCAGTTTCGGGCTCAACTTGCCAAGAACCATGCTCGCGAGAAGATCAAAGCGAGTCCCCTGCAGTGCGAAGTCTGTCTTGGTATCTACCGTCGAGAGTGTTTTCGACACGGTTCCCAAATCCATCAGGGTCCCGCCGGACCAACCCCAGCAGTTCAACGCCAGCCGGATATCCCCTGTGCTTGTATTCGATGGCAACATTCCAAAAGCAGAGGCCAGGTCGAACACGCCATCCTTCGGAAGGATAAAGTCGTTGGCGGGTGCCGGGAGCCGAGCCCACGGGCTGTCACCGATTGCATAATAACAATACAGCTTCTCCACCGGCTGGGTTACGGTCAGGTCGGCTTTCTGGATTTGCAGCCCCGACCAGGCGGACGTCTGGCAGGCAGGGTCTTCAAGGTCAGCCGCTGCCAGATTACTTGATGTTTCCCCGGCCGTGTTGAAAGCGGAAACAAAATATTCAACGTGGCCCGCCAGTCCGGCATCGGTATACTGTATCGATTCCCCCGAACCCGGCCCCAGCGTCGCCACACGGTGGAAGTCGGAGGTATTCGCGTCCAGCCGATACACAAAGAAACCGTCCCGGTCTTTGGCAGGATCGCTAAGGCGCAGGATCACGCTGCAACCGGCCGGTTGGATGGAAAGACCTGGCGCTGCAGGAGCCTTGACCGTGGAGAACCGATTCAGCAGGATATTTTTTATCCAGAAGGAGAATCGGGATGGCGGCAAACCGGCAGCTCCCGCCGGACCTCCAGAAGAAGGGGGCGCAACCGCAGGGGCCAATACCGTCGGGGGAACGGCTGCTCCGGGCGTTCCCGCGATGGCAAACACACGCACGAGGTTGGAACTGGCAGTGCGCTGGTCCGAATCGACCGCACGCACAACCAAGATATGTTCTCCAGCGCTTGCCGGAACCCACGTCCAAAATGTGGAGAATCGCTGCATGGATGAATTGGAGGGAGCCACTCTGGTCTCAAATTTAACTCCATCCACCCAGAGCTCGAGTGCCGCCATGGGGCGCCCTCCGATCGCCGTCGCCGCTACCGTCGTAAAAGTTTGGACCGATACCGTTGCGCCATATGCGGGTTTAGTAAGCGAAACCGTCAAATCTATTCCATCAGGAGGCAGCGCTTCCTCGACCGAGGGGATTTGAAAAATCCCGAAACCGACCAGGGCAACCAGAATCATCCCACTAATCAGGCTGCCGATCCTTAATAGACGAGCCTTCATAATGAACCTCCATTGCGTATTAAATAAAGCAGCGAAAGCCTATGAAGATACGGCTTGCCTTCAAACTCTGCATTGCCGCTCCCCAAAAATCGTAGCATTTTGCCGGTAACAATACAAGTATTTAAGCCCGGATTAGGAACAATAGACCATCTCAAATTTTGTTACAATCCAAACACCGCCGGGTGCGAGAAAATTAACGCGATCTGGTTCGCGCGCTGGAGCCCGATTTGAAACAAGCGCTGAGCAGGTATTTTGCGCTCACCCGGACAACAACCAAATTTGCAAGCAGGCCCGTTTTAGACTTGATTTTGTTTTTGAGACAGTATATAGTATTTCCAAACATTCATTACACCCCAGAGGAGAGTAGACAACATGACTGAAACAAAGTCCGCCCCATCCATGCTTGACCGCCTACACATTTTAGCATCCGAAATGATGCTTGGCGCATTAATCGCCATCCTAGCCATCGGTGCTGCCACTGCCAGTTACCTTAGTTCCATGTCTGACTCTGACCAGACCAAATACAACGTCTTGGCCACACAAAAGCTGACGAATGCCAATGCCGACTACCTGGCCGCCAACCAAATTATGGTTCAGGATTACAACAACTACGACGCGTTTTACCTTAATCAAGACAAACCTGATATTGCTGAATACTATACCTACAATTTTTCGCCAGAACTGACCGAAGCTGTAGCACGCGCAGCAGCAGATACCAACCCAGATGCCGATCCCTTTGATGATAAATACTACGCCGCCCTGGAAGACGACTATAACTTGACCTTCGATGAATCGAAGAGACTGTTTGCGCTGGCCGAAGATTTCAATACACGCGGTGACGCCTTCCAACTGGTGGTGCTGATCGCCTCAATGGGGCTGGCCTTCGCCGCCTGGGGTGCACTACTACCCGAAGGCCGTAAACTGCGCCTGATCTTTGCCATCCTGAGCATCGGTCTGCTAGTCTATGCAATAGTTCTCTGGGCACAAATTCCAATGCCGCCCGCCATTCCCACAGACATTAGGCCGTAAAAAAAACGGCAAATCACTGGCCTGCCCCGTGAGGCAGGCCAGATTTCACCTGGGATGATAGTGTTACGCAACACACAGTAATAGCATTCCAGGTGAACAAGCGTTAATATAAGTGAGATGGACTGGTCGACTTCCCGGAGATACTCGAAATGAAGTTAGCAGAAAGCAAGGAATAGTATGGTTACGCGATATACAAATTCGAAAATTGTGCTGGTGCTACTGGCAGCGGGGATATTTCTGATGGCGGGTATCACGCTGGCTTCCTGCGGACCGCAGCAGCCCGATCCACAGGCGCAGATCAATGCGGCGGTTGCGGCAACACTGTCATCCATCCCGACCTATACGCCCTATCCGCTTCCTTCGCCCTTCCCCTCGCCAATGCCGATTTCTTTGGACGGGATGTTCTGCGAATATGGCTTCTGCATCGGCCACCCGGCCGATATTTATCTCATCGACGAGGGCGCCACACATAATCCGCCTAATCCCGGTACCAGTACCAATGGCGTTTTGTTTGGCTTCAACCAGTCGTTGTTCATGCAAGTGGCCTGGCGCGTAAGCGATCCCAATTTTGATCCGCAGTCGTCCATGAAACTGATGATGGAAGAGAGCCAGACGTTTCAGGGGAGCCTGGATGCGCTGTTAATCGGGAACCTGAATGTATTCTACCAACAGACGACCACAGTCACCGAGAAGCTGCCCTTCGGGGGCGTCGCAACCTGGCAGTGCGGCGGTCGGGATTTCATCTGGAAAGTCTATACACCGCAAGACGGCATGGCACAGGGATTATTGAAACAGGCGCTGGAGAGGTTCAGGTGTGAGGGGAAGTAAAAGAAACGAGTAAGAAGCAAAAAGAAAAAAAGGGAGAGCGCATTCCGCAACACGGGCTACGCTCTCCCTTTTTTCTTCTAACTCATTTCTTATTTCTTATTTCTTATTTTGCTCATTACTTCCCTTGCTCTAGCCTCCCATCACCCAGCCGATCAGTGCTTCGGGCACCCAGAATTTCCCCAGCCCGCCAAAGGAAAGCAGGATCGAGGCAACCAGGATCACGACGCCCAGGGCGATCAGGACCCGGTCATGCGGCCGGTAATGCAGCTCATCCAGCCAGGTGCGCGGGCCAATGCCAAAGGCGCGCAGGTCCATTGCGTCGATGATATCTTCCGAACCCGAAATGGCGTGGATTGTGACGGGCACGAGGATTGGGCCGAGTTTGCGCACTTGCTGGATGAACCCGCCGCTGATCTTCTCCAGTTCGTAGCCACGCGCCCGCTGCGCATCCATCGTCATTTGGAAATCGCGCCCGAAGGTCGGGATGAACCGCATGGTCAGGTCCATGGCGTAGGCAAGCTTGTCCGAGAGGCCAAGTCCTTTAAAGGTAATTCCGTACAGCGCGGGGTTGAGCGAGTACGGGATCAGGATTGTCATAATGGCAATACTGGAGACACGCACAAACTGGCTGACGGCGAAAAACGAACGTTCCACGGTCACATCCAGTGTCGGACGCCAGCCAAAAATGGTAAACGGCGCGGCAAACTGGCGGATCAGGTGCTCTTTGGTATAAAACTCCTCGCCGCCGCGCCCGGTCAGAAACGTCAGCAGCGCGTAGAAAACAATGAAAACGCCGATGAACAGGAAAGCGCGCTTCATTTCAGCCCATTTCACTCCGGAGGTAAAGAGAAACAACAGGGCAATCCCCAGGAACGGCAGCAGGAAACGCACATCCCAGAAGGCCAGGATGGAGAAAATGAAACAGACGTAGAAAATCACCCAGGCACGCGGGTCGAACCATTGCACCAGTGATTTTCGTTTGTGGTAGCGCCAACTGACAAGCATAAGTTCAGTTTCCAATCCACGTAGTAGCGACTTCAGTTGCTTGGTTGAGATCAGCGACTAAAGTCGCTACTACAATCCTTACTAACGCCCGGACTGGCGCTGGATGGCCGCATAGGCGGTCACCAATATGGGCACCAGGATGGCGACGAAGATCAGGTTCGGGCCGGCCGCCGGCAGGAACTCGCCAACAATCGCAGCCGGCAGGCTGAAACCATTGATCCAGATATCCGAGAGGGCCGCGAAGCCGATTCCCAGGATATTGCCGAGCATACCCCAGGTGACGGCGGCAGCAATCTCTTCGTTTTTGGCAAAGCCAAAGCGCACGGCCAGCACCAGCGCAAAACCGATCAGGATGGAGATGGCCGCAAACAGCGAGATCTGAGAATCACCAAAAATATTGTTCGCCGGGTCGAAGAAAAGCATGTTAGGCTGGTTGGGATTCACAAAGAACAAGACCACGGCCAGCACAGCCAACGCACCGCTGATGTACAGGATGGTATCCATGCTCTTTTTCTTATCCTTGAAGAGGAACACCAGGCCGGCCACAAAACCGACCAGCCCGTTGCCGATGCTCCACTGCGGGGAAAGACCAAAGCCGGTCAGCGCATCGCCGAAGATATTGCCGACCGCGCCGGTGAAGAACCCGACCACCGGGCCAAAGGCAAACCCGAAAAACATTGGGATGACAATGGCCGGACGAAGCGCTACCTGGCTTATGGATGGAAAGATCAAGACAGTACCATTGAACAGATAGGAGAAAACCGCATACAATGCCGCGCCGATGGCCATATAAACCACCTGGCGCGTGCCCACCTCCCAGACCTCATTGTCCCTGGTGAGCAGATACACGCCCAGAACGATGAGCAGCCCAATGACGACGAAGACAAAACGCATCAACAGCGTGGTCTGGTCGACGGAGAAATTGAACGGGCCGAGCGGGCTTTGGCTAGCCCCCAGACCGAACATGATCCCTGCAAAGATTGCCAGAACGACAACCAGCGCAACGAGCACAGAGACAAGCTTCTTATCCATATCATCCTCCTTGATAGAACGGAAAAATAATCACTCACTCTCAAGCAAGAGCGAATGGGCTACACATGCGCCAGGGCTTCAGCGCGCATAAAATGTTTGCTCTTCTCCAAAAATGCCAGGTTTTCGTCCAAGAGCGAGGTGGGCACCAGGCTGCAAGCCTTCAGCAGGTTGTAATCCTTCAACACCTCTTCCGGCTTGCCATCTGCGCGCACGGTACCAGCCGCGACCAGGATCACACGGTTGGCGTAGATCAGGGCCAGGTCGATATCATGGGTAATAAATATAAGCGCCTCGAAACTGGGCAGTTGCAGGATGGCATCCATGAAATTCATATAATTTTTGTAATCCTGCCCGGCGGTCGGCTCGTCCATCACCAGGATTTTCGAACGCATGGCCAGGATGGCCGCAATGCTGACGCGCTTCTGCTGCCCGAACGACATGGCCAGCGGCGGGTCCTGCTCCCGATCGACCAGGTTCATAATTCTCAGCGCTTCCTGCACCTGGTGGCCGACCTCGAACGGTGTGTGCTTCAGGTTTTTGGGGCCGAAGGCCAGTTCCTTGCCGACCGAGGTCTCGAAGAGCATATGGCTGGGGCTTTGGAAAACGTACCCAAGCGTGGCGGCAATTTCAGCCACGCTGGCTTCATGCGTATCTTTTCCATTGACCAGCACCCGACCGCTCTTTGGCTTGAGCAAGCCAATCGCATGTTTGACCAAAGTGGTCTTGCCGGAGCCATTTGGCCCGAGTATCGCAATCACGTCACCGCGTCTGATCTCGAGATTGATATCCTGCAGGACCCGGGTCTCGGCCTCATACCCGAACGAAACTTTCTCGAATTGAACCAGGGGCTCACCACCCGCTTTTACGCCAGGCAGGATATTTAGCTCGGCCGGGGCAGGGTCCTGCCTGGCGCGCGCAATTACACTCTTCGCAGACAGCTTGACATCATGGTAATCCACCACCTTGGCCAACCCATCGGCATCTCCCAGGTAACGGATTTCACTATCGGCCATGAACATGATCCGGTCCGGCCTGATGCGCAAGACATCCTCGACGCGATGCTCGATCATCAAAACGGTCATACCCTGGTCGACAAGCTTGCGCACCATATCCAGGGTTTCCAGGGCCGAAGCCGGGTCCAGGCTGGCCAGAGGTTCGTCCAGCAGCAAGACGGAAGGCCGCATGGCCAGCACACCAGCCAACGCAACCTTTTGTTTTTCACCACTTGAAAGATTGAACGTCTCGCGGTCGCGCAGATGAGAAATGCTCAGATGCGCCAGGGCATCATTGACACGCTCGACAATTTCCTGGCGCGGCAGACCGATATTCTCCAGGCCAAAAGCGACCTCGTTGATGGTTTTCGTTCCCAAAACCTGTCGTTCGGGGTCCTGCAGCACGGTCCCGACCATTTGAGAAATACGCGAGAGCGGCAACCCGGCGATATCCTGGCCATTGACGAGTACGTGCCCGCTAAACTCGCCTTTATACGAGCGCGGAATCAAGCCATTGATCGCGCGGATCAGGGTCGTCTTGCCGCAGGCGCTGCTGCCGGCCAGAAGCACCAGTTCGCCCCTGGAGGCAAATAAAGAAATATTGTGGATGGCCTTTTCCTGGCGGGAGCGATAACGAAAAGAAAGGTTTTGAACAACGAGTGGAAAATCAGCCATAATGGATCAACCTACCAGCGCTTCCACCGGGTCGCCAACTTTGATATTCAGCCGCTCCATGGCGCTGCCGTTCACCACCGAGACGATCAGGTTGCCGGTACTGCCCATCAGCGCGATCAACTCACCGACGGCGCCTTCGCCAAAGGTGTTGACCAGGCCCTCGATCTCCGCATCGCCCACATGGACAGTAATCTTTTCTTTTTCTTTGAGTGCATCTGCCAGGTTCTCGATCAGGATATTCGAAGCCACATTGCCGAAGTGGTCGATGTGGATCACCTCGCCGCGCCAACTGCTGGCGGTCTTCTCCGCTTTCGGAAGTTCCAGCCGTACCGGATCGTCGAACGGGGCCCCCAGGGATTTGAGCGGCACTCCGATCGAAAGGTGTGCGGCTACAGGGGAGAAAATGTCCCGCCCGTGAAAGACAAAACTCACGTCGGGCAGCCAGTATTCCGGGTTGTTGAGGTGGATGAATTCGGTTTTCCATCCGGCCCGTTGTGCTTTTTCCAGCAGCATACTGAGCGTGCCGTTATCCGGACCGACGTAATACTGGGTTCCGATCCTGGCGGCCATCGGACGGCGCGTGGTTCCCACGCCGGGGTCAACAACCACCAGGTGGATGGTCTTTTCAGGAAAATAAGGCGCGGAACGGGCCAGGATCAAGGCTGCCTCGCGGATGTTCTGCGGCTGGATCATGTGGCTGAGATCAGAGATCCGGGCATCTGGCGAAATACTCCAGATCACGCCTTTCATCACGCCTACATTCCCGTCTTTGATACCAAAATCGGACATCAGGGAAATAACGGACACGGCATTCTCCGGTTGAGTAATACTATTATTATGCGTAGTTATACGGAGATGTCAAGCGGCTTATCGGATACGACAGGAATATGTTTTTCAACCAGGCCGAACAACAGCAGGGCTGCAAGAAGGATCAGCGCAAACGCGCGGTACATGACCACCGGCCCAAAATTTTGAAAGAGAATTCCACCCAGGAGCGCGCCGGTGGCGGCCCCAAGACCGTTAAGCACGCCGGCAAAAAGCGCCTGCGCCGTTGCGCCAAGCCCCGGCGGGGCAATCTCGGCCACGTAGGAAACGCCGGCGACCCAAATCGTTGGCCCGGTAAACCCGTGCAGGAGTTGAATAATGAGGATGGTCGGCGGGAAGCCAACGAGCGAATAAAGCAGCAGCCGGCCAATATAAATGGGCAATGCGATCAGGATCAACCCGCGCGCTTTAAAACGCCGCAGCAGGCGGTCGGCGAAAAATAGCATGGGTACTTCGGAAACAGTGGAAAGAGTCAGCGCCAGGCCGATGAGATTGCTGGCCCCCAGGCGTTTCAGGTATAGAAACAGATATGTGGAAGTGCCCGCGGCGGCGACGCCGCACATGAAAATAATCAGCAGGAAAAACATCCAGCGCCGGTTGGAGAACAGGGTGCGCATCCCGCTCCGGAAGGGGACACTGATATGGGCATGCCCGACGGGGATACGGATACTGATCAGCAGCGCCACCGTCATCAGGCTGGCATAAGCGTAGAACGACCACTGCAGGCCGGCGCGCCCGATCAGCAAACCGGCCAGCGGCGCACCGATGGCCCAGCCCAGCGTGCCCCACACGCGGACCCGGCCATACCGGTCTTTGCGACCCTGTAGCATGGACATGGTGCTGCTATCCATCAGCGGCATGATCGGCGCCCCCAGGAAGGCAAAAGTGATGACGATCGGGATCAGCCAAACTAGCGAACTGGCAAAATAGATCAATAACGACGTAACGATGACACCGGCTATGGCTGCCATGAAAATGGCTTTATGGCGGCGGGTGGCATCCGCGAAAACGGACCAGAGCGGCGCGGCGATAAGCGTCACCAGCGGCGAGATGCCGGCCAGCAAACCGATCTGGCTGCCACTCAGGCCGCGCTCCTCATAGTAGAGCGCGATAAACGGGCTGAGCGAAGCCAGCCCCACAAAGTAGACGAAATAATACGCAGGAGACCAGAATTTGAGCGATGATGGTTTTTGCATATTGTAATGATGAATATGTTGCAGGCACGGAAGGTTATTTTACTGCGCTTTGCCGGTTTGCTGTATCCGGATCGCAAAATCAGCAGGACGGGCAATATTCGGCGATACTACGGCCCCAGGCAGGTCTGCAAAGGCATCACGAAGATCACACTTGTGCACTGTACGATATAATCACGCTAATCCCAGCCTGATAAGCGCTTATGTCATCCCCCCACCCCACTTCACTCACCCGCCTGCCCGACCCGTACGCCGTTGCCATCCGCGGCGCATACGTCATCCTGATCTTCCTGATCTGGGCCATCGTGATTGCTGGCATTCCGGGTGCGTTCGCGCGCGGCGCAGCCATCTCACCTGAAATCCGGCACATGTTCGTCGAGCGCGGCCTGCCAGAAAACTTTGAAGCGCTCTTCCGGATCGGGCTGGACCTATTCTCGCTGGTGGTCTTCACCGCCATGGCCGCCTTCCTGCTCGTGCGGCGCGGTGACGACTGGATGGCGCTCTACATCGGCACGATGCTGATGCTGACGTGTCTGATCTATTCAAACTCCACCTACGACAAAGGTTTCGTCCTGTGGGTCGATGTGCTGTTGACCGCATTCGGAGAGACCAGCCAGGTGATGTTCTTCTACCTGTTCCCCAGCGGTAAATTCATCCCGCGCTGGGCCAAATGGCTGGTCGTCCCGCTAGTCGTATTCCGCTTCATCATCTGGGCCAATATTTATATCAACGACGCGAACCAGGGCGGCATCGAGGTCGGCATCGTCGTCTTGTTGATGCTGATCGGCATGGGCCACCAGATCTACCGTTACCGCAGGCTGTCTACGCCTTTGCAGCGCCAGCAGGTTAAATGGCTGCTGGTTGGGCTGGGAATCACCGTCCCGCTCGTGGCCGGATACATCTACGTTGTCAACATCGCGCGTCTTTTCGGCGCGGAGAGCGCTTCGAACTATTTTATCTATCACGGCCTGCGCGTGCTGGAACAGTTTGCGCTGTTCCTTTTCCCGCTCACGTTGATCTTCTCGATCCTGCGCTACCGCCTGTGGGATATCGATATTGCCATCAACAAATCCCTGGTCTACACACTCGTGACCGGCGTGCTGGCGGTACTGCTGATCGCGGTTTTCTGGGGAGTACACACACTCCTGACCGCCATCCTGGGCCAGGCACACGCCGAGATTGCCATCGCCGTCTCGGGCATTGTGGCCGGGGTATTGTTCAACCCAACGCGTAAACAGGCCCAAAACATGATCGACCGCCACCTATATCACTTGCGCTTCGATCTAAATGAACTCAACAGCGGCCAGGCGCGCGCCCGGGTCAAGACACCCGGCCTGCTGACCGGCCGCAAACTGGGCGAATACGAAGTGCTGGATGTGATCGGCCACGGCGGGATGGGCGAAGTCTACCGGGGTCTCGGTAATGACGAAGTAGTGGCAATCAAAGTACTACCGCAGAAATTTGCGGGGCAGGCCGAGTTCCAGAAGCGCTTTGCCCGCGAAGCGGAAACCATGACCCTGCTGGATCACCCGAACATCGTCAAAATGTACAATTACGGCGAGACGAAAGACGGGATCGCCTACATGGTAATGGAATATATCGAAGGGCAGGAACTCAGCGACCTGCTTAAAAGCCAGGGGCCGCAGTCCTTTGAAACCGTGCTGCCCTTCATCCGTGAATTTGCAGACGCGCTGGATTACGCCCACTCGAAGGGCTTCGTTCACCGCGACATCAAGCCTTCAAATATCATGGTGCGCGGCGGCCCGGACGGGCAACTTCATCCGGTGCTGATGGACTTCGGCGTGGCGAAAATCCAGGACGCCCATACACATTTGACCGGCAGTGGTGCGGTTGGAACGATCGATTACATGGCGCCGGAACAAATTCGCGAAGCGGAGGCCGTCGACGGCCGCGCCGACATCTACGCCATGGGCCTGGTGCTGTACGAAATCCTGACCGGCCAGCGCCCCTTCCAGGGCAGCGCCGCGCAGGTGATGTTTGCCCATTTGCAGCAACCGCCGCCCGACCCGCGCAAGACCAACCCGGATATTCCGCGCCAGGTTGCCGATACAATCCTGCGCGCGCTGGCCAAACTTCCGGACGATCGTTATCCATCTGCGCAGGCCATGACTATGGCAATGGCCTGAAATAACAAACGCCGACTTCATACGTTGGCGTTTTGATTCTGGGACAATGCAGGGGCGACCCGTCCGGTGCAAACCGGAAGATTCTCTTGTCGTTTAGTGTGGCTAGAAATCTGATTGTCTAAACTACAACGGGTCGCCCCTACGCATACCTACGGGCGCCCCATGGAGGAAAACCATGCCTAACGTTTCGACACACTCAACGCACCGTTTCATCCCGGGACTCGAACTCAGCCGCCGCTTTTATGCCGAACTGGTGCGTCCCCTAATCGACAGGCATTTCGCCGGCCTGCTGCACGCCGCGGCGCTGATCGGCTACGGCAGCGAAGTACTGGGCTTCGACACCGAAATGTCGATGGACCATGCCTGGTGCCCGCGCGTGCTGCTCTTCCTGGGCGAGCAAGATGCTGCTCTCACGGAAGCGATCAAGAGCATGCTCAGCCGCGAACTACCGCATGAATTCATGGGCTTTCCGCTGAATACGGTTGCTGTGAAGGGGGAACCCGGCGTCTTCTGGATGCAGGCCAATACCGAAGGGCCGGTTGACCATAAAGTTGTGCCGGTAACACTGCGCGGTTTCATACTGGAAAATATGAACTGGGACATTGCCACGCCGCTCACGCCCGCCGACTGGCTTTCGGTCTCTTCGCAGGTGCTGGCGACCATCACGGCCGGCGCAGTGCATTTCGACAGCGTTGGCGAACTGAGCGCGCTGCGGGCGCAGCTGGCCTGGTATCCGCATGACGTCTGGCTGTACCTGCTGGCCTGCGGCTGGCAGCGCATCGGGCAGGAGGAGCATCTCATGCCGCGCGCCGGGTTCGCCGGCGATGAACTCGGCTCGGCGCTGATTGGCGCGCGGCTGGTACGCGATATTATGTCGCTGTGCTTTTTGATGGAAAAGCAGTATGCCCCCTATCCCAAATGGTTCGGCAGCGCCTTTCGCAGGCTGGCCGGCGCTGCGGCGCTGACACCCGTGCTGCGCCGCGCCCAACTTGCGGAGACCTGGCAGGAGCGCGAGGCGGCGCTGTGCGAGGCCTATACCATTCTGGCGAAAATGCACAATGCGCTCGAATTGACCGGCCCCCTGCCGGAAGAGGTCGGCAGTTTTCACGAGCGGCCTTTCAGGGTCATCCACGCCGGAGACATTTCACAGGCACTGCGGGCCAAGATTAGCGACCCGGAAATGAAACGCATCGCAGGGAAAAGTCGGATCGGCAGCATCGACCAGTTCAGCGATAACACCGACCTGCGCTCGGATGTTTCCTGGCGTTTGGCGATACGTAGAATGTATGAGTAGGGGCGACCCGTTAAACGCAGTCAAACGTCTTTTCTTGCTCAGCATCTTTGCAAACGATTTCTTCGGCTAAACCAAAACGGGTCGCCCCTACCCTACCCGGCCTCTTGCCACTTTTACATTCACGCCCCCGTTCACGAAAGATAACGCAGTATCCAGCTTGATGCCAGTCTGCCCGAGCAGTTTCAGGTCGTTGCACAAAATCGCGACCTGCCAGCCGGGGCATTTGGCGCGCAGCACGTTGCCAAACTGGGCGTATAAATTGCGCAAGTCCTTGCCCTCGCTGACGCGCAGTCCGTACGGAGGGTTGGTCACGACCCAGCCCGGTTGCTCGTCGGGAGGGTCAATGGCCGAGACGGCCCGGCAGGTGAACTGAACGTGCTGCGCCACCCCGGCGCGTTCGGCGTTCTCTTGCGCCATGCGCACCGCGCCGGCGTCGCGGTCGGAAGCCTGGATGACCGGCAACCCGAGAGCAGGTTTCGTTTCGGCGCGGATTGCTTCCCAGTTTTTTGCGTCAAAGCCTGGCCAGTCCATAAAGGCAAAGTGACGGTTGCGGCCCGGGGAAACGTTGAGCGCCAGCAGTGCGGCTTCGATCGCGATCGTCCCGGAACCGCAGAAGGGATCGAGCACTGGCAAGCGCATATCCCAGCCTGAAGCCAGCAGCATGGCCGCCGCCAGCGTCTCGCGCAGTGGCGCTTTGGCCACAGCCTGGCGGTATCCGCGGCGGTGCAGCAGTTCGCCGGACGAATCGATGCTGATCGTACACTGATCGTTGACCAGTCGCACGACAATCAGTTGCGGCGGATTTTCGGCTTCCTCATCGCCCGGCTTCCGCCGTGAGACGGGTCTACCAAGCTTATCGGCAATCGCCCCGGCCACGCGCTCGGCGACGGCGTCCGAATGATACAGTTTGGATTTATGGCAGGTCACGCGCACGGCCACCGGCTGGCCGGGAGTCAGATAACGCTTCCAATCCAGGCGGCCGGCTTTTGCGCGCAGTTCGGAAAATGTCCCCGCGTAAAAAGTCCCCAGCCGGACCAGCACGCGGCTGGCGGTGCGCAGTTGCAGGTTGGCGCGATAGAGTGCGTCCAGGTCGCCCGTGAACGGGACGCCGCCCTCCGTTTTATCGGCGGCAAAGCCCTCGGGGAGCAGACCCAGGCGGCGCAGCTCGAGCGCAGTGAAGGCTTCCAACCCGGGGGCGGTAACAGCAAAGTATGAGTCCATTTGTATATTCACCAAAAACCCTTGACCACCAAGGACACAAAGGAACACCAAGGTTTTTCCTTTGTGCAACTTCGCCTGCCCTGATGATTTTACGGGTGTCCTTGGTGGTTAAAGCTCTTAACCTACTGTGCCTTGAGCAAATCCGCCAGTGCCTTGAGCCCCAGCATGTATGACTGCCAGCCGAAACCGGAGATCTTGCCCTTGCAGACCGCCGAGATGAGCGACTTGTGCCGGAATTCCTCGCGCGCGTAGACGTTGGAGAGATGTACTTCCACCACCGGGATGCCGATGGCGGCAATCGCATCGCGCAATGCCACGGAGGTATGGGTATAGCCGCCGGGGTTGAAGACCACGGCCGCGGCCCAGGTGCGCGCCTCCTGCAGGGCATCGATCAGCGCACCTTCGTGGTTCGATTGCAGCGTGCGCACTTCCAGGCCCAGCTCGCGGCCATATTCGATCAGTTTCGCGTTGATGTCATCAAGCGTCATGTGCCCGTAGACCTCCGGCTCGCGCGTGCCGAGCAGGTTCAGGTTGGGGCCGTGCAGGATCAGGATGGATGGCATGAGGAAGCTCCGCACTTTCTAATGAACGGGATCACTTATATAGCGGTTCGATTTTGAAACTGAACCGGCCCGGTTCGTCGCTGCTACGTTCCACGCGATAGGCGCCTTCTATATGCGTGAAAAAAAGCCGCGCGCCGCTGCTTGCCGCCCGTTCCGCCAGCATAAGCTTGCTGGCCTCCAGCGACTGTGCGTGCGCCCAGACGGGATGGTTGCCAAGCTCCTCGAACTCGAATGGGTGATGGAACAGGTCGCCGACAAAATAGGCTTCCCCGTCTGTCGTTTTGAGCCATAGTATCTGGTGTCCCGGCGTCTCGCCAGGGGCGGGGACGATCGTCAGGCCGTCGCCCAAGCCAAGCTCGCCTTCCACCAGAGTCAGCAATCCGGCCTGCTGCAAGACTTCCAATGGGCGCCTCTCGACCTCTTTCATATTCTCAGGGTCCCAGTCTTTGGCGCCCAGGTAATGGTGCGCGTTAGGGAAAACCGGCATGGAAGGGCTGTCCACCGGACTGGCCAGCCCGAGAGTGTGGTCCAGGTGTGGGTGGGTGATGACCACGTCCATGACTGATTCAGCCGCGATGCCGATTTCGGCCAGCAGCCCGGCGGCGGAACGGCCTTTGAACTCGGGCAGCAACATGCTGTCGTCACCCGGGAATTCGTAGGCAGGTGCATCCACCAGCACCGTGCGCCCGGGCAGGCGGATCAGGTAACACTGCATAGGAAGCTTCTCCATGCGTCCGGCGTACGGATGAGCCTCGGCCAGCCCGAACCAGTTCGAGAGGTCCGCGGGCAGCAAGCCAATATTAAAGGTGGTGATTTCAGCACGGGTCATTAAAGAATATTATACGGCAAGATGGCTCAGTCCACCTGTGCTCCCCCACCCAAATGTCCAGGATCGTCCCGGTCGCCGGAGTGATATGATGAGTCTGTCAGATTTCAGCGCATCAATGCAAGGAGAAAAACGGATGAGTATTTTTACAGATAAGGAACTGGAGTACCTGCGTGGGCAACGACTGGGGCGGCTGGCAACCGTCGATGAGAGCGGTAATCCTCATGTTGTTCCGGTGGGATTCCGTTACAACCCGGAAACAGATACGATCGACATTGGCGGGCGCAATATGGGCGGGACCAAAAAATATCGCGATGCGGGGCGTCATCCACGCCTGGCGTTCGTTGTGGACGACGTGCTGCCGCCCTGGCAGCCGCGCTGCATCGAGATCCAGGCGGAGGCCGAGTTGCTGGAAAACGGCGGCGAACAGTTCGGGAAGGGTTACGCAGGCGAACTGATGCGCCTGCACCCGGTCCACATTATCGCCTGGGGGATCGATGAGCAGCGCAGCAGCCGTAAAGTGAAGGGTTGATTACAAACAACTACGCTCGATTAACTAATGATGTTTTACCGCTATCATTTTCTCCCACCACTACCGTAATATCGTTTTCAAATGAAATACTAAGATTTTGCAGGCACCGAAACCCACTTACTGTCAGTTTCTTAATTCATCATTAAGACTTACTCAAATATCAATCCCAGATCTTCCACCGCCACCCCCACCTCGACCTTGCCGATCGCAACCGGCAGGGCGAAGCGCACCACGCCGGAGGCCTTTTTCTTATCGACCTTCATAGCCTGCAGTATCGCCTCGCGCGGCAGCTCGGGCGGTATCTGCGTCGGCAGGCCCAACTCCGCGAAGGTTACGGCGATCTGCTCGCCCAGCCCAGCCTGCGCCTTGCCCAGCCGCTCGGCCAGGCGCGCTTCGACGACGGTGCCGATGGCAATCGCCTCGCCGTGGCGCAGCTTGAACTCCGAGACCAGTTCCACGGCATGGCCGACGGTATGGCCCAGGTTGAGCGCCGCGCGCAGGCCGCGCTCGTACGGGTCGGCTTCGATGACGGCAATTTTCACGGCCATAGCCCGCCGCACGATGCCTGCCAGGTCGCTTTTGACGGCCTCGTAGCCGGCGGCGCACAACTCGAACAACCCAGGGTCGCTAATGATGCCGTGCTTGACCACTTCCGCCAGCCCGGAGCGCAGTTCGGCTTCCGGCAGGCTGGCGAGCAGGCCCGGATCCGCCAGTACCAGGCTGGGTGGGTGGAAGGCGCCGATCAGGTTCTTGCCTTCAGGCAGGTCGATGCCGGTCTTGCCGCCCAGCGAGGCATCCACCATGGCAAGCAGCGAAGTCGGCACACCTACCCAACTGACGCCGCGCATGAACGTGGACGCTGCAAAGCCAGCCATGTCCCCGGCCACACCGCCGCCCAGGGCCACGACGGTGCTCCTGCGGTCGAGCCCGGCCTGCAAAAATCCGCGCCACATCTGCTGGATGCTGTCCAGCGTTTTGTGAGCCTCGCCGGCCGGGACGCTGACGACCATCGTCTCGTAACCAGCCGCGCGCAGGGTTTTCGCAGCCCGTTCGGCGTACAGCGGGCCGACGTTACTCTCGGTGACGATTGCCACCGGGCCGTTCAGGCTGCGTTCGAGCAGCAACTCTCCAAGCCGGTCGATACCGCCTTGCTCGACGATCACATCATAAGCCGGCCCCATGCCACTGACGCGGAAACGACCGAGCGCAATCTGGATCTGCCAGGCGATATGCGCCGGCTCGAGCCGGGTGCTGTCGAAATGCAGGGGAAAGGAATGGTAATGCTCGCCGCGTTTTTCGAGCAGGGCCGGGAGCTTCTGTTCCAGGTTCCCGGCCAGCAGCGGGCGGCGATCATCGTCGCTGCTCAGGCGCGCCAGCAGCGCTTCCAGCTTGGCATGCAGGCAAATAACCGTCCCAGCCGCTTCGGCCAGAGCGCGGTTTTCGTCGCGCAGCAACGCCCCGCCGCCCAGGGCAACAATCTGTCCTTCACCGTCCAGGACATCCTGGAGCGCCGCGCTCTCCTTATCGCGAAAAGCGGGTTCGCCCAGCCGGGCCATGATCTGCGAGATCGGCATGCCGGCCTTCTGCTCGATGATAATGTCCAGGTCGACAAAGGAAAGATCGAGCTTTTTCGCCAGGACCTTTCCCACCGTGCTTTTGCCCGAGCCAGGCGGGCCATATAAAAAGATGCGTTTCATTCCGCCGGCCACCAGACGTGCGGGGTATCATCCATTTTCAGGTCGGCCAGTTGTGCCTTGCGCAGGGACTCGAAGCGCGGCAGCATTTCGGACAGCGAGTCGCCGCCCAATTTTTCGATCAGCGCATCCGCCAGCACGAAAGCCACCATGGCTTCGAGAATGGGCACGGCGCGCGGCACCGGGCAGAAGTCGGAGCGTTCGTATTTGGTCGGCGACTCGGCCCCGGCCGCCAGGTCAACAGTGGCCTGTGGCGTGAGCGTGGTGGCAATCGGCTTCATCGCCACGCGAATGACAATCGGCTGGCCGTTGGAGATGCCGCCTTCGGTGCCGCCTGCGCGGTTGGTGGAGCGGGAAAGCTCCTCTCCCCGGCGGGGAGAGGAGAGTCGAATGGCATCGTGCACCTGCGTGCCCGGCAGGCGCGCATTCTCGAAGGCTGAGCCAATCTCGACGCCTTTCATGGCCTGTACACTCAGCACGGCAGCTGCCAGTCGCGCCTCCAGGCGTTTATCCCATTGTGCGTAGGAACCCAGGCCAACCGGCACGCCCAGGGCAACGATTTCCAATATGCCACCCAGCGTATCCCTGGCATGGATGATCTCTTCGATGCGCGCGCGCATCTGTTCGGCGGCGGCCACGTCCGGGCAGCGCACGTCGTTTTGCTCGGCCAGCGCGAACCGTTCGATGTAGGGCATCTCGCCGGGTTCTGACGTGACCTCGCCGATCGCGGATACGTATCCGCCGACCGTGATGCCGAACTGACTCAGGAAATGTTTGCAGACTGCGCCTACTGCCACGCGCGCGGCCGTCTCGCGCGCTGAAGAACGCTCCAGCGCAGGGCGCAGGTCATTCAGGGCGTATTTCACCGCCCCGGTCAAGTCGGCATGCCCCGGGCGCGGCGCGGTCATCGGCTCAACCTCTTTGCCGCGCCACTTGACATGATCGTCGTTGGCCACCTGGAAGGCCAGCGGCGCACCGGTCGTCCGCCCGCCCATCACGCCACCCAGGATCTCCACGGTATCTTTTTCGAGCTTCATACGCGGCCCGGCCCCGTAACCAAGCTGGCGACGCAAAAGCTCGCGGTCGATCACTGAGACGTCCAGCGCCAGCCCGGCGGGGAAGCCATCCAGGATGGCCGTCAGCGCCGGGCCGTGCGATTCACCTGCAGTCATAAAACGTAACATGATGCCTCCTCGCGTAGGGGCGACCCTACATTCTTTTTTTCAGGTTCCTAATCTATACAAAGCGGGTCGCCCCTACATCTTTTTCGGATCTACAATTTAACCAAGACGGGTCGCCCCTACGGCTGCAAACATGACATCGCGGGACGGCACGCGCCCAGTCCAGATCTCAAAGGCCAGCGCGGCCTGCTCCACCAGCATCCCCAGCCCGGTCTGCGCGTGCAGGCCGGCCGCGCGCGCCTGCCGGACGAATAACGTCTCGCGTGGATTATAGACCAGGTCATACACATCTGCATGCGGGAATGGCAATTCCTCGGGCCAGGGCGAAAAATCGATATTAGGGAACATGCCCAGCGGCGTGGTATTGACGATGAGAGAGATAGTAGAGAGTAGAGGTGCGAGAGTGGAGGCTTGATATGCGATAGGCGCTATGCGAAATTCAGAATTCGGGAAACGGAATTCAGCAATCATAGATTGCACCTGTTCGATACGCCGGGCGGCAATCATCACATCCCAGCCGTCTTTGGCCAGGGCATACACCACTGCCCGGGCCGAACCGCCTGCGCCGAGCACCAGAGCGGATTTCTCCCTCACTCCTGCCCCTCTACCCTGAAGGGTAGAGGGAAGAAAGTTGTATAAATCTGCTAAAAAACCTGGCACATCTGTGTTGTCGCCGGTCAGTCGGCCATCCCATAAATAAATTGTATTCACCGCGCCGATGGCCCGCGCCGTGTTGGTCAGCTCATCCAGCAGCGGAATGACGGCCTGCTTGTGAGGGATGGTCACGTTCAAACCGTGCAACTCCCCGGCGCGTACGCGCCCGAGCAGTTGCGCCAGCGCCTGCGGGTCGTCGGGGGAAACTGGGTACAGGTTATATTCACCAGCCAGGCCGGTTGCCTTCAGTGCAGCAGCGTGCAACCCGGGCGAAAGGCTGTGGCCGAGGGGGTAACCGGTAAGGCCCAGGGAGAAGCGAGAAGGGGAAAGTTCCAGCATAATTATTTCTTGAGAGGGCGACTTCTTCCTTCTCACTTCTTACTCATTTCTCGTGTTTCTCAACGTTTCCAGCACCTCGAAATAATTGGGGAATGTCTTAGAGACGCAGCCCGGGTTTTCAATCTTTACGCCCGGCGCGCGCAGGCCAACCAGCGCAAAGGCCATTGCCATGCGGTGGTCGTTGTAGGTCTGGACGGATGCCGGGCAAATGGACGTGCACGGCTGGATCGTTAAGCCATCGGGATGTTCTTCCACCTCCACGCCCAGGCGGGTAAGTTCGGCGCACATGGCCGCCACACGGTCCGTTTCCTTGACGCGTGCAGAAGCGATCCCGCGGATACGCGTCTGGCTTGAGGCAAACGGCGCGATGGCCGCCAGCGTCTGAGCCGTATCGGGAATGTCACGCATATCCACATCGACACCGCATAAAACATCCGGGCCGGCGACTTCGATGAAGTTATCGCCTTCCGTGACCATACAACCCATTTGCTGGAGCACCTCCAGAAAGGCAATATCGCCTTGTTTCGAGTGGCGGGAGATATTCTCCACGCGCACGGTCCCGCCCAGGATGGCTGGTGCGGCAAAGAAATAGGAAGCAGCCGAGGCGTCGGATTCGATCGCGTACGTGTCGTGCGCTTGATAACGGCCCTGGCGGACGACGAAACGCTGGTAGCCGTCGCGTTCGGCCTCCACGCCGAAGTCATGCATCACCGCCAGGGTCATGTCTACATACGGTTTGGAATTGAGCGCAGTCGAGAGGCTCAACTCAACGGGACTGCGAGCATACGGCGCGACCATCAACAGCGCCGAAAGGAACTGGCTGGAGATATCGCCGGCGATCGAAGCGCGCCCGCCAGGCAGGCCCGATTCGATAATTTTAACCGGCAGAGAGAGAGATTTCCGGTTTTCGATTTTCGATTTTCGATTTCCTAATCCCCGACCTGCCGACTCCCGATGTACCGGTTCCACCTGTGCACCGAGTTCTTCGAGCGCATCCACCAGGTCGCCGATCGGGCGTTCGCGCATGCGAGCGTCACCGTCGAGGATGTATTCCCCTGTACCAAGGGTCAGAAAGGCGCTCAAAAAGCGCGCCGCGGTGCCGGCATTGCCGATGAACAGCTCGGCTTTTCTGGCCGGGATAAGCCCGCCCAGGCCGGTGACCGTCATTTCCGTTTTCTGTGAGTCAAGGCGCACATCAAAGCCAAGCGCCTGGAGCGCTTCGGCGAAGTAGCGCGAGTCATCCGAGAAAAGCGCATTGGTCAGGCGCGTAGTCCCCTGGGCCAGGGCAGCGATCAACAGGGCGCGGTTGGTCAGGGATTTCGAGCCAGGCACGCGCACGGAAGCTTTGAGAGCATGGTCGATGGGGATCATTAAGACATTAGACATTAGATGTTAGATGTTAGATGTTAGATGTTAGATGTTAGTTCGCCGTGATGTTCCTGGGCCTTGGCAAGCAGGAAGCTGAGCGCTTCGTAATCTTCGTCCGTCAGGGCGCTGGCAATGACGGAGAGTTCCGTCTGGAAACGGTCAATGGCTGCCAGCACATTCTCGCGGTTGGACTGCAGCACACCCAGCATCATGGATTGCGGCGTGGCTGCCAGCCGGGCCGTGGAGCGGTAACCGGTGCCAACGAAAACAGCCACGTCCAGCGGGGTGGCCAGCGCCAGCGCGGAGCAGATCAAGTAGGGCAGATGGCTGGTGGCGGCCAGCGCGGCGTCGTGCGTGAGCGGGTCAACGAGTATGAGCTTTGCGCCCACCGCGGCGACGATCTGTTCTGCACAGGCTTGAGCGCGAGGGGAAGTCCGCTCGAGCGGGCTCAGGAAAAATGGCGCGCCGTCATACAGCTTTGGGTCGGCGTTTTCGAGCGAGAGGCGTTCCTTTCCGCACAGTGGATGCCCGCCAAGCGGGTCGAAGCGTTCTGGCAGGGCGAGCATGGCCTCGACGATGGCGCGCTTGCTGGAGCCCAGGTCCAGGAGGATGCACGGGTTGGGCATCAGGCCGGGCAATTGCTCGAGCAGGGTCAGAATGGCAGGGACGGGAGCAGCCAGGATCACGACGTCTGCCTGCGGCAGGATTTTGGCCGGGTCGGCATCCGCCAGAGAGACGATCTTTTGGCGCAGAGCCAGCTCACGGGCGGCCGCGTCCGGGTCGACGCCAAGGATGGCAGCGCACTTCCCCTTAAGGGCCAACGCCAGCGAGCCGCCCATCAGGCCCAGTCCGACTATCGCAATTTTTGCATTTTGCAGAAAAAAGCCATCCTCGTCGCTCATGGCAACCCCTATACTGCCGAAGCCCTGGCAACCGGCGCCAGGCGGCGGTCGACAGCTTCGGCAATCGCTTTGACCTGTTTGACGAGATTGGCGAAGACTTCGGGCTTGAGCGACTGGCGGCCGTCCGAGAGGGCGTGGGCCGGGTCGTTGTGGACTTCGATGATCAGCCCGTCGGCGCCGGCAGCGATACCGGCCCGCGCAATGGCGGTCACAAATTCGTAGTAGCCGGTGCTGTGGCTGGGGTCGAGGATAACCGGCAAATGAGTGAGCGACTTCAACACGGGAATGGCATTGATATCGGTGGTATTGCGCGTGGCAGTCTCGAACGTACGGATGCCACGCTCGCACAGCATGACGTTGCGGTTGCCGCCCGAAAGGATATATTCGGAGGCCATCAGCAGTTCTTCGATGGTGGCCGAGAGGCCGCGCTTGAGCAAAACGGCCGTGCGCGTCTCGCCGACGGCGCGCAGCAGTGAGTAATTCTGCATGTTACGCGCGCCGATCTGCAGGACGTCCACGTATTTGGTCATAACGTCCAACTGGGCTACAGACATGACCTCGGCCACGATCGGCATACCGGTCAACTCACGCGCTTCGGCCAGGTATTCGAGGCCTTCCTCACCCAGTCCCTGGAAGGCATACGGCGAAGTGCGCGGCTTGTATACGCCGCCGCGCAGGGCGTTAGCCCCGGCTTCGCGGACGGCCTGGGCGATCTCGAGCAGCTGTGTGCGGCTTTCCACCGAACACGGGCCGGCAATCACGGCCACGTCATCGCCGCCGACTGAAAAACCGTTGAACGGGATGACGGAGTTCTCGGGCTTGAACTGGCGCGAAGCGAGCTTATAGGGCTGGGAAATGCGCATGACACTTTCAACGCCGGGCAGCACCGAAAACGCGTCCGGGCTAACAGTGTGACTGTCACCCACCGCGCCAATCACAGTCCGTTCGACGCCTTCGATGACGTGCGAACTGAGGCCCTGCTCGGCGATGCAGGCAATCACCTCCTGTACTTCTGCCTTGCTTGCTCCTGGGTGCATAATGATCATCATGGGTCTCTTCTCCTTCTTCTCCTGGGGTTTTTATTTGGCCTTTGATATTTCGATTCTCGGTGCCGAGGATTCTCCCCTCCCACTAACCATCTCCCCGCTTGGGAGAGGGGACTTTTACGGGAGCAAGTTTACGCCCCATCACTTCAGCGATCTGTCCCACCTGCCTGACCAGTTCTGTGAATTTCTCTGGCCGCAGTGACTGGCGCCCGTCCGAGAGGGCGTGCTCCGGGTCATTGTGGACTTCGATGATCAGGCCGTCGGCCCCGGCGGCGATGGCGGCGCGCGCGATGGCGGTCACATAATCCGCGTGGCCGGTGCTGTGGCTGGGATCCAGGATGACCGGCAGGTGCGTCATGGCTTTCAGGACCGGCACGGCATTGATGTCGGTCGTGTTGCGCGTGGCGGTCTCGAACGTGCGGATGCCGCGTTCGCACAGCATGACGCGCTCGTTGCCACCCGAAAGGATGTACTCGGAGGCCATCAACAGTTCTTCGATGGTGGCCGAGAGACCGCGTTTGAGCAGCACCGGCGTGCGCGTCTCGCCGACGGCGCGCAGCAGGTTGTAGTTCTGCATATTGCGCGCGCCGATCTGCAAAACGTCCACGTATTTGACCATCAGTTCTAGCTGGGTCTCGGACATGATCTCGGCCACCACCGGCATACCGGTCAGTTGGCGCGCTTCGGCCAGATATTCCAGGCCTTCCTCGCCCAATCCCTGGAAGACGTACGGGGAGGTGCGCGGCTTGAAGACACCGCCGCGCAGTGCCTGCGCGCCCGCCGCGCGGACGGCCTGCGCCGTTTCGAGCAATTGCGCGCGCGACTCCACCGAACATGGGCCGCCGATAATGACGATCTCATTCCCGCCGACGGAAAACCCGTCCAGCGGGAAGATGGAGTTCTGCGGCTTGAACTGGCGCGAGGAGAGTTTATAGGGCTGGGTGATGCGCATCACGCTCTCGACGCCGTCCAATACTTCGAAAACATCGGTCGGGATGGCGTGTGTATCGCCGATCGCGCCGATGACGGTGTGGTCCGCACCGACGGACAGATGCGGGGTAAGACCCTTCTCACGGATATGCTCGACTACATGGTCAAGCTGGGCCTGGGTATGGCCGGACTTCATAATGATCATCATGAATTGATCCTCCTGTAGGGTAAGGGCGCGATGTATCGTGCCCCTACTGCGCATGCGAAGCCAGGTCCGGGCGGAGTTTGACGGCCTCGCGCAAATAGATATGGCGGATGCCGCCCTGGGGCACATCCGTGTTCCAGTGCAGCAGCACGCGGATGCAGTGCGGCAGGCTTCCCGGCACGGGAATCTCACGGGCGCACATCATCGGGACGGAGTCCCAGCCGATGCGACGGGCCGCCAGCGCCGGGAAACCAGAACACAAATCATGCGTAAGCGTAAAGACCACACTGGCAATATCCTCCGTATGCATGCCGGGGTTGGCCGCCAGGATGGCTTCCAATAGTTCCTGCGTGGCATCCAGCATCTTGTCGGCCTGGTCTTCGTTAACGGTGGTAGCGCCTCGTACGCCGCGCACGGACATGTTCACCTCCATCGCATCTAAGCGAATAAGAAAGAGCGAGACCGTTTGGTCTCGCTCTTTGGGAGTACAGATTTATTTCTACTCTGCCCGCTTAAGCGTCACCAACGGCAACCGGAATTGGAGGCCGTAAAAATAAAAGGAGTACGCAAACCACAGGTGAGCAGAGAGTTGGTTCATGGTTATTAACAGAGGATTTTACCCGGGTGAGGAGGGGCTGTCAAGGTTTGGAGTCGTAGTGTTTGGAGTCGCAAGGGGTTGGCTGATTAAATGGATCATCCTTTCGAAATGTCACGCCTGCGACTCCACGGTGTTACGGGATAAAAAAGTAAACCCGCTCGCCAGTGAACAGTTTCCGCTGAGGATTCCACGGGAACAGGATGGTCACGTCGAACGCGATCGGCTGGCCCGTGAATAATGGCATATCCAGCCACTGCGCTTGATACGTAGCGGTGACGTGTGCCTCCTCGAATACACCCTGCGGGCCAATGACGATATGCTGCAAATCGAAATGGATGTCAGGGAACGCCGTGAGCAACTGCTGGTAGAACTGGGTCGCACCCTCCTTGCCATGCCAGCTCACACCCCGGTTGACAACGGTATAAACGCAATCCTCAGTAAGTGTCGCCATCAGGCCGGGGATATCGCGCGCGTCCTCGGCGATAGAGTGATCGATCCACAGCTGCCGAATCGCCTGGTATTCCTCAGGGTTCACCTGACGACGAAGCTGCTTGACAACAGCGGCGCCAAGAGCAGGTTTCATATCATATTCTCCTGTTGACTGAACTTTGAGCTTGTAGCGCAGAATCAGGCAGGTGTAACATCGTGTGTCTAATACGTAACCTTTCGCAATTTACCTTACTGGTCAAGCCTGAACTCCGCCGAAGCGCCGAAGTTGTACATCCTTGGATAGACCAGCATCAGGCCAGTGTCGTCACTGCGAATGATAAAGACCAGGTCACCGCCCAGGCTTTCGCCGGGTTTAATGTCGCCACCCTCGAACAGGCCGTCCAGGCCATCGAAGCTGCTGGAGAACTCGGCGGTATAATCGCGGCCCCCATCAACACTGAGGCCGAAATCGAACTCGGTCAGCCGGCAGGTCTCGTCCGTGGAAATGCAGCGCACGCGAATTCCAACCAGCAGGTATTGTTCGCCGCTTTCCAGGGACTTGTAAAGACTGCCTGTCCCGACGATCGAATCAGCCGGGCGGACGACGCGGGTGGCGGTGATCGCCATATTCCCAACCGTCAGCTCGGTACCGATCGATGCCGGCGGCTGGCGTGTTGGGATCGCGAACCCTGTGATGGGAGTTGACGAAACCGGCAGCGCTGCGGACTGGTTGGTGTTCAACAGGTAAGAGACGAGCGCCAGCCAGGCGCTCTGGATGACGATCAGCGCAAGAATGGCCAGGATAATGGCAAACAGCAGGCGCAGGAGCAGTCCACTCGAGGAACTTCGCATCGATACACCCTCGCCGTAATTATGGAACGTCTTCCAGAAAGCCGGTGATCACCACCTCCACGCCCCCGGTCCCCGAATGGGTCAGGCCGCGGAAGGCATCCACTTTCAACTGCAAGCCGGCGTCCACATAGGCGCGCAACATATGATCCATCGACCACAGTTCGAGCACAGGCTGGGATGGATTGTTCGGGTTGGGGTTATAGCGTACCTGGTAGTGCATCGGCAACTGGTAGCGCGCCAGCGGGACGCCGGATTTGTTCTTCTTCAAAACCAGCAGCGAGAGCGAGGCGCTTTGGCCCTTGGGCGTGCTGGAGTAGGCCGAGATGGACTCGATGGTCAGTCGTTGCTTGGCAGGCAAGTCATAAAACAATGGCAGGGGGCCTATATTGCTAAGGTTGTAGTCGTTTCCCTGAAAAAAACCGCCCAACTGGATGGTGATTGGTGTGATAGCCATAACGTTACTCCCGCGAGAATGAGGATTAATAACTCACCTTACGCACTTCCGGGATTTTAAACCCAAAGATCTTTAACCACGAAGGGCACCCCGTAAAATCATCGGGGCAGGCGAAGTAGCACGACACCTGTCACCTGCCCCGCCGGACTTCGGCGGGGTGCGCGGAAGGTGCCAGGGAGAAGACCAAATTCTTTGGCTTTTAGCCAAAAAGCTCGATGTTCTTAAGATTTCCTTTGTGGTCCTTTGTGTTCCTTTGTGGTTAATGGTTTCTCTTTTTCAGTGCTTTGCGTAAGGTGAGTTAATAAAATATAGTATAGCATCGATGTCAATGCCTGCCAGGCTGCTGTTTGCGCCGCAAAAATAAAAAGAGAGCCGCTCGAAATTTCATCAGAGCGGCTCCCATTTCCAGGCGGTTGCTTAAACTCATGATCAGCCGTCCGGTACATAGACAGTGTAAACATTTCCCGGCTGGTCGATGCACACCCAGAAAGGCGAACCGGTAAGCCGCTGCCAGATGTTTCGATTTATTTGGATGGAATAGGGATCTGCAGGCCGTAGCTTCCCGCCGAGGCGTCCTACTGCTTGGAGAAATAATGGGATCCAATTCCCATTTTATCAGGCCGCCTGGATTTGTTGCTTCCAATCAGGGATCCAGTCTACAAACGACTCTCTCTTGGGCGGATTTGTCATCCAGGAGGTATCCGGCTCGGGAATACCGAAACACTCTTTCACCGTCAGCAAACGCGGCGCGGGGACAGACTGTTGTTTTCCATTGCCGCTGATCCAACGGATGGCGCGCGAAGTTTGTACGACCTTTGCCAATTCCAGCGTTTGCACGACGTCACTTTCAAGATAGGCCAATACGGCCTTGTATTCCTGCCTGGCCCACAAACCCGGCGCAAGCGCGCCGCTCATGTCGCTTAAAATCTCCCCGTTGGAAAGCGTCAGCTTTTTAACTTTCCCGGAAATGCCGGCCCCGCTCAATGCCTTATCCAGGCCCAAAAGCCAGCCTTTGGTGAAGGTGACCATTAGCATCAGGTCGACGTGGTTCAATGCCAGTTGCCCACATTCTGCGAGCATGCCACTTTCCTGCGCCAGCACCCTGAAATCGAAATTGCAGCCGTTCCAGGTTACCAATGTGTAACCGGACGCAGCGCAATCGATTAACTCCTGCACCAATTTTTGGCATTCCGCTTTCGATAGCTGCGGAAATCCCTGCCAGAACAAGACGTCGCTTTTATCCTCGAACGCCGAAGCAGCGCAGCTAATTCCCAAAGGGGCATAAGCGAGAAGATCGTTTACATTTTCCGGCAGGATTTTTGCGATTTCAAGGTCGAAGGAGGCGAGGTTCATAATGCGTCTCTTTATGCAGTAGGCTACCTAACGAATTAAAGTAACATGAATAGGGGCAGATTTTCGTTATCCATTATTGACGTTAAAATAGTATAGCACCGATGTCAATTCTGGCTGGCCTGCTGAAAGTAAACTACCACCGCCAAAGGCGGTGGCTTTAGAACATTGCGCCTGGAAGGCGCGCTCTTGCTACTGCTAATCGAATAACTTGCCTTGTGTAGCC
>WNFL01121490.1_pt3 | contig 62070 bp, 40 predicted proteins | sample 5400361 | NCBI WGS metagenome assembly WNFL01 (sample SAMN13153351, study PRJNA577476) | soil metagenome | isolation source: 40 cm soil on Douglas fir-dominated hillslope | place: USA:California | collected 2013-09-17 | reverse complement strand
TTGTCCTCTGTTGTGTAAGAGTGTGTTGTGGTGACTCATTTCTTATCACATCAGAGGATTTTTTGTCAATTCATTGAACTAGCATAACGCCCTAGTAGCAACATGCCTATATTCCTAGTCATTGTGAGAGTCCTTCCTTATGGGTGAATATGAAGCAGCAGGCATTTTTTTATTTGCCGCTGAAGGTAATGTATGCCGTATGGTCTCAGGAACCTTGAACGGCGGCTTTCACGGCTTCGGCAGTTGCGGATACATGCTCCAGTTGTTTGACGAGCAACTCCTGATTTTTTGTCATGGCATCACTGCATTTATTCATTCGAGCCTCCTTGTAGCGTGAACAACTAGGTTTTTTTCCGTTCGGGCACTAGCGAAGCAGCCTGACGACGACGAGAATGACCACGATGATAAGCAGCACATGGAACAGGTTGCCGCCATAGCGCGCCCGGCCTGAATAGCCGAGTAACCACAACACCAACAAGATTACGATGATTAGTTCGAGCATGGCATATCTCCTTTGAACTATTTGCGAATGCAGTGGTTAAACCGAGTTGATCCGAATACATGGCCACTGCCGGGATGCCAGGGAATAACCCTGGCGAATGCCTCTTTAGATACGCAACGTTTCAAGTGCCCTGATTGTTATGGCGATTCCTGAAAACACTCTTCCCAGAAGCAGTTCTCCGGTAAGACAATCTCAAACTCTAGGTAATCAATTAGGATAGTGCCAACATATCTGTTCCCAGTGCCATCAATTATGTAGCACATTAACTATGAGATCCTACAACTATCGGGTCGTATAAAGTTTGAGATTATCCTAACATCCCGGGTTAGCTCTTAGTAGCTATTACTTGCCGTCTTGGTATAGTGATGGAGACAAATTAGGGATCTGTATGATTCTCTGCAGTGACCGCTGTGCGTCATTTTTCGGAGAGAATAGCACGCGGATTGAGATGATTATCGTGGACATCTGCCCCACCACAGGTGCGGGTAAACCCAAGGAAAATCCGTCAAATCTGTGTCATCCATGTTCTGTTCCTTAAATTTCGACGCATATCCTGTGTTAAAACCGTGAAACTCACTTGACTCTCGGATACTATCGTGCTACTATATGGAAAGGTTTCCATATAATTGATGTGCTTGATTCATCTAGTGAACTATGTTCAAACCTTTTCGTGAACTACTTAATGCATTGTCAGGTGTAAATCTAAGGGATTAATTACAGGTCATACTGATTTCATAGGTTTTACACCTGTAAGAAGCAGGCTAAGTCAATCAATACCAAGAAAGTTTTTAAACGTTTCCAGCATAGCAGAACAAAATTCTACGAAAGTGTGTAAACGTTTCCAGCATATGGCAAAACAAAATTCTTCACCTAAAGTCACAATTGTAGAAGTGGCGCAAAAGGCTGGTGTTTCTATTGGCACAGCTTCTCGCGCGCTCAATAACGATATCCACATTGCCCCAGAGACGCGTGAACGCGTTTTAAAGGTGATTGGTGAGCTGAAATATGTTGCTAACCGTCAGGCTCGAAGCCTAAGAACCACCAAAACCAATATGATAGGTATGATGGTGCCTGATTTGGCTACGGGATATATTGGGGAAATTATGCATGGCATTGATGCCGAACTGGCGTTAAATCAACTCGATTTGATACTTTTCACCACCCATAGAACAGCAGTTAAAGAAGCTAACTATGTTGCGAACATGGTGCAGGGCATGGTAGACGGTTTATTGATTGTCTTGCCTCGCAACCCTGCTGACTATATTGGCACACTCACACACCGCAACTTTCCCTTTGTACTTATTGATCATCAAGGCAATAGCGAACCATGTCCATCTGTCGGTGCGACCAATTGGCAAGGCGCATATAACGCTACAGAATATCTCATCGAACTTGGGCATACCCGAATTGGTTTTATTACCGGCTCCATGGACTTAGGCGCTGCAACTGCCCGGCTGGAGGGATATAAGTCTGCTTTACAGATTCATCACATTCCCGAGGACCCCGGGTTGATCTACGAAGGAACATTTTTCCAGCCTGATGGTTATGCTGGAGCCTCTTTCTTGCTTGATATGGATAATCCGCCGACTGCTATTTTTGCTTCAAATGATGCAATGGCCATTGGAGCAATGGACGCCGTCCGTAACCATAGTTTACGTATTCCGCAAGACATATCGATTCTCGGTTTTGATGATATTCCACAGGCATCCCTGGTGCACCCGGCACTCACCACCGTCCGTCAACCGCTTGAGCAAATGGGAGGTATTGCCACTCAGATGCTTCTCGACATGCTCAAAAATCCTAAAAAAACGACCAACCGGATTGAGTTACCAACCGAGTTGATCATTCGCAGTTCGACCTCATCTCCCAAATAGGCAGGGCTGGCTCACCGGCTAAGGGATACCAGCCCTGATATCTATGCATGCAACCCTTTATAGGAAAGGAGTGCAGACACATTTAGATTATATACCCATCATATCTTCCTCGCAAGTTTCTAATTGCATCGCTAATCCCAAATATTGAACCATTTCAAAGGACGTAAAGAAGGAGAAAAAATGACCAAAAAAATTTTCGCTTTAGTCAGCCTTCTGCTGACTGTTGCATTTGTGCTTTCCGCCTGCGGCACCGCTGCCCCAACTGCAACAGAGGCGCCAGCAGATACCGCCGTTCCTGCCACTGAAATCCCGGCTGTCACTAACACCCCTGCGCCAGTCACGGTCACTTGGTGGCACATTAACACCGCCGATACTGAGAAGGCGTATTGGCAATCGCAAGCCGATGCTTATATGGCTCTTCACCCGAATGTCACTATTGAAATCACGGTTCTCGAGAATGAGAGCTTCAAAGCCAAACTGACCACCGTTATGCAAGGCGGCACCCCCCCCGACATTTCCCAGAGTTGGGGTGGCGGCGTAATGAACGAATACGCCAAGGCTGGCATGCTCAAGGATATCACCGCTGATTTGGCCGTGGATGGCTGGGGTGATACATTCGCACCTGGCGCCCTTGGCTTATACAGCTTCGAAGGAAAGAACTACGGTGTGCCACGTGACATGGGCATGGTTGGTTTCTGGTACAACAAGGCCTTGTTCACACAGGCCGGTATTGCTACTCCGCCTACGACGTGGACTGAATTTCTGGCCGACGTTAAGTTGCTGAAGGCCGCAGGGATCACTCCTATCGCTCTGGGCGGAAAAGACAAATGGCCCGGCGCTTTCTACTGGGAATTTCTGGCCACCCGTATTGGCGGCAAGGCAGCCTTTGACGCGGCTTATTCGCGCAAGGGTGCATTCACGGATGCTCCGTTTGTTGCTGCCGGCAAGGCGCTTGCTGATCTGGTTGCTCTCCAGCCCTTCCAGGATGGTTTCCTGGGCGCGGGCTATGGCGATGAGGCCACTTTGATGGGCAACGGTAAAGCTGCCATGGAACTGATGGGACACTGGGCGCCCGGCGTTATGAAAGACAATAGCGCTGACAAAAAAGGTATCGGCGATAATCTTGGCTGGTTCGCCTTCCCCGCTGCCGAAGGCGGCGCAGGGAATCCCACAGACGCTCTGGGTGGCGGTAACGGCTGGCAGATTGGCAAGAATGCCAGCCCGGAAGCCGTTGACTTTGTCAGATACATCACTAGCGTGGAAGCGCAACGCGCTGAAACGAAGGTGGGTCTGGCTATCCCGGTTGTCAAAGGCGCTGGAGATGCTCTGGATGATCCTTTGAAGAAGATCATCCAGCACAACGTGGAAATTGCCCCATATTTCCAACTCTACTACGATCAGGCTATGCCTCCCGCGGTGGGTTCTGTCATCAATGACAGCGTTCAGGGAATCTTCGCTGGCACGATGACGCCCGAGCAGGTTGCTCAGGCAGTCGAAGACTCGGCCAAGCAAGAAATAAAGTAAGTCACTTTTACTTTTGAAAGGCAAAGTGCGGGGGTTGGGTTAGTAGTACTCGATCCCCGCACTTTTAGCCAGGAGAAAGAGGAGATTCTCGATGAAAGCAGTTTTAGCCAGTAAAGATGCCTCGAATTTGGGGCAACGGTCTTACTCCGTTCGCCGCATTCAAGACAATCTGACTATTGCCCTGTTTTTGGCGCCCGCTTTTTTATTTTTCTTTGCCTTTCAGGTCTATCCCATCTTTCAATCTATTTACTATAGCTTTTTCAACTGGAAGGGCTTTGGCCCTGCGGTTGACTTTGTTGGGCTGGATAATTATGGGCGCGCCCTGACAGACCCAATATTTCTAAAAGGCGTTTGGAATGGAATTTTAATTGTCTTTTTCTCTTTATTGGTTCAGCTGCCGCTGTCCATGGCGCTTGCGCTCTTGGTGGCGCGCAACATGCCCGGACGCGTCTTTTTCCGCACAGTCTTTTTTTTGCCTTTCGTCTTTTCCGAAGTCATCACCGCAGTTATCTGGGCCAGTTTATTTAAGCCGGATCCACAAATCGGCCTGATCAACGCGCTTCTGGTCTTAATTCCAGGCGTCCAGCCCCAGTCCTTCCTGGGCAATCCTAATACAGTCCTGGCGTGTATCTTTGTCGCTCTGTCTTGGAAATATTTTGGATTTCATATGCTGTTATTCTTAGCTGGCTTGCAAAACATCCCACAGGAAATCGAAGAAGCAGCTCGCATAGACGGCGCAAATGGGATTCAGCTTTTCGGGTTTATCACTCTGCCTTTGTTAGGCGTTACCCTGCGCACATCTATCTACCTGTCTGTTCTGGGGTCATTGCAGCAGTTCGGATTGGTATGGATCATGAGCGGGGGTGGGCCGGTCAATGCCAGCGAAACGATGGCGACCTATATGTATCGTATGGCTTTTGTCCGCTTTTCGCTGGGATATGGCGCTGCGGTTGGTATCCTGATTTTATTGATTGCTCTGACATTTTCGTTGGTTTACCAGTATTTTGTACGCCTGCAGGATTATCTGGGCGGGTATTAGAAAGGACGGATCCTTATGGCTACTTATTCACCTAAATCAAGAAACCTGAGCGCAAAATTACAAAATTATTCAATATGGGCCGGGAAGTATTTCATCCTGTTCCTGTTTGTGCTAATCATCTTTGTGCCAATCGCGATGATTATCATAGGCGGCTTGAAGACGCGCGGTGACCTCGCGATGCACCCCTATACGCTCCCCATCCCGCCTCACTGGGACAACTATATGAAGATCCTGGTTCAGCCACCATTCTGGGTCATGCTGCAAAATAGCATTATTGTGATGGCAATGACGACGATTGGCGTAGTTTTTGTTTCCGCCCTGGCCGCCTTTGTGTTTGCCCGGATGCAGTTCCGAAGCAAAACCCTGACCCTCAACATTATTACTTTGGGCCTCTTGTTTCCCATGAGCGTCGCCATCTTGCCAATCTATCTCCAGCTTCGCCAATTGGGCCTGCTTAACAATCTCTGGGGCGTTATCCTGCCGCAAATCGCCTTTGGATTGGCCGGCAACATTTTGATTTTACGCGGGTTCTTTACAGCGATTCCCAGTGAGTTGCAAGATGCTGCCTATATAGACGGCTGTACTACATTTGGCTTTTTCTGGCGCATCCTGCTCCCACTCGCGCGGCCGGCCTTGTCGGCAATTGCAGTCCTAACGATGATCGGTAGTTGGAACGAGTTATTCCTGCCACTGGTGGTGTTGGACAAGGACACGCTTTGGACCCTGCCAATGTTTACAATGCAGTTCATGGGCCAATACGGTCAGGATTGGGCGCTGGTGCTGTCCTTCGTTACTTTAACAATGGTGCCTGTTACCATTTTTTATCTCTTCGCCGAGCGTCAAATCATCTCTGGCCTTACGGCCGGCGCCCTCAAAGGCTAATCACAGGAAATTCAGACATTGTTCACTCTTCGACGCCTTCTGGTTTTCCTGATTATTTCACTCACCTTCTTTGCTGCCTGCGCAGCCCCGGCAGGAAGTGTAACCCCGACCTCCTTGATCTTGCCAACCGCCACTATCGCTAGGCCTGCTCTCACAGCGACGCCTACCAGGGCATTCGAAACCGGCGAATACCGCAACCTTTTTAAAGAGTACCTCGGCAAATCAGACGCTGAAATACAGGGCAAGCTTGATTCTGCCTGGAATCAACTCTTCTATGGTGCGGATGGTACTGGCGCCCGCGAAGACGGCCAGCGCATTTATTACCCTGTCGGCAGTGATATGGCCTATATTGAAGATATTGGCGACTCTGACGTTCGGACTGAGGGTATGTCCTATGGCATGATGATCGCTGTCCAGCTTGATAAAAAAGAAGAATTCGACCGTCTCTGGAAATGGGCCAAGACTTACATGTACCAGGCCGGCAACCCATACAAAGGCTATTTTGCCTGGCATTGTTCCACTGACGGAAACCAACTGGATTCCAATCCGGCATCTGACGGTGAAGAGTGGTTTGTGATGGCGCTGCTGTTCGCCTCCGGGCGCTGGGGCGATGGAACAGGTATCTTTGATTATCGCGCCCAGGCGCAAGATATTCTCGATACGATGTTACACACGGAAGATCAAAACAGCAGCGACCTGGCAACCAATATGTTCGACGCCAAGACGAAAGAGGTCGTTTTTGTGCCCAGACTTGGCTCCCTTTCGAATTATACCGACCCGTCGTATCACCTCCCGGCTTACTACGAGCTCTGGGCACGCTGGGCAAGACATGATAACCAGTTCTGGGCTGAAGCTGCGCAAGCAAGCCGTGAATACTTCAAAAAGGCCGCCAACTCGCAGACAGGCCTGATGCCTGATTTTACTAGCTTTGATGGTGTGCCTCACGACGATGCAAAATTCCGCTTTGATGCCTGGCGTACGCTCTCTAATGTCGCTGTGGATTACGCCTGGTTCGCCGCCGACCCATGGCAAGTGGAACAATCCAATCGGATGCTGGGTTTCCTTGCATCCCAGGGTATGTCATCTTACTCAAACCAGTTCTCTCTCGAGGGTGAGCCGCTCTCCAAAGATCACTCGCCGGGTCTCGCGGCCATGGCTTCTGTCGGCGCACTGGCCGCCACCCCGGAAAAAGGAAAACCATTCGTTCAGGTTCTCTGGGATACAGATATTCCACCGGGCAAGTGGCGCTATTACGATGGGATGCTCTACATGCTGGCGCTCTTACACGTCAGCGGTAATTTTCAAATCTATACACCTGCGCTGGAGATGCCTCGCCAATACGAAAGTAAATGGGACAAGATCCTTGCCAGTCATCTTGAACCGCTCTCTGCGCGTCTGGATCTCACTCTCTGAGAATGAAACGACCTGCGCTCATAAAAAGTTGGTATTTACTCACGCTGTGCGTCGCATAGCATCCCCTTTGGGGGCCATGTTAAACGGAGCTTTTTCAAGCGAAAGGAATTCCCGTTTAACGGGTTTTATCCTAAAAGTCGGGTGCGACGCACTACGCGACCAAGAGCGAAATAATATCCGTATAAATAAAGCCGATATATCATTTTCTAAAGGAGTTTTCCATGTCTGACTATACCCCTAAGCCTGAAAACAAATTCACATTTGGCCTGTGGACCGTTGGATCGCGCGGCACTGATCCTTTTGGCGGCCCTGTGCGTGAGCATAAAACACCTGCCGAATTGGTCTATTTGCTCAGCGAAGTAGGCGCCTACGGCGTCAACTTTCACGATAACGACCTGATTCCGATTGACGCGACGCCCGCCCAGGCCGAAGCCATCAAAAAGGATTTTCGTAAGGCGCTGGCCGATACCGGCCTCAAAGTACCCATGGCAACCACGAACCTGTTCAGCGACCCGATTTTCAAAGACGGTGCGTTCACATCCAATGACTCCAAAGTCCGCGCGTATGCCCTCCAGAAAACAATGAATGCCATGGACCTGGGCGTTGAGTTTGGCGCGAACACCTACGTTTTTTGGGGTGGTCGCGAAGGCACTGAAACGGATGCCAGCAAAAGCGCTGTCGAATCGATCAAGCGCAGCCGCGATGCCATCAATTTCTTGAGTGAATATGCGCTGGATAAAAAGTACGATCTGAAATTCGCGCTCGAAGCCAAGCCCAACGAACCACGCGGTGATATTTATAATCCTACCACTGGCCACATGCTGGCCTTCATCGAAACGCTCGATCACCCGGATATGGTTGGCGTCAACCCCGAAGTTGCCCACGAACACATGGCGGGTCTTAACTTTATGCACGGCGTGGCGCAGGCTTGGGAAGCAGGTAAACTCTTCCATATTGACCTGAACGACCAGTACCCCGGCCGCTTCGATCAAGACCTGCGCTTTGGCTCGCGCGACTTGAAGGCCGCTTTCTTCATTGTCAAGTTCCTGGAGGACGTCAAGTATGATGGTTCGCGACACTTCGACGCCCACGCTTATCGCACCGAGGATTATGAAGGGGTTAAAGACTTTGCGCGTGGCTGTATGCGTTCCTATCTTATCCTGAAAGAAAAGGCTGCCCAATTCAATGCAGATAAAGAAATTCAGGCTTTACTGGCTGAAATCAACGCCGACGATGGCACGATGAACCAGTATTTTGGCAGGTATAGCTCTGCAAAAGGCGCCGCGCTCAAGGCGCAACCTTTTGACCGGCCTGCCATCGGCAAGCGCGGCCTCAAGTACGAAAAACTCGACCAACTGCTCGTCGATATACTGACCGGAACCCGCTGATATGACTTACATTGACCTGTCTGCCTCCATCGCGGAGCGCGTGAGCGATTTGCTTGGCCGGATGACCCTCGAGGAGAAACTGGCCCAACTGAGTTCCTTCTGGATGCATGAAGTCCAGGATGGAAAGGATTTTTCTCATGCCAAGGCCAAACTCCTGCTCTCGAACGGCACCGGCCAGATCACACGCACTGCCGGTGATAGCGTTCTCGAGCCTGTCTCTGTAGCCCATTTTAACAACACCCTGCAACATTATCTCGTCAACGAAACCAGGCTGGGTATCCCGGCTATCATCCACGAAGAATGCTGTTCTGGCTACATGGGCCTGGGCGGCACGATATATCCACAAATGATCGGTCTGACATCCAGCTGGATGCCAGATCTGGCCGAACGCATGGCGAGCGAGATCAGAAAACAGTTACGCTCTGTAGGTGCACATCAGGGCCTGGCGCCCGTGCTGGATGTTTCCCGAGATTCCCGCTGGGGCCGCGTCGAGGAGACTTTTGGCGAAGACCCCACCCTCGTCAGTCACTTTGGTGTGGCTTACATCAAAGGCTTGCAAGGCAAAAGTCTCAAAGAGGGTGGCATCATGGCCACCGGCAAGCATTTTATTGGCCACAGCTTGTCACAGGGTGGGCAAAATTGCGCTCCCGTTCACATGGGAATGTACGATATTTGGGACATCTACCTTGGCCCTTTCCAGGCCGCTATTCGCGATGCCGGGCTGCATACCATTATGAACGCCTACCCTGAAATGGATGGAGAAGTAGTCGCCGCCTCACGCCGGATTCTGACGGATCTGTTGCGCGGTTCCCTCGGCTTTGATGGAATTGTCGTCTCGGATTATGAAGCCATCGCGATGATCCACACCTACCATCGTATGGCTGCCGATAAGAGCGAAGCTGCTGCCCTTGGCCTTTCTGCCGGGATTGATGTGGAGTTGCCTACTCGCGACTGCTACGGTGACCCGTTGAAGGCTGCCCTTGAAGCGGGTGAACTCAACTTGGAAGTTGTTGACACCGCTGTTCAACGTCACTTGCAAAAGAAATTTGAACTTGGCTTGTTCGAAAATCCTTTTGTGGATGAAGGCTCTATTGTGCAGGTCTTTGAAACTGCTTCCCAGCGCGATCTGTCGCATGAAATTGCCCGCAAAAGTATGGTCTTGCTTAAAAACGACGGTATTTTGCCGCTTAAAAAGGATATCAAGACCCTGGCGGTGATTGGCCCCAACGCCGATGATGGCCGCAACTTTTTAGGTGATTATAGTTACACTGCTCTATTCGAAATGATGAGTATAATGCCACCCAAAGGCACGAATTTTGAAAACCCAGATCATGCTGACCTGGCTGAATATAATGTCAAGATTACAACTGCCCTCACGGGTATCCGCGCCCAGGTTCCGCAGGCAAACATTCTCTACGCGCGTGGCTGTGACAATTTGGATGCCGATACCAGCGGCTTCGCTACCGCCGTCAAGGCTGCTGAACTGGCAGATACCGTGGTGCTTGTGCTCGGCGACCGGGCCGGGCTTACGCCAAACTGCAGCGTTGGCGAGACGCGTGACAGCGCTGACTTGCGCCTATCGGGTGTTCAGGAACAACTGGCTGAAGAGATTCTGGCCACCGGGAAACCGGTTGTGGTTGTGTTAGTCACGGGTCGCCCGTATGCTATTCAGGCCCTATCCGAAAAAGCCAACGCCATCCTCGAAGCCTGGCTTCCGGGTGAGGAAGGCGGCGCAGCGATTGCTGAAACGCTTTTTGGTGAAAATAATCCGGGTGGTAAACTACCCATTTCGTTCCCCCGGCATGTTGGGCAGCTTCCGCTGTTCTACAACCAGAAACCGAGCGGTGGCAAGTCGAACTGGTATTGGAATTACATCAACGTCGAATCAAGCCCGTTATATCCTTTCGGGCACGGGTTGAGTTACACAAGTTTTTCATATAGCCAGTATATAGCCTCGGCCAGGCAGGTCACAGCAGGTGAAGTGCTGGATATAAGCGTGACGGTTCAAAATACAGGCAGCATGGCGGGTGAGGAGGTCGTGCAGCTCTACGTGCAGGATGAATATGCGTCCATGCCACGTCCTGTCAAGGAACTCAAGGGTTATGCGCGCGTGAGCTTGCAACCCGGCGAAGCCCGCACGTTGACGTTCCATCTGCCGGTTGACCAACTGGCGTTCTACGACATCGATTTGAACCTGGTGCTGGAACCCGGCAAGATTCTGGTAATGATCGGCAGCTCCAGCGAGGACATCCGCTTGAATAGCGAGTTCGAAATTATTGGCGATGGAAAGATCCCGGTGAAAAATCGGGTGTTTGTCTGCCCGGTTGAAATCCAATAAATTCCCCCAGCCCGGCCTCTTGCAGAACTTGAATAACAATTTCCCTTCTATAACTTGTACCCTAATAAGTTCACCGAATTATGCAAGTAGCAGTAAAAGGCTAACCAACGAACCTGGCACCATTTAGGAATAGTCGAAAAGGAAGATCAGGTAGACAGATGGCCTTGAGCTCTAAAAATCGTCCGACGGTCGGGGTGCTGGCCGGCTGGCAGTTTTACGAAGGTACCATACCAACGGGCTTTCTCGAGCCGCTATATCGTGGGATTCTTGCGGCAGCCGAAGAGCGAGGCTGTAACCTGCTGATGGCCTGCGGTATGCATTACGATCCTGAAAGCCATCACCCCGCCTGGCCAATTGTTGGGCCAGAAGAGGATTTTGTACCGGTTGGCCCCTGGAATACAGACGGTCTGATCGTCATTCCAGCTTTGTTGTCTGAAAAGCGCTCGCGCTATATCCAGGAATTGATTAAAGATGGCCACCCGGTTGTTTTCATTGGTAACGGCGAAAATGGAGCAACCATTGTGGCCGACAGCATCAATGGAATCAACCAGGCGCTTATACATCTGGTATCCCACGGGCATAGCCGTATTGCCTTCATTGGTGGCAAGGAAGAAGACACTGGTGAAAGCCTGCGCCGGCTTGAGGCATATCGTTCTTTTGTGCGGGAAAATGGATTGATGTCGGATGATCGGTTAATCGCCTTCGGCAATTTCAATCGTTTGGGGGGAGTACGAGCAATGCGGCGGATTTTAAACTCAGGTATTTCCTTTACAGCAGTTATCACTTTCAACGACGAACTTGCGAAAGGTGTTATTAAAATTCTGCAAGACGCCGGGCGAAAAATCCCTGAAGATGTCGCCGTGATTGGTTTTGACGATCAGCTTGACGCGCGTTCCCAAACACCTTTGTTGACCACTGTCCATCAACCAATCTTCGAGTTGGGCTTTCGGGGTCTGAATTGGTTGCTGGACAGAATGGCCGGGAAGGCAATGGAAGAAGATTTAATTCTGTTGCCCACCCGGCTGGTCATACGCCGCTCATGTGGCTGCTTGCCGGAAACCTTGCTTACACCAACCGGTATTTCTATACCACCCATTTCGGCTCGCTCTTTGACCGGGCTCCAGACCCAATTAACACGGATTGTTAAGGAAGCGGTATTGGCCGAAATACGGCAGTTGGGCGAAGACCAGGTGGTCCAATTGTGCCATCAATTAGTAATGGACCTGTCTTTGAGTCTTGAACAGGCCGACCCTCTGCATTTTCGCTCAGGCTTCATGGCAATATTGAGCCGCGTAGAGACTGTGGGCGACGATATTTATGCCTGGTTGCCCGCCATCGCTGTTTTGGAAAAAGAGTTGCCTGCTTTATTGAATGCGGGTCACTGGCTGGCAGAGCACCGTTTGGCAGAAGAACTGCTGAATCAGGCGCGAGCCATGATCAGCGAGCGAATGCGCTGGCAATACACACGCCATCTTATCCGCCAGACAAACATGGTCAATCAATTGGGGCAGATGATGGCGCGTTCTCAGGTGACATTCGACGAAAGCCACATTCTTAATATTCTGACCGAATACCTGCCGGAGCTAGGCGTCCATTATGCGCAGGTGATTTTCTTGAAACCCGATGGGGATGATCCGATTGCCTGGAGTATATTGCCCAACGAGTCGGGTTCAACCTCACCTTCGCCACCTTTCCCAACGCGTCGGTTTCCGCCACCGGATATGTGCCCTCCAGACAGACCTTTCCATCTGGCGCTACTACCGCTCATTATCCAGGACACGCTTTCCGGCTATATGGTTTTTGATGCCAGTAATTTAGAGCCTTGCGCTGCCATTGTACGTCAAGTTGCTTCGGCTTTGCGCAGCGCCCGGCTATACCAGGAAGCTGCCCACGGCCGAGAACTTGCCGAGGAAGCCAACCGCCTGAAAAGCCGCTTCCTGTCCTCGATAAGTCATGAACTGCGTACACCGTTGGACTTGATTGTCGGTCTCAGTGAGATCCTGCTCCTGGATGAATTCCAGCCTCAGGGACCCTTACCAGTTCCTTATCGCCAAGACGTTGAGAATATTCATACCAGCGCCCAGCATCTTGGCCGCATCATCCGCGACCTGCTCGATCTGTCCAGCAGCGATGCTGGACAACTCCGCCTGGAAGTGGAGCCTCTTGACCTGGCCGAAGTCCTGGAGATCGTGGTAGTCACCGGCGAACAGTTGACTCGCAGCAAGAACCTGGTGTGGGAAGCACAAATTCCTCCCGACCTGCCTGTAGTTTGGGGCGATCGTACACGCTTGAGACAAGTGGCTCTTAACCTGGTAAGCAACGCAGTAAAATTCACCAATCAGGGGAAAATCATGCTGACAGTTGAAGCCAATTCGGAAATTGTCACGGTCTCGGTTAGTGATACAGGACTCGGTATACCCTCCGCCGAGCAAAGACTAATCTTTAACGAATTCCGTCAGTCAGAGCGTACTGCCGCTCGAGGATATGGCGGCCTTGGCCTTGGGCTGGCCATTTGCAAACGGTTGGTTGAACTGCATGGCGGTACCATTGGTGTACATTCCTCGGGAAAAGACGGACTTGGCTCTACTTTTTACTTTACTTTGCCGGTCATCAAAAATGTGGAATCCCTGCCCCAACTCGCCGCTCAGAGCCAATACACAGTTTTACTTCTGACCGAGCATTCCGATAATACCGACAAGCTGCGTGACCATCTTGCTCAGCAAGGCTTCGAGGCAAGTGTATTGTCTGTGCATAACGATACAGCGCAGTGGTTGCCAGCGCTGCTTGCTGCTCCGCCCGGCGCTATTCTGCTTGATTTTCCACTTGCATCTCAGCGCGGTTGGGAAATCATGAAGCTTTTGAAAGGCAATCCTGCTACAAACAATATTCCAATATTATTTTATTCTCTGCTGCAAGAAAACAATGCCGGCTCAGTCCTGGCATTGAACTACATAGCGAAGCCTCTTTCTCCTAGTGAAGTGAAGGAAGCACTGGAGCAACAAGGACTTTTTACTACTCTGGTAGAAGAGAAGACTATTCTGATTGTAGACGATGAGCCCGGCATTCTTGAGATGCATGCGCGCATTATCCAGGCTCAAGCGCCTCACTATCGCATTCTAAAAGCCCGCGACGGGCCAGAAGCTTTAACCTTGATTCGCGAAGCATTGCCCGATCTGGTACTGTTGGATTTGATGATGCCTCAAATGGATGGTTTTTCTGTAATAGAAGCCATGCAGCAGGAAGAAATGACTCGAGGTATTCCAGTAATTGTACTAACAGCCCAAGTGTTAACTGAAGATGACATGGCCCGCTTAAATCGTGGAGTAGCAATGGTGTTGAGCAAAGGAATGTTCAGCACAAAGGAAACCTTCGCCCACGTGGAGGAGATACTTGCGCGCAATCACAAGTTGGGCAATGAAACACAACGAATTGTGCGCAAAGCGATGGCTTATCTCCATGCACATTATGTCGAACCGATTTCGCCCGAAATGTTGGCTACACATGTGGGCATCAGCAAAGGATATCTATTCCGGAGTTTCCGACAAGAAATGGGTATTACCCCGATGAACTATCTTAATCGTTACCGGGTAAACCGAGCCAAAGAACTACTTACAGTCAGTGATAAAAGCATCACCGAAGTGGCATTATTTGTAGGATTTTCGGATAGTGCTCACTTTACGCGCTTGTTTCAAAAAGAAGTTGGCGTCTCTCCCAGTGCTTATCGGCGTGGCCAACGTAAGACTAACAATTAAAACTTCCTATGGGTTGTAGATGTATTGATACCTAAAAGAAAGCGGCACATAACTTGCTACAATAAAAAGGCAGTGCAGGACGGATTGTCCTGCACTGCCTTTTTAGTCTTTCTCTGGAAATGCGGGCCTTCCTTTACGGCGCGAACTGGAACCAGTTGAACTGCGTATTGCTACCGGTGGAGGTGATATAGAGGGTGTGTACTCCGGTCGGTTTGGGATAACAGGTATTGGAATTGGTGGCCCAGGTACTGTTGCCGGTTCCGTACACGGTGCAGAGGATGGTGCCGGCGGGGCTATCCAGGCGAATCTGGAGGTTGACGCCAGCGCCGGCTTCCCAATTGCGGATCTGCACCGAGTTCGCGCCGCCAGCCCCGAAGTCCATGTTGGCAAAGGCGATATAGCTACCGGAGGTGCTTAAGTTCACCACGGTGCCGCCGTCACCCGCCTGAATGGTTACACCCGACTGGCTGCTGTAGGACTCGGCCTCAATCTGGTTGTAGGGATTGCCAGAGCCGCTTGGTGTGTTGGTCTTGGTAGGCGTAGCGGTTGGGGAAACCGGTGTATTGGTCCGGGTGGCGGTTGGACCAACAGGCGTATTGGTTGGGGAGGGTGCGCCGCCCGGGGCATAGATGCGGAAGTTGCCGCTGGTTTCTAGCAGGCTCAGGAAGTAGAGCAGGCCATCATAGTAGCGCCACTGGCCGCTGGGGATGGGCAAATTCCAGAGTTCGTCGATGAACAACCAGGCGCGGGGGTCGGTGGCTGCCAGGCTGGCGGCCGCGTTCATGGATACATGCCCGGCGGAATGGTCACTTGAGAGCTGCGTACCAGTGACTGACCATTGGTTGCCGTAACTGCTGATGCCCTTGCTCTGGAAGAAGGCCTGGATGCGGTTAGAGTAGGTCTTCTGATTGGCGTCGGCGGCAAACCACGAATAGTCGACTGCCCAGTTGCTGGCGGTGCGCCAGGCGTCAAAGGCGAAGTTCTGCTGTGAACCGGTGGGAGCGCCAGCGAAGGTGGCGTAGTCTGGCATCAGGCCGGTGGTCGAGTTGGTGGTCTGCCCGAAGAACGTACGGCTGCGATCACGAATGGCCACCCAGCGAGCGCTGTCTGCGCTTGGGCCCCACACCGAAAGCAGGTGGTAGAATGCCGGCAGGTGGTAGGAAGGATCAGTGTATGTGGCAGCGCTGGCATAAGGCACGAAAACCGGCTCGTTGTTTGCGGCATCGAACATGGGCGTTACGCTGTTGACGTATGCGTGGTGCAACATGGCGTTCTCGATGTAGTCGGCTTCGGCGCGGTAGTTATAGATGCCGGTGCCGTTGCCCCAGCGTCCGGAGGCCGTATACAACGCAATGGCAAACCATTCTTCACCGTCGGTGGCCGGGTTTTGGTCAATGCAGCCGCCAGTGAAGTTATTGTGCCAGCAGGTGTAACCGGCATAGTCGCCACTCGTGTGCTGCATGTTCGTCTTGACCCAGTTCCACAGGGCCTTGAACTCGGCCTGATGGTTGAGTTGTACGGCAATCATCAGGCCATACGACATGCCTTCGCTGCGCACGTCGCCGCTGCCGATATCCGCCATGTAAGCTTTCTTGCCGTTGGCATTCGAGCCGTCGGGATAGTAGATACGCTGGCCATCGTAGTGATTGCCGCTGCCGTCTGTGCCGTAGAACAGCTGGTTCCAGGCAGCGTCAAGCTTGGCTTGAATGGCTGCCGCGCTGTATCCGCGCTCAGCCAACATATTGCGATAAACACCCGAGCTGTATGAGCCCGTGGAAGGTGGGTTTGGGGCAGGCTGCTGGGTGGGCATCGCGCCTACGTAGTAGAGATCGTAATAATACAAGAAGGTGTCGCTCGAGCCATTGTCGGTTGAGATGGTTAATTTGATCTCATGGCTGGCGCCGCTGCTGACGTTAAAGAGAATGGTCTTTGTCGAAGCGCTAGTGCCGGTCCAGGTGAAAGTGGCCAGCTTGGTGCCGCCTGCCCCATTGGTGCTATCAATGTAAATGTCGACTCCGGCGGAGTTGGTCCCATTGGAGGAGCCGTTCAGATCAATGCGGTACTGTCCGGGGACGGTCGTAAAGCCGGTGTTGGCCTTATATACGCCGTCGTTATTGCAATACAACTCAAGGCGTAGTGCAGCAATACCGGTACAGCCACCGAGCGAAGTCAAACCCTGCCCGGCCCGCAATAAGTTGTGATTGAGCAGCGTGTCCAGCCGACTGGAGGCTGATACAGACCTGGGATTCATAATTAGGCCAAAAACAAGCGTTATCAAAATGGTAACGGAGATCACTTGAAAAAGTCTTTTTTCCATTAGGGTATATTCTCCTTTGAGTGACTATTTTTTTACTTGTCAGCGACCGATTCTTTTGCGGGAGGAAATAAAAAAGGCAGTGCAGTTTATCTCCGCACTGCCTTTTAATCCTATTCCACAAATTACAAACCTTAAGCTACTTGCTCAGGGCGCTGTCTTCGAGGCGCAGGTGGCAACGTTGGCGGCCGAGTCGTAGGTATATCCGGCTTTGGTGATGCTGTTCACGCAGAAGGTAAACGTCCCTGAGGTGCCAAAGTTCGAATAGGCCGAAAACACGCCGCTTTGATTCGTATTGCCGCTGTCGCTGTCGTTGGTAACGCCTGACCACACGCCGGCAACGGCCGCGCCGCTGACAGTCGCTCCGTTATTATCCTTAACGGTTACCGATACGAAGCCCTGGGGCCCACTATGGGATTGGACGATAGATACCGAGATGACGCCAATGTGCAGCTTGGTCGAAGGAGCCGGCGTGTTGGTCGGTGTGGCCGTCGGGCCGCCGGGGGTGACTGTGGCGGTGGGAGCGGGCGGTTGCGCAGCGCCGCCGCCGTAGATACGGAAGTTGCCGCTGGTCTGCAGCAGCCCCAGGAAGTATAGCAAGCCATCGTAGTAGCGGTACTGCCCGGTCGGGATCGTGACCGTATAGAAGTGATTGACGAATTCATTGACATGGGTCGTCGTCCCGGCCAGCCCGGCCGCGGCTACCATGCCAACGTGTCCGGCCTCGTGATAATTGGTCGGTTCGCAGCTGCCGTTGAGACAGTACTCGGAGCCGAAGGTCGTCACGCCCTGGCTGGCCATGAAATTTTGCAGCTTGTCAGTATTGGTTATCTCCACGGCGTCCTTGGCCCACCAGTGGTAGTCCATGCCAATGTTCATTTCCGTGCGCCGGGCATCCCAGGCGTACAGCATATTGTTGTTGGGGGCGACGCAGCAATTGTGCGGCGTGCCGTCGAAGTTGGCATAATTCGGCACCAGGCCGGTGGTGCTGTTGGCCGTGGCGTGCAGGAAGTTGCGCGCGGCACTGGCTGCCCCGGACCAGAAGGCGGTGTCGTGGCTGGCAACCTTTGCCCAGTAGTCATAAAAGGCGGGTTCCATGTACGAGGGGTCCGTCCAGTTATTCATACCCCAACCTTCCGAATTGTCAGACACAAACCGTATCAGCGAGTTGCTGGGGTTGAACAGATCGTAGATGCCGGTCGTCCCGGAGGTAGCTTCCTTACTACGACCCGCGTCCAGGATCAGTTGGGCTTCGGCCTTGTAGTTGTAAATCCCGCTGCCGCTGCCCCAGCGCCCGTCGGCCATGAACAACGCCGTGACCAGCCAGATTTCGCCGTCGCCGGCATTGTTTTGAGCGAGCTTATTTCCGGATGTGTCGTCATGCCAGGCGAAGTAGCCATAGCGCGGGTCGGCTGGATCGGTGTGCTGCATGTAGGTCTTGGTCCACTTCCAGATCTTGTCGAACTCGGTCTTATGGTTTAACTGCACAGAAATCATCATGCCATAGGACTGGCCTTCGGTGCGCACGTCGTTGTCATTGATATCCTTGATATAAGCCATGTCAGTCCCCACAGTGTAGTAGATCTTCTGTTGGGCGTTGCCATAGAATAACTGGTTCCAGGCCGTGTCAATCTTGGCTTGGATGTTGGCGTCAGTGTAACCGGCTTCCTTTAATAGGTTCCGATAGATGCCCGAAGTATAAGCTCCCGTGGAGGGAGGGGTTACAGCAGAGTTGGAGGCTGATGCAGTCCCGCTATTCATGAACAGGCCAAGAAGAAGCGTTATCAAAACGGTAACAGAGATCACTGGGAAAAGTCTTCTTTTCATTACGTATATTCTCCTTTAATTAAGATAGCAGAAGCGTTTCCATAATAGTAGCATTTTCATTTGTATCAGGCTTGTATGCCAGTGACTATCTTTTGTTTTCCAGTGACCGATTCGCGTATCGGTTGCTGGGATGGTGCTCTCCTCCGATCACTCAGCTGGCCACCAGCCTGGCAGCCACCGACTCCCGCGCCTGGCTGTTCATTGACGAGCTGTGGAACTTGCCCATCCGAGCGGCCAATAACGCTACAGAGAAAGACTAAAAAGGCAAGTGCAGGACAATCCGTCCTGCACTGCTTTCATTCTATGACTTGGTCACTAAAAAATGGTCACTCACATGCAAGCTTAATGGTAATGAAAATGTTATGATATATGGAAACGTTTCTATCGTCTCGTGTATGAAAGAAGATACAAGCAACGAAGTCGCCAAGGGAAAATAAATGAAAATAGCCCTGGGTGTGTGCAAGCTGGAAAACGCCTGATCACCCGCAGGAAGCGCACCGCAACGTTTGCGCCCTGCTTTCGCATCTCGAAATTATGTCGTCAGCATTTATTTGAAACCATTCTTTGCGGAGCCTATGATGAAAAACCCAATCCAGGAACTTACCTCTCTCGGCCAGTCGCTGTGGTATGACAATATGCAGCGTCGTTTACTTGAGAATGGTGAGCTGTCCGGTCTGATCTCGCGCGGCGATATCCGTGGCATCACCTCCAACCCGACCTTGTTCAACAATGCCATCGGTAAGTCTAAGGATTATGACTCGGCCCTCATGCCGTTGGCCATCTCCGGCTGGGACCCCGAGCAGATTTTCTGGCAGTTGGCGGCTGAAGATATTCGCGCTGCCTGCGACCTGTTCCTGCCGCTTTACAACGAAACCCACGGTGGAGATGGCTTCGTCAGCATCGAAGTCAGCCCGCACCTGGCACATGATACCGAAGCCACGGTTGCCCAGGCCAAACACCTGTGGGAAACGCTCGACCGCCTGAACCTGATGGTCAAGATCCCGGCTACGAAAGCCGGCATTCCGGCCATTCGCCAGTCGATTGCCGCAGGGATCAACATCAACATCACCTTGATCTTCTCTCTCCAGCGTTACCAGGAAGTGATGGACGCCTATCTTTCGGGCCTGGAGGATAGGCTCAAAGCTGGTGGCGAAATTGACAAGATTGTCTCGGTGGCTTCCTTCTTTGTCTCCCGCGTGGATACCAAGGTGGATGAGCGCCTGCAGGAGATCATCCGCACAGAAGGTGAGCAGGCTGCAACGGCCCACGCCTTGCTTGGCAATACGGCGATTGCCAATGCAAAACTGGCTTATGAGATGTTCCGCCAGGTTTTTGGGAGCGAGCGTTTCAAGAAACTTCAGGCTGTGAAAGCCAATACGCAGCGCCCGCTGTGGGCCTCGACCGGCACCAAGAACCCGGCCTACCCGGATACGCTGTATGTCGATAACCTGATTGGCCCTGATACGATCAATACGGTCCCGCCAAAGACACTGGACGCTTTCCGCGACCACGGCAGGGCCGTCGTCACCATTATGGATGGCCTCGACGAGTGCCGCCGCCAGGTTGCCGAGTTGGAAAAGCTTGGCATATCCCTGGAAGCCGTCAGCGCCGAACTGGAGGCTGAGGGCGTGAAATCCTTTGCGGATTCTTTCGTCGAGTTGTTCAAGACGATTGACCAGCGCCGCAAAGCCGTCGTGGACCAGCTCGGCCCACTGGCCGAACCGGCGGCCAAAGGCGAGGCCCTACAACGTGGCGCAGGTGGAAGTTCACTGTAGCGCACTTAAGTTTGGTCAACTGACGAAAAAACAGATGCAAGAGATTGAAATTATTCCAGTACAGTAACAGGAGCACAGTATGTACTTCCTCGGTATAGATGTTTCGACCACCGCGACCAAAGCCCTGCTGATCGATTCCACCGGCAGTGTGATTGCGGCTGCAGCAACTGGATATAGCTTCGAGACACCCCACCCATTATGGAGCGAACAGCACCCGGATTTGTGGTGGGACGGCGCACAGAAGTCCATCCGCGCTGTGATCGCAAAAGCGGGCGTGGATGCGGCCCAAATCGGCGCTGTGGGGCTCACCGGCCAGATGCATGGGTTGGTACTGCTCGACGAAGCAGGGAACGTCCTGCGTCCGGCCATCTTGTGGAACGACCAGCGCACCCAGGTCCAGTGCGATGAAATCCACGCACGCCTGGGCCGGGAGCATTTTATCCAAATCAGCGGCAACGTCGCCTTGACCGGTTTTACCGCCCCCAAGATTTTGTGGGTGTATCAGAACGAGCCGGAGTTGTATGCAAAGGTGCGGCACGTGCTTCTGCCAAAAGACTATCTCCGCTTCAAGTTGACCGGTGAATACGCGATGGACAAAGCAGATGGCTCGGGTACGGTCCTGTTTGATTTGAAGTCGCGCAACTGGTCGGCAGAGATTCTGGAGGCCTTGGACATTGACCCGGCCTGGATGCCGCCTACCTTCGAAGGGCCGGAGTTCACCGGGCGCGTTACCGCTGAAGCCGCGTCCGCAACTGGGCTGAAAGCTGGTACACCCGTCGCGGCGGGCGGCGGCGACCAGTCGGCGCAGGCTATTGGAGTCGGTGCGGTCGAGCCGGGGGTAGTCGCCTTGACGCTTGGCACAAGCGGCGTGGTATTTGCCACCACCGCCTCGCCGTTGGTGGAACCGGAAGGTCGCCTGCATGCCTTTTGCCATGCCGTGCCAGGCATATGGCATTTCATGGGCGTAATGCTTTCGGCGGCCGGCAGTTTGCAGTGGTACCACGACACGCTTGCATCAACGATGAATTTTGAAGACTTGTTGAAGGAAGCCGAGTCCGTGCCTGCCGGGAGCGAAGGCTTGCAATTCCTGCCATATTTGAGCGGCGAACGTACGCCCCACCCCGATCCGTTGGCACGCGGCGCATTTGTTGGCCTGACGGTCCGTCACGGGCGTGGACACATGACGCGCGCCGTGCTCGAAGGTGTTTCGTTTGGCTTGAAAGATAGTTTCACACTCATTCAAAATGCCGGGATGGGTGCGATCAAACAAGTCCGTGCTTCCGGTGGTGGAACAAAAAGTGGGCTATGGCAACAAATTTTAGCCAGCGTGCTGGATGCAGAACTTGTTACAGTCAACACCACTGAAGGTGCAGCATACGGCGCGGCGCTGCTGGCAGGGGTCGGTGCGGGGGCGTGGAGTGATGTCCCGGGCGCATGTAAAGCTGTAATCAAGACCACCGGGAGTACCGTTCCTGATCCCCGGCAGACCGAAGCTTATCACAAAGCATATCAGCTTTATCGGGAACTATATCCGGCATTGAAATCATCCTTTGAAAAAATGGGGCTGTGATGGGTGACTTTAATAACGAACCCACGCGCGTGCTTGAAAACCGGTTTATTTCGTTGGAATATCTTGTGAGCGCACCACGTATTGTGCGATTTGCGTTGAAGGGCAAACCCAACTTGTTTGCGGATTTGGGAAAATTTCCCACCCCAACCCCTTACGGCGACTTTTACTTTCGCGGCGGCCATCGTCTGTGGCATTCCCCTGAGGCAATGCCGCGCACCTACATCCCCGATAATGATGGCGCGATCGTAAATGAAATTGAGAACGGCGTTCGTATTCGTCAGCCTGCTGAACAATGGACACATATTGCCAAGTGTATTGAGATTCGCTTAGACACTGATCAGCCGCGTGTCCTTGTTAGGCATGAACTACGCAATGAAGGCGCTTGGGCAGTGGAACTTTCTCCCTGGGCACTGACCATGTTCCGCTTGGGCGGTATTGGGATTTTCCCTCAAGCTACTGACAAAGTAGGCACAGAAAACCTTTTGCCGAATCGACAGATCGCTCTCTGGCCTTATACACGATTGGATGATGCGCGACTGATCCTGCGCGATGACTTTATTCTCGTTCAGGCTAACCCGAGCTTGCCTCCCGTTAAATTTGGTTATCTCAACCCGCATGGTTGGATTGGCTACTGGCTCGATGGTGTCTTCTTCGTAAAACGATTTGATGCGCAGGAGACGGAGAAGCTCTATCCCGACGGTGGATGCAACGTGGAGAGTTACTGCAATGATAAATTCTTCGAGCTCGAGACGCTCGCTCCGCTAATGAAGTTGGAACCAGGCGCGGCTGTCTCTCACACTGAAACCTGGGAAATTTACAGCACGCTCGATGCGCATCTGATTCCTGACGGTGTGCAAGAAATCATTACCGGCCTTTCAAGGGAAGGATCCATTTCGCGCCCGATGCCTGTTTTGATATCTGGCAGGACGAAATTAGGTAAGATACATTAAGCTTGTATGTGAGTGGCCATTTTTTGTTTTCCAATAACCAATTCATTAAATTAAGAAAGGCAGTGCAGGACGGATTGTCCTGTACTGCCTTTTTAGTCTTCCTCTAGAAGTTCAGGCCTTATGGCGCTATGGCCGAGGCGCAGGTGGCCAATCTCAAACTTTGTGTGACATAACAATACATCTTGTCAGGTCGCATAATGTTTGAGACTACAGCAAGTAAGTCACGGGTCTTTTTTGCATAAAGTTTGAGACTGGGACTCGTAATGTTTGAGACTACCCATCATTTTCAACGTAAAGTTTGAGACTGGCTTTTTTGACGCCTCTATAAACTTTGATACTATCCGCACTGAAAAAATGTACTGAACAGTCAAGGCCGTCACATCTTCTGATTATTTGAATATAAATGATGATACTATCCTAATGGCCGCCCCCAGAAAATTCACAAATAATGGCACTATCCCAAGCTGCGTCAGATCAGCGGATATTTCTGCCCTGTTCCCATCCATAGTGCCCAGGATATTGGTGAAGGAAACCTGGACGGCGCAGGTGAGGTCATTTGGAAGGTGAGTTTGCCCTGTATTCCTGTGAAAATATCCCCTGAAAAATAAGCCACACGAAGATTATTATAATCAGGGTGTGGCTTATTTTGCGCACAGAAACATCCTGTCGCCTGGCTTATAGCGGTTGTTCGATCTCGACGGTACACCTACTCTCGGATCGCATAATGCTTGCGACTCTAGCAAGTCGATCACGGGTCTTTTTTGCATAAAGTTTGAGACTGCCTTTTTTAGTCCCTCATAAAGTTTGAGACTATCCTAACAGGCCAAGATGAGATTTTAAAGTCTTTTAGAACAAAGGAAAATAGGGCCCAAACAATCACGCCTTTTATCTAGTGCTTCTCCTTGTTTGCCTTGCTTTTCAAGTTGAATAGCAAGGCAGCTTCCCTTTCAGTCTGTTGTAATTTTTCTTTGACGAGGAGATAGTCTTCGTCGGTAATACTATCGCTGATACTGCAATTATCTTCCTCCCTTATGTAGCCAGCCGCTTGGCAAGAAGTTGAGATCAGGCAAAATGTCTCTGATCCCAACTTCTTGCTGCATCAGCGCCTCAACAAAACGATTACTTCAGGATTACATGGCCGAAGGTGGACGTGTTGTTGTAGTCATTAAAGGTTTGGAAGGGCGCATTCCACTACCATCCAGTATTGCCTGGTCCTCTAGTAATGGTGAAATTGCCTCCTGCGTCATTGGCCAGTCCACCAAGGACAGGATTCGTCACGGTCACAAAACTCAAATCCGCGGATCCCTTGGTATTCGCAGCGACATGGATGCCCCAGGTGCCGGGGTTGACGATCGTAAGATTTTGAATGGACGCCGCGCTAATGGTAAAGGGTCCTTCGAACCGAAGCCCGGCAAAAGTAGAATCCTGAACGTAATTATCCTTAACCAGAAAACCACTAATCGGACCTTCGAAGGCTCGCAGTTCCAAAGCCCCCCACTGTATGCCATACATATTTCCACCCACGCGGATCATTGAATTTCTTTGGACACTGGTGGTTCCGGTAAAAGGATTGGATGTGAATTGTTGATTCAACAGGATGCCGGAATGGAGGACATCGTCATAACAGAGATTGTCTTCGACCTTGATATCCTGGCCACCGTTGACGGCGTAACAACTAGCGCGCCAGGGTGATTGCACCGTGTTGAACCGGAAGGTATTGTTGACGTTCATTGCGCCGGAGGTTGGCGACCAGGAGGCCATGGCATCATCGCCGGTATTGCGGAAATGCGAGTTTTCGACCACCGAATTGCTGGTGCCTTTGTAAAAGTTGACGCCATCTGCAAACATGTCACGCATGCGGCACCCCGTAATCACGATACCATTCGACGCAGCGCCTAACCAGTACCCGACTTTGGTATGTTCGACCCAAATATTCTGGAGGCGCGAGCCGGGGCCGGCAGTGCCGTTGAAGCCATTCTCGGGAGAAGCATCATCGCGGAATGTGGTCTCGCCCAGGATGGCGAAATCATAATACTGGCAATTGCCTCCCGTGCAATTGAAGCGGGCATAAAAACCATGTACGATCGAATACCACATGCCCGCGCCCCGAATTACCACGCCGGTCTGCGACAACGGCGTAGTAGTGCTGTCAAAGGTCCCTGATGGGATCCATACACCTTTGCCTTGTGCCTTGGCGTTGTTGATACAAGTCTGGATTTTGGGGCCATCATCTGTGCCATCATTCGCAGTTGCCCCGCAATCCGTCGTAATGGACAGGTAGTTGGCCGGCATGGATAATGGCGAGCCGACCTGCTCCAGGTCAATCAAATCCACCACATAATAGGCCGCTGTATCCCCACCATCTTTCTGCAATTTCACCGTCGCTCCGGCAGGAATGCTCCCCACCAGCGCCCGGGTTTCGTCATAAAAGTGGTGCACGCCGCCATCGGCCGGATTATTAGAGGTTGAATTCGATTCCCCTCCATACGTCCAGCTGTATTTGGAGGTGAGGTTGAGCTGTTGGCGGAATGTTCCGTTGACATACAGGCTGATGGTGGCATTGATTCCGCCGCCTGCTGGAGCATCCGGGATAACGTAGCGCACTACAATAGAGTTGGCGGCCTGGGAAGCCGTAATCTGGACAAATTGCCCGGTCGCACTCAATTTAACGCTTTTTCGGCCCGAGGATTCGGTCTCAATCAGGCCAAAGGTCCGGCTGGGTCCCAGGATCGTGCCATTCGTTGTGCCAGCTTCAGCTTCATATTCGATATAGGGAAGTGTAGCCCCACGAGCAGATGTCGGCGTTGGCGTCGAGGTAGGCGTATTCGTGAAGAAGCAGGCACAAGTCGGGGTCCCTGTGCGGGTGGGAGTATTGGTTGGTCCACCGCCGCTGGTGATGTCAATAAAGTTGATCTTGTCGTTGGTGGCGCCCGCGCCATTGGTGATCGTCAGGCGGCCATCCGAGACGGTGATGTTCTGCGTCCCGTCGAACCAATGGACTGAGGCCGAGGGCGTACCGCTGACCACCGTCACCCCTTCGGCGGGGATGTTTTAAACGAGTCGGGTCGCCCGCCACAATGCGGACGCTATAGGTACCGTTGGCAAGCGCGATCTCCCAACTGGAACCTCCACCTTTTTGCATGTGACCAAGCGTGTCATAGCGCTCGTCGGGGGAATTTGCCGCGTTGCGGTTGCGCATCCAGGTGGTGTTATCCACGTTCCAGCCATAGGTCTGGCCATTGCCGCGCGCGGCATACACCGCGCCGCCGTCAATCAGATAGCCGCTGAAAGCCGGATCGGTGCCGATCTGGAAGTTGACCTTGATGCTCGTGCCTGGGGGTATGGTGTTGGTGACAGTTGGTGTACGGGTCGGTGTATTTGTCCATATGCCGACTGTATTGGTCGGGGTTGGTGTGCGGGTCGGCGTATTTGTCCATATACCCACTGTGTTGGTCGGGGTAACTGTGGGTGTAAAGGTGGCCGTCGGAGCCGGGGAGGTGTTGGTCGGCGTGTTCGTCGCCCCGCCCCCTAACAGGTTCACATGTCCAAAAGCGGAGGTGTTGTTGTAATCATTGATGTTGCCCCACCACACCAGTTGTGAGTCGCGCGCGCCGGCGTTGTCGTCGTCGTTGTTGCCGATGTCGAAGCCCATCATCAGCCCCGCCGCCGGGGTCACCCCCAGGTTGGTCCACGGGATCGCCATTTCGACGCTGTAACCGCCGGTCACCGCCGCCCAGGCATGCGTGACGCCCGTCTGGCTGCCGCTGCCGCCCAGCACGGTATCGTTGTATCCCTGGGTGAACTGCCGGTCGAAGGAGTCGTAGACTGTGCCGTGGTTGTGATTGGCGTCAAGATACACTTCAACGCTGTCATCGTCCCAGATGTTGGCTGAGTCGTTGAACAGGTTGGCGTCCAGGACTTTTACGCCCACATACAGGTTGGTGTTATCCCACATGGCGCCAAAGGTGACGGTATTGTTGGGGGTCCCGCTGATGACCTTGCTGGCAGTCGTGGTCAGGCTCCAGCCGGCTTCGTTCAGGTTGCCGTCTATCGTCGGCGCAGTGGCGACGTTATTCGCGTCCACCTGGCCCGCCACTGCTATCGCGGCACTGAAGGGAACTATTAAGCCGATCATCAATACGAGGCAAAGCAAAACTTGCCACTGCCGGTAATTTTTTGATATGGGTGCCATAAAGTATTTCTCCTTTAGGATGGATTCGGGCAACAGAACATATTAGTGAGCCGCTTGCAAAGGAGTTGGGATCAAGGAGATTATTCTCGATCCCAACTCCCTGCTGCATTTTCATGTTTCAACAAGAAACGTTATTGATTTGGCTATTTTAGACTGCTACTTCAGGACTACGTGACCGAATGCGGAAGTGTTGTTGTAGTCGTTGATCGTGCCCCACCAGACCAATTGTGAGTCACGCGTGCCGCCATTGTCGTCGTCGTTGTTGCCAATGTCGAAGCCAAGCGTCATATTGACCGCCGGGGTCACGCCCAGGTTGCTCCACGGGATCGCCAACTCGACGCTATAACCGCCGCTGATGGCTGCCCAGGCATGCACCACGCCCGTCTGGCTGCCCGTGCCGCCCAAGGCTGTGTCGTTGTAACCCTTGGTGAACTGCCGGTCAAAGGAGTCGTAGACCGTGCCGTGGTTATGGTTGGCGTCAATGTATATTTCGACGCTGTCATCTTCCCAGATGTTGGCAGAGTCATTGAAAAGATTGGCGTCCAGCACTTTTACGCCAACGTACAGATTGGTGTTGTCCCACATGGCACCAAAGGTCACGGTGTTGTTGGGCGTGCCGATGGTGGTCTTATTAGCCGTCGTCAGCGCGCCCCAGGCGCTTTCGTTCAGCAAACCGTCAATCGTCGGCGCGGTGCCCACGGTTTGGGCGTAGATGGTTCCAGCTACGGGTGTTGCGGTAGCGCCTGTGGGCGTGTTGGTGGCTGTCGGCGTGCGGGTGGGGGTATTCGTCGGCCCGACCGGCGTGTTGGTCACTGTCGGCGTACGGGTCGGAGTGTTTGTCGGTCCAACCGATGTATTGGTCGGGGTATTCGTCGGGCCACTGGCGCTGGTGATATCAATAAAAGCGATCTTGTTGTTGGTGGCACTAGCAGCATTCGTAATCGTCAGGCGGCCATCCGAGACGGTGATGTTCTGCGTACCGTCGAACCAATGAACGGAGGCGGAAGGCGTGCCGCTGACGACCGTCATACCCTCGGCAGTAATGTTGTAGACGCTGTCAAAGGTCGTGGGATCGCCTGCCACGATGCGCACACTGTAGGTGCCGTTCGGAACTGCGATCTCCCAACTGGAGCCGCCGCCCTTCTGCATGTGGCCAAAGGTGTCGTAGCGCTCATCCGGGGAATTGGCGGCGTTACGGTTGCGCATCCAGGTGGTGTTATCCACATTCCAGCCGTAGGTCTGGCCGTTGCCGCGTGATCCATAGACTGCGCCGCCGTCGATCAGGTAACCGCTAAAAGCCGGGTCGGTGCCGATCTGGAAGTTGACTTTGATACTCGTGCCTGTGACCACGCTGAAGTTTGCCGTGTAGGTCGTGTTGCTGGCGGCGGTGGTGATATTATGGTTGGCTGCGCCTGCATCCGACCAGGATTGGAAAGCGTAGATGGTGTTTCCCACGGTCTGAGGCGAAATGGCTTCGATATTACGGGTGAAGCCAACTACGCCGGCAACCGTATAAGGCGCGGTATATGGCTGCCCATCGAGTTTGACCTGCAACCCGGGCGGATTGGTCTGCAGGGTGATGTTCGATGTGCGCGGGAAAATGTCTTCGATAGTTTCCTGCGTCAGGCCTCCTGAGTCAGTTACCGTCAGGTGAATGCGATACCAGGTATTCGCTGAAACCTCACCGGTGGTCGGGAGGACAAATGAACCGCTCTTGACGCCGGTGATCGGCCCCAGGAAGGGATGCGTATGAGTATCATGGTGAAAAACAATCGTCCAGCTAAAGGCGCTTGCAGGCAATGTGCCATCCTCCGGGTCGGTTCCCGTTCCCGAGTAGTTGATGGTGTCACCTGCGTTATACAGCGCGCCTGCCGCAGGCGCAGTGATTGTGTCTGCTGGCGGCTGGTTGGTTGTGACCGTCAGCGTGGCATTGTTGCTGGTGGCCGTCCCGAAGGCATTGGTGACCACGGCGCGGAACATTGCATTATTATCTGCGCTAGTCACGGACGCGATGGTATAGCTGGCGGCGGTTGCCCCGGAAATGTTGACATTGTTGCGCTGCCATTGGTAGCTCAACGGCGCCGTGCCGGAGGCCGTGACGCTGAATGTGACCGGCTGGCCCACGCTGATGGTCTGGCTGACCGGTTGTGTCGCAATGCTGGGGGCCTGGTTTGCGGTGTACTGTACCCGATAAATAGTGCCGGTTCCCCGGGCAAGGTAATATAGGCTTCCATCCGGGGCGACTTTAAGGTCTACAGGAGCGCTGATGCCTGTGGCAAAAGTTGTGACGGCGCTGTCTGGAATAGGGGCAGCCGCTGTTGGATCGAGATACCTGATCGATCCTGCGCAGTAATCGGCGAAAAAGTATTTCCCGGTATAAGAGGCAGGGAATTGGTTGGTTACGGGGTTATAGAAAGTGCCGCCGGTAATCGCGCATTGGCCGTTGATGTGGCTATAGCTGTAAATGGGGCTGCGGTAACTTGGGTTGGTGGTATAGCCTTCGGTGTTAGGCCAGCCATAATTTGACCCGGCAATGCCATCGTCGATCTCTTCCCAGGTATTCTCACCCACATCATTGATCAGTATCCGGCCCGTCGTGCGTTGAACATCGAACGTGAACGGGTTGCGCAACCCCAATGTCCAGATCGCCCGGTTATTGCCTGTGGCGGTGTTATAAAACGGATTATCGGTCGGGATCGTTCCATCAGCATTGATACGCAGTATTTTGCCAAGTAAGTTGTTGAGTGTCTGCGAATTGGCATTAACCGCGTTATTTCCTGAAGCAACGTAGAGCTTGCCATCGATGCCAAAGTGAGTAGCGCCGGCGTTATGGTTTGTCGCGACGAGATCATTAAGCTCAAGCAGCGTGACTTCGCTGCCCGAGACCATCACATCCCCATTGGCAGTAAAACGGCTGAGACGATTATGGATTGTGGGTGTTGTGGCTGTGTAATACAGATAAATATAGTGATTTGTCGCAAAATTCGGATCGAAAGCAACCCCCAAAAGGCCGCGCTCGCCATCCGAATTCACTGTCAGTGTAACAAATGGCGTTGGCAATAACGCGCCGTTTTTAATGACCCGTAACCGCCCGCCCTGTTCAGCGACAAATATACGGCCGTCAGGAGCAAACTCCATTGCAGTAATGTTGGCCAGGCCCGTGACCACCTGGGTTTCCGCAAACCCGGTTGGAAGTGTTGCCGCCTGCGGGCGCACAGGAGCCATGGACAAAAGGCCGGTGACGAGCACTACTACAGCCAGAAGACGATAGTAAAACGGGTTCATAAAAAACACTCCTTCCAAATTCACTACTTATGCAAGCACTGAAAATTGCAAACTTTCGACCGCTTTTTTATGCAGTTATTCGTTTGCGAAAAGTTGAAATCAGGAACAAAGGTTAAACTTTATCCTTACTTCTAACTCTCTGACGCATCCTGGTGCTTCGACAGGATACGTTATTTATTTTCTAACAAGGCTGTTACTTCAATATCACTTGATCTTAGGGGAAGATATTGCTGTAGTTGTTGTTCTCAGGTTAAAGCCAATCATCCGCTCGACAGGAAGCCGCCGATTGAAGGTGGGAGCGATTTCAATATAATCAGTATATACAACAATCTTTTCGGGGTGAGTCCAAAGATAGTCTACGGATAGTCTACGGATAGTCGAAAGGGTATCCCCAAGAAACTAATAACGTCAGTAGGGATTAAGAAAAATAATCAGAAATGCCACCTCGAAATGGCCAGGATTGCGCCGGCAGGTCACAAACAAACGGATACAAGTTTTTGCATGCAACGCACAACAGGGACATAATTCCTGGAAGTTCATGCTCTTCCTACCATCATATCGACTTCTGGAACTGGTTTTTCCAAGCGTATAGGAACAATGCGGGCATTTTGATAACAACCGCACGACTGACGGATAGTCAGGCTCGTTGGGAAGCTCTCAATTGGGCAGCATCCTTCTCTCGATGAATGTGCTGAAATAACAACTCTACAACCTGATAACCCAACTTGTAAAGTGGAATGCGAACACTGGTAAGCGGCGGTATCTGGGCCACCGCCTCCGGCCGGTCTGCATGAAGGTTAGTATCAAACTTTACGTTCCCAGTCTCAAACTTTATGAGATCCTACAATACATCTACACTTGACAAATCTTCTTTTTGGGCGATAATAGTGAATATATGAGCAAGTGTTCATATATAAATATGCCAATCGATGAACGAACTTCCATCCATTTAGCCGATCTCTTCAATACGCTGAGCGACCCGAGCCGGCTGTCGATCATTTCTGTTCTGCTCGAACGGGAAATGAGCGTGGGCGAAATTGCGGCCAGCATCAGCCTGTCCGAATCGGCAGTCTCGCACCAATTGCGCGGACTGCGCCACATGCGCCTGGTCCGCCCGCGCAAACAGGGCCGCCAGGTGTTCTACTGCCTGGACGATGACCACGTGGCGCAGTTGTTCCAGATGGGGCTGGACCACGTTATCCACGGTTAAGGACTTGCCATGCACGCACAGGCACATACGCATACCCATTTTGGCGATCTTACCAAACAGACTATTTCACGCCTGGCGCTTTCGCTCGGGCTGACGCTGGTTTTCGTCTTTGTCGAGCTCGCCGCCGGGATTGTTGGCAACAGCCTGGCGCTGCTGACGGACGCTGCCCATAACTTCACCGACGTGATTGCCCTGGGTCTGAGCTGGTACGCCATCCGGCTCGCGACGCAGCCGTCGAATTCACACAAGACCTACGGTTACCATCGCGCCGGGATCCTGGTCGCGCTGATCAATGCCACCACGCTGGTGGTGATCTCGCTTGCGATTTTTTACGAGGCCTGGCAGCGTTTTCTCGCTCCGGTGCAGGTCCAGTCCGGGATTTTGATCGGGGTGGGTCTGGTGGCCTTCATCATTAACCTGGTGACTGCCCTGCTCGTGAAAAAAGGCAACGAACACGACTTGAACATGCGCTCGGCTTTCCTGCACCTCATGGGCGACGTGCTCTCGACGGTCGGGGCAGTGGTCGCCGGCGTGCTCATCTACTTCACCGGCGCGAACTGGCTGGATGCGCTGGCCAGCGCGCTGATTGCCGTGCTGATCCTGTGGAACGCCTGGGGTATCCTGCGCGAAACGATCGACATCCTGCTCGAAGCCACACCGCGCGATGTGAACATGAGCGCCATGCTGCGCGACATGCTGCAGGTTAAAGGTGTGTTGGGCGTGCACGACCTGCACGTCTGGAGTATCTCCAGCAGTCTGCGCACGATGTCCGCGCACATCCTGACAGATGACATCTCCATCAGCAACGGGGCCGCCATCCAGGCGGCGATCAACGAACTGGTTGCGCACCGCTACAATATCGTGCACGCCACACTGCAGTTGGAGTGCTCAGGCTGCGCCCCGGATTTATTGTATTGCGATATGCAGGAGGCGGGACATATGCATGAGGAAGTAAAGTTGTAAGGAAAAGAAGAGAGGAGAAAAAAGAAAGCAGGAAGAAGGAAGAAGAGCAGGGAGGGGGAGTTTTTTGCCCATACCGGCGCTCATCCAGCAGGTATAATAAGTGCTCCCGGTTCAATGCCGGGGGCATATTTTGCCAGTGCCCGGCCAACACAAGAATGCAGGGTAAATATGCCTGCCCTGCCCCGCCTGTCCAGACGGTTTCCCCCCGGACTGTCCGTCGTCCAGGGCAGGCTGGCACCGCCCGCATATCATCCCCGAAGTGTAGCGGAGTGGGACACCCCGCCTGGGGTACAGCGGGGCAGGTGTGGTCAGGGCGCTTTCCGTGGGGTCAAGAGCGCTTTACCCTACATCCTTAGAAAGTTCGGGTACCAGGGCAAAACTAGAGCAGGAATGAAATGATTAGAACTTTCGATTTTACGGCCAGCTCCGCCTGGCCACGTACGGTATCCTTTAAGCGTTGCCTGGGCTATTCGATCGTTTTGACGATTTTCAGCCTGGTCGTTTTCAGGGCCGGCCATCAATCCATCTCGCACGATGAAGCCGTGACGTACAACCTGTTTGCTTCGCAGGGACTGCCCACGATTTTTCTCACCTTTCACTCCAACAACCATACCCTGAATACTTTTTTGATGTGGTTATCGACCTCCATCTTCGGGCTGTCGGTTTTCAGCGTGCGCATGCCGGCATTGCTGGGCGCAGTGATCTATCTGACATCGACCGAACGCATTTGCAACCTGAGCTTCAAGAACAGCGCTTATTATGCCCTGGCCCTGCTTGCTTTGGCCACCAGCCCTTTTCTGTTGGATTACCTGACGATTGCGCGCGGCTACAGCCTGGCGCTGGGTTTGTTGATGCTGGCCTTGTTTTTCGTATGGAAACAAGTCAGCACCAGGCCCGAAAGGACTGTCTACCACGAGGGTCTCATCTCGATCCTGGCCGCCTTGTCGGTCAGCGCCAATTTGTCTTTTGCGTTTGTGAATATGGCCCTGTTATTGGCATATGCCCTTCTGCTTGCCGTTCATTACTACCAGAAAGAACTATCCGCCAGGCAACTGGCGCTCAAAGTTCTTTTGCTGGCCGTCCCCGGCGCATTGCTGTATTGCATTATTACTCCCTCCATCCAGAACTTCAGCGCGGACACTTTATATTTTGGCACCGGCTCCTGGCACAGGACTTTTGATACCCTGACAACAGAACTTTTCGACGGTTATCGCCCGGCTTTACTGCCTGTAAACTGGCAGGAGCTGGCCGGGAACGTGGCGCGCTACCTGCCTTATTGTTTTATACTCCTGATCATCGCGGCAGTTTTTGTGCTGCTTCCCAAAACGATCCAATATGTGTTTTCCAACGCTCCTTTGGAACCGGCCGAGGCTTTGTGGGTCCTGGTCGCCCTTAATCTGTCCATCACCGTTCTCCTGCTTTCGGCGGCGCGCTTGTTTTTTGGCGTCCTGCTGCCCAGGGAACGCACAGGCATCTATTTCGTGCCTTTGTTTCTCTTGCTGGCCTGTCTTTCGATCGCGAGCTTCCAGAAACCCGGCCTGCAAAAAGCATTGAGAGCCATCGGGCAGTTTTGCCTGGTCGTCACGGTTCTATATTTTGGCCTGGCCGTAAGAGTCAACAGTTTCCGTGAGACGCTTTATGATTCCGGTACAGAGGCAACCTTCCAGGTCTTGCTGCGGACCCTGAAAGAATATCCCGGCGCGCGCGTGGCCGCGAACTGGGTCTTCGAGCCCAGCCTGAATTTTTACCGAACGATGTATAAAGTCGAGGGCCTCAACCGCTTTACCAGGCGCGCTGTTTACGCAGATTACCGCCTGCTGATCCTGCTGCCCTCGGACGACGGTGATCGCCAATATATCGACTCGCACGATGTCCGGGTCCTGTATACCAACCCCGATTCCGGCGCCGTGCTGGTGTTGAACCCTGTGTCGCCCTGAGAGAGCGTTTCCCAGCGACCGAAGGGTCTTGGTTTTTAGCCATAAAGAGCGAGATGTGTCGTCATGGCGCCATGCGACACTTCGTCGCGAAGAGCGCTCCTCAGCATGACAGGGCTTATGAAATTTAAACCATCAAATATACATTACATTCTTTTGAACGCCGAACTTGAGCAAATGTCTGACTATCTCAGTTTTGCAAATGAATCGATTGAGAATTATAGGTCTGCGTTCGAAAAATTAGTTGATGAGCAGGTAAGCCAACAAGAGCTTTCTGATAAAGAAGCTTTTTACCATTACGACTCTGCAGACCAGGAAATTATGCAAACATCTTCTTCTTTTGCCAATTTAATTTTTACAAGTTTTGTCATGGTTTGGTATTCCTTCGTAGAGCAAAAACTGTTGGAATTATGTGACCGCATGGGTTTAGATGATAAGGTCGAGTTGGTGCGGGAGGACAAAGGGATTAAAAAAGTAAAAAAACTTCTATCAAAAGGGGCAATGAAATATTCAATTGATCAATCTTCTTGGACAAAGCTTGAACTTATTAGCGGTTTGCGTAATCTTTTAGTACATCAAGGAAATTGTATTCCATGTAGTCTCAAAAGGCCTAATCGGAATCAGGTGAAATCCGTTCGATATACTGATGATGATAATGATTTCTTCATTCTCGTAAACGAGAAGCTTCTTCCGTCAAACTTGTGCAGCTATATGCAGAAAAATAAAATCCTTGGTGTACCCGGCCCGAAGTTTATCGAAATTCAACCTTCTCTTGAATATTGCCAACAACTGATAGTTTTTGGGCAGGAATTTTTTGAGAAGTTATTCAAAGATTTAAAACAAATTTCTTAAAGAAATTATGTCCCTCATTACCGCCTCCAACCTGACCAAATCCTACGGCGCCCGTGATATCTTTACGGGGCTGTCTTTTGGCATCGAGAAAGGCGCGCGCCTGGGCATCGTCGGGCCGAACGGCGTCGGCAAGACCTCGCTGCTGCGCATCCTGGCCGGCGTGGACGAAGCCTCCTCGGGCAGCCTGCACCGCACCCGGGGCGTGCGCATCGGTTATCTTTCCCAGGAGGCCGATTTCCAAATGGCGGGCACGCTCTGGGACGCGTGCGAATCCGTTTTTGCCGAGGTGCTTGCCCAACAGGTTGAACTCTCGCGCCTCGAACACGAAATGGCCGACCCGGCCCGCGCCGAGGAAGCCCTGGCCAAGTATGGCCCGCTGCAGCACGAGTTCGAACGCCGCGGTGGTTACACTTACCAGACGCGCATCCGCCAGGTGCTGGGCGGTCTGGGCTTCCAGGCGGGGGACTACGGCCTGGGCCTCGATCATCTCTCCGGCGGGCAGCGTACGCGCGCTTTCCTCGCCAGGCTACTGCTCTCGGACCCGGACGTGCTGCTGCTCGACGAGCCCACCAACCATCTGGACATTTCCGCCGTCGAATGGCTGGAAGGCTACCTGACGCACTGGGAGGGCGCGGCCGTGATCGTCTCGCACGACCGTTATTTCCTCGATACCGTCTCCACCGGCATCCTCGAGATGACCGCTGCCGGCATCGAAGAGTACCGCGGCAACTACGGCCATTACCTCAAGCAGCGTCAGGAGCGCTGGGAACGCCGCCAGGAGGTCTTCGACAGCGAGAAGGAAAAGCTGGTCAAGGACCTGGAATACATCAAGAAGAATATCGCCGGCCAGAACGTGCAGCAGGCCAAGGGCAAGCTGCGCCGCCTGACGCGTGTGGTGCTGGCCATCGAGAAGCTCGGCATGGAGGCGGTGCTCAACACCAACTGGAGCCAGCTCGAAGGCATTTCGCTGATCAACACCACCAGTCCCTTTGGCGTGGAGGAAGCCGACCGGCATGTGCGCGCCCTACGCCTGCCGGATATCCGCCCGCCGCAGCTGCACCTGCATCTGCGCGCCGAGCAGCGCTCCGGCGACCTGGTGATCCGCACGCGCGACCTGCTGGTGGGCTGGCCCGATAAGACGCTCTTTTCTGCGCCGGATATCGAGCTGCGCCGCACCGACTGCGCTGCGCTGATCGGCCCCAACGGCGCCGGCAAGTCCACCTTCCTGAAGACCATCCTGGGCCAGCTTGCGCCGCTGGAAGGCGAGGTGCTGCTGGGCGCGGCCCTGCGCATCGGCTATTTCGCCCAGGCGCACGAGGGCCTCAACCCGGCCAACACACTTATCCAGGAGATCCAGGCCGCCTCCAATATGCAAACGAATGAAGCCCGCCAGTACCTGGGCAAGTTCCTGTTCAGCGGCGACGACGCCTTCAAGCAGGTCGATGTGCTTTCGGGCGGCGAGCGCGGGCGTCTGGCATTGGCCAAGCTGGCCCTGCAGGATACCAACCTGCTGCTGCTGGACGAGCCCACCAACCACCTGGATATCCCTTCGCAGGAGGTGCTCGAGCAGGTGCTCGAGGCCTATGCCGGGACGATCATCCTGGTCTCGCACGACCGCTACCTGATCGACGCGCTCGGGACCCAGATCTGGGAGATCGAGCCGGACGATTCCCGTTTAACCGTTTTCAAGGGCACTTACAGTGAACTGCGTACGCAAAGGGAAAACGCGCAACCCACGCCCCGTGAATCTGGTCCCGATAAACGTAAGAACGATTCACGAAGCGCCCCTACAAAAACCATTCCCGCCCCTACCAAGGAAGCCGCCAAAGAGCAGCGCCGGCGGCAGGCGAAATTGCAGGAACTCGAGAACGCCATCTCTGCGCTTGAAGTGAAACTGGCCGAGATCAGCCGGGCGCTCGAGACACCCTCCAGCCCGGACGAGGTGCGCCGCCTGGGCGAGCAGTATGCCTCCACGCAGAAAGAGATGGACGCCAGGCTGGCGGAGTGGGAAGGGCTGCAGGCATAACTTTGTTCTCGCGCGGGCTGAGCCCGTGCTGGAGCAGGGATGATGAGAGGCAAATGGGCCGCCCGGGTGGGGGCTCAGCCCCCACCTAAACAGGAGAACAGGAAGCGTATCAAAACAACTTCCCGCAGGTTCCAGGCCTGCGGGAAGTTTTCATTCAGGGGCCAACAAAACTTACTGCGGCCAGAAGTGGATGACCTTGCCGTTGGTCAGCACGGCGCTGTTGAAGCTGTACTGGTTCCCGGCGCTGCCGGCGGCGTTCTCGATGCCGGATGTGGCGGAGATGCCGCTGTCGAAGGACGCGTTGGCAAAGCTCGTATCCTGGTAGAGCAGCCAGATGGCATTCGTGCCCGCGCTGCTCTCGTCGATCTGGATCGCGAAGCTGGCGCCGTCGCTGGTCCCGCTGAAGTGGGCAACGTTGCGCCACTCGATGGTGAAGACGCGGTTGGGCGCCGTGCCCGAGACGCCGGTGAAGACCTGCCCGCCTGCTGCCGGATTGAGGTCATCCCAGAAGGGTGCGATCATGCCGTTGGGTGCGCCGCTATTCGGGATGGCAACATTGCTGTAGGCGTTGCTGGCCGTGCCGAAGTGCGCATTACCGTTGGAAGAGATATTGATCGAACTGAAGCTCGTGCCGAAGAAGGCGACGCTGAAGGGCAGACCGACGGTCACCGTCTGGTCGTCGCCGGTGATCCCGGTGTTGGTGACCCCGGCTACCCAGGCGCGCGGGTCGGTGTCGCTGCGGCAGTAACCGGCCGCAAGATTCGGGCAGGCTCCGATTGTGGTCATCGTTGCCGTGGCAGTTGCCGTGCTGGTCAGCGTGGCTGTTGGCGTATTGGTGGCTGTAGGTGTCAGGGTAGGCGTACTCGTGACCGTGGGCGTTACCGACGGTCCCTGGGTAAATGTCGCAGTGATGGTCGATGTACTGGTGGCCGTGGCTGTGATCGTGCGGGTGCTGGTGGGTGTACTAGTGGCAGTGACCGTCGCCGTATTCGTAGGGGTCACGGTGGGGCCGCTGCCGCAGGAGGCATACTTGAACGCACCGATGCGTGTCTGCCAGTTGCCGGTTGCGCCGCCGCCCGCTTCGTAATATTCGGTGGTGTACCAGAAGGTGCAGTCGTCGACCGGGTCGACCGACATGGCGCTGTAGTCACCCCAGCGCGAGCAGGGAGCGCCGCCGCAGTTGCTCTTTTGCGAGTCGGTCCCGTCGATCAGGACGGTCTCGCCCTGGCCCAGCGTGCCGGGCGGATCGCCGGCCAGGCGGCCGGAATAGCGAATCCCCGGGAAGATGGAAGAACTGGAGACGCTGTAACCGACGGCCATGTTGCCGCTTTGGTCCACGGCCAGGCTGGGCATCCAGCGCCAGGTGGAATCGGGCTGGAAGGTGCCTTGCTGGAAGACGCTGGGTGTGCCGTTGGGGTTGCGGATTTCGTACCAGCGGATGCCGGTCACGCCGCCGCTGGCCGCCGTATGGCTGACCCATAAGGCCTCGGTGCCGCCCAGGTTGCGGTACTGCAATTGCATCATCAACCGGTCGCCAAGCGTATCGAGCGTCACTGTGGTCCCGCTCTGGGGAACGTTGGCGCTCGGCCAGGAGAAGCTGGCCACGCTGATATTGTTGGGGCCGGTGAAGGTCGAGTTGGTGGGAGTAGCCCAGTCCACGTGGAACTTCCACAGATGGAAGGCGCTGGGCGCATCGATCGAGGCGAAGAACTCGGGCTCGCCGGCAGGCGGCGGTGCGCCGCGGTAATTGCCGGGCAGCAGCGCGCCAAAGGCGGTGTTGCTCATGTCGAAGTGCATACTGCGCAGGGCCGCACCGCTGATCAGGTCGCTGCGGTTGAGCCCCCACACACGCGCGCCCATGTAGTTGGCGCTGCCGCAGGCCGCGTCGAGGCAATCGAACATATTCGACGACATATAGATGCCGTCGGACCACAGGCCCAGTTTGGGGTAGTCGTTCAGCCAGGCGTGGCTGGCATCGTCGGCGCGGAAGGTATACAGCCACCAGCCGCCGGAGACCGGGTCGCCGGTTTTGGAGACGGCGATACATTCATAGTAGGGTCCGCTCTGGATGTTGGTCCAGGCAAAGTCGGTCACGAGCCAGCGGTTGTCGGCCGCATCATACAAAGCCACGGGGTCGCCGTTGTTGCTATTGTTGCAGGGCGCCGCAGCAGCGCTGAAGAAATTATCCAGGGTAAAAGCGGCCAGGCGTGTGCCGCTCTTGTTGTAAATCCCCACGGACGTGTTGACGGTCTGGATGTAATGATTGGGTCCCACATCGCCGTTGGTATCGGGGGGATGGCCGGCGCCCCAGGCGGCGAAATCCAGGCCTTTGAAGTTCTGGCTGGCAGCCGGCATGGCCAGCGTGCCGAACGAGGTCTGCGCGGCCGGGTCGATGAAACTCGGAGCGGCCATGCCCGCCTCGATGCGCTGTTCCCAGTTCAGGGCTTGCGGTTCGGGTCGTTCATGCTTTTGGGCCGGCCCGACCTGCGGCAGATTGCGCAGGTCGATATCCAGTGAAACCGGCACAACCGGCTCATCCACGACCGGGCCGGGCGGACCCTGGTGGGGGCCGGGCGTGCCGGGCTGCTGGAGAATTACTGGAGAGTTTCCATTCCCTCCTCCGGAACCCGCCGGACCGGCAAAGTGGGGTGGCCGGTTCGATACCGTGCTGGCCGGGGCCGCTGCGTTAAATAAACGCAGGCCCACAAAGGCCAATACAAAAGCCAGTACAAAGACAAGCAACACGACAAACAGTGTTGAGCGCCGGGTGCTTAACATATGGTTTCTCCTCTGAATTGTCAGGCGCCATGCGCCTGACATCGACTTGGAAAGTGCTGTTATTGGTCGAGAATTGGGGGTTTAACGGTTGATCATATTCGGCATGACTTCTCTCCTTCGCGTTGCGAATGCGCCAGCGTTGGCGCGTTTTGGAAAACGTATGCAATTACTCTGCTCGCAAACCACTAAAAGGATCAAGTCAGCTAGACAACTGATTAAAAATATTATTGCTCATAAACAGTGGGAAGTCAACTGGGAAAGGAACCAGGTCTGGGTATTCTTAAAGTCAATATCCGTCCGCGAATTCTCGCTAATTTTCGCTAATCGCTCTGAAAATTCGCGTTGATTGGCGCAGATTAGCGGACTTTGCAAAAGCCCTGGAACCAGGTTCAGCGGACTGGAAAACAACATAACTTTCTGCGACCACGTCCATTTTACTACTCGCTGCGCAACGCGTAACTCCGTCCTGAAACACTGCGCGATTTCAAACAGCACATGGGCCGGAAGATTATTTGACAGGTGAGGCAGGTATAATTCTTGTTGATAACGTGCGTGAGTTATTCTATTCGTTCAAGCAGGTGTTATGCTCCTGTTCTCGCGGAGGCTCTCACCCCCCAGTTAAACAGGTAAAGTATGAAACCCGCCCAAAAAACTGACTTGCAAGTTGTTCTCCCCATGCCTGCCAGGCAGGCCTTGCTCACACTCGACCGGCTCTTCCCGCCGGCCGAAGCTGTTTTACTGAAATTCGGCTACCTCCCGCGCGAGATGCAAGACAAGTGGTTCATCTATTTCGAGCAGGAGGCGCTCTACTTCCACCGCAGTTGGACGGGGTTCTGCATCTACCAGGTGTCCTTCGCGCCGGAGGGGCAGGGCCTGCGCATGACCCGGGCCATCGTCAATCGGGATGCGGAGCAATATAAGGAGACCCGCGACGAGCGCGACCGGGAGCAAATTTCGCGCCTGATCGATACCTTCCTGCTGCAAAGAGATTTAGACCTGCCCTAAAAAACCAAATAACCGAAAAAGGGATCACCGGCGCAATAATTCACTCACCTTACGCACTTTTTGCTCCCGGAGGGCTGTGCCCCTGCGATTTTCCTTGACAAACACGGCGGGCAACCCTAAAGGGCGCAAAGAACGCGAGCCCGCCTTTGAGCATGGCTGCGTAAGGTGAGTAATTCAATTGAATTCCTTTCGTATAGATCAAGCGAGTTGCACTTTTCAGGTGCAGCTCGTTTGTTTGCGTAGTACTTATGTCGCACAGCCCCCTGCGCCGGTTAGGGATACCATCATAGAAAACCGCCACAACCAATTGTAGAGGTAAGCATGAAACGCTCAATTTTATTGGTCAGTTTGACCTTTTTGGCCCTGCTCGTGCTCTATCCCGGCAGCAACACGCAGGCTGCCTCGGCCAGCAAGTCCATCGCGCCGGCCTCCATCGTCACGCTCACAGGCGCTACAAGCGGGCCGGCCGTCGCCAAGCTGGCCGTTTTAGACCAGAGCGGCGCGGCCGACGATGCCTCCAAATATGTCGCCTTTACCACGCCTGGGACGATCTATAAAGGCTATCGTCGCTTCTACCTGCCCACGACTATTTCCCCGGCCAGTATTACCGCCATCAAAGTTAAAGTAAATTACAAAGGCCCGCTCAAAACCAGCCAGGCCTGGTCCTGGTTCCTGTACGACTGGCCCGCGGCAAAATGGGTTTTGGTGGGCAATAACGCCAATGCAAGCCTCAATACCTGGTCTTTGCTGATCTTTCCCACCAGCTCGCCCAAACGCTTTATCAGCGCTACTCGCGAGATACGCCTTTTGATGAAATCCAACAATAATACCGGCAACGCCAAGCTGGATTACGAAAGTATCAACGTGACCTACTCGGTCCCACCGACGCCGGTCAGCGGTTCGTCCGTGTACAGCGACGCGCTGGCCAACGGCTGGGGCGACTGGTCGTGGGGCGGCGTCACTCACAACCTTTCGAGTACCGGCGCTGTCCACAGCGGGACCAAGGCCATCGCCGTGGCGTACACCGCAGGCTGGAGCGGCTTGCAGTTCGGGCTCAACACGCCGCTCGACGTGAGCGGCTACGACACGCTGCGTTTCTGGATCCACGGCGGCAGCGCCGGCGGCCAGGCCGTGCAGGTACAAGTCAGCGATGGAAGCACCACGCAGACGAAAAACGTCACGCCGCAGGCCGGCACGTGGAAGCAGGTGGATGTGCCCCTGGCCGGGTTGTCGCAGGCCACACTGCTGGCCTGGTTCAATAACACGGCCGGAGCGCAGCCGGTCTTCTATGTGGATGACGTGGCTTTCGTTAACAGCGGAGCGATCACTGCCACTCCGTCTGCTACGCCGCCGCCCGGCTCCGGCCCGGCTTTGAGCGTGAATGTCGGCGCGGCGCGGCATGCCATCAGCGCATATATCTACGGAATGAACTGGGCCGATGAAACACTGGCAGCGGATTTGAATCTGCCGGTGCGGCGCTGGGGTGGCAATGCCGTCACACGCTACAACTGGCAGAACGATACATCCAACCATGCCAGTGACTGGTATTTCGAAAACATCCCCAACGACAACGCCAGCCCCGGTCTGCTCCCGAATGGCTCGGCCTCCGACCAGTTTGTGGAACAGGACCGCCGCACCGGTACGAAGACGCTCATGACCCTGCCGCTGATCGGCTGGACGCCCAAGAGCCGCGGCTATGATTGCGGCTTCAGCGTGGCGACTTACGGCGCGCAGCAAAGCGTCGATTCCTGGCGGCCGAACTGCGGTAACGGTGTACATACCAACGGTACAGACATTACCGGTAACGCCCCGACCGATACCAGCGTGGCGATCGGTCCGGCGTTCGATCAGAACTGGATCAGCCATTTGATCGGCAACTACGGCACAGCCGCGGGTGGGGGCGTGATGTTCTACAATCTCGATAACGAGCCGATGCTGTGGAACAGCACGCACCGCGACGTGCATCCGCAGCCGGTCAGCTACGACGAGATGCGCACCCGCACCTACGCCTACGCTGTCGCTATCAAGGCCAGCGATCCCAGTGCACTGGTTCTCGGCCCGGCAGAGTGGGGCTGGGACGGCTATTTCTATTCGGCGCTGGATGTGGCCGCCGGCGGCGCCTGGTGGGATACACGGCCTGATCGTATGGCCCACGGCGATATTCCGTTCACCGATTGGTACCTGCAGCAAATGAAAGCCTATGAGCTGGCACACGGCACGCGCATCCTGGATTACCTTGACCTGCACTTCTACCCGCAGGGTGATGGCATCTTTTCCGAGAGCCTGGGCAGCAGCTCCGTGCAGGCTCTGCGCCTGCGCTCCACGCGCGCGCTCTGGGACCCCAACTACGTGGATGAAAGCTGGATCAACGAAAAGGTCTATATGATCCCGCGCATGCACACCTGGGTGGATAACAACTATCCCGGCACAAAAACCGCCCTGGGCGAATACAGTTGGGGCGCGATGGGGTATATGAACGGCGCGCTGGCCCAGGCGGACGTATTGGGCATCTTCGGGCGCGAAGGCCTAGACCTGGCAACATTATGGGACCCGCCAAGCGTTTCCCAGCCGGGCGCGTATGCCTTCCGCATGTATCGCAACTATGACGGCAGCCACAACGCGTTTGGCGATACCGGCGTCGGCGCTTCTAGTGCAGACCAGTCGAAGCTGGCAGTGTATGCCGCCCAACGCAGCAGCGACTCGGCCCTGACGCTGATGCTGGTCAACAAGACCGGCGCCGCGCTGACGAGTACCCTTGCGCTGGCCGGTTTTACGCCCTCGGGCAGCGGGCAGGTCTACCGCTACAGCCCGGCCAACCTGAACGCCATCCAGCACCTGGCGGACCAGGCCGTTTCGGCAAGCGGCTTCACGGCAACCTTTGCGGCCAACTCGATCACGTTGATCGTCATTCCGGGCAGCGCGCCGTAAGTGGTCGGTGGGTTTATTAACGAACAGGACCGGCGCAGGCCGGTCTTGTTTTTGTTTTCTGCCTGATAAGAGAACACGGGTAACGCGGCTTCGGCGGATTTTCGCGGATAGAACAAAAAGAGATCAGTGTCGATCCGCCTTATCCGCGTTTACCTGCGTTCTATTTTGACCTCACTCCTGTTCAAGCAAAATATCGTGCATGGAAAGCTCGTCCTCGATCGGTTCGACGTGCGTGGTGATGACGGCTTCCCCCAACGCGGCGCGGATGTCGGTCTCGAAGTCTTCGGCGAAGTGATGCGCATCGTGGACGCTCCAGGCACCCGGGACGAGCATGTGCACGGTCACAAAGCGCCGCGAAGCCGCCTGGCGCGTGCGCAGGGCGTGAAAGTCCACCTGCTTGCCGCGATATTTGAGCATGACGCTTTCGATGATCTGTTGTTCGTGCATGGGCAGGGCGGCGTCCATTAATCCGGCCACGGAACGGCGCAGCAACTGCACGCCGGTCCAGACGATGTTGATGGCCACGAGAATAGCGACCACCGGATCCAGGGCGTTCCACCCGGTGAGCGCCACGATGCCTACGCTGCCGATCACGCCGAGCGAAGTCCATACATCGGTCATCAGGTGCTGCGCGTCCGACTCGAGTGTGATGGAATTTTCCTGCTTGCCGGCGGCCATCAGCACGCGCGCCACGCTGAAATTGATCAGCGAGGCGGCGGCCGATACGACCAGCCCAAGGCCGAGCTGCTCCAGCGGGCGGGGGTGCAGCAGGCGCTCGATGGAACTCCAGGTGATGCCGGCTGCCGCCACCAGGATCAGCATGCCTTCGACGCTGCTGGAAAAATACTCGGCTTTGCTGTGGCCATATGTGTGGCTCTTATCCGGCGGGCGGGCGGCGATGACCAGCATGCCAAGCGCCATGATGGCGCCCACCAGGTTGACAATCGATTCGGCCGCATCGGATAACAACCCGACCGAACCGGTCAGCAGGTAGGCGCCGGTTTTCAGGGCAATCGTGGCCAGCGCGGCGGCGATCGAAAGCCACGCAAAACGGGTCAAGGCTGCACGGTTATGGGGTGGTTGTTTTTGTTGCAGTGTTTGTGCCATTTTTCCTCGTGCTTATGCCCCACGGTTTTGGCGGGGTTGCGACAGCAATTCTCATTATGCTTTAAATCGATCCGCAGATGATGCAGATTTCACGGATTGTCAATGTTTTTTTGGCGGAATCTGCCTGCACCGCCCACCCACAGGGGGCCTTCGGCTCAACGCAGGTACGCGTGTGAAATCTGCGGATAAAGGTTTTCATACTGAGAATTACCGGGGTCGCGGGGTGAAGGGCGCCTTACTTCTGCATCTTTGGAAAGTTCGGGAGCAGAAAGGCTACCGGCTGATTATACAACCCCATGCACATATGCTCATGGAAATGCCGGGACAACGAAAAAGACCGGGGCACGAAGGCTTCGGTCTTTTTTCGTCGGAAAAGAGGGATGAAGCGCCGGAAGAGTCAAAAAAAGTCGATCCATTCCTTGTTGACCGCCTCGGCTTGTTCGTGCTGTACCCAATGAGTGGCATTCCCATAGAGAATAAGCCTGCCATCCTCACACAGCTCCAGGCTTTCCACCGCCATTTCGTGGCGCAGGAAGGCATCCTGCTTGCCCCACTGGATCAACACCGGCATATGCAGGCGCAGGTCTTTGGGCCAGGCCGGCCGGTAGCGCACCAGGGCGCGGTACCAGTTCAGCATACCGGTCACGCCGCCCGAGTTGGCCCAGGCCTGTCTGTATGCATCGAGATCGGCGGGCGTGAAGGTTCCCTGCCCGGCGCTTCTCGTCATGGAGCGCGCCGTGAGATAAAAATCGTTCCGCTCGAGCTGCGAGTCTGCCAGGCCGGGGATCTGGAAGTAGCCGACATACCAGCTCTTCAGCATCTGGCGTGGGGAGTGCGTCAGAAAACGGAGCAGCGTCGCGGGGTGGGGGACGTTCAGGATGCCCAGGCGTTCGACCCGTTGTGGGAACGCCAGCGCCAGGCCCCAGGCCACCATCGCGCCCCAGTCGTGCCCGGCCAGGTTGACCTTTTCGATCCCGAAATGATCGAGCAGACCGAGCACGTCCCTGCCAAGCTCGGGCAGGCTGTAGGGTTTCACCCCTGGCGGGACGTCGCTCAGGTTGTAGCCGCGCTGGTCCGGCACGATGACGCGGAAGCCGGCCTGTGCCAGCGCCGGGATCTGGTGACGCCAGCCGTACCAGAATTCGGGGAAGCCGTGCAGAAGCAGCAGCGGCTTGCCGTCTTTTGGCCCGGCGGTGATTACGTGCAGGCGGATGCCGTTGGTTTCAATATAAGTGCTCTCATAAGGGATTGGCAGCATGTCTGTTTTCTTCATCCTTGTTTCACCTGGCTTGCCCACAGCCCGAGCATGAGCCCGACCAACATACGGCCCGGGGCGAGTGTCCATAAATAATGATCGAAAAGCGCCGCCACGAACAGCCCGATCAGCGCGGCAGAGAAGACGACCGCCTGTGGGCTGCGGGCACGCAGGACGCCGAGCAGGATCGAAATCCCCAGCCCGGCCAAAACCAACAACCCGGGAAGGCCCAGTTCGGCGATCATCAGCAGGGGCAGGCTGTGCACCGGCTCCACCAGGTAACCGGATGGCACGCGGCGGGCATATTCCACGATATAGGTCCCGATCCCCACACCCAGGATGGGATGGTCTTTGATGATCTCAAAAGTTTGCTGGATCAGCCATATGCGCGCTTGATTGGAGAACGTTTCGGTCGCGACGTTCGTCCCGCCGGCGCGCGTGAATATCAGATTGTATAGCGGTGCGGCTGCAGCCAGGAGACCGGCCAGGCTTGCCAGCGCAATGACGAGCAGGCGTTTGCGATCCAGCTTCAGGCGTTGGAGGGCCAGCACCAGCCCGGCGGCGGCCAGCCCAAGCCACGCGCCGCGCGAGAAGGTTAATATCAGCAATGCCGCGCTCAATGCGCATAAAACAACCGCCCAGAGACGCTGCCGGGCCTCCGATAAAAAGATCGCTACCGGCCCGGCCAAAAATGCGATAATGACCCCTGCCAGAATATTTGGATGGGGAAACGTCCCGTAGGCTCGCAGCCAGCGCGTGCCGTCCGGCAGTTGTACTATGCTGGCCCCCTGCATGGCCGCGTTCAGGCTGCCTGGCCAGTTCAATCCCAGCGGCTGCAAAAAGGCTGTGGATTGGGCCCCAAACTGCCAGAAGCCAATCAATATTTGCAAAATCAAGGCAGCGCAAAACCCGAGCGCAATAGCCCGCCATGCTTCCGTCCTATCTTTTATGGAAAGGAAAACGCCAAACACCAGCCACAGGTGCAGGCTGACGTATAAGGATACCCGCCAGTCGACGGACCAGATCACGCTGATGGAGGCCAGCAGGCATAAAGCCAACCCCCACCGGCCTGGCGGCCACCTCCCCCAAATCCCACGTTCTTCGGAATTTGGGGGACGCGTGCCCGGAGTGTAATGACGGGTAGAGGTAAAACGCACGATCAGCCATGCGATCAGCGCGACCAATGCCAGCGCATCGCTGGCAAAAAGAAGCGCATCTGTATACGTGAAATAGACATCGGGAACCTGTGTACCTACCAGGGTCAGGTAGTACCAGAAACACAGCGCGAGGGGCAGCAGGCCGAGCGCAATCTGATGAATTCCAAGCAAAACTTTTTGTGCCAATATGGGCCGCAAGCGCATTGCTGCCAGCGCCCCGGCAACGGCCAGCGATAAAAGCGGGAAGACGCCCCAGGAGAACGAAGCCAGCGGGTTATCGGGAGGTGCCTGTGACGGCGGCGGAAGCACAGCCGACGGGTTTTCCCAGACCTGGATCCCGTTGCTGAGCGTGGCCAACATCACCCAGCCATTTTGTTTCAAGACCGGCACGTAGGCCGGATGGTTGACGAACCCCCAGCGCACACCGTGACCGCCGGATTTTTGCAGGATCGGGCCCAGCGCGGAGACGCCCTTGACCGTCCAGAAGGCAACGTCGATCTGGGGCAGGCCGCTCTCGCGCAGTTCCGGCAGGGCGCGCGCGGTGTGATAGCTGCCGTCGATGGTGGTGGCCTTCGTCAGCCGCGAGAGATAGGCCAGCTGGTCGCCAAAGCCGAAGGTCAGGTAGCGCCACTGGGAACGATCATCTTGCGCCAGGAAATCGATGATCGGCTGCATATCGATCTGCGCGGGCTGCCAGGTCATCACGCTCGGGAGCAGCCCGATGGCGAAGGCTACGCCTCCAAGAAAGATGAAAACCGATAGAGTTACCCACCGGCGCGCGCGCGCCATCGGCGCTCCCGGCACCCGGTTTGGGCTGCGCCTTTTCATTTGTGCGCCCACCCAGCGCATGGCGCCGCTATTACGAAAATATGTGGACGCTCGACGGCGCAGCAGTGGCAGGGCGGCCCCGAAAAACGGGAGTAGCGCCAGCGATGCCCAGAAAGCAAAGCGGTCGTAAATCAGCCATTCCCAGCCGGCGCCAAAGAACAGGCGCGGCAGGGGCGTGGTGCCACCCAGTCCCAGCAAGAACAAGCCCAGGAAAGCCAGGCTGAGACCCGTATAGCGCTTCTGCAGGCCCTTCCATAACGCAAAAGGGATCAGGACCATCAGCGGGCCATACATGGGCAGGAAAAAGACGACGATGGCGAGCGGGTCTACAAAGAAATTATGGCGTGAGAGATGGTCGATCGGCACCTGGATGCTCTGCCCGCGTCCCCAGTCCCAGAAAGGCCAGATGACCACCAGCCCGGCAATCGTTGCCAGGAATGCAAAAATGAAAAAACGGGCGGCGCGCAGCGCTGACCCGTTTTTTTGGTTCAGGAACAGGTGCAGGACCAGTCCGGCAATGACCCAGGGCAGGAATAGAAGCGTGGCGTGGTGGGCGGCCATGACCACCGCAAACAGCGCGACTGCCAGCGCGCCGCTGAGCCCGTCCCCCCGGCGCAGGAATTCGGCCAGCGCGGCCAGGCCAAAGAGTGCAAAAAGCGTGGCCGCCAATGTGGGAAGCTGTCCAAAATTATGGGCCGAGAGGTAGATGGACGGCAGCAGCGCTGCGCCCAGAGCAGCGTAACCGGCAACGACCCGACCCGTAAAAACCCGGCTGAAGGCATATGCTGCGAGCGGATACATCGTGAGCACGACCCACAGAATGAGAGCAAAAGCCGCATCGATGCCGGTCAGGCGGCCGAGCAGGCCTATCATCTGATGGACAAGCGGGGGGTAAGATGTGATGCTAAAGCCGGTATACCAGCGCGGCTCCCACAGCGACCACCAGTCCATACGGTAGTGGTCGGCAAAGAACATGTGAGTGTAGGCGTCGAAGCTCAGGCGGTACTGCGCCGTCAGGATCAGAAATCCGTGCAGAACGAACGCAAACAGCATGGCCAGGCGCACGCGGCGCGGCATCAGACCGTCTCCGCGGGGACCTGGACCTTCAGCGCAGGGATGACGATGCGCTTGGGGCTGCGCCGGCTTTCGAGCGCCAGGTTGAAAGCCTGCAGGTAAGCGCGGCAGGTCTCTTCGGGCCGGTTATGCCGGATGGCAGCAAAGTTATGTTCCACCTGTCGGCGGCGTTGATCCGGCGAGTCGAGTTGGGCGGCAATCGCCTTCGAGAGGCTGTCTGCATCGCCGCGCTGAAAGAAAGTAACATCCAGGCCGCTTTCACGAACCATCGACTGTGTCTCAGGCAAGTCTGAAGCCACAATCGTACGTCCCCACGTGGCTGCCTGGTACAGAACGCTGGATGAGCCTACGGAGGCGGTATAAGGCAAAACCACCACTTGTGCTCGAAGAAAGAGCTCACGAATACGCTCTTCAGGCACATCCCCCAGCCAGCGTATACCCTTTGCGCCGTTGACTGTTTGCTGCAATTGCCGGGCATATCCTGGAAAACGGGGGTGTGCCGTCCCGGCGATGGTGAGACGCAAGTTCGGGTAGCCCTGCCTCTGCAGGAAATTGAAAGCTGCCAGTAGAATCTCCAAACCCTTGTAAGGGGCCAGCATGCCGAACAATAAGAGCTCTGGCGAATCGCTCTCCGGCAGAAGCTCCGGCTGGTGGTAGGCCCCGATCGGGATATGCATACACTGCAAACTGGGCTGGTGTATGGCGAGCCAGTCCACGTAACGGCGCATGGTCAGGCAAACCACGTCCGCCTGGGTGGCGATGCGAGTCAGTAAGCGGGCTCCGTACGGTGCAAACAGGCCGCCCGGCGCCTTCAAAACGCGCAAATCTGCCAGTTCCACCAGTTCATGCAGTGTAACAACTGTCGGAAAGCCCAGTCTGTGCGCCGCAATCGGGCTTAAAAAGCCGGAAAGGTTTGCCAGTGGAGATCGTCCGAATGCACTTACGTCCAGGTTGAACCAGACCAGGTCAGGTTTCAGATGTCGCAGGTATCTTACGATGTCCCAACCTATGTTTAGCCGGTCCGGCTGCCAGACGTGTTCTGTTTGAATGGGGGCAGGCGTATCGATCAACTGCGGGACTCTCGGCGTGTCGGCCATGACTGTAATGCGCGTAAATTGGCCCGATTGTGCCAGTGACTGGCTGATATGATAGCCGTACTGGCTAATGCCGGTAATATTGGGCGGATAAGGACCTACAATGGCGAGGTGCATGGCGTGTAAGCCCTATTATGCCATCATGGTGGGTTCCGGACAAGCCGGGTTGTAGGTACTATGGCTCATGCTCTAAAATTGACAGAACCGGTCGAGCGTTGTATAGTTTCGTAACAACTTAAAAATTTATGCAAAAAATAATCGATGCCGATCTTTCGCCGCTTGATCTTGCTATCCTGCACACTGTTATCTATGCAGATGTCTTCGACTATCCCCTCAAGCTGGGCGAGATGCAGCGCTACCTGACCGGCCTCCCGGCTTCGGTCGAGGCGGTTGGCGCTGCGCTGCGTAAGGGCGGCCTTGTGCCGGGGCTGCTGAACTACGCGGGGGAGTACTACTTCCTGCCGGGGCGGGAGCAGATCGTTGCCAGGCGTCAGCAGCGTGAGCAAATTGCCTCGCGCTTGTGGCCGCAGGTGCTGCGCTACGGACGCCTGATCGCCGGCCTGCCTTTCGTGCGCATGCTGGCCGTCACCGGTTCGCTGGCGATGAATAACGCTGAAGAAGCTGCCGACCTGGATTATCTGGTCGTCACCACAGCGGGCCGCCTGTGGCTGTGCCGCGCATTGATCCTGGCTCTCGGGCGCCTGGCCGCGCTGGAAAGGGTCCGGCTGTGTCCCAACTATCTTATCTCGGAACGTTCGCTCGAATTTCCAGACCAGAGCCTGTATACAGCCCACGAACTGACCCAGATGGTGCCCCTGGCCGGCCTGGATATATATGAGCGCATGCGTGCACGGAATCCCTGGGTCAAGCGCTTCCTGCCAAATGCGGACGGCGCGCCGTCGCTGAGGCTTCAAGCCGCCGGAGAGCGCTCTACAGCCAGGATACAATCCGTGCTCGAAGCCGCTCTCCTGACCCCGCCCGGAAGCTGGCTCGAAACGTGGGAGATGAGCCGCAAGATCCGCAGGCTGCGCGCGGAAAACGGGAACAACCCCGAAGCCAGTTTCTCGGCGGATGTATGCAAAGGACATTTCAACCGTCACGGCCAGCAGACGGAGCATATCCTGCGTGAACGGCTGGAACGCCTTTCGCCGGAGCTGCCCCGGCGCAGTTCGCCAGGGTTTGTGCGATGAGCCAGGTCTTGTTCGGCCAGTCCTACTTCCTGCGCTTTGACCCGAAGTTGTGGCAGGGCATGCAGCCTTATCCGCCGCTGGGGACGTTATACGCGGCAGCCTACCTGCGCGCGCGCGGGTACGATGTGGCGCTCTTCGATGCCATGCTGGCCGAATCCGAAGACGAATGGGCGCAGGCGCTCGACCGGCATCGCCCCCAGTTTGCGATCCTGTTCGAGGATAACTTCAACTATCTTTCCAAGATGTGCCTGCTGCGCATGCGCCAGGCGGCCTTCACAATGATTGCCATGGCCAAGCAGCGCGGCTGCACCGTGATCCTGTGCGGCGCGGATGCGACCGACCACACCGACGATTACATCGCGCAGGGAACTGATTACATTTTGCTGGGCGAAGGCGAGGAAACGCTCGGGGAGCTGATGGATGCGTTGACGGGGCGGACGGACCGGGCGTTCGAGGATATTCTGGGGTTGGCCTGGTCCCGACCGCAGACCGTGGACGGTGGACCGTTGACCGTGGACAATCGTCAATCGTCAATCGTAAATCATAAATCGTCAATTGCTCTTAACCCCCGCCGCCCCGATATCCGCGACCTGGATGCTTTGCCCTTCCCGGCCTGGGACCTGGTCGATATCCCGCGCTACCGCAGCATCTGGCTCGAGCGGCATGGTTATTATTCGATGAACCTGGTGACGACGCGCGGCTGCCCATATCACTGCAACTGGTGTGCCAAACCGATCTGGGGCCAGCGCTATAACTCGCGCTCCGTTGAGAATGTGGTCGCCGAGATCAAGTGGCTCAAGGCAGCATATCACCCCGACCACATCTGGTTTGCCGACGACATCCTGGGCCTCAAGCCGGGCTGGATCGAACGTTTTGCCGCGCTGCTGCGCGAAGCGGATGCAGTTGTCCCGTTCAAATGTTTGCAGCGCGCCGACCTGGTCACCGAAAAGGTGGCTGCCGCGCTGGCTTCGGCCGGCTGCCGGACGGTCTGGGTGGGGGCTGAATCAGGGTCGCAGAAGGTCCTGGACGCGATGGACAAGGGTGACACCGTTGCCGACATTTACAACGCGGCAGAGCAGCTGAAAAAGGTGGGCATCGAAGTCGGGTTCTTTCTGCAGTTCGGTTACCCGGGCGAGACCTGGGACGATATCCAGTTGACGCTCAAGATGGTGCGCGAGGCCGCGCCCGACGACATCGGCATCTCCGTCTCTTACCCGATGCCGGGGACGAAGTTCTTCGAGCGCGTGAAGCTGGAGTTGGGCGAGAAGCAAAACTGGCTGGATTCCAACGACCTGGCCATGCTCTACCAAGGACCCTACCCGACTGAGTTTTACCGCGTCCTGCACGCCCGCATCCACGACGAATTCCGAGCGCGCCGCGCGCTGCGCCGTCCCAGCGCGCGCGCCATCGCTTCTATTCCCCACAACCTTGCCAGGCTGGTACGGGACGAGCTGCGCCTGCGGCAGATCGCACGCCGTCAGCCGCCGCCCCTGGATTTGTTGCCGGATCATACGCAGACGCATTGATGAACTTGTTGCCGTCGTCTCCCGTCACCCGCCCAACGATGCTGGCAATATTGATCGGCCTGGCGGCTTTTGTGTTTTATGAAACTCTGATCCTGGTGTATCCGGTCGTCTATTGGGGAGATCCTCACATCCGATTGGCGCTGCGCGACCAAATCCTGCTTGGGCAATGGTTGCCGTTGCTACAGATTTTGATCGTTGTGGTCTCGAAATTCAGTCCAAGTCTGCTGGTCATCCGCAGCCTTTTGGCACTGATCGCGACTGGGACATTAGTCGCGATGGCCTCGCTTGGGAGCCGGCTGTTTTCGCCAGCAGCCGGTTTGATCGCCGCAACATTTCTGGCCGCCAACATGATCTTCGTCGCCCTTGCCATTGTTCCTTATACTGAGGTGTTATTTCTGGGCCTGCTCTTGGTAGCCCTGGAGTTGATGGATAACCCGCCTTGGACGCCGCGCTTTATACTGGGTGTGCTAGCCTTCAACCTGGCTTGCCTGACCCGTTACGAAGGCTGGTTGTTGATTCCAATTCTGGTCGTCGAAACGGCATGGAGCGCGGTCCGGGCTGCAAACTGGAAGAGCTTGCCGTTCGACACTCTCCGCGTTGCATGCTTATGTAGTATTGCGCCGCTGATCTGGTTTCTGATTGGAATACAAGAGGTGGGTGGCCTGCTGGAGCGGATTCAGGCTATCTTTGCCTTCGAAACTGAGACGGCCACCGCATCGCTTGGGAGCCGCTTTCTCTCCTCTTTCAACCCGGATTACTTGCGGGCCTTCGCTGTCAATTTTTTCCAGCTCCTGAACTGGCAGGCCGGGTCGGGGATAATCATTCTGGGACTGACTGGTTGCCTGCTAGCGTTTTTCCTGGCCCGGCGGCGCGCCCTGCACGGACGGATCCTGGCCTTTGCAGTTGCCGACCTGTCCCTGCTCGCTTTCTGGCAGCCCCAGAACTTGAGCAGCCTGCGGACCGCTTTCATTGTCGAGGTGTTTCTAGTCTTGTATGCCGCTTTTGGACTGGAGCAGTTGATCCGCATCCTTTTTGAAAAACTGGTTGCGCTGACTGGAAAGTCGCGCATGCCCGCCTGGCAAGGCCGGGTGCTGGCGGGCATAGTGTTGTAGACGTGAGTTCCCATGAAGCCGATTTTTTCGTCCCGGCGCAGGTTGCCGCATGGCTCAAGGTACATGCCACAACGAAGGACGTGGTTTGGGTCCTGAGCGATGATTCGTTTCCCTCGTATGCCCTGGCGACTTACCTCCAACAACCTTTCGATACCATCCTGGATAGCCGCTTCGACCGCCAGCAGCGCGAGACCCGCCTGGCTTCGGCCCGCATGGTCTACCTGGTCGAACTGTACGAAACGAAGGAGGGCTTGTCCGGTGAGGAACGCGTGCTGCTCGACGACCTGGAGAATGGGCACCTCCCGGCGCAACGGTTCCTGCTGGACGGGACCCGCCTGTGGATAGTTCCCAGGGACGAACTGGCAGTGAAACCATGATGCCCTTGATCCACCTCGGCAAAAATAGTCTGTGGTTGCTGCTGGCCCGCATCGGTACACAGGGGTTGGCGGTCCTGTTCACAGTCCTGCTTGCCCGGCGGCTGGGCAGTACCGGGTTTGGTGGATACGCCTTCATTGCCGCGCTTATTTTCATCGGGAACGCCCTGACCACCTTTGGAACGGACATGTTGCTCATCCGTGAAATTGCAGCCAGGCGCGATGTTGCCCGGCTGCCGGCGGCTTTGTTGATCCAGCTCTTGCTATCCGGTCTGTTCATTGCGGGCGTGGTTTGGGGCGCTCCGGTTTTGCCTAATCAAACCCCGGCATCTATCCTGGCGTTGCAAATCTATAGCCTGGCACTTATTCCGCTGGCTTTTTACACCGTCTTTACCACAACCCTGCGTGGCTGGCAGCGTATGGGTGCATACGCGCTGCTCAATTTATGCGTCTCCCTGTTGCAGGTGCTGGCTGCCTGGCTGTTCACCGGCGGCAGCCAGGGTCTGGTCGTCCTGGCTGTGTTGCTCTTGGCTGTTCAGGGAATAGCTGCGCTGCTTGCCGGAACGCTCGTTAGCGTGCTAATTGCAGGGTTCTGGCGCGGCTGGCGCTTTTCGTGGCAGGAGTTTCGTGATGTAGTGATGGCCAGTGCGCCGCTTGGCCTGTTGGGCCTGCTCGGTATACTTTATCAGAAGCTGAGTCTTACACTGCTTTCCTCCCTTGGCGGCGCAGCCCTGGCAGGCTGGTTTTCGGCTGCCCAGCGGGCGGTGGAAGCTGCCAAGACGGGCCACCTGGCAGTCTTCACTGCTGTGTACCCGGCTATGGCGCAGGCTCAAGCTAATTCGGATGGGAAGACGACCTGGAGCATGACACTCCAGCTTTCATGGAAATTGCTGATCTCCGCGGCCGCGCTGGCTGCGCTGGCCTTATCCTTGTTTGCCGCGCCGCTGGTGCAACTGCTCTACGGGACAGAGTTCGCGCCTGCGGCGGCCGTCTTGAGAATCCTGGCATGGACGCTGGTTCCCTATACGATCAATACCTTCCTCACGCTTTCATTCGTCGCCGCTCAAAAAGAGCGCGCGGTCGCATGGGCTTTAACGGTCAGCCTGCTTGGGCTGACGGCGATGAGCCTATGGTGGATCCCTGCTGTGGGCGCGATCGGAGCCGCCTGGGCCGTCCTGGTCGCTGAGTGCATCCAGGCAGGTTTGCTTTTGGCGCAAAGGCTGGGGCTAAGGTCTTTAAATACCCCGGCCCATCCCGCCGGGGCAGGCAAAGATCACGAAGGATATGACGGAAAAGCTTCCATTTTTTAACCCTTGTGTCCTTCGTGTTCAAATATTTTCAGTATGGGTATCTACCCAAGGAGAAGTGTATGAGTTATCCCATCTTTCCTGACAAGCACAAACTCCAGTCCATCGTGACGGCTGAGCAGATGCTCGAATTCCGTCGCGGGCAGGGCGGCTTGAAGGGTCTGCAGGCTCCGCAGGGCGCGGTACTTTGTCTTTATAATGGAGTCATCAAATATTTTGGGTGGAAGTACGCCTCCCGGCATGTTAAAGCATTCCAGTGCGATCTGTATTTGCTCAACCAGACGGGTGGGCGGGTAGGCGTATTAGGAAATTTCGGCATGGGCGCGCCGGCTGTGGTGGCCCTGGCCGAGCAGATGATCGCCTGGGGAACGAAGCGGCTGGTGATCCTGTCGCTGGCGGGCGGCTTGCAGCCTGGTCTCGAACCGGGAGATATTGTCGTGGGAACCGGCGCCATGCGTGACGAAGGCACATCCTATCATTACCTGCCGCCCGCCGAGCAGGTGCAGGCGAATTCAACATTGGCTGCTGCGATCTCACACGCCTTGGATGAACACAGTCTGCCACATGCCCAGGGCAGCATCTGGAGCACGGATGGCGCCTACCGCGAAACGCGCGAGGAAGCAAATTATTTCCAGGGCAAGGGCGTTCAGGCGGTCGATATGGAAAGCGCCGGTCTCTTCGCGCTTGGTCAGGTAAAGGCTGTCGAGACGGCTTCGCTCTTTGTGGTTGGCCAAAGCCTGATAACTCCCCGGCGGGTCGCCCCAACGGGAACGCGTATGCTTCACCAGCGCTTCAAACTTTTGTTAAAGGTTCTGATCGAAGTCTTGAGTGAAACCTGAACTGTGATGCCAGGCCTATCCCATGGAGGATCTGATGAGCTTTCCAAACTATCCAGAAAAACACAAACTTGAATCCCTGCTCAAAGCGGAGGATATCGTCGCCTACCGTGGGCGTCTGGGCCGCATGCCAAAAATTGTTCCTGATGGCGCCTTATTCTGCCTGGAGCGCGGCCTGCCGCATCGAATGCGCTGGCGCATCCCGGTACGCCGGGCGGGTAGTATGAATGCCGATCTGCATCAGGTGAAAAAAGCTAACGTCACCATCCTGACCAGTTTTGGTGGCGGTTCGCCGATTGTGATGGAGTTGGCCGAAGAGCTGGCCGTCATGGGTGCAAAACGCATGCTGCTGATGACCTGGGGCGGCAGCCTGGACCCTGATCTCAAACCGGGCGACATCGTCGTCTGTGACCGAGCCATCCGTGATGAGGGCGCTTCGCACCACTATCTGCCATCTGAAAAATACATCCAGGCTGACAAGCAATTGGTTGAGCGCCTGGCAAGCGCCATCCGGGCGCGTGCCAGCACGTGTATCGTGGGGACCACCTGGACAACCGATGCACCGTATCGGGAGACACGTGAAGAGATCCAGCAGTACCAGTCTGAGGGGGTGAAAACGGTCGAAATGGAAACGGCCGGCTTGTTCGTGGCCGGCCAGGTGCGGAATATACCGGTGGCTTCGGTGGTGGTGGTCATGGACAGCCTGGCGACATATGAATGGAAGGTGCCTGAACGGCTGGACAGCATCCAGCGTTCACTCGAAGTTGTGTATGCCGCGGCCATCGATGTCCTGGGCTCGCCCTGAACCAATGAAAGACACAATAACCCTCGCCTGCCCGCGCTGCCACGCCGCGCTCGAACAGGTTGCGTTTGATGCGATGCGCTGTTCACTCGATGGATTGACGTTTCATCAAGTCGACGGTATCTGGCGCTTCCTGCTGCCCGAGCGCACGGCAGCCTACGAACAATTCATCCGCGAGTATGAAACCGTACGTCGTGCGGAGGGGCGCGGGGCAGATGACGCGGCCTACTACCGCGCGCTTCCATATCAAGACTTGAGCACGCGCATGCCCACGGACTGGGCCATCCGCACGAAAAGCTTCGACACATTCCTGGCGCAAGTCCTTGCGCCTTTGGAACGACACAATCGTTCCCTGCGCATCCTTGACCTGGGCGCGGGCAACGGCTGGCTCTCGAACCATCTGGCGCAGCGCGGGCATGCACTGGCAGCCGTGGACCTGACCACCAATGACTTCGACGGCCTGGGCTGCTATCGCTATTACGACTCTGTTTTCACCCTGCTGCAGGCCGAGTTCGACCGGCTGCCGTTCCCGGACGGTGCGACCGACCTGGTTATCTTCAATGCATCGCTTCATTATTCAGTCAATATCCAAGGAACATTGAAAGAAGCGCTGCGGGTGCTTGGCGACACAGGGATTGTGGTGATCCTCGATTCGCCGGTCTATGAAAATGGCAAAAGTGGGGCGCAAATGGTCAAAGAGCGCCAGGCGATGTTTTTGAGACAGTTCGGCTTTCGATCCGATGCCCTGCCCAGTGAAAATTACCTGACTTATAAATATTTGGAGGAACTGGCTGCAATGTTGAAACTGCATTGGCAATATATCACGCCTTTTTACGGCCTACGCTGGACGCTGAAACCGTTAAAGGCAAAGCTGCTCGGGCAGCGCGAACCGGCTAAGTTCCATGTGATCGTGGGGAAGAGGATGAGCCAGGTGTAGTCACCGGCTGGGGAACATCACCCAGCTGGCAGGGGGCTTTGCTCCAGCGCGTACCAGATTGCCTGGTTCCCAACCAGATCCTGCCCGGCCGCACGCGCAGTGCTGAATTCGTCGGTGCTCATTTGCTCTCCGATCGCCGCCAGGATACGCTCGTAATAGGCCTGCTCGGCGGGCATCACGCTCTCGTTGTGGGCGCTGAAGAGCCCGTCTGCGGCTCCCAGCAGGCGGGCGGCCCGCTCGGCGGAGCTGGCCAGGCTGGCCAGGCCCACCAATCCCCAGGCCACTCCGCGGCTGATCCCCAACTCGTAGAATAAACCGACACTGTCCCTGAAGAGTGCCATGGCAGGCTGGTTTTCGCCCTGTGCCTGTACCAGCCGCCCGAGGTGGTTGAGAGCCCAGGCCATGCCGGTCTTGTCACCCATCTCCCGAAACATGCCCAGGCTCTCGTTGAGCAGTTCCCTGGCATTGGCGTAATCGTCGGCCTGTGCCTGGGCAATGTAGCCCAGATATTCGATGGCCCAGGCTGTTCCCTGTCTGTCTCCGAGCTCTCGGAAGAGGTTCAAGCTTTCGCTCAGGTATGCAATGGCCGTCTCCTGCTGGCCCTGTGCCCATACTGCGTTCCCTAGGGTGAGCAGGACCCAGGCGCTTTTGGAGGGCGCATTGGCGACCTGGAACAGCATCCGGCTCTCACTGCAAAACTGTACGGCCAGATCGTAGCGTCCGTGCCGCAAAGCCACGTCGCCCAGGTGGCTCAGGGCCCAGGCGCTGCCCAGCTTATCGTCCAGGCTGCGGAAGAGTGCCAGGCTTTCCTCCAGCAAGGCGTTTGCCTGTTGGATGTCACCCTGGGCCCAGGCCAGCAGCCCTGCGCCGTTGAGGGCCTCGGCCCGTTCGCGGCTTGGTGCGGCCGCTTTTGACTGCGCCAGGATGTTGGCCAACCAGCTGCGTCCCTCCTGCACGTAACCGCGCACGAGCCAAAAATCCCACAATGCGGCGGCCAGGCGCAGGCCGACCCTAGCCCCTTCCGGTGACGTGCAGCACCAGGTGAGCGCCGCACGCAGGTTATCGTGTTCGGCTTCCAACTGCCTGAGCCAGGCAGATTGCTCCGGCCCTTCCGACTTCGATTGCGCGGCCTCCGCCAGTTCCAGGAAGAACTGCGCGTGTTTCTTCTGCAGCGCTGCCAGTTCATCCTGTTCGGCCAGGCGTTCCAGCGCATACTCGCGCAATGTTTCCAGCATGTTGTAGCGCGGCTGGCCGTCGCTATCTTCGGTCAGTTGCAGCAAACTCTGGTTGACCAGGGAGGTCAGGTTCGCCAGCACGGCGGCATGCGCTTGTGCTTCGGAAGACTCGCTCAACGCCAGCGCGGCATCTAGCGTGCATCCGCCCACCAGGACGCCCAGGCCGCGAAAAAGACTTTGTTCGGGTTCGCTTAGTAGTTGATAGCTCCAATCAATCGTGCGGCGGATGGTCTGGTGCCGGTCGGGCAGATCGATCGCGCCACCCTCCAGGATATCCAGCGGCGCTTCCTGGCCGCCGCCCGCCAGGCGGTTCAGCAGCGCCTGCGGCGGCATGAATTTGATGCGCGCGGCAGCCAGTTCCAGGGCCAGGGGCAGACCGTCCAGGCGGGCGCAGATCTGAACGACTGTCAGAGCGTTGTCTCGCGTCAGGGCAAAGCCGCCCTGCGCCGCCCGGGCGCGCTGAACGAAAAGAGTGACTGCCGGCGATTGCAGCAGCAGGTCGGGGGAGATCAACTGCCGCAGGTCCGGAAGCTCCAAAGGCGATACGACGAACTCGAACTCACCGGAAATATGCAGCCTGATCCGGCTGGTGATCAATATTTTGAGATCGGCCGCCATTGCCAGTGCCGCAGCGATGTCTTTTGCCGCCGTCAGGACTTGTTCGAAATTGTCGAGGACCAATAGCAGTTGCCTGTCGTTCAAATAATTCCCCAGTACTTTCTGGATGGCGCCTGCCTGCAGTTCCTGGATCCCCAGTGCCTGGGCGATGGTGGGCAGCACCAGGCTGGCATCGCTGATCGGGGCCAGGTTGATGAAGTATACGCCGTCGTTGAAGGCTGTGCGCAGCGTTGTCGCCACCTCGAGCCCCAATCGCGTTTTGCCGGTTCCCCCGGGACCCGTCAGGGTGACCAGGCGCACCTCCGGTCGCTGGAGCAGCGCACAGATTTTCTCCAGCTCTTGTTCCCGCCCGACCAGGGGCGTGGGCGGGACGGCCAGAATGGCTCCCCGCCGCGAGAGGCCCCACAGGGGCTGCTCCAGCGGTCCAGGCGCAAGAGGCGCCTCAAGTTGGTCCGCAGACAGGTCTGGACGGGCCAGCAGAAAGAAAGCGGTGTAGTCGCTTGGGGGGATTCTCAGGTGATGCGCCAGCAGTTTCGTGAGCTGGACCGAGGGCTGGCGCAGATTTGCCTCGATCTTATTAATCATCACCTTCGAGCAAGGCACCCGGCGCGCCAACTCAACCTGAGTCAGGCCCAGAACTTTCCGGCGCTGCTTGACCCATTGTCCAAATGTAGTCATCTCAACCATAACTGCACCAGTGCTCCGGTATGCAAGAGTATTTTTATTGTACTTCAATCTGTTGGCTGCTGAATAACTCACCTTACGCGGCCACGCTCAAAGGCGGGCTCGCGTTCTTTGCGCCCTTTAGGGTTGCCCGCCGTGTTTGGCAAGGAAAATCGCAGGGGCACAGCCCCTCTGGGAGCAAAAAGTGCGTAAGGTGAGTGAATAAGAAGAAGTTTTCGGGTGTCGGGCTTGTATGTCCTTTGTATCCCAAATTTTTGTTGTTTTTATGGATCAATACAGGTTTAATAGGTATCACTAGAGCGGTTTAATCAAGGATGAGTCAACGTAAAAAGTGAAAGGATGAATTGACATGAAAACCAACAAGATTTTCGCCATTAGTATTGTTTTTGGATTGCTGCTCGTGAGCATCGGGCTTGCATCCGGCAAGGCCCTGGCCCAAACCACCAATCTGGCCCTGAACAAGCCGGCCACGGCTTCGTCGATTGAAGCTGCCGGTTTCGAAGCCGCCAAGGCCGTGGACGGCAGCACCTCCACGCGCTGGGCCAGCGTGGACCCGGCCAGCACGACGCAGTGGATCTACGTCGACCTGGGGGCAACCACATCCATCAGCCGG
>WNFL01340771.1_pt1 | contig 62108 bp, 52 predicted proteins | sample 5400361 | NCBI WGS metagenome assembly WNFL01 (sample SAMN13153351, study PRJNA577476) | soil metagenome | isolation source: 40 cm soil on Douglas fir-dominated hillslope | place: USA:California | collected 2013-09-17 | reverse complement strand
GGTAGCCTAAGCGGCAACCCTGGGCTGGAGGCCGTAGCCCCGTTGGGGCATTAATGAAAATCTCGACTACCAAATAACTGCATTTCGACTTTTGAGGCACCCAATTATTTCACCAATTCGGAAGACGATTGCCGCCGCTGAGGGTCAGATACCAGTCTGTCATAAATTCAGCCAAATTGGAGGAGTGCACGACAAATACTGTCCGGTTTTTGTCGCGATTCGCCGCAGAAACGGTTTGCGCCGAGCTGTTTTCACTTAGTGTCGTGGCAAGGCTTTTCCTAAATCTTATATAAGGTACTTCTTCAAAGTCTCCTTCTGGAATTTCGCCAGCTTCCAGTGAAACAGCTGCTACGTCGAAGTTGCAAATAGTAAGACGCGCATTGGTAACAATGACCGGCACGTAGTAACGTCTTTCAGTGCTAATTCTAGCTAGCCAAAGGCTGAGTTCCTCGCCGGCAAATGACTCCATGGAACTTAACAACAGACTTGCCAGGTTTTCTAACATTGGCTTTTGTCCTTCACCACTTCCTCTGACGACGCAATACTGAGAGATAAAGGACTCAGGACTTATGTAGAAATCGTGGTAACCGGATCGCAGGGCCATCGACTCCTGAAGATTACACGGAAATGTTGAAGCCCACATTGAACGCACATGCGTCCCACGATCTCGGCTATTCGGCAGAAGGAAGATCCACTCCGCGTCTCGTGTTCTTTTGCATTCGATGATCATGCGATGCAAGTCGTTGTTGGTATTTTGGCCGATTACTAAGTCTATAAATCCGTCTTTTCCTGTGTTCTGAATCCCGCCAAGGGTGCTCTTCGGCGATAACGGACCAAGCCAGGTGCTCCATTCCGCGAACCTCTTGCGCAATGCGGAGCTGGAACGGGAACCCCGAACTATTAACAAGTTTCTGAAGCTTCTCTATCTCATCTTTTGCCGTCATTCGTGACTCCCTCCTTTTAGCTCCTCAAAGGTGTCAGCCAGCAAGGATTGCGCTTGACGACGTCGACTACTGTATCGGCGCGCGCACAGCCTGGCCTGGTTTGACACCAGCTTGTAGCTGTCCATCCTTAACCACTGACACGCCATTCACCAGAACAAACTTTATCCCTTCCGAATACTTACCGGGTTCGGTATAGGTCGCCTTATCGATTACTCGTTCAGCATCGAAGATTGTGAGATCGGCATCTGCGCCGGGACGAATACGGCCTTTGGTTTTCATCATCGGCACGCTACGTTCCAATCGCTCGGCAGGCATTAACGTCATCTTGCGTAAGGCATCCATCAGCGTCAGGGTTTTGGTCTCGCGAACGTAGTAGCCCAGAATTCGCGAATAGGTTCCCGCAGCTCGCGGATGTCCTTTCCCATCCTTCAGAATGCCGTCGCTGGCAATCATCGTTAAGGGATCGGCAATCGCACTCCTGACAACTTCCGGTTTCATTGAATGCAACGCTACCATGCCACCTTCCTTGCGATAGCGCGCAAAGCTTTCCGCTGTGAGCCGCTCACCGGTGGCCACCCATTGCAGGTCTTTGTAGTCGATACCCAACTGCCCCTGCCAATCGCCGTCAAAGATCGCAGAGTCGAGCCTGGTCATTCCGGCTGTGTAGGGATAGCACTCCGTAGTGACATCAATCCCGCGTGAGCGAGCCTCACGAATCATTTCCAAAACGCGCGGAGTGTCGTCGAAAGCCATACTGGTTATGTGAACAACATGCAAAGGCGCACCGGTCATGGCCGCCGCCGCAAGGACTTCTTCAAAGGCTGCGACACAATTCATCGGTTCCTTCATACCGGCATAGCGCATATGCACATGACACGATGCTTTGTACCTTGCTGCCACACGAAACATGTCAACGATCTCTCTGTGTGACGCTGCGGAGGTGTAGTTGATGCCGAAGCCAACCGCGAGTGCTCCGCGTTTCAATCCCAGTTCGATCAGTCGCTCGATTTCGGCAATCTCAGCCTCCGTTGCCGGACGACGAGCAGCGTCACCGCTCGGTACAAAAGTCCCCGGATCTTTCATCACGACCATGCGCACCGGGACATGACCAATGCTCGCGCCATAGTTGATCAATGTCTTTCCTTCGCGCTCTGCGTACCATTGATCAATGTCCGCAGTGCCAATTTCCAGCTCCAAAGCCGTAGTTACTCCGTCCATGGCCTGGGCCCGGTGATGCTCTTCGTTCATATCGTGGACGTGAAGATCGATGAACCCTGGCGCAACCACCAAACCTTTCGCGTCAATGACCGTGCGTCCCTGGAGTGACTTAGTTGTGATCGTCTGAATCTTGCCGCTGCGGATACCGAGGTTGCGCACCGCATCCAGGTTCGACTCCGGATCCATAACGCGGCCGTTCAGGACAACGACGTCGTAGAACTCCTCCGTTACGTTTCCGGTTGCGAGGAACATCATGCCTGAGAAGGCAAGGATCGAACTGACGCACAGCATTGCGATCAGACGCGTCTTGAGAAGGTGTTTAGCTGTCATAGTTATCTCCTGATTGAACCGTCGCACCAGGTCGACTCAATAGCATTTCATCACCCAGGGTTGCCGTTTCGGCTAGCCTGGGTAAAGAAAGCGATCTTGCCTCAACCGCAACGCGGTTGTGTCGCTCTGTGCATTTCTTTCTGAGAACACGACGCAACCGCGTTGCGGTTGAAATTTCTTTTCTTACTAATTTCCCAGGGTAGCCGAAGCGGCAACCCTGGGCTGGAGGCCGTAGCCCCGTTGGGGTACTAATGAAAATCGCCACTGCCAAATAACTGCATTTTGACTTTTGAGACAAAGTCTATTTGAGCTACTGCGAATCGAACCCACCCGCTACCGCGTGGTGGTAATGACCTCATTGGACCACTGTTCGCCGGTAACGATAATAAGCAAAAACGGGCAGTCCAAGTGCGATCAGTACCAACCCCGTGGCGGACTCAACTGGCCGGGCTATCAACGTATTGATTGTTAGCCAAAAGGCTACCAGCACAAAAACCAACGGGATCAATGGGTAGCCCAGCGTCTTGTATGGCCGAGGCGCGTCTGGCATCTTTCGCCGCAACACAAAAACCGCTGACGTCGTCATGCCGTAAAAAATCCACGAGGCGAAAATAACGTAATCGGTCAACTGATCATAGGAGCCGGAAACGGCCAACACACTCGCCCAGACTGCCTGGATGATGATGGACCAAACCGGCACGTGTGATCCGGCATTCACTTCCGCGAAGCGTGAGAAGAACAGGCCGTCGCGGGCCATGGCAAATGGCACCCGCGCGCTGGATAAGATCAATCCATTGAGTGCTCCGAGCGCTGAAAGAATAAACGCGATCGAGATGAGCTTGCCGCCCCAGTCACCAAGGAATGTTTGAGCGGCTTTGGTTGCTACCGGCATTGCATTGGGATGGCCAGTTGAACTGGAGGTTACTACTTCCGCAAATGGAAGCGCATAAAAATAGGCGAGATTCGCCAGGCAGTAGATCGCCATCACTGCCAGCATCCCGCCAATCAAAGCCCGGGGAATATTGCGCTCCGGGTTGCGAACTTCCCCGCCAACCATCGGCATCGCGTTCCAGCCATCATAGGCCCACAAGGCGGCGAGCATCGCTGCACCGAAAGCTGAAACGCCAACGACTTTTGTTCCGCCTGCACTTGACCTCAGGTTTGCCCAGGTTGCAGTGCCTGACAGAGAAAAGACTCCAACCACAACAACCGCAATCCCCAGCACCTTCAGCACCGTCAACGCGGATTGCACCCGGCCGCCAAAGACAATTCCAATGCAGTTTATGGCGGAGAAAAACAGGATGGCTCCGAGCGCTACGATCTGCCTGGTGCCGAATTGCCAGTGGATCTCCTGTCCCAGCAGTGTGTAGTTGTGCTCGAGCCAAACGGTTGTCAGCGGTAACACCGCAGACAAGAAAGTAGCGAAACCGATTGCGAGAACGGCGATGCTGCCGGTTGATGCAATACTGAATCGCATCCAGCCAAAGAGGAATGCCGGTCCATCCCCGTAAGCGCGACGCAAGTAGACATATTCACCACCAGCTTGCGGCAATAACGCACCCAGCTCTGCATAACTCAACGCCCCGGCTAGCGAGAGGAAACCGGCAGCCACCCAGGCAGCCAGCACTAGTCCTGGACTTCCGACTTCCTGGGCCATCACGGCGCTTTTCAGGAACACTCCGGTGCCGATCACGGTACCGATCACGAGCAGCGTTGTGTCTCTCGCGGTCAGTCCCCGAATCAGGGAAGTTTTTTCGTTAGTCATGCTTTGCACAAAAGTCCGCGGTGGCAGCCGAGTGTCACACTACGGAGCGATGAGTTTTCAGCCGTGGGCCGACAAATAAAAGACTCTGGGCCATAACGCTGAAAGCGTTGGCTAATTGCAGCCCAGGGTTGCGCTCTGGCAACCCTGGGTGCATTCATTCATTCTCGAAGACGCAACTCTGAAGGAGTTGCGTCGCTGTTCGTTAACCGCAAGGGCCTCGCAACTCCTTCAGAGTTGCGAAGAATCTATCGAAGAATTTGCTACCCAGAGTTTCAAAGCAAACCCTGGGCTGGAATTAGCCAAACGCTTTCAGCGTACTTATAACACTGGTTGATGCGCGGCAATATCTGGCTTTCTAACAGTCTACACCCCCCTCCGATAACGCTTCAGGACCTGGTGTATTTACTCTATGTGCAAGCTTTTCATCAGCCATTTTTTTTCGCCCGGGCAGAGAGACTCACCGCTTGTAGAAAGACTTCTCGCAGTCGCTGGGCCACAATCTCCGCTTCGTCCGGCTGCATCATCCAAACGCCGAACCGTATCTCCTCACAATCCTCTGCAGCCTCATACGAGTACGTTGGCACGGCTTCGATCGAAACTGTTCCGGCGCGCAACTGCTGACGGATATCGTCGGCTGAGATTCTGAGACTACCTCGATTCCACGTAACCTTCAGATGCGGAACGTGATTGGCAATTGCTGGAGTGAAGACTTCCACTTTGAGCGCTTCGATGTCTGCCAGACTACTAGCCAGGAATTGTATCCGCCGTTCCCATTCCCTTGTTTCGCCTTCTGAATCGCGTTTCAGGTACCTCTCCAATGCGACTACCATCCCGATGATCGCTTCTTTGCTGACTTTGTAGCCTCGTCCAATCGAGTCACCATTAGGAGCGGAATTCAACCTGGCGGCCTTGATCAAATCGTTACGTCCCAGCAGCAGTCCGGCATTTTGCGGCCCGCGCATCCCCTTACCTCCGGAGAAGGTCACAAGATCGAAGCCCATTCTCAGATACTTCGAAAGATTCTCTGCGGGTGGCACGTCGGCGGCAGCGTCGTTGAAAGTAGGGATGCCATGCCTTTTGCCGAGGGCAACGAATTCTTCGGCACCGATCACGCCCTTTGGTTCGTTGTCGTTGAAGAACAGCATCATGGCAGTGTTATGGCTGATGGCGTTCTCCAGTTGGGCGACCGTTTCAATCTCTACGAACTTGACTCCGCAATTGCGAATTGCGTGATCATAGAGAAAGCGATGCGATTTCTGAATAATTACTTCACTCTTTAGACCGTTCAGGTCGGGTAACTGACGAACGTAGACTGGCTCCTCACCGGTGAGGCAGGCTGCCGTACCGATAGTAAGCGCTGCGGCTGCGCCTGAGGTCACCATTGCCGCTTCGCATCCGATCAGTTCTGCAATGCGTTTGCCCGCCGCTGTTTGTAACTCTTCGATATCAACGAAGTGCTTTGCCGCGAAGCTCATTGCTGCGACAACTTCTGGAAGCATCAGCGAAGCGCTCAAGAGGGTGTAGGTGCCGGCCGCGTTAATAAAAGTTCGCACACCCAGCTCCCGAAAGAAGTCACGCTCACTGCCGGGTGACAAATCTTCTGCGGGTTGACTCCGGGGCGGGCCATTGGGAGAAGTCATCTGCCGCATAATATACGAATAGCCCGCTCGTCGGAATACTAGCGAAGACCAGGTAGTGCTCCGTTAGTGTGTTGGTGATTCAGAAAAAAGTTGTTGATCCCTCTCACCCGATTGCCCGTATGGACGGTGGGCAACAGTATGCGGTTCAGAGCACCGGAAAACTGGCCCCCCATTCTTTAAGACGGATGGTCTCTATCCGAGATTGGTCGCCCCTCCATGACTTGACGTGCGGCTGAGCCTCTTCATTAGCTCTTCGATTGATGCGGAAATTATTTTTGAAGCGGAGTCAACGTCCAGCTCGGCTATTTCTTCGAGCATGAGATCTCTGACCTGAGCAGTACACGGACGTGTATCGTTCTGTGATGTTTCGTCGGCTGTTGTCGGCAATTGTTGGCCTCGTGTAGTAAAATTCTCTAGGCCTCAAGGCAGGCAAGGCTTGGTAAGGATTCGCTTGGGGTGGCAAGGCGTTGTCACGGCCAGCAATAGAATAACAATGAAGCGGCGAGCTAATCCTTGCCGCTTTCGTGTTTATTGCTAAACAACCGTTTCCAATTTCGAGGCATCCTAAACCCGCTCAAAAATTCTCACTTTCCCCGCATCAAGGAAATGATTCTATATGTTAGCGGCCCTGCGGGCCGCATCTATCATATTGTTCTGGAGCGTGGTCGGGCCTACACTCTTTGCGGACTAAAAGTGAAGTCTTTGAAAGTCACTGCCGAGAAACCCAAGGTCGGCGTGCTCTGCAAGCACTGTGAGAGACTAAGAGAAACCGAACCGCCCGCTGAATCAGCAACACACTAACGGAGACCACTGAAGACCAGGTACTGATGCACAAGTTGCTCTCGTTCTCATTCACCCCGCCGCTTTAGCGCGGTGTCGGATTTCCTAAAAGTGTGAGAAACCGTTTAAACGGTTTCCATGTTTTGTCACGCTGGAAATTCACCGGGATGAAGCCACGGTGTGAATGAGATTCAAACTGCATCAGTACCGAAGCTTAATTGCTGGTTCTGTTTAGGCGATCGGTTTGGTAAGCCTAGGTTTCAGCCAGCTACAATTCACAAATACGGAACCGGAAGCGACCGCGTGATAGTTAGTTTACCAATCGAGTTACAAAATACGGACTCGTGTCTATCCTGGGATCATCCAGTCCGCCACCCGCTCCCGGTTCCGTACTTGTCCGGCGCTGGTCGAGTGGTAAAGCCTAACTCATACCAACTGAACCAATACTCCACCCCAAACTATTTCCAAGGGTGTTCATTAAGTGATATTGTGACCATCCCCTGCAGCCCCGCAAAGTGAAATTCACAATTCGTTAAGGAGGCGTGTATGCCAAGACACATTTTGCCGTCAATTCTGATCGTCCTCTCTTTGATCTTCGGTGGGCTTTTTACGAAGCCCCGGCCAACCAACGCACCCGCTGTCACCCCTATCTCTATTTATGGAGCATGGCATTGTGGAAACGATTTTTGTACCTGGTCCACTGTCCGCAATATGACGGACTTCGACACCAAAAACCGCTGGCTCGTAAACCGTGGCAGCGGTCAACCATCCGTGAACTTAGTGGTGTTGAGCTTTGTTCATCCCCTGAGCCTGCTCAATAACACCACTGATGCTACGACCTCTCAAGGCATACCTATCGGCATGAACCAGGCGGTGGTGGATTACTTCAAGACCACAGGGGTGCGGGTCACGCTGTCAATTGGCGGCATAACTTATACCGACGCCTGGAACCAGGCCCTCTCCACCAACCCAACTCAACTTGGATTGAACGCAGCCGCGGCGGCCCAGCGTTTAGGAGTCGGCATCGAAATCGATTATGAGGAAAACACGAATCCAAATCTCACCGGGCTGCAGGCGTTCATTAATGCCTACCGCTCAGTCTTGCCGTACGACGCCTCGGGAACCAATCACGCGGCAAGGTTAACTATCGACCTCGCTGCGGGGGATCGCTGGCTCATTTCGCTGACTCGGAAAGCCACGGCAGACTGGCTCAACACCAGCACACGTGTGCTTGATTACGCTAATGCGATGGTTCCCGCCAGACAACCTAACAGTGCCGGCACAGCCCAAGCTGATTGGCAGGAGCATGTAGATGGAAAGCCACAATTCGCCCCTCCGATATTACCGCTGGCGCCGGCAAAGTTTACCGGTGCACTGTATATCGTGACGGGGTCAAGGGTGTGCCCGGAATGCAATAGCTTCAGCAGCTCATTGATCAGCTCGACAGGAAATTATGTTCAGTCAGTAGTTCCGAATGGCGCTGGGAGCACCAGTGGGATGTTGGGCTACATGTTTTGGGCCGCCGAGTGTCCGGCGACACGACGCGTTTGCACTACACCCCCCAATAGTTGTGAAGGTGGCGTAGGGGTCGGCGCACAAACATACAATGTTCCCATACCAATGCCGCCACTGCGTCAGAGTTGAACGCTGGCCGATTTCAATAAAACGTGGTTGGAGTCAAGGAAAGATTTTGGTAGCGGGGGGCAGGATCGAACTGCCGACCTTGGGGTTATGAAGCCCAGAGAAGCATTCGCACCAGTTCTATCCTAAGCAAAAAACCAATAAAACAATGGGTCGCGGTCGGAAAAGATGCGATTATGCGCCCTGTGCGAGATAGGTTTCATGGTGAATCTCGGCAAAATTTCTGAGTGGATCCGCAATCACTGGAAACTGTAGCTCGCGACCAACTCAATTCAAGCTCTTCAGGCAAACTACTTAATAAGACACTGGCCACACCATCCGCAATCTACTCAAAAAGAATGCTTAGCTCAGGAAGTGAGAACTCGCCCGCAAATCCTCAATTTACTCCACTTAGAGACGCTCAAAAAACGCGATGGCCTGTTAGTGGCCGATTAGCTCTGCGAGTCAGAATAGCGAAGTCTCTCACTCTTGTGGCTATACAATCCGGGTGGCCTTTGCCTGAAAGTTTGCAACATACCGATCAAGCAGTTGACATATCGTAAGATCAGCGTATCTTTTTGTTTACCCCCCTAATGTGCTGTTAAGAATATTGAAACTCTGGGCCAAGGAACCTCATTGGGTATCATCCTCTTGTTGATCAGTCTCCCATCTCAGGCTCGATGCTCCCGTGGCCTTGCCGGGGAAACGACAAAAAAGCGCCGTTTGATTGTCTTGGCGCTTCATCAAGGTATTGCCGCCAAATTGAATTTTCTACATTAACTCTGACTCCCTTCCAAGTCAGATCAGTATAAGTCATGGCCAATGCATTTAGCCCCAAGCTTTTTCGCGGGCGGTGCCCGGTTGCCCACCAGAGCAACACGAAATTCATCTGAGGATGGATCCGGATCGAGGCTGGTTGATGCTCTCCCGCTTCAAAATATGGCTCCGACGCCTTTATAGGGAGTCTCCGGCTGGCTCGTGGCTTCCGTGAAGAGAAATGCGGAATTGATCTCCAGATCGGCTGTGAACAAAAGCTGCACTAGGTTTAGCGGGAAGTAATCGGAAGGAAGGAAAATGATTATTCCTCACAACAAGAGTGGTCACGCTTTCGGCTTCCTCAGCAGAAAGGTAAAGGAGCTACTAGATCATTTGGTTTCCTCTCAAGTTTATCCTGCCACGATAGAATTATATCGCCAGGGCTCACCTGCGCAGGAAGTGTATTTCATCCAACGGGGACTAGTGAAACTCGTGCGAGTGGAAGGCGACGGACACGAGCTGATCATTGACCTTCGCCTTTCCGGCTGGCTCTTAGGTGCGGCTAGCGTGATTGCCCGCCAGCAACATCCGGTGACCGCAACCACTCTGTCCGAGTGCGCCTTACATCGTATTCCCGCCGAGCTCTTTAGCACTCTATTGACGACCAATCCGGAATTCTCGTCACACGTGCACCAGATGCACAGTCACGAAGCAATAGATCACATTAACCACTTGAGTCAAATAAGCTGTCTCTCAGCCCAAGAACGTTTGGAACACCTGCTTTGGCAGCTTGCTCACGCGCTCGAACTGAACAACGCATCCGGTGAAGTTCTTTTGCGATCACCCCTGAAGCACTGGGAGCTCGCACAGTTGATCGCCGTTACGCCGGAGTATCTCAGTCGCCTCTTGAAAAAGATGCAGCTGGAGGGAGCGTTACGCCAAAAGAAGGGCTTCATGATAATTCAAGACATGCGTAAGCTCTGGCATGCCTCTGATGAAGAAGACTTTTTCATTGAACTAGTTCAATGACGCAGTTGAACTAGTCTAAGGACGAAGGTGAACTACTTCAATGACAGCCGTCAGATTCCCGCGCACAATGCGGCTCCGCAGATCGATAGTGGGCATACTCCCGCGAGTATGTTCTTAGTCCTCTTTATGCTTCAGAAACTCCAGAACCTTCTGAAGTTTCACTTCAAAAGGAGAATCAAAAATGAAGTATACCGAATTACCACTCACCGAGCTGTTGAGCGAACTGCAACCGGAAGAGTTGGAGCCTCGTCTCGAACTGCAAGTGTTGGTGGATCCGCTGGCAGCCTTCAGCGATTCCGTCGCCGATAACAACTGCCGGGATGGCGGGAATTGCAATATCAAGCCCGATTGATGAGATTTCTATTAGCTGACAAGCAGATTACTGTCAGCTGATAGCGATATCAACCGCTTAGGCAAGATTGACTTGTAACTCGACATCTGCCAGTCGTACAGACTGGCAGATGTCACACAATACTCACCCGGAATCCCGCCGGCAAGTGATCACCTTACATCCTTCGCTCAAATCAGTTGACGCCCCGACCAGAACGATTGCTACATTTGCTCGGACAGCTTGCCGCTCGAACCAGCAACTAAGCCGCAGAAATCTTTTTTCGCAGCTGAAATATTTGGAACTCGCAAAGGTTGATCGCAGTCGTAGGTGAAGATCTGGGTTATACGTTGGTACAGACTTGCCAGGACCCCTTACCGTCTTTGGAGATTTATTGAACTAGGTCATCAACGCGGTTGACCTAGGTCAACGAGGAAGCTGGACTACTTCAATGACAAGCCGCCAGGTCCCGGCTCACAATGCCGCTCCACACGTCCGAGACCGGGGCATAGCGACTGTGAGTATGTCCCAATTGTGGCTCAATGCTTCAGAAGACTTTGAATGACCTCTGAAGTTTTACCTCAAAGGAGAAATAAGATGAAGTACACGGAGTTAGCACTCACCGAGCTGTTGAGCGAGTTGCAACCGGAAGAGTTGGAACCTCGTCTCGAACTGCAGGTGTTGGTGGACCCGCTGGCGGCCTTCAGCGATTCACTCGCCGATAACAACTGCCGCGATGGCGGGAACTGTAACATCGGCGGTGGCGGCGGCGGCGCCTGATAAACGCGCTGTTAACTAAAACAGATTTCTGTTTCGGTTAACAGAATTCTCGCCCTGCGAGGGCAGGTCTTGACTTGCAGGAAATTAGTGGGAAACCTGCCAGGTTCTTTGACTGGCAGGTCTCCTACAGTTCGTAAGTGTAGGAACATTGCTCTCTCAATATAAGTGAGTCGTAGTCAAAGCCGGATTGACGAGATCCGCACCACACGGTTTCCAAAACCATTTCTCAGAAGAGCGGAACTCAGCTAAACGTGGGAGTGCAGGATGCAACCACTAATCAAATTAAGCGAGGACTGTAAATTTTATCCTTACGACAACGGATTAGGTAAGGAAGAATTTATTATTCATGCGCCAGGGGGAAGGCAGTTCAGAATCTCCCGGCTCGCGAGGGATATTCTTCAGCAGTTGGACGGCGCGACCAGCCTGCAGGAGATCGCCCAAAAACTCAATGTGCGATCCATCGCCATCACCGAGGAGCAGCTAAACGGACTGGTGGAGAACCGATACAAGTCTCTGGGTGTATTCGATAACTATGGTGGGGATGATGAGGACCTTGACAAGAAGAAAGCCAGAAGCACCCGCAGCGCCTTTTTGTTGCACTGGACCTTCATTCCGAAAAACTATGTCAGCTTGCTCTCCCGGGGGCTCGTCTTCTTTTATAACCAATTGATCGCGCTTGCCGGTATGGCAGCCATCTTCGCCGCCCACTATCTGGTATATGCCAAATACTCATCGCATGAATTTCTTTCCGGCGCCAGTTTCCTGTGGGTTTTGATCTTATGCTTGATTAGCATTCTGGCCCACGAGCTGGGTCACGCTACGGCGGTTACAAGGTATGGTGGCAAGCCGGGTGATATTGGATTTGCCCTTTATCTCTTGATGCCCAGCTTCTACGCCGACGTTTCAGAGATTTGGCGTTTTCCGCGCAGGCAGCGGATGGTAGTTGATCTGGGCGGCGTCTATTTTCAACAACTGATCTTCGCACTCTTTGCCTTACTCGGAGTCCTCATTGGAACTCCTGAATACTTTATCGCTTGCCGTTTGATTGATTTGATGGCGCTGCTGACGCTGAATCCCATCTTTCAGTTCGACGGCTACTGGCTGCTCGTGGATTATTTGGGGCTGCCGAATCTCTACCTGCTGGCTCTTAACTATCTCAAGTATTCCATCAAAAATCTGTTTTCCCGTAAGAAGGAGATCATCGTGCTGCCGCCTATGCGCAAGCACGTGCACATTTATTTCCTCATTTACACCATAGTTTGCAATTTGTTTCTGATCGCCGCCGTGTGGCTGAGCATTCATTATCTGGAGCGAACGTTCATGCGCTTTCCTACGGTCTTTAGCGCGATGTTCCAGTCGATGATATTCGGACTGAAAACGCAGGATTTCGCTCTCTTCATCAATCGGCTGCTTTCACTATTTTTTGTCATCGCATTTCCGGCCACCGCCTTGATCGGCCTGTGCCGGTATCTGAGCCGACTGGTCCAATATGTCATGACTAAGATCAAGCTTCCGCAAAATGTGGGAGTTTCCGAGCGCTGAAAGAGTGAAAACAGGTTCAAGGAGACAAACTCATGAAGATTACGCTGATGCACCCGCCGCTGGATGATCCAACTCTACCCTATCACTCAACTGCCTACCTGACCGGTCATCTGGCGCAGAATGGTTTCACTGAAGTGTCGATGCGAGACGTGAATATTGAATTTGTGAACTACTGCATGGAAACGCAGAGCGTTGAGAATTATTATGCCGAGGCCGAACGCCTCATTAGAGAGTTCGAGGGACAATCCGCGCTGACGTTCGCGGAGCAGGAGGAATACTACACCCTTTGGGCCACCAGCCGCATCGATTCAACCGACATTGCTCGGGCCGCGGCCGGCATGCGCGACAAAGAGGCTTTCCTGGATTTTCCGGCTTACCTCAAGAACGTCAATGTTATCCTTCGTTATTTCAATTTTCTTGGCTCGCTTTCCTATCCCGCCGAGATCAGCAACTTCAGGCAGATGAGCCGAGCTCGCTTCTCGATTTATAACCTCACCGATCTAAACAATTCCGATCTTCGGGCAAAGGCTTGCCGGCCCTTCGCACGTTTCTTCGACGAACGGCTGGCGACGGATCCTGAGCTCAACGACACTGATTGCTTTGGCATCAGCATCGTCTACGACCACCAGCTGATTCACGCCTTTTATCTGGCTGAGGCACTCAAAAAACGCTGGCCCGACAAGCTCCTTCTGCTCGGCGGCACTTCCATTAGTCAGATGTACAAGCACATGAGAGACAAAACGCAGATGAAGCGGTTCTTCAATCTGTGTGATGCCATCGTGGTGGGAGAGGGAGAAACGGCGATCACTGAAATCGCGGCGGTCGAAGGTGACTTCAGTAAAAATAAGTTCATTCCAAACCTCATTACCTACGACCGTCAGCGCGACGAGATTCAACTGCCGCAGGCAATCCATTACGAGAACGTCGCCGCTCTGGGCACGCCCCTTTATAACCACCCCTGGCATTTGTACCTCTCGCCTGAGAAGGGCATCAACTACGCGCCAACGCGCGGCTGCTACTGGAATCGCTGTACGTTCTGTGACTATGGCTTGAATACGGATATGCCCACCTCACCCTGGCGGGAAAGAAAAATCGATCAAGTCGTAGCGGACTTACAACGCGCTTGTCTGGAAGAGCAGATCAAGTATGTCTATTTCGCCGTCGACGTGATGGCTCCAGCTTATATCGAGCGACTCTCGGACGCGATGCTGGATGCCGGACTCGATATCAGATGGAGCGCCGAGATGCGCCTGGAGAAGATTTTCTCCGCCGAGCGTTGTAAGAAGATGGCGCGCAGCGGTTGCGTGTGTATTTCTTTCGGGATGGAATCCGGAAACCAACGCGTACTCGACCTCATAGACAAAGGCACGAAGGTGCAGTACATGGGCGAAACGATGAAGAACTTCTCCAACGCCGGAGTCGCAGTTCAACTCATGGCCTTCACCGACTTTCCCACCGAAACGCCCGCTGAGAAAAAAGAAACCTTCGACTTCATCAAAACATATGACGACTATTGGGCTACCGGCGGCATGGGCACATTCCTACTCACGGGCACGTCTATGATTGCCAAGGATCCCGAAAAATTTGGCATCAAGGTTATCGAGACTGTCGACGCAGACATCACGCGTGCTCTCGCCTACCGTGTCGAGGCTGGGTCAGAGCGGAAAGTGCTTCTCACTGAGGATTGCGATGAATCGTTCAATAGTGATGGCGGAGCCTTTCCGCCAGTGCTGGGCCGCCCATGGGCAGGCGGTACGGACACTCTGCATTCCATGGTTTACTACGACACTTACGGCAGAAAATTCTTCCGTGAGAACGCTTTGGAGCCAACCATTGCCGAGGAGCAGGACGGAGAGGCAGAGCAGGAAGAGAATTTGCTCGCTTGTAATCTGCTGGCGCCGGGTAGGATTAGTGAGTCACCTTTCGACATCACCGAAATTTTCAAAAACCGCGAGCCTTTCAAGGACCACATCGCCAAGATGCTTCAGGTCCCCGTCGAACCAACCTACACGAATTTTCAACGCTGGCGGTCTAACGTACAGCCGATGGCGCGAGCTAGTCAGTCAGATCAGTGGATCACGACCAGCAACAAATGCGTCAGGCTGGAAAAACTTGTGTATCGCATCATCAAACTCTCCGCCGAAAAACAGGTACCGTTGAGCGGTCTCTTCGTCGCTTTCAAGCCGGATCTTCAAGAGAGACTACTGGCTTATTTCAAGGAACTCGAAGCGAGCGGGCTGGTCGTCTTTAATAATCCTGAACGCGTAGGCAAGGCAAGACACAGAAATGTTCGAGTGGACGAGAAGGCGATTTGCCGGGTCGTCAAAGATATTGTTCCTCAGGGGAAACTTCTCGAGCGGGTCCCGGCTTGAGCGCAAGCATCTTTGAAAAATTCAAGCGGCAAACATTAAAGCCGATCACGGCTGCCGACAGCATAACTTCCCTTCCCCCAATAGGCGCATATTTTTTCCTGGCGCAGATCGCGCCATCTTGTAAGACCGGGCTTTATCTAAATCTCTTAAGCCGTGCTAGGAAAGGAGGAAAGCATGTACGACCTAACCAGCGATTTGATGGCCGACCTGAATCCGGAAGAGCTGGAACCGCGTCTGGAACTTCAAATCTTTATTGACCCGATTAGTGCTATCGCGCCAGACTTGTCCAACAACTGCTGCCGCGATGGCGGAAACTGTGCGTACGCCGGTTGTGACAACAACTGCCGCGACGCCGGAAACTGCAACACGGAAATTTTGACGGGCTATGTGGCAGGGCGTTTGAGCTAACACCGCAGGATACTATTTCAGGTATGCTCATTACCTCTGTTACCACCCTTCAGCACGTGTGGGCCATCGTTAAGAAGGCCCACACATTTCACGTCATATCCGGCTCGAATGGACCGAACAGTGAAGGCCCGCTTCGGGCTCATAGCTGGTTCTGATAATTCGCAGGCATGGGGGCTAGCAACATGTCTCCTTCAACATCGTCCAAATGGATCCTCCTGGTCGGGACTTGGTCACTGGGTGTCCTCTTTATGGCGGCTGCCTTCCTCAAAGCGCTCGATCTCAATTCATTTGTCCAACAGATTGCGCGTTATCAGTTGGTTACTACAAAGCTGGAATTGCCGCTCGGCATAGCGCTCATCGTCGTGGAGAGCCTGCTCGGCCTGGCTTGCCTGTTGACCTTCCGGCCACGCATCGCTCTCTGGGGGGTGATAGCTTTGCTGACACTTTTTCTTGCAGCCACGCTCTTCCGCTGGACTCTGCTTCAGGACACTAACTGCAACTGTTTTGGCCCGCTCGTGACGGGCGGCCCGCTCGCCGTAGTCTTCCACACCAGCGTGCTAATCTCTCTGGCCGCCCTGCTGATCGCTCTTATGAGAAAGGCAACAATGTCATCTTCTCGGCGCGGCCTGCGGGTTGTCTCCGGCGTGTTCGCCACGTTCCTGCTAATTTTTGCCGTTAACCATGCTTCCTACAGCGCTATCTCGTCGCCCGCTGCCTTGGCCCAGGATCAGACTCGTATCTTCCTGAGCGCTACCTGCCAGAAATGCCAGAAAGATGCAAACAAGGTGAGGGATTTAGCCAACAGCACCGATGTTCCACCGGTCCGTGTTTTCATAGGCGCGTCCTACGAGTCTGAGATTGATGACTATCTCAAGAAAGGAAACCTCCAGGTTAAGTATACCCCCCTGACTTTCTCTCAGCTTTCACGCGAAACACAGCACGTACCCAAAGTCCAGATTTTTCGCGCCGGCAAACTCGTGAAAGAGTGGGACGGAGACGTGCCTGGCGTCGACGAGGTAAAACGAGCACTTCTGACTGGAACCGAGGGCGTGGGAAACCCTCCCCCTACATCAGGTCACCCGCCGGCTGGAGATTAAAGCGACCCACTTGCTTTACGCCGCTGGCTTTAGTCGTAGCCAGATTCGTCATTGCCCCAAGCTCGAGTTTGCTTCGAACTAACACGGGATCACTCAGGGATGTTATGGAGATTCCTCTCAAGCTCAAATGGTTGGGGCGCGAGACCGGGGAAATTTACAGCCTTATCGCTCCCTTTCATCCTTTGATTCTCATCGATCCCGCTCCTCAGCTACGAAATTCGGAAATTCCGCCGGGACTAATCGCGCTTCCTCGCAGGGTCTACAAGGTTTGGGACCTGCGGGAGATGGATAAGACAAATAGCGGGCGGCCGACAATTTCTGAGACTGACTTACCTGCCGACCTCGAGTTCGACGTGCTCAAATGCAAATCCGACGCGCCAGGTTTTTCCCCCGTCTATCAGCTTTATTTTGATCTATATCTGAAGAGTTCGGCCTTAGAGAATCTCTCCAGGACCGCAGCCTATCAATACCTTGAACGACTGCATTCGACGCTCCTCAAGCGTAATTTTATTGCCATGATCCGGGTTCTGCGCGGCAAGCTAGCGCTCGGCGGCCTGCTGCTGAGACATCCATCTGCCATCGAACTGGCTTGCTATCAGCGACGCCTGCAAACCTTCAAGACGATCACGCGGAGGGATGTTGCGATAATTGATCTCCTGGAAGCGGACGCTCAACGGGATCCGGTCAGCCTCAAGAGAGCACTGGTCCGGCGAGCCGCTCAATGGGTACAAGCGTCCGGCTATTCCTTCTTGTCATCCGCGGCGGCAACCTATCCTGTCCTCAGCAAGAATGAATGTGATGAAGACTGGACATTGAGCGGTGAAGCCACACCCGTTTGGAACGAAGATGCCACTGCGCTCCTATACTGCGACTTCAGTCGTTGCTGCTATCTTTCGAAGGATGTTCATTATTACTCTGCTAACGGGAAAAGATCGTGTCTCCATTACATCGTTAATATCGACCCAACCCGCTCGCGGGCCGTGCGCTTGCTCAATACGATGGTCCATATTGAGAAAAGGGTCTATACGCGCCACGACCGATTTCATAAACTCTTCTCAGCGGCAGGCATAGAATGCGAGTTTCTGGCTCCGCCGCGCGGCGGAAAAGCGAATATGAACGTCTCCCGCAGAAGTCTTGCCATTTGAAGCTGCGGAAGAAGTTGTGAAACCGATATGCAATGGCTGATCTCAAACGCTGAGCCGGACGCTCTGAATGCTCCCATCTTGAGCGAGGAGTTGCTTCAGGCCGGCATCGTCCGAGAGATTTTGGAGCAGTTGCCCTGGTACAAAAAAACACGTGGCATGGAAGTGATGCTGGCCGGACATTTGATCGGCATTATTCGTTCCGGGTTCGAGCGCTCCTTCGTGGTGAGCGAAATGGAGAGTTTGGATATTCCGCCGCCAACAGCCTCGCGGTTCCTCGAGCTTTTGGAAGCAAGGGGCAGTTGCCATTTTGGCGAGCCGCGCCATTTCTATAATCCTGCCTGGTCGGTTGCGCCTTACACAAAAGGGGTGGCCGTGCAAAGCCAATACGGCAGAAGAAGGATCGTCATCTCCAATCTACTGGCAGAGTGCCTGCAGTTGCTACGCGGCACCATGTTGCGAGAGAAGTATCAAGCGGCATTAGAGCAACAATTAGGGAAGCCGGAGTTGGCCGAACAGGCTTGCGAGACCCTGGCCCGCCTGGGGCTATTAATGAGTTGCGACTCAACACAAACGCCGCTAGCTGACTTCGGGGTACGACGCTGGAGTCTGGATTTGGAGAAACGAGGCGAGCTGCTCTGTGAAGCAGCATGGGAGGAGCGCTTGAATTTCCTGGAAGAAAGCTTTCAAGGTTTTTTCTTCCAATCGCGGAACCACTTCTTCATTACCCCAATCACTCTTTGCGGCGATCTGGACTTGGTCAGGCATCCTGACGTTGCCGAGTATTTCCTGAATCTCTCTTTTAAGCTGCAAAGATTTACTGAACGGATACCAGTCAACCTGAGAGTTTCCCAAGCGTCCACTGCTTACAAGCGCTGGCAGGAACTGCGCTTTGAGTCGCCCGAAATCTTCAATTGGACCTTGACCCTTGACCTGCGCCGAGACAGCGGTGAAGTTATTCCGGAGCTGCTAGCTGTTATCGACCGTGAGGAGTTCTCTCATATTCTGGATGTCACGCTGCTCCTGGGAAATGAATGGCCGGCGGATCTGGCCCTGCTCAATCAACGGGTACAGCTTAAGCTCTATTCGACCGGCTGCCTGCAAACGCCTGCGATTGATAAAATGCCCGCCAGACTGCTGCATATTACCGAAGCGTATTTCACGCCCCATCAGCAACGTGAGGGATGCGGGGCTGGGCTGAGTCTCTACATTGACGGTCAGGGCGACGTCTATTCCTGCTCGCTTGAGAGCGGCGCTCGTCTCGGCCATATTACAAAGGGTGCGAACGCCATTGAGCAGACCAGAAGAACACTACGGCGTGGCCGCACGGGCGCCTGTAGCTTCGGCGTCAATGCAGATAAAATGAGGGGGAGCGGGTTGACGAATATGTTGAGACAAGCACAACCGAGCTCCGAGATTAGCGGAGGTTCGCTTGGCTTCTCCTGCCCCTAGTGTTTGCAGAATTTCTCCTGTTGCCCGGAAATGAAGGAGGGCGGATGATCGATAGCCCAAGTTTTGACTATCTCAAACTTCCCTACTGCGGAACAGACACGGCGAAAATTGCCAAACGCCTCTCCCCCTACTATCACTGCGTCTTCACTCCTTTTGTCGATGAAAACCAAATCGACCCGCTGACCGCACAGGAGTTTTACTGCCGGGCATCTATCGCCTCGCAAGACCTTCCCCTTGAACAGTTCGGCACGATTAAGGATCTCCTTTCCCAGCTCCCGGCAAAACGACGAAATGACATTGTGCAGGCAGTGAAGAAAGCTCGTGAGCAGGAGATTGAGATCACCGTTGAAGTTTTCCGACAAAAGTCCGATCAATTCCAGGATATTTACACGTGGTATTTCGAAGTCTATCGCCCTTACGCCGCGACACACTTTGCCAATAAGTATAAGTACAGCCTGATTGAAGACCTCCACGCCGACCTGCTGGGGCGCTTTCGCTCCCGCCCCAGCGTGCTGGCGATTGCGCGATGGCAGGGGAAAATAATCGGAGCCTCGTTTCTGTTTCATATCGCCTGTGCACAGTATCGAGTAAGGACCTCGTTCGCCGCCGCTTTCCCGCGCGTGAAGACGTTCGGCGACGTGCTGCAGATGTCTACGCTCAACTCTGGCCCTGGCCCAATTGGCAACATCAACACTTACCTTTACTACTGTCTAATCCAATGGTGCATCCAAGCTGGATACGGGCACTTCTCCTTCGGGCGTGAGAATCTCATGGTGCCGCCCAACGAATATCTCAATGTGCTGGGCTCAAAGCGATCCTGGGGAACGACCACCCTGCTGGAAAATGATGCCCATAGCTTGCAATTTGTACTCTTCAACAGGCGTGCTCTGCTTCACCTGCGCTCCGATTATTTCCTGTTTCTCTGGACCAAAGATGCTTACCGGCTGGTGTATTTTGCCAATGACAAAAACGTTCCGAAGGTCCTCTCGCAAACGCTTGAAAGCGACGCATACATACAGAAGCATGTTTATACGAGGAACCGCTCGATCTTCTCTTACCTGGAAAAGAGAGCGGCGCGGTGGAAAAACGCCAGGTTGGTTTTGTGTTCACCTGCAGGAATCGCGGCGAGTTCAGTGGTCTGCCCTTAAAACTCGATTCCAAGGAATTGGTTTGACGGGATTCCAGCCCCGGGAGTGAAAAAGATGCAGTCCCGGGTCAGCTCAATAAGCAATCCTTCTAATTCTCTCGAACCCGGCAGGTATGTTTATGAACAAACCTCTCACAATCGGTATTGTCGGCGGAATGAGTCCCGAATCCACCGTCATTTATTACCAGCAAATGGTTCATCATCACCAGGTCGAATTTCACAACCACAGTTATCCGCGCATCATCATCACCAGTGTGTCTTTTCAGCAGTATATTGATTGGCAGCATGACGAGTTCTGGGAAAAGATCGCTCAGGGGCTGGAGCAGGAATTCGAAAGCCTCGCCGCCGCTGGAGCGGATTTTGCTGTCCTGGCAACCAACACCATGCACAAGGTCCTGCCTTTAATTAAAAGCTCGATTCCCATACTTAGCATCTTGGATGTCGTGGGCCGTTACGCCTTGACCAATAACCTGAAGACCATCGGGCTGACCGGTACCCGGTTTACAATGAGCGACGGCTTTTATGCGCAGGGATTGGAAAGCCACGGCCTCGAGGTGCTCATCCCAACCGCGATCCAGCAGGACCGGATACACCACATCATCTACGACGAACTCATTGCGGGCCAGGTGAACCCCTCTTCGACCAGGGAGTTCGCCCGAATCGCCCAAGATTTATCGGAGCGTGGAGCAGAAGCGATTTTACTCGGCTGCACGGAACTGGTCATGCTTGTGGAAGACCGGCCGCTGGAGTTGGAAACGATTGATAGCACGCGGCTGCACGCGGATGCTGCCTGGAGAATGGCTGTCGGACTGAACTCGGAGGCGAAATGATTGGACTGGAAAAATACGCGGCTTGGGGATCGGGCTAGGCGCACCCACCGGCGGCAGGGCAATCGCATATCCGGGCCGTATTCTCGAGTTATGCAGGCGAATTTTCCGCTGAAAATATTTGCGCCCATTCCCGCTTTACCTGCAACTTTTGGCTGGCAACTGTCATTAATAGATGTGGACCGGAAATGATTCTTGACCGATATTGCGAATTACTAGGAGCGTCCCGAATTCTTTGATCTTAGATATTCGGCGTTTTCCCTGGCGTGGTAACAACAGCGGTAAGACGTTAGGAGAGCGACGACGACAGGCGGTCGCGTTCGGAGGCTTGCCTATCCAGGAAACTTGCCTGATTCAGGAAAAAGGGCGGCAGTGGCTGAGATGATGTCAGCAGGAAAGTTGCGCTTATATGCTCACACTCGCTTGAGTAGTGCTGAGGCACTTCTCGATCGTGCTCGGCAGGGAGACGAGGAAGCGTTCACTCTGTTATTCGAGCACAACGCCAATTCAGTCTTCAATTTCATCTACCGCCTTATCGGCGAGAGAGAGACCGCTGAGGATTTGACCCAGGAGACCTTCGTCCGCGCCTACAGAAAACTCGGCGCCTTGCGCCTTCACGACGACACGCAGCTTTCGACCTGGCTCTTTAGCATTGCCAAAAACGTGGCGCGTGAGTCCTTCCGCTCTCGGCGCACCACTCAAAAGAGAATCGCGCTTGAAGATCCTGCGGCACTAACCTTGAGCGGAAACGAGCCGCAACCCGACGAACAGTTGTGGGACAAAGAAATTAATCGCATCGTCCAGCGAGCGCTTGAAACTTTGGATGACGATAAGCGTCTCGTCTTTACCCTCCGTGTATTTCAACAGCAAACCTACGAGGAGATTGCGATCGTCACTGGTTTCTCATTGCCCAAACTCAAAGCCGATCTTAACCGGGCGAGGACACAAATGAGGAGTTTGCTGCGTCCCTATCTGGAAGAAAATCATGAACTGTAAAGAATGCCTATCTCTGCTTGAAGATTATTTGTATCGCCAGCTTAACGCAACTGCCGATAAGCAGCTGGCGACACATCTGGGAGCATGCCAGGTGTGTGCCGGTGAGTATTCGCTGCTGCGTAGTGAGCAGAAAATCTATGCGGGATGTGAAGTGCGAGTTGGCCCGGAATTTTGGGCCGGGGTCCAGGCGAGAATCCTACAGGAGAAAGGCTTGCGCTCCGAGAGGCTAGCGCCCCTTGCGTCGCTATGGAGTAGGTTCCGTTTTGATCCGGCTCTCGCAGTCGCTGCAGGCTGCCTGACCCTGGTCTGTTTGGCGGCACTATCACTATATGTTGGGACCAGATCTGAGACTGGGCGCGCCACGACCGCAGAGCGCCAGGACAAGCAGCCGCTGGGTGCGGCGCCGGCAAAGCAAGACAACACCGTGCAAATAGTTGAAGCGGGGCAGAAGTCGAAATCTCCACTCGATCATTCGGAGCAAAACGTGCCGCGCCATACCGGGCTTGCTTTGCAGCGCGCCAAGTCTGGACGCGCCCCGATAACCGGTGAGTACGCGATGAAGACGGCGCAGGAGCGAGCGTCCGGCGAGGAAGTTTTAGCTGAGCCGACTTCGCTATTGGCGGCCCGGACTAACACAGGCTCTGATCTGGACGCTGATAGCGCTCGGCACATCGAACGCGCCGAAATGTTGTTGCGCTCGTTCAAAAATAGCCGTTTCCTCCCCACCGCTTACACTTCAGAACTCAACTACGAGCGGCGGCTTTCGAAGGATCTGGTGGGTCGCAATATCCTGCTACGACGCGATGCTGAATTGGCAGGCAATGTGGCCCTCGCCCGATTGCTGGATCGGCTTGAGCCGTTTCTACTGGAGATAGCCAATTTACAAGAGAATTCAGGCCGCAAGGAGATCCGTTTGGTCAGAGAGGGACTGATGAGAGAGCAAATCATCGCCGCCTTGCAAACTTTCTGAAGAAGGAACGTCGATCCATCTGCTGTCAGGTTTGAGTGCACCGAATTTGAGTTAAGGAGGCATTATGAAATTCCAACCAGATAACCGCTTGATTTACAGAGTATCCCTGCTTCCCTTCCTTTTGGTTCTCGTTGTCCTGCCGATGCTGCAAACCACGGGCGGCGGTCAGGAGCACGCAAAAACCGTTGGCGCAGCTCAAACCTCAAACGCTTCCGCGTCTGAAATGAAAGCCTTTCGGGACGGTAGACAGTTACTGGAAGAAGAAAAGTGGGCTCGAGCCGCCGAGCGGTTCAACGACTACATCACCGATTATCCCAAGGATGCGAATGTCGATGCGGCGCTTTATTGGCTGGCCTTCGCGCAAAAAAAACAGGAACGATTTCGCGAAGCCGACAAGGCTTTGCAGCGATTAATAAATAATTTTCCCAGCTCGCGGTGGGCCGACGACGCCAGGGCGCTTCGACTTGAGATCGCCCCCCGCCTGGGCAATACGGAGCTGACCAACAAGGAAGCGAATGATCCGAGCAATGACGAGGCCAAGCTGGTCGCATTGCGCAATCTGTTTGCTGCCAATCCCGAGCAGGCCGTGGCGCTTGCCACCAATATTTTCGCGCCTGGCTCACAGGCCAGCAGAAGCTTTAAAGAATCCACGCTCACGATGTTGGGCCGCCACGGTGGCCGGCAGGCGTGGCCGCTGTTGATGGATCTGGCCCGCCGTGAGCCGGACAGCAGACTGCGCCAGACGGCGATCTATTGGTTAGGCAAAGAAGAAAACCCAGAGACCCTGGAGGTACTCAAGGAACAGGCGCTGACATCACTCGATACTGACGTGGCATTTGCTGCCCTTTCAGCCGTTTTGCAGCAAGGTAGTCCTCAGGCTCTTGAGGCTTTAGGTGACATCGCCAGGGCCGCGACCTCTCCCGAAGTGCGTAAACGGGCAGAAGCTTTGTTGCGAGTGGACCCGGACACAACCGGCCCAACGAAGAAAGGCGCCTGGGTCTTGCTGAAAGGAAACAAGCAACTTCTCCTGTTGTCCACCGGCCGTATTATCAAGTTGGTGGGGTCAGGGAATCTCAAGTTCAAGCGCGACGGCCAAGTGATTGAAATACCTGCCGGACTTAGTGTCACCGTAAGCGGAAATGCCGTTTTCAAAGACGGCGACGTCGGTAAAGGCGAGACCGCCGAAGTCAGCGGCGGGGAGATTACTTCTCGCGAGCGTTTGATCCAGGGGAATGAGACAGTGCGCCTGGTCGGTGAGGATCAACGGACGATATGGGAGTTGAGCCTGGCGCCCGCTGAAAGCGCAAGCATGCTGGAGAGCGGGAACTGGTTCACGATCAATGGCGAGTTTAATGTCAGTGCAGCGGAGACTAAAACCTTCTTCCTTTACGCCAAGCCCGGCGGCGGCGTGAAGATGCGTTAGAGCGCGTTCGCCTATGCGGCAATGACGAGAGGACATAAGCCCATGCAATCATTGCGGCAAATTTTGCCCTACGCAATCCGAACGTGGCTGACATCTCCTGTTTTCACGGCGGTCGCGATCCTCACCATGGCTCTGGGCATCGGTGCGAATACGGCTATCTTCTCCGTAATCAATGCGGTCTTGCTCCGCCCTCTGCCCTACCCGAATGCCGAACAGTTGGTAAAGATTTGGGAAACTGAAACACATCTCGATAAGGCTCCGGTCGCACCCGCTGACTTTCTGGACTGGAGACAGCAGAGCCAATCGTTTGAACAACTGGCGGCCTACCGGAGCCAGAGTTTCAACTTCACCGGTGGCCAGGAGCCTGAACGCGTGCGCGGCGCTCGCGTTTCGGCGAATTTTTTCTCGCTGCTGGGCATTCAACCCACATTAGGACGTTCCTTCTCAGAGGACGAAGACCAGCAGGGTCGTAATCAGGTCTTGGTCCTGAGCGATGAGCTGTGGCGGCGACGCTTTGGCAGCAACCCAAACATCGTAGGCACGTCCGTGCTCGTCAATGATCGCACTTACATAGTTATCGGTGTCACTCCTCCGGGCGCCACGTTTCCGACCAAGCAGGCCGAGATGTGGACGCCAAATGCCTTTAATGAAGTTGAAAAAAAGACGCGTCGCACGCATTACCTTTCCGCTCTCGGGCGCTTGCGGCCAAACGTGACGGTGGCCCAGGCGCAGGCGGAGATGACTGGCATAGCCAGTCGCCTGGAGCAACAGTATCCCGCTTCCAACAGCAAAGTAGGAGTTAAGCTGATCCCGCTCAAAGATGAGGTGGTCGGGAATGTTCAGCCACTACTGTTGATCCTGCTGGTAACGGTTATTTGCGTACTCTTGATCGGCTGTGGCAACGTCGCCAACTTGTTGCTCGCTCGCGCGGTCACACGCCAGAAAGAGATCGCCATCCGCAACGCTCTCGGAGCCGGGCGCGCGCGCATCGTCCAGCAAATGTTGACCGAGAGCGTGCTGCTCTCGCTGGCCGGAGGCGCCCTGGGACTCCTGGTTGCATGGTTGGGTATATATCTGCTCGTCATGCTCAAGCCTGCTAACATTTCGCGTTTGACAGAGATTCAGCTGGATGCTCGCGCTCTTGCCTTCACCCTGGTTCTTTCGCTTCTGACGGGGCTTCTCTTTGGAATCTTTCCCGCCCTTCACGCCTCAACTCCCAATCTAAACGAAACACTTAAGGAGGGAGGCCAGAGCCAGGGACAAAGCTCCAGACATCTGCGCCTGCGCAATCTGTTGGTGATCGCTGAGGTGGCGCTTTCGCTTGCGCTTTCAATTGGCGCTGGTCTATTGATCAAGAGCTTCGTGCGCTTGAGTAATGTTGACCTTGGCCTTAATCAACATGGCCTCCTCACGATGCAGATCGCCCTGCCGCCGACTAGATATTCTGACAGCCAGCGGCAGGTTGCTTTCTTCCAACAAGCTATAGATGGTCTCAAGGCAACACCCAACGTGCTGCACGCAGCGGCGATCAGTGACCTTCCCCTACTGGGCGGAAACTCGACGGTCTTTCAGGTAGAGGGAGGCGCGGCCAGCAGTGACGGGGAAAAACCGCTCACGGAATACCGCCTGATCAGCGCGGACTATTTTCGGGCAATGAGCATCCCACTCCTTAGAGGACGTTTCTTCGAGGAGCTGGACAACAAGACTTCGCTCGGCGTGGTTATCGTCAACGAGACGCTCGCGAATCACTTTTTCCCTGGTCAGGATCCGCTCGGTAAACGGGTTGGTTTGAGCGATCCGCCAGACTGGCGCGAGATTGTGGGCGTCGTGCGAGATGTCCGAGACTACGGCCCAGACACGCCGCCAAGTCCGGAATGTTATGTGCCCTACCTGCAAAACACGCCGGATTATATCGAGGGTACGACATCCAGCATGGCGTTGGTCCTACGTACAACCTCCGCTCCCACTACTTTGACAGGTGTAGTGAGGCAGCAAATACGCTCGCTGGATAAGGATCAGCCGATCCAGAATCTAAGAACAATGGAAGAGGTCTTCGCTGAGTCGGTGGCGCAGAGGCGTTTTAATATGCTCTTAATCAGTCTCTTTGCCGGTTTGGCGCTGCTGCTTGCAACCCTGGGTGTTTACGGCGTGATCAGCTACTCGGTGACGCAACGGATCCATGAATTCGGCGTCCGCATGGCTCTCGGAGCAAGGCCCGTCGATGTCCTCAAGCTCGTTTTAAGCCAGGGAATAAAGTTGGCCGCTACTGGAATCATTCTCGGTCTAGTCGTCGCCTTTGCCTTTACCAGGGTGATCTCAAGTTTACTCTACGGAGTAACTGCCACCGATCCCGCGATTTTCATCGCTACGTCCTTGCTGATGGCCATCATAGCCCTCCTGGCGAGTTATCGCCCGGCGCGCAAAGCAACGAGGGTAAACCCCATGATCGCCCTCAGAACTGAATAGACCATCCGATCAATATCAACTGTCAAGGTTTGTGTACCTTCTATCTAGCTATTAGAAACTGTTGACGGCTGCTTTCCCAAGCTGAGGAATCAACGCTCTTCAAAGTCGGCTTTGTAGGGAGACGTGAATATGTCCGTCCGATCGCAGAAGTAGGGATCGAAAATCACTGACATGAAAAAGGGATTTGTAAGCGCTTGCCGTGATGCCGGGATCGTTAATTTCACTTTCACGACCTTCGACATACGTGGTCCTCGCGGGCTGGTGAGATGGGAGTTCCCGAGCATGTACGACGTGACATTCTCGGGCATAGCTCATCAAGCATAACTGGCGATTACACTCATGCTTCACCCGAGGAAATGGAACGAGCGATGGAAGCGGTAGCTGATTACACTCGGTTATCGTCGAAATCCTCGGCAAAATCTCGGCAAAATGGGACACAGCGGCGCTTCCTGCAATCTGCCGCTGTTGTGTAAGTGATTGAAAACGCAAGGGAAGATTGGTAGCGGGGGGCAGGATCGAACTGCGGACCTTAGGGTTATGAATCACCACCCCGACAACAACTTAAGTCTTTAACTTTGATATGGTTGCAGCCACCAGAATTTTTGAGTAATCTCCATCCCTAGCCTTTCCTTTGCGGTTCCTTAGGCGTTCCTTAGGCGCGGCGTACGAGTAATTCTGGACACAATTTGGACACAGACAGCGACCTCCGGTCGCCTTCGCCTTTGATGCCGAGACTGGAAATAAATCTCCTCATCAAAGACCAGAAGCCAGTCGATGACGATTTGGCATTGACAGCCCTTGCGCACCCGGAGTAGATTCCGCATCGCGGCAAACCTCCTCGCGTTTTGCTTCCTGACGAGCCAGCCTTGGAGTGAACAATATTCAGTCGCCGTTCTTTCGGTGGGTTATGCAAGTATCCCATCCTGCTGGTTAGCACCCCCATTTGCTATCCGCGGCTTAGTTGTCAGTAAAAGTGTGACGAGATGAGACCTCATACGGCTGTGCTGGTTGAGAGTGGGACTAATGGGAATAGTATAAGAACTTCGCTTCAGGCCATCCTCGAACCTGATTTTAAGCTCGAAGTCGTGGGTCGATCGGGGACGCCAGAATACCCTCCGCTGGTAGAGTTTGCGGATGATCTCAAAAAATCGCTGCAGCAAATCGACGCGGCCCTCGTGTTCCTCATGCTGTTTGCAAAGTCACTAAATCAAACCAGGACGCTGCTAGAGACGATTCGCCAGATTCCTGATCTTCCTATTGTGATGGTGGTTGAATCTGAACAACCCAAAGACATTATTGAATTGTTGAGGGCCGGAGCGGACGACTTCGTCACACTTCCGTTGCAGGCGGGTAACGTTCTTCCGCGCGCCTGGAAGCTGGTGCGAAACTCTAGCACGCGTTTGCGAGCGCGAATCAGAACCAGGCCTGCAATGAGACGGCTGATTGGAGAAAGCTCTGCTCTGCTGAGTCAGATTGAGAAGATTCCGCAGATAGCTCGCTGCGACGCAAATGTACTTATCACTGGCGAGACGGGAACCGGAAAGGAACTTTACGCGCGAGCTATCCATTATTGTAGCTCGCGAGCTGGCCGGCCCTTCATGCCTGTCAACTGCGGCGCCATCCCGGGAGAGTTGGTTGAAAACGAATTATTCGGTCACGAGCGAGGCGCCTTCACCAGCGCCGTAACTTTGCAAACAGGATTGGTGGAAGAGGCCAACGGCGGCACACTTTTCCTCGACGAGGTCGATTGTTTGCCAACCTTCGCTCAGGTCAAGCTGCTGAGGTTTCTGCAGGAAAAGGAGTACCGGCCTTTGGGTTCGACCCGAATGCGCCAGGCAAACGTTAGGGTGATTGCCGCCAGCAATGTAAATCTTGAAGAAGCCGTCGGAAACGGCAAAGTGAGACAGGATCTCTTCTATCGTTTGAACATAATCGCGCTGACGTTGCCTCCGCTGCGAGAGCGCCTCGAAGACATTCCGCTGCTAGCCCGTCATTTCCTGGAGAAATATTCGAGAGAAATGAACAAGGAGGTTCCGGACCTTCAATCAGACGCCCTGCAGATCATGATGGCCCACGGATGGCCCGGAAACGTTCGGGAGTTAGAGCATGCCATCGAACGGGCCACTGTATTATGCGATGGACCGCTGATTCGTGGGTCCGACTTGATTCTCGTTTTGCCATCGGGTACCGCCAGGCAGTCGTTACAAGAAGCCAAGGCAACTCAGATCGCGCGCTTTGAGAAGAGTTATATCCAGGGACTGCTCAGAGCCTGCCGCGGAAACATTTCGAAAGCCGCCCGCCTCGCGCAAAAGAACCGGCGCGCCTTCTGGCAATTAATTCAGAAGTATCAAATCGACGCCAAGAGTTTCAGGCCCAGTGTGCCTGACTAGTTCGTTAAGGCGTGAATGTTAGGACAAAACAGTCCTAGGCCGAATCGCAGTGATCACACGGTCTTTTTGAATTTCGTCCAAACCTGCGTGGATAAAAAGCTCCTACCTGCGCCAGCTAACCCTAGCAAAAATCGAAGACAATTGCGTGGCCTCTTGATTGCCTAAGGCTCTCTAGACAGAGTTCGAATCACAGAGTTCGAATCAATGAATAACGTGAGTACATCGCGCATTGCGCGCGCGATCCTGCAGTATCTGCACAAGAATCCTGATGCCCAAGACACACTCGCCGGAATTACCGAATGGTGGTTGCCGAAACAAGTCACAACGCAGGCAACCTCGGTCAGGGAAGCGCTCGCGTTGCTGATCGCAGACGAGCTGATTCTGGAGGTTAAGGGCAAAGATGCGCAAAGCCACTATCGCATTAACGATCGCAAATGGGCTCAGATTGAAACGATACTTGAGCAATAAACCTTGATGATTTTGTGCGGCATGAATCCGCTCACTCCGACACTCGAGTTCCTGGCAGAGCAAAGATTTGAAATGGAGGATAGTTAATGCCTATCACACCAACCTACCCTGGCGTTTACATTGAGGAAATACCGAGCGGGGTTCGTACGATTACTGGCGTGGCGACTTCGATCACGGCGTTTGTCGGCTGGGCGTCGAAGGGCCCAACGGACCGGGCCGAACTCGTGCTGAGTTGGCCTGACTACGAGCGGAAATTCGGCGGGCTCGATCCCAACAGCCCTATGAGCTATTCCGTCTATCATTTCTTCAACAATGGCGGACAGCGCGCGTACATCGTGCGGGTGGTGACAACAGGAGCGGTAGCGCCCGATGAGGCTGACAATGCTGCTGCGGCCACGATCACTCTGGACAGCAAGCTGAAGATAACAGCCAGCAGCCCGGGTGCCTGGGCTAACGATTACGCCGTAGTGACTAGCAACCGCGCAGCCCCGAATGATAAACGCTTTAGATTGGTGGTCACGAACATAAAGCAGGACAAAAAAGGAATCCCGGTTGAGACTTTCGAGAACCTCTCGATGGACAAGCAAGACCCGAGATTCGTCGAGAATGTCCTGAAGACGGAGTCCGCAATTGTTTTAGGCAAGGTCGAGAACAATGCGACCGACCCGCCCAAGCCCACTGAGATCAAAGACCCGCCCGATCCGAAGGCCGGCGAAATTCCCGATGCAGCGATACTAAAGGGTGGCAACAGCGGAAAGCCGCTCGCTGTGAACGACGGGAAGTTTGAGACTGCGATCCTGCCTGTAACCGGCGAGGGTGGTGTGTTTCATCTGGATCGAATCAATCTGTTCAACCTCCTATGTGTTCCTGGAGAAAGCAAGCCAGCCACCCTTTCGTCTCTAGAACAGTTTTGTCACGAGCGCCGAGCGTTTCTCATAGCGGATTGTGCGCAGAATGCTTCGTTCGATAACCTCGACGGCGGCCCCGATGGCACTCTGACCGGGGCCGACTCAATCAACGCGGCGTTCTACTTCCCGTGGTTGAATGCGCCCGATCCCCTTCAGGAGAATCGGCCCGGCGAGTTCCCACCGTGCGGTTTCGTCGCCGGCTTGTACGCGCGTACCGATGCGAACCGCGGAGTGTGGAAAGCGCCTGCCGGCACCGAAGCTAGCCTGAGCGGCGTGCTGGGGCCCAAGACCATGCTGACCGATGATGAAAACGGTGTCTTGAATCCGCAGGCAATTAACTGCATTCGCAACTTCCCCGTTTTCGGGACGATTGCCTGGGGTGCGAGAACTCTGCAGGGAAACGATGAGGCCGGTTCTGAATGGAAGTACATTCCCGTCCGCCGCACAGCACTGTTTATCGAGGAGACTCTTTATCGTGCTTTGAAATGGGTGGTCTTCGAGCCAAACGACGAGCCGCTCTGGGCCCAGATTCGCCTGAATGTCGGCGCCTTCATGAACGACTTGTTCAGACAGGGCGCATTTCAAGGCAAGACACCGCGCGACGCCTACTTCGTCAAGTGCGATAAAGAAACCACAACCCAAAGTGACATCAATCGCGGGATCGTGAACATTGTGGTCGGGTTCGCGCCACTCAAACCCGCCGAATTTGTGATCGTCAAGATCCAGCAGATGGCCGGTCAAATAGAAGTGTAACAGCCGGGAGGAAAATGCATGGCTCAGTTTACCGTCAATGCACAACGTTTCGATCCGTACAAAAACTTCAAATTCCGCGTGAAGTGGGACGGCAAGTACGTGGCCGGCATCAGTAAGGTCAGCACGTTGAAGCGCACTACTGAAGTCGTCAAACATCGCGATGGCGGCGACCCCTCAAGCAGCCGCAAATCACCCGGCCGAACCGAGTACGACGCCATCACTCTCGACCGGGGCGTCACCCACGACAAGGAATTCGAGCAGTGGGCCAACAAGGTTTGGAATTTCGGCTCGGGACTGGGCGCCGAAGTGTCGCTCAAAGACTTCCGCAAAGACATCATCATCGAGGTCTATAACGAAGCCGGCCAACTCGCTCTTGCCTATAAGGTCTTCCGCTGCTGGGTCTCTGAGTTTCAGGCGCAGGCCGACCTCGACTCAAACGCAAACGCGGTGCTGATTCAGCACATCAAGCTCGAAAACGAAGGCTGGGAGCGCGACGCCGAAGTGCCTGAACCCTCGGAACCTACTTTCACTGAGCCTCAGTGATGCAAGCCCCCTCCGCTGCGGAATTGTTGGCCGTTTGGGAACGCGCTCGAGCCCAACCAATGACCACGCAGGCATTAATGTTGCTCGAAGCCGCTTCGCCCGGTGTGTCCTGGGAAGACCTCGCCAAACTGAGCGTAGGCCAGCGCGACGCGCGTTTGCTCGCGTTGCGCGAAGTGCTGTTTGGCTCGCGGCTGACCGGCCTGACCTCTTGTCCCCGATGCAGACAACAGCTTGAGATAGGCATTCAATCCGCAGACATTCAAGCTGATGGCGACCAAACTGATCTTGAGTTGTTAAGCGCAACGAGCGGCGGTTATTTGGCGCGGTTCAGATTGCCGAATAGCGAGGACTTGACCGCAATCGCTGGACGAGAGGATCAACCCGACGAAGCGGCAACGGTCCGCAAACTTCTTTCAAGATGCCTGGTCGAGCTACGCCGAAACGGTCGCCTGCAGAGACTCGACCCATCGCGTGCACTGCCGCCGGCATTGATTGAAGCAATAGCAGCAGAGATGGAAAAGGCAGATCCGCAAGCGAATGTGCAAATCCCTCTGGACTGCGCAGACTGCGGTAATCGATGGCTGTCGGCTTTTGACATTGTCTATTTCCTTTGGAGTGAAATTGACAACTGGGCTAAGCGCCTGCTGCGCGAAGTGTGCGCGTTGGCCTCGGCGTTCGGTTGGCGCGAGTCCGACATTCTCGCGATGACTGCCCAACGGCGGCAACTTTACCTGCAGATGATTGGCGATGCGACCTGACGCGTGTGGTGCAACTCGATTGTGAATAACTATCTGACAAGTATTGCAGCGCGGGCCCTGAATCCCGCCTCCATGGTTCGGCCACGACTGGGCGGCCGCTTCGAGCCGGCCTCTCTAATTGAAGGTCCGATCGACACCGCGAAATCCTCTCGTAGCTCCGCGGCGAAGCATTCACTACCCGATTCGAATAAAGAGTCGATTAGCCCCATTGAAACTACGGAGCAAGGCGACCCCAACGGTCAGCCAGGGAAATCTTTCGATCCGGCGCCCCAGGTAGACCGTCCAGCGGCGCTCACGCCAGAGGTGAATTCCAGAGCGACAACGGCATCACTTGTAACCGATTCGATCGTCAACCCATCGCCCTCATCAACGAATCGCGCAACTACTCACGAAACAATTGCGGAGTCGCCGCGGCAAGACAAGCCGGTTGAAGTACGGCCTGATGAGAAGGTCATTCACGTTGCCGAGCGCAGTGGATATCAGAGCAAGACGCCACCCGAATCACGCCCGGAGAATTGGCCCGAGCCTGTTGAAGAATCTTCTGCTATATCCGCCCGAGTCCCGCACCAGGCCGCGGAGGAAGTAGACCCAACACCTGCGCGATCTCCGTCTCGCATAATCAAGCCGTCTCTACGCGCAGACGACGAGCTGGAACCTGTGGCGCCTGCGGCGATCACGCGCAAGCAGCCTCTCATTCAACGCGAACTCGAAACGATCGTCATCCGTGAAAAGGCGTTAGGCGATGAATCGCCGCTTGATCAATCGAGCGCGAAATCGCCGACCACGCCGGTTGCCCAATCGTCTGATGCGAAGAAAAACGGAGACTCGAAAACGCCGCCGGTCGTCGTTCAATCCAGAATCGCGCCGCTGATTGAGACGAGACCGGAGCATGTGCACCTCAATCGTCCCGCCATCCAGCCTCAACCTACAATTCAGGTGACCATAGGTCGCATCGAAGTACGCGCCGTTCAATCATCGCAGTCTCCAGCCAGGTCGCGCGCGGCAACGCCGGTGATGAACCTGGACGACTACCTCAAGCGCCGCGGTCAAGGGGGGGCGCGATGAGCAATCAACTGGCCATCGCCGCCGTCACCGCTACGCTGCGCAGTCTCCTGGTGCGTGGCGTTGGCATACCGGAAGTGACCGCGCGCCCGCTCGACAACGCGCGGCGCAGCGCCACCGGCCATCAACTAAACTTGTTCCTGTATCAAGTGCTTCCTGACGCCGCTTTCCGCAATCAAGACATGCCGCGTCAGACCAAGCCAGGCGAGACTGGCTTTCCGGTGCTACCGTTGATTCTGTCCTATTTGCTCACCGCTTACAGCGACGACGAAGACGACACCAGTGCTCATCGTTTGCTGGGTACCGCGATGGGCGTGCTGCACGATCATCCACTGCTCGGCGCGGCTGAAATCCAAAACGCAACGTCACCAATTGCAGACCTCTCCACCAGCAATCTGCACCAGCAAATCGAGCGCGTCCGAATAAATCTTGAACCGTTGAGCTTCGAGAACATGTCGAAGCTGTGGACCACGTTTCAAACTCATTATCGTGTGTCGGCGTCTTATCAGGTTTCGGTGGTGTTGATTGAGAGCACGCGGCCGTCCAGAACTCCGCTGCCGGTCCTGAAGCGCGGCGAAGACGATCGAGGCGTAGTCTCTCAGCCTGATGTTACGCCCCCGTTCCCCGTTCTGAGTTCGATCGCCCTGCCAAAACGCCAGTTGAGCGCACAGCCGGGAGATGTCATCTCGTTGTTTGGAAGCAATCTCGCCACCGGAACGGCTCGGTTACATTCATCCGTTTTCGCAAATCCGCCGCAGCCAGCCACCGCGACGGTAAGTGATGCGCAATTGGATGTGACGCTTCCGAACAATCTGGCGCCCGGCTATTACAGGATCAATGTCGAGGTCGCTAAACCGGGCGATATCGTTCCCAGCAAGGAGCTTTGGCTGTCGGTGGCGCCCGTGATCACGACCGCTTTGCCAATGAGTGTGGGGCGTCTCGCAGGCACCGCCACCATCACTCTTGGCAGCAGCGTAAACGTGTTACTGGCGCAGCGAGTGTCCTTGTTACTTGGCGACTTTGAAGTGCCGCGAACTTTTCCGGTTCCGCCGCCACCGCTCCCGGCTTCGACGAATACTTTTGCCTTCGTGATCGATACGCCGACCGGAGGGGAGTTTCCAGTCCCAACCAATGTAGCGCTGCTGGCGCGATTACGAGTCGATGGCGTGGACAGCGAATTCATCGCGGCGCTAGCGCCGGGCGATCCCGAAACGACGCCGCTCGAGTTCGATGAGACCAAAAAGATCACGATCACCTGAGGAACGATGAGCAAAGAAGTTAACAACTGGCAACAGATCAACCAGCGCTACCTCTCGGCCGCGCTCGCGTGGCTTCGCCTGTGTTTGAGGAGGGTGGCCCAGCAGCCAGTGGCCCCCGCCGCGCCAATCAGCACGGAGCCGGTTGAGCAGCAGCAGGCTGCGGGACGCAAGTGGCACTTCTGGGATAAGTCCGAACCAAGCGCCAACCAACCACGGGCCCTGCTGCTGCCTGCACCAGACAATTTGGTGGTAACTGCCGAACAACTGACGCAAGCGGCGGCAGAGATGGAAGCAGCTGCAGCAGCGACGCCCTCGCCCGCGATGATCTTGCTTAGCCAGAGTTTCAATCTTTCCAAATTTGAGCGAGAGATACTTTTGTTGTGTGCAGCCATGGAGATGGACACGGGCATCGCAGTGCTTTGCGCGAATGCGCAAAGCAACAACCAACAGCCGTATCCTACTTTTGCTCTGGCGATGCATTTGTTCGACGATCCGGCATGGAACGCGCTGTCGCCTGAGAGCCCGCTGCGACACTGGCGCCTGATTGAAATAAATCAGCCTGGCGCGCAACTGCTCACCACCAGCGCCTTGCGCGCCGACGAGCGAATAGTCAATTTCTTAAAAGGCCTGAACTACCTGGACGATCGTCTCTCGACTCTGTTGTTGCCGATGCGACCGCGTTTGGGCCTTTCGGAAGCCGGATTACCTTCATCACAACAGCGCGTGGTCCAGGCAATTCTCGATCGTTTGCAGCAAGGTCAAGCGGGTTCCATACCGGTGATTCAACTCATAGGGTCCGACGCCGCAAGCAAACAGCTTATTGCTCAACAGGTGGTGGCAGCGCTCGGCCTGCAGCTGTATCGCTTGCCGGCTGAGTTGATGCCGGCCCACGCGGGCGAAATTGAAATGCTCGCGCGGCTGGCCGAAAGAGAGACGGCGCTGTGGCCGTTGGCGATCTATCTCGAAGCGCACCCGGCCGACCGTGAGAAACCTGCGGATTCATTTGCGCCCATTGATCGTTTCCTTGCTCGCAACCACGGGGTGGTCTTTTTGGACGGACGCGAAGTGCGGCGCGAGTTGAGTTGCGAGACCATGACTATCGACGTAGCCAGACCGACGCCTGCCGAACAAGGGATTGCCTGGGCAACCGCGCTGGGACCAGAGTCGAATGGCCTGGCAGGCACGCTGGCTTCGCAATTCAATCTGAGTCTCACGACGATCCAACAAGTTGCATCCAGCGCCCTGCTGGAAGCAGGTCAAGACGCGACCGCCCGCGGCGCGCAATTGTGGAAAGCGTGCCTGGCTGCGACGCGTCCGGCGCTCGATGGATTAGCGGAGCGAATCGAACCTAAGGCTTCGTGGGATGACATCGTATTGCCAGAGTCTGAAATCAAACTGCTGACTCAGATCGCCGCTCAAGTTCGCAACCGGGGAAAGGTATACGAGGCGGGAGGTTTTGCGGCGACTCGTTCGCGCGGCCTGAGCATTAACGCGTTGTTCGCGGGCGAGAGCGGCACTGGCAAGACAATGGCTGCCGAAGTGTTGGCTAACGACCTGCAGCTGGGACTCTATCGAATCGATCTGTCTTCAGTCGTCAACAAGTACATCGGAGAAACTGAGAAGAACCTGCGGCGCCTGTTTGATGCCGCGGAAGAAGGTGGCGCAATTCTGTTCTTCGACGAAGCTGATGCTCTGTTCGGTAAACGTAGTGAAGTCAAGGACAGTCACGATCGCTACGCGAACATCGAGATCAATTATCTGCTGCAGCGTCTCGAGGCATATACCGGGCTGGCGATTATGGCCACCAACATGAAAAGCGCGCTCGACACGGCGTTTCTGCGGCGCATCCGCTTCATCCTCGAATTCCGCGCTCACGATCAAGCCGAACGCGCGGTGATCTGGCGCAAGATCTTTCCCCGCCAAACTGAAACCTATGGCCTGGATTATGAGCGGCTGGCGAAACTCAACCTAAACGGAGGCAGCATAAATAACGTGGCCATCAACGCTGCGTTCCTTGCGGCCCAGGCTGACACGCCGGTGACCATGCCGTTGGTCCTTGAGGCCGCGCGCACCGAGTTCTTGAAGCTCAAGCGGCCTTTGAGCGAAGCAGATTTTCAATGGCTCGAGGTAGCGAAAGATGCGGAAGCGCGCGCCGGAGCAGCAGCGTGAACATAGAACTGCATATTGAGCGATTGGTTTTGGATGGATTGCAAGTCGCGTCGCGCGACCGCGCGCAACTGCAAGCCGCCGTAGAAGCTGAGCTGACCCGTTTGCTGGCGGCCGGTGGATTGAGATCCGAATTGTTGTCGGGGGGCGCGATGCGATCGCTCGGCGGCGGAGAGATTCAAGTGACCTACAACATGACTCCACTGCATCTGGGGAATCGCATCGCGCAAGCGGTGCACGGCGGAGTTGGTGCTGAGACGACTCCGAACGCGCCATCGCGACGAGGAACTGATGGCTGAGAGAGCGCAAACACAAATCAAGCCCACTGCCGTGCCGAATCTTCCAACTGCCGGCGGCACGCTTCAACGCAAGTGTGCGTGCGGTACACACACCTTGGGCGACAAGTGCGACTCGTGCAAAGGCGGCGCTGGACCGCTCCAACGAAAGGCTTCAGGACGAACTGGGTATTCGGAGGTTCCGCCAATCGTACATGAGGCGCTGCGCTCGCCGGGCCAACCACTCGATGCGGGAACGCGCGCTTTCTTCGGGCCGCGCTTTGATCATGACTTTAGTCACGTGCGCGTGCATACGGACTCAACGGCGGCGCGGTCAGCGCGAGCAGTGAACGCTCGGGCTTACACCGTGGGGCCGGATATCGTCTTTGGTGCAGGGCTGTATAGGCCGCGTAACGAGACAGGTCACCGATTGCTCGCCCACGAGCTCGTCCACGTCATACAGAATCGAGGCTCTGCTCTCACTCGAATGCCTCTCCAGGTGAATGAGCCAGGGGACGAGTCTGAGCGTGAGGCTGACCGTCTATCAAAAGACGTTCTTTATCCTGTGTCCGCAATCCGACATTCCGTCGTTCCATCTCTTCAGCGTAAAGCCGCAGCGTCAGAATCCGGCGCAAAAGAAAAAAGGGTGGTCGCTGAAGACAGTTATATACGCTGTTTGCGAGCCTTAATGGAACAATCTCAATGGCGCTATTCAGCCATCAAATCGAAACACCGGAATTTACCCTTTTCGAAGACAACATATAGAAGCATTAGTACTTCTCTCCAGTCATACCTTAACCAGGACATATCAATAGCATGCGAACGTGACAGCAACTATTTCTGCTGCGGAACAATAAGTTCTGTGATTGTCAGAGAAGCCCCACCAAGCAAGGATGAGGAGCGGACCTATGGGGAAAGCTACGGCCGCGGCGATGAAGAGGGACTAAGTATGCTAGAGGAAGAGGTTAAGGTGAAGGGTGGTTCTTACTTTATTGATTTAGAGATCAACATGTCGTTGAAGGAAGAAGACTGCTGCCCACCAGAACCACCGAAGATAGTAGCTTAGCGTTTTGAAAAGTTCAGTTCGAGAAGGCCTCAGGAGCAGATATGTTGAGCACGCAATCGCAGTCGCAGAACAAAGCCGCGTCGAATATTCTCGAGGCGCCGCTTCAGGCTGGCCTGCTGCAGCGCAAGTGCGACTGCGGCAATCACGCGATCAGTGGCAACTGCGACGACTGCGCCAGGAAGAAAAGCGCGCTGCAAAGAAAGGCAGTTCACGGTATTGAATCTTCCGAAGCGCCGTCAATCGTCAATGAAGTCCTGCGCTCGCCGGGCCAGCCGCTTGATCCGGCAACGCGCGCTTTCATGGAGCCGCGCTTCGGACATGACTTCAGTCACGTGAGAGTGCACACCGACGCTAAGGCGGCGGAATCGGCTAGGGCAGTGAATGCATTGGCTTACACTGTCGGGAACGATGTTGTGTTCGACGCAACGCAGTATGGACCAGAGACGAAGACAGGCCGGCGTCTGATCGCTCACGAACTGTCACACACGCTTCAGCAAAAAGGCGATGTGACCAGGGCCGCGACAACCGTGAGTGATCCTACTGGAGCTGCCGAGCGCGAAGCTGACAATCTGGCAGACCAAGTCATCACCGGATCCGCGGTTCGGTCCACTACTTCAGTGTCAGCACCCGAAGGGGTGTTGTTTAGAATCCCGATCCCAGCACGCGGTGCCGGGCCTTCCGCCAGGGCACTCGCGCCGCCTCTCCCCTCTACGGCACCCGCGACACTGGCACCCGCTCCAGTTCCGGCTCGGGGAAGCAACCCTGCCGATTGCGCCGAGGCTGTTTGCAGAGTAGCCACCACAAGTGTGCCGGCGAACGACCGCGAGGCCACGCAACGCGTTGACGACTGGGAGCGTGCGACAATTGCTTGCGTCCAAGCCAGTGCCCCCACCTCGAATGCTTCCCATCAGGCCCAGATTGTCGCCAACGAGATCGATGAGATCGGCGCAGAGGCAACGGGCCTACGCAGCATGCCGAGTGCACTGGGCAGTAGCCGGCGTCGTTTCGCTGACTTTCGAGACGCCTTCATGCAGACGTGCACGCGAAAGGCGCGTGAACTACAAATCGAATTCCACTACAACGTCGTTTTTGAGAATCCCACGAGTGCGACGCAGTGGGGCTATGGCGCTGGTGACTGGGATAGCATCGACCGGGCCCTTGCGGCTCTGCCACCAGAGGCCACTTGGACGAACCCTCTTCTAATTACTTTCGCGCGCGCGGCCTGCCATCCAAATGACCTGAGTCCAAGCGGCGCGTGCACAGGCCACTCAAGTGCTTCCGGACCAGGAATAACGGGTGGTGAAGCGGACCCAAGCACCGGGCGCATAACAGTCTTCAACGCGGGACTCGGAAGCGGTCCTTATTCGCGGTCGGTTAGCCTCGGACTCCCGGCAACGCAGCAGACTCTGCAGCATGAAGTGGGCCATATCGTGATGTCGCAAGTTTCTCAGGTAGAGCAAGACCAATTCTTCACTCGGATTCTGCCATGGAGGGATTACTCCTGGTCGTGGATAACCAGTCCGGGGCCGCGCTATCCGAATTGGCAAGCTGAGCGCGACAGCTTGCGGACAGCGCTGGGCTTTGAGGAAGCCCAACTCGACAGCTGGCTTGCAAACCTTCGACCAGGCACGCCAGTAACGGTTGGCGCCCGGACCTACACTCGCGATGCGGCGGGAAGCGGTGGCGCGACACTCTTCCTGTCAGCAGTTGATGGAACGCAGCTCCCGGCCGGGATCGTGTTTGAATACGCTCGCACGAATCGCGGCGAATATCTCGCGGAACTTTACACGCTGGCCGTATCGCGTCCGGAGTTTCTCCACAGCGTGCTGCCGCAACCGCAGATCGAATGGCTGAAGCGCGTCGTTTTTCGGACTCCGGCTACTCCCGACCAATGGGCGCGTCAACTTGCCGTGGGTGGGAACGTGCCACCTCAACTCTTCGCGCGCCTACTGCGGGTATTCACGTGGGATCAGGCTCAACCGATTGTGGACGAGATCATCTCTCGACAGTCGGCGGCTGGGGAGCGGGCCGCGTAGCCGCTCGAGCTAGGCCACAGGCCATGCTCCGGGAGCGCCAGGGGCGGGCTTACTCAAGAATGGCGCTGCTGAGAGTGTGATCGCAGGACCGAAGTAAGCGCCTTCGATGAGGACTCGAATGAACAGGCAGAAACGCGATAAGCCGAACACAACATTCACACCAACGCGAGCGCTGATGCTACAGCGCAAGTGCGACTGCGGCAATCACGCGATTCGGGGTCAACTGTGATGAGACAAGGTCCAAGTAAGAGCGAAGTGAAACTTAACGCAGACATCGCAAATCAATCCGGCGGCGGACAATGGTCGCCAGGTCTAATGCTCCAGCGCAAGTGTGCTTGTGGCAATCACGCGATGAGTGGCGCTTGTGACAACTGCGCGAAGAAGGAAAGCCTGCTGCAAAGAATGGCTGCTCACGGTGTTGAATCTTCCGAAGCGCCATCAATCGTCCATGAAGTCCTGCACTCGACCGGCCAGCCACTTGATGCGTCAACCCGCGCATTCATGGAGCCGCGCTTCGGACATGATTTTAGTCGCGTGCGTTTGCATACGGACGCGCCGGCGGCGGAATCTGCTCGTAGGGTAAACGCCCTCGCGTACACGGTTGGTCGAGATATTGTTTTCGGCGCTCAGCAACCGGCGCTCAACAGCTCCGCCGGACGCGAATTGCTCGCGCATGAGTTGGCGCATGTTGTGCAACAGCAGCATGTGGCCGCCGGGACTCTCCCGACATTCATCAGTCAGCCCTCTGATGCCGGTGAGGTGAACGCAGAGCAGTTGTCGCGCGCAGTGCTGGCTGGTGAACGGCACGTTCCAGCAGCCACGGAATCGTCATCACCTCTCCTGGCGCGACAGATCATTCCGCAACAGGTTCATTGCACCGCCGGTAATGACGGAGCTCCCGCGGACCCGGTCGGAGGACTGAATGACATCGTTTTCGTAGCGCAGCAAATGACTGCGCAGGCGGCCATTCTTTTGCGGCTTAATGCTGAACTTACCAAACAGGGTAATCAGCAAGTGGTGGGCAACACTGTGGACCAGGCATTCAATGACCGTTTCGGCGAGCCGCCGGAAGTTGCGGGAGGTTTCATGAATCGCATCACTGGTGCAGTCCGGCCGAGCTTGCGAGTGGCGCTGAGCGAGGAAATGTTCTTGATGGCCAAGCGCTTCGAGATGATTGCCGATCAGCTCGAGAGTGGCCATGTCCACTACATCTGCTTAAGCACAACCAGAACCTTCGCCGGTCGCACCGCAGACTGTGCCTTCGATGCCACTTCGTTTCCGAACTTTAACGGGATTTTCATTTGCCCAGGCTTTTGGGCGGGCAATTTGAATAGCGCGACTCTGCTGATTCACGAAGTCTCCCACATGATTTGGGAGAGAGTTTTTCACGGCGCCGTCGGATCCGGGGGCAACTTCCGGCATGCGGAGTGTTATGCAAGTTTTGTTGGCGACATCTTCAATCAACTGCATGGAGCGCCCCCTTGTCCGCCAACTTGAGGGTATCAAAGGGACGATAGGGACTACAGGCGGTTAGGGCGCCGACGTGAGGGGAGATTCTTTAATCAACGAATGGCTCTAACAATCACAGCCAGTCTGCAGGCATGACAATGAAGCGAGAAATTCTTTCACAAAGCCCACCTCAAAGCGGCTTCACAAGGCCGCCTGGTAGTGTATTGCAGCGCAAGTGTGCGTGCGGCCAGCACACCTTGAGCGGCGGCGAGTGTGCAGGATGTCGGAGCGAGGAAAGGATGCTGCAACGGAAACCTGCAGCCAGCGGCGAAGACCGCCTTGAACGCGAGGCCGACAACGTCGCGATGCAAGGGTTGGCAGCTCCGTCCGGAGAAAGAGGTGTTCGCGATCATGTAGCCAAACATCTGGGGTTTGATTTCTCCAAGGTGCGCTTGCATCGCGATGTAGGCGAAGTCGAAGCGCAAGGCGCGCATGCGATGACGGTCGGGTCAAACGTCTATCTTGCTCCGGGCCGTTACCAGCCGGAGACGTCGCTTGGCCGGGCGCTGCTTGCTCACGAACTAACCCACGTTGCGCAACAAGGCGCTGTCCCGCGTCTACCCGGGCCTGGATCGTTTCGCAACGCCCTCAGCGCCCTTGACGAAGATCATTCCAGTGCGCATCTGGATAAGAGCGCCGCTGCTATTGGCGATCCCGCGACTGAGCTCACGCCTGCACCGCTGGGAATGACACAGCGGTGCATCCCGGGATGCAACGACTGCAGTGGCAGCCGCGACCGTGAACCTGAGGCCGGAGCGCCCACAACTACACCTGCCGCTCCGACTGCCCCTTCCACGCCACAGCCAACACACTCGGCCGGCCCCAGCGTCGCCACTGCGGGCAATAAAATAGTTCGTCTCTCGTGGACAGTTGATGACGGCCCGACCCCGTTTACGCCGGGGATGAGCACGGCCCTAACGCCGCGCGCCGCGACCTGGTTCGTCATGAGCAATCAACTTGGAACAGGGACTACCAGGACTACTGCTATGAATCAGCTTGTCGCGCGCCAAACAGCGGGCGACGAAATCGGAATCCACTCGATGCATCCTACGGTGGCGCACTCGGCATGGTTCCCAATCAACCTCGGTACTTCAGTACCCAAGGGCTACACCACGACTCAAGCCGCGATGACTGATCTGACGACCTTCACAGGGGAATTGCGCGCGGCGGGATTGAAGGTGCACTTCGGTCGTATGCCCGGCGGAGAGCTGTCCGAAGTGAAAAAGTATGTAGAGGACCAGGGTGGTTCGTCGACCAATAGCGAGAGCATAGCTCAGGCGTTGATCACTGGAAGGACACCTCCGGCGGGAACGCCAGCCCCAGTTGTCACGGATGTAACATTGGTCATGAGCACGCTAAAAACTCTCAATTTACACCTATGGGGCGGCTCAGCCAGCGGGCCTGAAATCACTCGAAACAGCTGGGAGGCTGAGTCCTCGGGAGTGCCGGCACGCACCAACGATGTCGTTACGCGATTCACGGGCGTTGTGGACAGCCTCGCAAACGGCAGTCGGACCAGGCCGGGCTCGTTTATCATCCTGGCGCACGATACGACTCAAGCCGATGTTACCCAGGCGTCAGCCAACATCACCGCCATGGAAACGTACGCTACCGGCAAAGGAGTCCGCGTCGAATACTACCGACTTGCGGATCTTTACCAAATCGTTCGAGGTACCCCTCCATGATCCAGAGACTCGACAACATCAACGGTTTGGTACCTGAGGTCCGCGAACGCATCGGATCCTTGGCGCAGGCGTGTGAGTGGCCCGAGTTTGAAAGACAGATCGACCGGCACCTTACCAACACCACTCTGCCGCGACATGTGATTCTGCCACTTGCGAGCGCTGCTGCTGTGGGCGGCGAGCCGCGGCGGGCATTGTCCGCTGCTGTCGCTTGCGCATATCTGATAGTAGCAAGCCGCTGGTTCGACGATTCCCAGGATCGCGATCGCCCCGAGAGCCTCTGGAGCGATGTGGGCATGGGACGCGCAGTAAATATGGCAGCCGCTGCCTTAACCGTCGCCTGGCGCGCGTTGGCCGAGGACGAAGAGCTGCCGAACGAAGCACTGCAGGCTTTTGGCAGGCGCACCGTGGAGCTGTCGCATGGGCAAGAGCTTGATTTGCTCGCCCGGGTGCCGCGCAATCTCGACGAATACTGGCAAGTTATGCGGGGGAAGACCGGCGCCGCTGTGGCGCTGGGCTGCGAAGTCGGAGCACTGTCGGCCCGGCCGGACAAGCCCGCCGGGGCGGGCGTCTGCGGCCGCTTTGGCGAGTACGCCGGAACTCTGTTGCAGATACTCGACGATCTTGACGGCGCGTTTCATCCCGACGGGGTTGGGGATCTGCGATCGGGAAAGATCACGCTGCCGGTTCTATATGGTCTGGCCATCGACCACGACAGCCGAGAGGAGTTGGCCGAGTTTGTTCACTGCGGGACCTTGGCTCAGCACGCGGACCGCGTGCGCGCAATCCTGGAGACAATCGACACTCGCGAGTTCCTGGTGTGGTGTGGTTTCGAGGAGCGACGGCAGGCGCTCGATGTTCTTCAAGAACTGGAGCCCAGCGAAAATGAAATGGCCGATCAAGGGCGACATGCGCTCAGGGCATTTGCCGACTCTCTGATGGTCGGGTGGGAAGCCTTGATAAGGCCGCATAGACAGCCGGAGTTCGAAAAGTTCGCTTGGAGTAATCCGCAGCCGTTGAGCTCGACCGCACAGTGAGGGCAAAGGAATTATGAAACACGCTACCTTCGCTCATAGGCACGGCGCCTCATTTGAGCCGAGCGTTGCGCCTGGATTTCTGCTGCAGCGCAAGTGTGCGTGTGGCAATCACACCATGAGTGGCGCGTGTGACGAATGTGCGCAAAAAGAAAGCTCGCTGCAAAGAAAAGCAAGCACCCATGGTGAACCTTCGGAGGTTCCCCCCATTGTGAATGACGTCCTGCGCTCGCCCGGGAGCTCGCTTGATACGTCGACGCGCGAATTCTTTGAATCACGATTCAATCACGATTTCAGCGGCGTGCGCGTTCACGCTGATTCCAACGCCGCCAGGTCAGCGGAGGCGGTCAACGCTCTTGCCTACACGGTCGGACGCGATATCGTCTTTGGCACACACGAATATTCTCCGCAGACGTCTTCAGGCCGCAACTTGTTGGCCCACGAGTTAACGCATGTCGTGCAACAGGGCGGCAGAGTGCCAAGTGGGGACATCGCGATCGGGGCGGTGAATTCCCCCGAAGAGATGGAGGCCGACCGTGTCAGCGGTCACATGGGTACGCTTGCAGACCACCCGGGCCGGCACACAACTGTTGACTCAGCACCGATATTGCGCGCCGCACCCACGAAAACGACTCCTGCGAAGAAGGGTCCGGCAAAGCCGAAGGTTCCTATGGAATGCGGTCGACCGTCAAGGAAGGTAGCGGGTAACTCAATCACACGAGTCAACCTTGACGTGGGCGCCCACACACTCACGATCGAGTGGAAAGACCCGGCGAAGGCGCCCGCTTTGAGCACGGGTACACACGCAATTTCTCCAGGGGCAGGCCTCTGCTGCGTTAACTGCGACGATGAAACTGTCAGTCAGACCTCGGGTAGCCTGTGCACACCCAAGGGGTCATCTTGGCCAGTCGATCGTATCGGCTGCGCCCTGGGAGGCCACCCCACAGCAAAGAACCCGACGTACTTCCAGCGAGGTGGCGTTGCGATCCACAGCGGGAACACCTCGAGTCCTCCCCAGTCGCATGGCTGCGCACGGACAGCCCCATCGATCTCCGAATTAATTCACGACAACGTTATTGTTGGAACTACCCAGATAGCCTCCAGCGGCACATGGACCAGCCCTCGATGTTACAAGACGGAGGCGGCGCAAACTCCCGTACTCCGCACAGACGTTTGTGATGGCTTCAAGCTTAAGACCAAGAAGAAAAAAGCGGCGCCGAAGGGCAAGCCTAATGCGCCGCAGGAGACTCCTTCGCCGACGCCGAAAGAGCCAGTTCCCATGAAACCAGCACAGCCACCGGCTGCGAAGGACGTCCCAGTGGCGGCGCTTGAACCTGAATCCGATGTCGACGAGCAGGCGGGGTACGTCCCGGACGGACCGGGTCCCAACAACGCTGCAACCTCGGATGAGAGTATGGACTACATGGCAGGTGAAGGAAGCGAAACCGAAGACGGAAGTGCAATGGCGTAGACCTTCGACCGGGGTTTCGCGATGAATTGAACAAAAAGACAGGACAGGAATGAGCTGAGTTCAAGGAATAGATCATGATCACTCGATTGCCAAACCAGGTGGGAGCAGCGCCGGCACCAGTTATCACGCCGGCGTTGATTGGCTCTCTGCAACGCAAATGCGACTGCGGCAATCACACGATGAGTGGCGCGTGTAACGACTGCACTAAGAAAAGAAGCTCACTTCGACGAACTCCGGCTGGCGATATTAGATCTTCCGAAGCGCCGTCAATTGTCCATGAAGTCCTGCGCTCTCCGGGCCAGTCACTTGATACTTCAACCCGCGCCTTCATGGAAACGCGCCTGGGACATGACTTCAGCAACGTCAGAGTTCATACAGATGGCCGCGCTTCCGACTCCGCCCGCTCGGTTTCAGCGCTCGCATACACGGTCGGGCGGGACATAGTTTTCGGCGATGGACACTACAATCCGGGGACTCGCGATGGCAAGAGTCTACTTGCTCACGAATTGACTCACGTCGCTCAGAATAAGGGAGCGGAGTGGAGCGCGTCCGAACCCATTTCGATCGAGTTCGGACCAAAGAAAATTACTTTGAACGAAAAGAAACCTTGAGCGACGGACTACTTGTCCAAGGACAAACGGTCGGGACTTAAACCTTATGCAGATGCTCAGTCAAAGCCAAGAAACATTTCCGACTCCTTCGATCGATGATTCGACAAGAGGCGTCCTGCAGCGAAAGTGTGAGTGTGGGCAGCAGACGATCGCCGGTGGCTCGTGCGCCGCGTGTAGTTATAAGGGGTCGTCGCTCCAGAGGACAACTCGAAATTCGAGACCCGCGACTCAAAACTCCGGTAACCTGCCACCGGTTGTGCACGAAGTGCTCCGCTCGGCCGGACAGCCGCTCGACGCTCCCACACGCGCTTTCTTCGAACCGCGCTTCGGGCACGACTTGAGCGGAGTCCGTGTGCACAGCGATGACAGCGCAGCCGCTTCGGCGCTTGCGGTAAATGCCAGGGCTTACACCGTTGGACGCGACGTTGTGTTCGGGTCACACCAGTATTCGCCCGAAACGAGCCACGGCAGAAGCATCCTCGCTCACGAGCTGGCTCATGTTGCCCAGAGTTCAGGAAGCGTTTCCGGCACCTCCAGCGATCTCGCGCTTGGAGATTCCAAAAGCCCGCAGGAACGAGAGGCCGATCTAGTTGCGGCCCGGGTGGTTGACATGGATCACACTTCCGTTAATCGACCCGCACAAAGTCCCACACCTGTTGAACCCGGTAGGATTCAGCGGGTTCTTATAGAAGCCGCAGGAGTAGGCGTGGGAGCTGCGGCGGCTTCACTTGCCGCGGTTAATGACCGCGATGAGGTTTGTATGCGCTTCTGGGTCCCGGGCAGAGGCGGCCGAGTCAGTTGGTCGGGCATCGACCAGGAAACTTTGGATAGAAACGTGCGACTGAAATCCGAGGACGACTTGACGTTGAAAAAGGCAAGGGCCGGTGACACGGACACGCTCGACGCGATCTATTTTGGTAAGAATCTCCAACGACGGGTTCTCAAGGTTCCGGACCACTGCACGGTCGAAGTTACCAATTCTCTTAACAACCGGATCTGTTGTTGCAACCTTGCAGGGAAAGCTGCTGCCGCGCTAATTGGTCGCGACACGGCATGCAGGTGGGGTACAGCCGCTGAGTTTCGCGTTGAGAACCACTGGGAGCCTGACGGAAAATAACACTTGATGTAACAGGAAGCCGATGGCTAAGGCAAGGAAAAGATGAGTAGCTTTCCAGGTTCACCACGATTGCTGAAGGGCGCGCTAATTGGAGTCGATCCGCTGAATCCGCTCGGCGCTGTAGTGGTGTTTCAATACAACCCGGACACGATGACGCGAAAGCTGGAGCCGCGCGCAGTTTCTGCCGAGGGCGATCGTGGTGAAGCTTTTCGTCTCACCGGTGCGCCGAAGGAAACGATAACCCTCAGCGTGGAAATTGATGCCACGGATCAACTCGAGCAGGCGAATCCGCTGGCGATAGCCAGCGGCATTTATCCAACGCTGGCAGCCCTGGAGGTCATGCTCTATCCGAAGAGCGCTGTGGTAATCGCCAACACAATCCTGTCGCTGATCGGTACCATCGAAGTCATTCCGGCCGAATCGCCGATGACACTTTTCGTGTGGGGGCCACAACGGGTTCTTCCGGTGCGCATCACCAGCTTCAGCATTACTGAAGAAGCTCACGACCCATTCTTGAATCCAATTCGCGCGAAGGTTGATTTGTCGCTCGCAGTCTTGAGCTATCAGGATCTGCCGACGTTGAGCGCCGGTCGAGTTCTCTTCCTGGCGCATCACATCGTCAAAGAGGTCATGGCAGCCACGAACCTGTTCAGCAATGTTCAGAACGTGGGCCAGGGTTTGAAGTTGTTTTAGAAAGGTCCGTTTATGACGTTTCCACCGACCAGCCGCTATTTCGGCATTGAGACTACAACGATAGAGACGGGCGACGGCACGACTCACGCTTATTTGCGGCGGCGGTTCCTGCCGCAACCCGAAAACTTTACCACCTTGCAGGAACACGTCGTGGTCCAGGGCGACCGCATCGATAACGTCACCGCGCGCTATCTGGGCGACCCGTTGCAGTTCTGGCGCGTGTGTGACGCCAATCGCGCGATGCGGCCGGAAGAGTTGACAGAGGAAGAGGCCATCGGCCGGCGAATTCGAATTACTTTGCCGGAAGGAATACCGGGGACACCAAGTGCTTAAGGGAGTCTATCTCACCCTGATGATCGGACCATCCGTTCCCATTCCGGCGCCGCTGCCGGTGATGGAAGCGCTGAAGAGTGTCCAGGTGAACAGCTCGAAAGACCGGACTGGATTTCAGCTTACGTTTACTCTGGGGAAGACCTCGCCTTTGCAACTGGCGATGCTGCCGGCTGGCTACTTCGATCCAATGATCACCCGCGTTGTGATAATCGCCACGATGAACGGATTCCCGCGCGTGCTTATGGACGGGATAGTCACCCGGCATGAGCTGAGCCCGAGCAATGAGCCCGGTCAGTCGACGCTTACGGTAACCGGCGAGGACTTGAGCGTATTAATGGACATTATCGAGATCAAGATCCCTTATCCGGCGATGCCGGTGGCCGCTCGGGTCGCGTTGATTCTGGCTAAGTATGCGGTGTTTGGGATTGTGCCCGTGATTGTGCCGCCTCCCGGAGACGCGCCCCCGCTTCCTACCGAGGAAATACCGACGCAGACGGGAAGCGATCGGACCTACATCAGGGGGCTGGCTTCTCAATGCGGTTACGTCTTCTACGTCGAGCCTGGCCCGGCGCCACTAACCAGCATCGCTTACTTCGGACCGGATGTGCCGGTTCCGTTTCCGCTGCCCGCCCTCAGCGTCAACATGGATTGGCAGACAAACGTGGAGTCACTCAGTTTCTCTCTGGATGGCCTTGCCAAGAAGCTGGTGATTGTCACGATCCTTGATCCGATCACAGGCAAAATCCCTATACCGGTTCCAGTTCCGAATGTCAGCTTCCTTCACCCGCCGCTCGGTGCGCGTCTGACTCCTCCGGCGAAAATACAGTTTCCGGACGACATGGCGAACCTTTCGCTGGCTGACGCGCTGAAAAGGATATTCGGACTGATGCTGGACAATGCCGATGCGATCACCGGAACCGGATCCCTGAATACAACTCAGTACGGTGCAATTCTGAAGACGCGAACCGTCCTGGGCGTGCGCGGAGCCGGACCTGCCTACGATGGCTTTTATTACGTGAACAGCGTGACGCACAACATAAAGTCGGGCGAGTACAAGCAATCATTCACACTTTCGCGAGATGGTTTGATTTCGCAAACTCCAGTGGTTGGACCATGACAGCATCAAGCCCCAACAAAACTTATCTGGGCAAGTTTCGCGGCACGGTTTTCCTGAATGTGGATCCCGAGCAGCGCGGGAGATTGCAGTTACTCGTGCCGGACGTCCTCGGCGTGATTCCTTCGAGCTGGGCGGAGCCTTGCGTGCCATTAGCGGGACCTGGTCCTCCCGCTCTGCCGATGGGCGTTTACCTGGTTCCACCGATTGGCGCCGGAGTGTGGGTTGAGTTTGAGCACGGCGATCCTGATAAGCCGATCTGGGTCGGTTGCCGGTGGGGTTCGCAGGCCGATATTCCCCTGGCGGCTCTGGCCGGCAATCCAGCCGATCCAAGCATCGTGATTCAGTCGTTGCTGCAAAACGCAATCATCATTAGCGACCTGCCGCCATCGGTGCCGCCGCCGTTGATGCCTCCGGTGCCGCCGACCGGAGGAATAATTCTAAAAAGCACGACCGGCGCTTCAATCGTCGTCAATGATGCGGGAGTATTCATTTCAAACGGCAAAGGGGCAACCATTCAGATGATCGGCCCGACGATTACTATGAATAACGGCGCCTTCGTTGTGATCTGAAAAGGAGAGGTGATGCCAGGATTTCTGGTCCATGTTGGTGCTCAGGTGCTTTGCTCGCATGGGGGCCAGGCGCAACCCACGGTACCAAATCCGCGGGTACTCGTGAGCGGACAGCCGACGGTGCTGATGACTGCGCCCTACGTGGTTGCCGGCTGCGCTCTGCCGCCTCCGCCCGGCGCGAACGGACCATGTGTTACCGCACAGTGGCTGTCTGGAACCACGCGAGTGCTTTCAAACGGACAACCACTCGTAGTTCAGAGTAGTCAGGCGATCTGCGCGCCAACTGGTACGCCGCTCATGATTCTCGTCACACAAACAAGAGTGAGCGGGCTCTAAACGAGGATGCGATGAATATCGATTATCCATTTCATTTCGATCAGCGTGGCCGGACGGCCGCCACGACCGACGACGATCACATACGCGACATGATCGAGCAGTTTTTGCTGACCAGTCCCGGCGAACGCGTCAATAGGCCAGACTTCGGCAGCGGCCTGCTGCAATTGGTCTTCGCTCCGAACAGTCCCGAATTGGCAACTGCGCTTCAGTTCGTCATTCAGGCCGGATTGCAGCAATGGCTCGGCGATCTGATCGAAGTGAAAAATCTGGTCGTGGTCAGCGACGACGCGGAGCTGCGGATCGAAGTTCAATATGTTGTCACGCGCACCCAACAAACTGTCACCAGTACTTTCACACGGAGTATTGCCTAATGACGAGCCTCGTATGCAATAGCGAACGTCGACGCGAAGCCGTGCGGCAACAGGACGAGCTGTTTGGCCTCGATTATCTTGAAGTTGATCCGGAAGCCGTTCCGAAACAGACCAGGCTGAGCGTTCACTTTCTGGGCAGAGCTCCACTGGGAGCACATGAAATTCGCAAGCAGAACGTTGTGATCGAAGGTGGTCGGCGCATAAGAAAAATCAAAGTTCTAAGTGCGGTGACTCAGCCTTCAGGTGATCCCGAATTCGACGACACGCTTGAAGTCGTAGTTGATCGCGCTGGTGACTTTTCGACTTACACGCTTCGCATCGTTGCGCGCGATTCACAAGGACGTCCGCAATCACATCCATCGTTCGACCCGCGCTATGACTCGCTTGATTTCAATTTCAAGGTGGAGTGTGCGAGTGATCTTGATTGTGCGAGCCAGCCCGAGTGTCCGCCTGTTGAGCGATCTCAGCCTGAAACGAACTATCTGGCGAAGGACTATGAAAGCTTTCGGCAACTGATGTTTGACCGGCTCGCGCTGTTAATGCCCGACTGGCGTGAACGCCACGTACCCGACCTCGGAGTCGCACTCATCGAGTTACTTGCCTACGTCGGCGATCATCTCAGTTACTACCAGGACGCGGTCGCCACCGAGGCTTATCTGGAAACTGCCAGGCAGCGTATTTCGGTGCGACGGCATGCGCGGTTGGTTGATTATCTGCTGCACGAAGGTTCCAACGCCCGAGCCTGGGTGATTCTAAAAACCGATAGCAGCCCGATGGAATTCGACCCGCGTCAGCTGTTCTTCATTACCCGGCCGCAAGACGCGCCTTCGTCATTTAACGTCACGTTGACACCTGTTGACCTTCAATTTCTCGCCGCTGGTGGTTACGAAACTTTTGAGCCAATAGGCGATGAAACCATTAGGCTGTTTGAATCGCATTCCGAAATTCATTTCTACACCTGGGAGGATGAGGAATGTTGTCTTGATCGGGGCGCGACATCCGCCACGCTGATCGGCGAGTTGGTGAAAGAAGCTGCCGGCGACCACTGCCCAGCTCCCCCAGAGTCGCAGTACGGCCAGCACAATCAAGAACCCTACGATCAATCCGATCCGGACGCACAAAGCGTTGCTCCAAAGCTTTGGCTGAAACCGGGTGATTATTTGGTTTTCGAAGAAGTCAAAGGGCCAAAGACCGGCAATCGTGCAGACGCCGACCCGGCGCATCGTCACGCCGTTCGCTTGACCCGCGTCGAGGCGTCGACGGACGCGCTCAACGGAGAATCAATCGTTGAAATTGAATGGGCGGCAGAAGACGCGCTTCCCTTCCCGCTTTGTCTATCAGTCCTGGGACCGCCGCCGGCTTGCGAGATTATTCGTTGCGCGAGCGTCGCGCGCGGAAATGTCGTGCTGGTCGATCATGGAAAGACAATTGAAGAAGATCTTGAGCCGGTGCCGGTCGACGAAACCATTGAACGTTGCGAGTGCGAAGAAATGCTCGCGGAGACTCAGCTAATCGCGGGAATCTATGGACCTGTTTTAAAGCAAAGTCCGCTGACTTTTGCGCAGCCGCTCAGCCCGAAAACGCCGGCGGCCCGAACGCTGCTTCAAGATGTCAGACAAACTTTGCCGCGGGTTCACCTGACAAGTGACCCTGCGCCAAATGGTGACGCGCGCTGGCTCCCGCGACCGGACTTGTTGAGCAGCGGCGGTGGCGATCAAGATTTCGTTGCCGAAATCGATAACGACGGGCGCGCACATCTGCGATTTGGCGATGGTGAGCTCGGACGCCGTCCCGCACCCAAGATGAAATTCAAAGCCGTGTATCGCACGGGAAACGGTGCTGCGGGCAATCTTGGGTCGGAATCAATTACCCACGTGGTTTTTCGAAAACAGAAAGTAATCGGCGGAATCATCGAAGTTCGCAATCCCCTGCCCGCCTCAGGCGGCGCCGATCCTGAGCCGATCACCGAAGCGAAACTGTTTGCTCCTTATGCATTTCGACAGCAGTTGCAACGCGCGATTATCGCCGATGACTATCGCGCCCTGGTCGAGCGCGACTTCGCCGGCCGGGTGCAGCGAGCGGCAGCCACGCTTCGCTGGAACGGCGGGCGTTATGAAGCGCTGGTCGCCGTCGATGAGTTCGGTAAAGAAGCGGCCGATCCTTCGCTGCTGGCGACCATCCAGCGACGGCTGCAACGCTATCGCAGAATCGGCCACGACGTGGTGGTCAAGTCGGCTCGTCTCGTGCCACTCCGCCTCGAAATGAAAGTCTGCGTCGATTCGCATTACTTGCGTGGTCACGTCAAGGCAGAGCTACTGGACCTGTTCAGTAATCAAGTGCTGCCTGACGGGCGTAAGGGATTTTTTCATTCCGACAATTTGAGTTTCGGCGAAGGAATCTTTTTGAGCAGTCTGGTTGCAAAGGCCCAGTCGGTAGAAGGCGTCGAGAACGTCGAAGTCTCCGTCCTCGAGCGGCTGGGCGAAGGGCCGCAGCAAGAGATTGATAATGGCGTACTGCCGCTGGGACCGCTGGAGGTGGCCCAACTGGACAATGATCCCAGCTTGCCCGAAAACGGCACCTTCACTTTGCAGATGGGAGGCGGCAGATGATTCAGCATGCGCAATGTGGATGTGGTCCAGGCAAGACACCTTGCGGCTGCTGTCAGGGGGTTGAAGCACTGACGCCGCTGCTAGTGACTAATCGCCCGGGTCGCAAAGCGCTCGCGTATCGGGTGGGAACGCAAGCGACGTTTTTGGAAACGATGCTGGCGCGGCTTTCGACATTGTGCCTCGGTAGTGAAGACGAGTGCCGCACGGTCACGGGTCTGCGACCTCTGTTGAACCTCTCCACTCGTGACACGGGCGATCCATCCATCGCGTTGCTCGACGCCTGGGCCACCGTTGCCGACGTGCTGACTTTTTATCAGGAGCAAATCGCAAATGAAGGTTACCTGCGCACCGCCACCGAGCGTCGCTCAATCATTGAGCTTGCGCGGTTGGTCGGCTACCGGTTGCGACCTGGCGTGGCCGCGAGCGTTTATCTGGCGTTGACGATTGAAAAGAACGAAAAGGTGGTTATCGAGCCATTTCAAGTGCGCGCGCAGAGTGTTCCTGGTCCGGGCGAGCTGCCGCAAAGTTTTGAGAATGTTGAAGAGTTTGAGGCGCGCGGGATCTGGAACAAACTGATTCCACGACAGACACGACCGCTGAGCCTTGTGAAACTGGCAAAAGCTGCACGCGAGAACCAGGCTGCCAAACTTTACTTCAAAGGTGCGAATACCGGACTCAATCAAGGTGATCCCCTGCTATTGAGCATGGGCACGTCCCCAACACTCCTTCGCGTAATCGAAGTCAACGCCGACAGTGCCGCCGATCGAACGGAAGTTGTGGTCATGCCCTGGCTTGCGGCCAGCCTTCCGCGCGCTAAAAACCGAGAGTCTTTGAACGCGATCATTACCGGTTTCAAAAACGCCGGGGCCGCCGAACCGCACTTGAAAGCTCTTTCGGATGAATTGGACGCTGGACGGACCGACGCCGAGTTGGCTGATTTCGTCGAACGCGAAACGCTGCCCGGCCTCGCGCGAGTTACGGCCAGGAGAAACATAAGTAGGGCCCTCAGAGATCGAGTCCGCGTGCTTTCTGAAGAATTAGCGGAACCGCTTGAATTGCTGCAAGAAAGTGGCGTTAAAGCGACTACCGGCGAAGTGGTGAACGCGCCAGTAAGGATGGCGACGTTGTCGGCGCCCAATCCCAAAGATTCAGAAGAGCAGATGATGAGGGCGGTCGTCGATGGCCTCACCAAGGAGGCTTCGGTGCCTCCACGAAATCAATTGCGACTCGGGCGCGATTTCGCTTCGGCATTTAGCCTGCATTCGGATCTCGGCATCCAGGCGCTTGGTGTTTTTCAACCGGCGTTACTCGCCTCGGTGCCCGTTGCCCTTGGTAGTACTCCGGCGACGCGTTCGGCTCCGCCTGAGGTCTATGCTTTTCGAGTTAAGTCCGCGCCGTTCGGAAATAACGCGCCGCTGCGGAGTACGGTAACTGAATCTGGCGACAATTCCAGAACGTCAACCGTCGATTTCAATGAGTGGACTGCCAATGACGTCATCAAGACCGAGGAATTCGAAGAGCCGAGTGGCAACGAAACTAATCTACCGGGAATATCCTCAGTGATTTATCTCGACGGCAGCTTTGACAAGATTCAGCCTGAAAGCTGGGTCGCGCTGGATACGGGCGCGATCATTAAAGATAGTACCCAAAGACTCCAATTGACCAGTTACCCCCTGTTGCTCGCGCGGGCATCGCAAGTCAATAGCATCTCACGTGGCGCCTATGGCCTGAGCGGAAAAGCAACTCGCTTGCAACTCGGTGCGGCAGCGGGCGTCGGCAACGCACCCTGGTTGAAACTGGCTTCCCGCGATCCAACACTAAATGAGTTTCAGGTCATCAGGCGGACCGTCGTCTATGCCCAGTCGGAACTGCTGGAGCTCGCCGAAGAGCCGATCGAAGAAGACATTTGCACCACCAATGAGAACGGCGGTTGGATCGTGCTTGACGGTCTCTACAGCGAGCTGAAATCGGGACGATGGGTGATTGTCGAAGGCGAGCGCGCGGACATGGTCGACGCGTTTGAAAATCCCATAACCGGCGTTAAGGGCATCGAGTTGGGAATGCTGGCTGAAGTCGTTCACGACTTCGATCCTGAGATACCCGGCGACACGTCTCACACGCGCATCAAGCTCGCTGCCGATCTCAAATATTGTTACGCGCGTAACCAGGTGACCATCTACGCCAATGTGGTCAGGGCCACTCACGGAGAGACTCGGCAGGAGACGCTGGGCAGCGGTGACGGCAGTAAAACGCTTCAGCAATTCGGCCTCAAGCAGAATCCGTTAACGTACATTTCGGCGCCCACGCCATCGGGTGTCGAAAGCACCTTGAAAGTTTTTGTTGACGACGTCGAATGGCATGAGGCCGAATCCATCTTTGGTCTGGAACCAACCGCGCGGCGTTTTGTCACCAAGCGAAGCGACGCGGAAGTAACAACGGTCATTTTCGGCAATGGCAAACAGGGCGCCCGGCTGCCCACGGGTCTGGAAAACGTTCGCGCGAAGTACCGCCAGGGCCTCGGCAAAGCAGGCAACGTAGCAGAAGGAAAGATCACACTGCTCGCCGCGCGGCCGCTCAGCGTCAAGGACGTAATCAATCCGCGGCAAGCAAGCGGGGGCGCCGATCCCGAAACGCGCGATCAGGCTCGCCGCAACGTACCGCTGGCTGTACTGGCGCTGGACCGCCTGGTTTCCACCAGCGACTACGCCGACCTGGCGCGCACCTTTGGAGGAGTTGGCAAAGCGTTTTCCGTGCGACTCTCAAACGGGATTCGCGAGCTTGTGCACGTCACCATTGCCGGCGCGGATGATATTCCGATCGCGCCCGACTCTGATGTGTTGCGCAATCTGCGATGGGCGCTCACCCAGTTTGGCGATCCGGCGCTGCCCGTCAGCGTGGCGGTGCGAGAGCTCCAGCTGCTGGTCATCAGCGCCGGCGTTCGGCTGCTTCCGGATTACGTTTGGGAAAAAGTAGCGCCGAAGATTCGCGCGAAATTAGTCGACACTTTCAGCTTCGACGCTCGCGAGTTGGGCCAGGACGTATTTTTGAGCGAAGTACTGAGCGCAATGCAATCGGTGCGCGGGGTGGCTTACGTCGACGTCGACGCTTTTGGCGGAGTCGCTGAAAGAAATCCCGACGGCAGTGTGCGCACTCCCAATGAACTGATCGTGGCGTCCCAACAGATCGTGAGCAAAGGCAAAATTCACTCGCGTGTTGTAGCTAATCTTCCGGAGTTTCCAGATAGCACTACGGACCCCATTCGGCCGGCGCAGTTGACGTATCTGGTACCGGAAATTCCCGACACATTGATCCTCAACTTGATTGAATAACTATGAATACCGACCACTTATACCAGCTGCTGCCGGCGATCTATCGCCAACGCGATGCGGAGCAAGGTTACCCGCTGCAGGCATTGCTCCGGGTTGTCGAGGAGCAAGTCAACGTCGTTGAAGCAGACATTTCCCAGCTCTACCGGAATTGGTTCATCGAGACCTGTGACGACTGGGTGGTGCCTTATATTGGTGATCTGATTGGCTGGCAACAGGTTCACGAGGCGGGCGAGCCCGGGAGCTCAGGCAGCGCGCGTGACCGGGAACGAAACAAGATTCTCATTCCGCGGCGCGAACTTGCGAACACGATTCGCTTCCGGCGTCAAAAAGGCACGCTGGCACTACTCGAGTTGCTGGCAAACGACGTCGCCGGCTGGCCCGCGCGCGCGGTTGAATTCTTTAGACTCCTTGGTCGCTCGGAAAACATAAACCTTCCGCACACGCGCCGGGGCGGAACCGTCGATGTGCGCTACGAAAGGAGACTGGGTTTGATTGATGGCGCATTCGATCAGACCGGTCATACTGCAGACATTCGCCGGATAAACTCTTACCGGGCAAAAGGCCGCTACAACATTCCCAGCGTCGGACTCTTTACCTGCCGGCTCATGTCTTGTCCAGTCACGCTCAGCCGGGCCCACGGCGCCGAAGACCTTGGACCAGAATGCTTCACGTTCAGCGTTCTGGGAAACGACTCGCCGCTGTTTGGGAAACCGGCGCGCGAAAACGAACCAACAGACATCGCGCAGGAAACTAACTTGCCAGTGGCGATCCGTCGTCAGGCGTTCGAATCACACGAGACTGTAAACCATGTCCGTCGGACGTGTGCGTCCGAAGCCTGTTACGGCGACGGGAAGAGCGTCGCGATCTGGATTCGCAAACGTAAACGCGCCCGCGATGAGACCTCGGAGCGCGAACTGATACCGGCCAGCAGAATTATCCCCGCCGATCTCAGCGAATGGCGATATCGTCCGCGTCACGATCGGGTAGCAGTCGATCCGGTACTCGGACGAATAGTTTTTCCGTCGGCTCACATTCCGAAGGATGGCGTGTGGGTCTCGTACTATTACGGTTTCAGCGCGAACATCGGCGGTGGTGAATACGATCGTCCGATCTCACAACCCGAAATACATAAGCTCTACCGCGTGGGACCGAAAGAGAAATTCAACACCATCAACGCGGCCCTCCGAAAATGGCGCAAGAATGACGCTGCCAAGAATCCCCACGCGGTTATTGAGATCATGGACAGCAGCGTTTACGTCGAACAGATCAACGTCCACTTGCAGGAGAAGCAGAGTCTGCAACTGAGAGCGGCTAACGGCAAGCGTCCGGTGATTCGGCTGCTCGACTGGCACACCGACCGCCCCGATGCACTGACGATCGAGGGTGAACGGGGCAGCCGAGTCACGTTTGACGGACTATTGATTAGTGGACGAAGCGTAGCGATCGAAGGCGAGATAGCGGCCGTGAAGATTAGGCACTGCACACTGGTGCCCGGCTGGATGATTGACAGCTACAGTCAGCCGCATCGCCCGGCCGAACCGAGTCTTGAATTGTTCTGTCCGTATGCGCGCGTGGAAATCGAGAAAAGTATTGTCGGTTCGATTCAAGTTAATCCGCTGATGGCTAATTGGGCCCCCTACGACGCGCACAGACAGAAGGCGGAAGCCGCGTCGGCGGTCGCCGACTCGGGTTGTTATGGAATTGGCTACGGATTCAGGGTCGATCCGATTTGTGTGCACATAAGCGACAGCATCCTTGACGCGACGGATTCGACTAGCGAAGCCATCGGAGCGCCCGGCTGCCTGGTCGCACACGCACTCTTGCGAATCGTGCGTTCGACGGTTTTCGGTCAGGTCCAGGTGCACGCCATCGACCTCGCCGAGAATTCAATCTTCGAAGGCAAGGTCACAGTGGCTCGAAGTCAACAGGGCTGCATGCGCTTTTGCTATGTGACGCCGGGCTCCCGGACGCCGCCGCGCTATCAATGCCAGCCCGAGCTGGCCGCGAAAGGAAAAACCGGCGACCAAAAGCCAAACGAGGAAACTCGAGTCAAGCCTCGCTTCAACAGCAGGCGTTATGGTCGTCCCGATTATTGTCAGCTCGCCGAGGATTGCGCCGCGGAAATCACACGAGGGGCTGATGACGAGTCGGAGATGGGGGTGTTCCACGATCTGTATCAGCCGCAACGATTGGCCAATCTACGCGCGCGACTCGACGAATACTCGCCGGCGGGAATGGATGCCGCCATAATTTTTATGAACTAAGACAGGAGGCAGTGATGAAGGGTGATTTCACACGAATGACGTTTGATCCGGCCAAGCACTACAGCCGCGCTTTCCAACAACAAGGCCGAGTGCAGATGGATGCGGATTCAAATGAAGGCGACGATATTCTTCGCTACTTTTCGCGCCGGCTGGCCGCCGACTTGATTGGCCCACACGGCGGACCGGGCACCAGCTTCCTAATCGGCGAACCTCCCAAGGACAATAATGGCAATGACCTGCGCGACTTCGGCATCTCGGCGGGACATTACTACGTCGATGGCATCCTTTGCGAAAACGATAATCCCATGCGTTATACCGCTCAGGGCGGTTCGCCAATCGGGCTCGACAAGCTGGAAGTCGGAAAGCCCTACCTGGCGTACCTTGACGTGTGGGAACGCCACGTCACGGCATACGAAGACGAGGACGAAGAACGAATTGGGATTCGCGAGGTTGCGTTGCGCGGTCCGGACACCGGCTCGCGCGCGCAGATCATCTGGCAGGTAAACTGGAAAGTAATCGATCAACCAACCATCAATAAATTGAAGGCTGCTGAACCCGAGGGCTACGCGAATTTTCTCAAGTTCTTGGAAGACCCACCGGCAGCGGTACGCGGGCGGCTGCGTGCTCGTGCACTGAAGCCAAGCGCCGATGACGAGCCCTGCATAATTTCGCCCGAAGCGCATTATCGCGGAGCCGAGAACCAGCTCTACCGAGTGGAAATTCATCACCCGGGAGTTACGATGCCGTCCGTCGGCAAACCGGATATAGACAAGATCGCCAACTTCAAATGGTCGCGCGAAAACGGCTCAGTAATATTTCCAATTACGGACGTGCAAGGTGAAATTATCACGCTCAGAGACCTGGGCCGCGAAAGCCGCTTCGGCCTGAGCGTGGACGATTGGGTAGAGATCACCGACGATGATTATGTACTTCAAAATCGCGCCCAGCCTCTGCTGCAGGTAAAAATAATTAACCGTGACACTATGGAAGTAACACTGAAGGCGGCGCCTGCTTCCCCGGTTAGAACCGACCCCGCAAAACATCCTCTACTGCGGCGCTGGGATCAGAAGTCGGATGCGATTGCGGTGGTTGAAACCATTGGCAACGAAAATCCAAATTGGATCTTCACGCTCGAAGACGGTGTGCAGATTCAGTTCCCGGGAGGTGAACGTAATGGAGCCGCAAACCCGACAACTTTCTATCGTACTGGAGACTACTGGCTAATTCCGGCGCGGGTTGTCACGGGCGACGTCGAGTGGCCTGGCCCCCGCGGAAATCCACGACCGCGGCCACCACACGGCGTTGAGCATGTATTTGCGCCGCTTGGGACCATTTCCATCGCTGCGGGAGGTAAGGTGACGCTCGACAACGACCTTCGCAAGACGTTCAAACCGCTCACTGCGTAGAGAACGAGAAGACCAATCAGGCTGTTCTGCTCTATGAAAGCCGCATTATCTGGCAGTATCCTCAACTGGCTTTCGAGGTAAGAGCGTGGGTGTACGAAAAGTCCCTCGGTTGACCGAGTTTTCGGGCAAAGTTAGTTGGACACCAACGATTAGCGGATGAATTCACCAAAGAACAGCAACCTAGACCGTAGTTGGGCACTTCTATTCGCGCGCCTGGTTCTCGGATTGATCTTCTTTATGGCCGGCGTGTACAAAGTTTTTCAGCTTGGGCCGCTGGAGCATGCCCGCAAATATTTCTTGCCATATGCCGATACTTTCTTGCCCGTTTGGTCGCTGTGGGCCACGGGTGTCACTATTCCTTTCGTGGAACTGGTCGCTGGTGGTCTGGTAATTCTGGGCCTGCGGACCCGCGAGGCTCTTGTTTCTCTCGGTTTTGTCTTGGCCATCGTGACGTTCGGTCATCTATTGAAGGAACCGCTCTATGAGTTTCATACGCACGTCATCCCTCGTCTCGCACTACTGCTATTCATTTTCTTGTTGCCGCAAGAAGATGACCGATTCTCGCTAGATTACCTCCTAAAACTCCGCAAGAATCAGAAAGTTGTCGCTAAAGATTGAGATGATGCGGGTTTAATTCAGCCTTTGGATGAAGGAGGATTGAATCGCGCATCATCGATGTCGACATTCTGTTTCATCTCCACAATCTTGCGGCCCCAGCTTCTTCCAGGCATGGACCAACGGATAAGAAAGGGCTGTTTAATGCCGTCAATCTCTCGATAGTCTTCGTAATCCGTTTGCAGCGGAAACATGCCGAGAACCGTTTCAGATTCCGTATACCGTCGCACCAAAAGTGCAGTGCGAACGTCGAAGAATAGTTTTTCAGAACTGCCACTCAAAGGACTCGCGTCGATAACGTAAACTTCCGTGTCGCCAATGGTTGA